>Ga0209060_10000934_pt1 | contig 38527 bp, 26 predicted proteins | sample Coa_R1_8_FD_187155 | JGI IMG/M metagenome (GOLD analysis project Ga0209060, IMG submission 187155) | Surface soil microbial communities from Centralia Pennsylvania, which are recovering from an underground coalmine fire - Coalmine... | ecosystem: Environmental > Terrestrial > Soil >...
GCCGCCTCAAGGTCTTCGTCGGCGCGGCCCCGGGGGTGGGCAAGACCTACGCCATGCTCGAGGCGGCGCGCGCGCGGCGGCGCGAGGGCACCGACGTGGTCGTCGGCGTCGTGGAGACCCACGGCCGTGCGGAGACCGAGGCGCTGCTCGCGGGGCTCGAGGTGATCCCGCGGCGCCGTCTCGAGTACCGGGGGCAGCGGCTGGAGGAGATGGACCTCGACGCGCTCCTCGCGCGCCGCCCGCAGCTCGCCGTGGTCGACGAGCTGGCGCACACGAACGCCCCCGGCAGCCGCCACCCCAAGCGCTTCCAGGACGTCGAGGAGCTCCTCGACGCGAACGTGGACGTCTACACCACGGTGAACATCCAGCACCTCGAGAGCTTGAACGACGTGGTCGCGCAGATCACCGGCGTGCGGGTGCGCGAGACCATTCCCGATCGCATCCTCGATCGCGCCGACGAGGTGAAGCTCATCGACCTCTCGCCCGAGGAGCTGCTGCAGCGGCTGCGCGAGGGCAAGGTGTACCTCCCGCAGCAGGCCGAGCGCGCGATCCGCCACTACTTCCGGCCGAGCAACTTGACCGCGCTGCGTGAGCTGGCGCTGCGGGAGACCGCCGAGCACGTCGACGACCAGATGCAGGCCTACATGCGCGCCCAGGCGGGCGAGGGGCACTGGGCCGTCGCCGAGCGGATCATGGTGGCGGTGAGCGGCGGCGGGCTGTCGGAGCGGCTCGTCCGGGCGGCCCGCCGCATGGCCGAGCGCCGCGACGTGCCGTGGCTCGCGGTGTTCGTCGAGCCGCCGCGGTTCGCGCACCGCCCCGAGGCCGAGCGCGAGCGCGTCGCGCGGGCGCTGCGGCTCGCCGAGCAGCTCGGCGGCGAGGCGGTCGTGATCCCCGGCCAGCAGGTGGCCGACGAGCTCGTCCGCTACGCCCGCGAGCACAACGTGAGCGAGATCGTCGTCGGCGATCCGCCCCGCTCGCGCTGGCGCCCGCCGTGGCGGCCGGCGGTGGTGCCGCGCCTCCTCGCGCGCCGGGGCCCGGTCGACGTCCGCGTGCTCTCCGCGGAGGCCCCGGGCGCCCAGCCGCCGCAGCGGCTCCGGGCCGTTCGCCGCGACCGCTGGCGTCCCTCCCCGCGCGCCTTCGGCCTCGCGGCGGCGTTGGTTGCCGCGGCCGGCCTCGGGGCGGCCGGCGTGATGGCGCTGCTGCCGCTGCGGGATCCGGGCATGCTCTTCCTCGCCGCCGTCCTGCTGAGCGCGGTCGTGGGCGGGCTCGAGGCGTCGGTCGTCGCGTCGGTTCTGAGCGTCCTCGTCTACGACTTCTTCTTCACCGCGCCCTTCTACTCGCTGCGCATGACCGACCCGCAGGACTATCTTTCGCTGGGGGCGTTTCTGGTCGTCGCCGTGCTCACGAGCCACCTGACGGCCCGCGTCCGCGACCAGGCCGCCGCGGCGCGCCGGCGGGAAGCCCGCGCGGCGGCGCTCTACGCGTTCGGCCGGGCGATCACCGGAGCGGCGACCGTCGAGGAGCTCTGCCGCGCGATCGCCGTGCACGTGGCCGAGGCGCTCGGCGCGACGGCGGCGGTGCTGCTGCCCGACGGCGGGCGGCTGGTGGTGCGCGCCGTGTCGCCCGCAGGCACGGACCTCGGGGCCGCCGAGCGGGCGACCGCGACGTGGGCCTGGGAGCACGACCAGCCGGCAGGCCGGGGCACCGAGACGCTGCCCGGCGGAGAATGGCTGCACGTGCCGCTCGGCACGGTGCGCGGGGCCGTCGGCGTGCTGGCGGTCGAGGTGGCGCGGCTCGGCGCGCGCCTCTCCCTCGACCAGCGCCAGCTCCTCGACGCGCTGGCCGGCCAGGCGGCCCTCGCCATCGAGCGGAGCCGGGTCGACCTGGTCGAGGCGGTCATCGAGAGCACCGAGGACGGCCTCGTCGTGCTCAACCGCGAAGGCGTGGTCGTGCACGTGAACGAGGTGGCGTGCGCGATCCTCGGCTGCGAGCGGACCGAGACTCTCGGCCGCCGGTTCGAGGCGCTCGGCACGAGCCATCCCCACTACGTTCGGCTGCGGGCGGCGGTCGCCGACTTCCTGGTCCATCCCGAGCGGGCAGGCGAAAGCGTGGAGGTGGCGCTCTTCCACCGCGGCCGCGATCACCACTACGTCCTGCGGCCGACGCCGTTCCTCGATCGCAGCGGCGTGCACGCGGGCCACATCCTCGTCTTGCAGGACGTGACCTACCTTCGCGACCAGGAAGCGCGGCGCGAGCAGCTCATGGCGACGCTCTCGCACGAGCTGCGCACGCCGCTCCAGTCCATGCGCATGGCGGTCGAGCTCCTCGACCGGGCGCTCGGGACGACGGGCGGGCGTCCCGCCGAGCTGGCGGCGGCGGTGCGCACCGACGTCGTGCGGCTCGAGGACGTGGCGCAGCGGCTGCTCGAGGTCTCGCGGTGGCGGGCCATGGCCATCGCGCTCGAGCGTCAAGCCGTCGATTTGCGGGCGGTGCTCGCGCGCATCGCCGAGGTGTTCGCGCTCCAGGCGGCCGAGCGCGGCGTGGCGCTCGAGACGCGGGCCCCCGAGGACGGCGCGACGATCACCGGGGACGCCACCAAGCTCACCTGGGCGCTCTCGAACCTCGTGACCAACGCGCTCCGCTACACGCCGCGGGGCGGCCGGATCGAGGTCGAGGCGACCGTGGAGGGCGGCCTCGTGCGCCTCGTCGTTTCGGACACGGGCCCCGGCATCTCGCCTTCGCAACGCGAGCGCATCTTCGAGCGCTTCGTGCAGGGGCACCAGGGGACGGTCGGCGCCGCGGGGCTCGGGCTGGCCATCGTCCGCGACATCGTGCAGGCGCACGGAGGTCGGGTGCAGCTCGACAGCGAGGTCGGGCGCGGGAGCCGCTTCACGCTCGAGCTGCCGCGGGGCTGACGTGGCGGCCATCCTCATCGTCGACGACGACGCCGCGATCCGCACCCACCTCGCCGCCTACTTCCGCGACCTCGGGCACGACGCAGAAGCCGTGGACGACGCGACGGGGGCCCTCGGAGCGATGGAGCGTCGCGCGTTCGACGCGGTCCTCTCCGACGTCCGCATGGCCGGCATGGACGGCCTCGCGCTGCTGCGCGAGGTCCGCCGGCGCCACGCCGAGTGCGGGGTGGTGCTCATGACCGCCTACGGCACCATCCCCGACGCCGTCGAGGCGATCCGCGGGGGCGCGTACGACTACCTCGTAAAGCCGTTCTCGCTCGAGCAGGTCGGGCTCGTCCTCGCCCGCCTGCTCGAGGTGCAGGCGCTCCGGCGGGAGAACCGCACCCTGCGCCAGGTGATGGATGCGGCGCCGCTGCTCGAGTCCCACGATCCGGCCATGCAGCACGTCCTGGTCACCGCCCGCCGGGCGGCGGCGTCCGATGCGACCATCCTCATCACCGGAGAGAGCGGCGTCGGCAAGAACGTCATCGCCGGCAGCGTCCATCGCTGGAGCGCGCGCGCCGCTCGGCCCTTCGTCACCATCGCCTGCACGACGCTGGCCGAGCACCTGCTCGAGAGCGAGCTGTTCGGGCACGTCCGGGGCGCGTTCACGGGGGCGTGGCGCGACAAGCCGGGCCGCCTCGAGGCGGCCGAGGGCGGAACGGCGCTCCTCGACGAGGTCGGGGAGCTCTCGCCCGCGCTCCAGGCAAAGCTGCTCCGCCTCGTCGAGGAGCGCGGCTTCGAGCGGGTCGGCGGCTCGGACACCATCACGGTGGCGACGCGGATCATCGCCGCGACCAGCCGGGATCTCGTGGCCGAGGTGCGCGCGGGCCGCTTCCGCGAGGATCTCTTCTACCGCCTGAACGTGATCGAGCTGCGGCTGCCGCCGCTGCGCGAGCGGCGCGAGGATCTGCCTGCCCTCGCGGACCACCTGCTCGCCACGCTGGCGGTACGCCACCACCGTCCGGGGCTCACGCTGACGGCGGCCGCGCGCCGGGCGATCGAGCGGTACTCCTGGCCCGGTAACGTCCGCGAGCTCCTGAACGCGCTCGAGCGCGCCGTGGTGCTCGCCGGCGGCGGGACGATCGAGGCGGAGGACCTTCCCGACGCGGTGCTGGCGCCCGGGGCCGGCGGTCCCGCCCCGTCGCTCGCCGGCGCGCCGGACTCGCTCGCGGACCTCGAGCGCGCGCACGTGCGGCGCGTGCTGGCCGAGTCGGCCACCCTCGAGGAAGCCGCGGCCCGCCTCGGGGTCAACCCGACGACCCTGTGGCGGAAGCGAAGGCGCTGGGGCCTCGACTAGCCGCAGATCGTGCAATGTGCATGACCCGATCGTGCACTCCGCACGACCGTGGGGGCGAGCGTCCGCGGGGCACACGGCGGCCGGCAGGCATGCATCCTGCAAGAAAGCGCCATGCAGCCTGCACCGCGCCCGCTCGAGGCGCTGGAACCGGTCTCCGGCGCCCCGCGCCAGCCGCAGGTCATCGTCGTCACCACCGCGCTGCTGGTGTTCATCTCGTTCTGGCGCGCGGCGGCGATCGTGCTCTGCGACCTCGCGTCCACCGCCTACTACATCGGCGGCATCGTCGAGGAGGCGATCGGCAAGGCTGCGCCTTGGTACATCGGCGCAGTGATGCTGTTCTCGTATGCGGTCCGCGCGGTCTACGTCGAGTCGTGCGCGATGTTCGTGCGCGGCGGCGTCTACCGCGTCGTGAAGGAGGCGATGGGGGGCACGCTCGCCAAGCTGTCCGTCTCCGCCCTCATGTTCGACTACGTGCTCACCGGACCCATCAGCGGCGTGTCGGCGGGGCAGTACATCGTCGGGCTCCTCAACGAGCTCCTGCACGTGCTCCACGCCCCCGTGACGCTCCCGCCGGACGCGGCGTCGGCGGCCATCGCGGTCGCGATCACGCTCTACTTCTGGCGCCAGAACATCCGCGGCATCGAGGAGTCGAGCGACAAGGCGATGAAGATCATGGGGGTGACCACCGTGATGGTGGTGGTCATGATCGTCTGGTGCGGGATCACGCTGTGGGTCCGCGGCGCGGCGCTGCCTCCGTTCGCGCTGCACCTGAACGACGAGGCCCTCGGCTGGGCGCAAGGCTCGTCGTGGGCGCGGCAGGTGGGCGCCGTCGGCATCCTCATCGCCTTCGGCCACTCGATTCTCGCCATGAGCGGCGAGGAGTCGCTCGCGCAGGTGAACCGCGAGATCGCGTACCCGAAGGTGCCGAACCTCAAGCGCGCGGGCCTCGTGATCTTCCTCTACAGCATGCTCATGACCACGCTCATCTCGTTCTTCGCGGTCATGATCATCCCCGACGACGTCCGCATGAAGCTGTACAGCGACAACCTGATCGGCGGGCTCGCGATGTCGGTGGTCGGGCCGCTGTCGGTGCGGCTGCTGCTGCGCGTGTTCGTGGTGATCGTCGGGTTCCTCATCCTCGCCGGCGCGGTGAACACGGCGATCGTGGGCTCGAACGGCGTGCTCAACCGCGTGGCCGAGGACGGCGTGCTGCCCGACCGGATCCGCCATCCGCACCCCCGCTACGGCACCACGGCGCGCATCATCAACCTAGTCGTCGGGATGCAGGTGTTCACGATCGTCGCCAGCCGCGGTGACGTCTACGTGCTCGGCGAAGCGTACGCCTTCGGGGTCGTCTGGAGCTTCGTCTTCAAGGCGCTCTCGATGGTCGTGCTGCGTTTCAAGGACCGCAGGCCGCGGGCTTGGCGGGTGCCGCTCAATCTCCGGCTCGGACGCGTCGAGCTGCCGGTCGGCCTCGCCGCGATCTTCCTGGTCCTGCTCGCGACTGCCCTGATGAACCTGATCACCAAGCGGGTGGCGACCGAGTGGGGCGTCGGGTTCACGCTCGCATTCTTCGCGGTGTTCACGCTGAGCGAATGGTTCGCGCACCATCGCGCCCCCGCCGGGGCGCATCACTTCGAGAAGTTCAACGTGCGCACGACGCCGGACCTCGATTCGACGCGAATCGGGCTGCGCGGGCGGGTGCGCAAGCTGGTGCCGGTCCGCGATCCGAAGAACCTGAGCCACCTCGACCGCGCGCTCGCCGAGTCGCACAGCGAGGACGTCGACGTCGTGGTGCTCACCGTCAAGGTCGAACGCGGCCCCGGCGCCAACGGCGTCGAACCGCACTTCTCCACCGACGAGCAGGCGGTGTTCACCGCCGTCGTGAACCGCGCCGAGGAGCAGGGGAAGACCGTCACGCCGCTGGTCGTCACCTCCAACGACATGCTGTTCGCGATCGCGCGGGCGGCGAAGGAGCTCGACGCGCACGAGGTGATCCTCGGCCGCTCGGCCAAGTTCACGCCCGACTTCCAGGCGGAATCGTTCGCGCTGCGCTGGGGGCAGGTCGAAGCGGACGAGCAGCGTGAGATGCTGGTGCGGGTCGCGAGCGACCGCGAGGACCTGCGCTTCTCGCTGTAGCGACCCGCGGCTGGCGCGGACCGCGCGCGTCTGCTACCCCGCCGGCGTGCGACTCCTCCTCGCGAGCACGTGCATCCCCGCCGCCGGCGTGCGCGGGCCTCGTAGGTGAAGCGCACGGTGCGTGGCCCGAGGGCCGAGCGGGGGATGGGTTCGCTGCGCGCGGGCGCCAGGTGCGTCGCGGCGAAGGCCGCCACGGGCACGGGCTGGGTACCGGTCGACATCTCCGAGGCGCGCCGGCACCCGGAGCTGGCCGACTACTTTTTCGGCGCGCTCTCGGGTAACCGCATCGTGTTCACGCGACTCCGCGACGGGCTTTTCGAGCCCGACGCCGCCGGGCGGCGGCTCAACTACTTCGTGTATCCGATCGCACGCGCCGACGGCGCGGAGGTGCCGCAGGTCGCCTGGACGTTCCGCTACGCCGACACGGGCTCGCCGGCCGAGGCCCGCCTCCGCGACGAGGCGCCGTAGCACACCGTGCTGCTCCTCGTGGACTACTCGAGCCTCCTCTACCGCGCCTACCACGCGATGCCCGAGAGCGTGCCGGCGCACGCCGTGCACGGCTTCCTGGCGATGCTGGCCCGGCTGGTGGCCGACCGCAGGCCCGCGCGGCTCGCGGTCGCCGTCGACGAGGACTGGCGCCCGGCGTTCCGCGTCGACGCGCTTCCGTCGTACAAGGCCCACCGCGTCTCCGACGAGCCCGACCCGCTCGCCCCGCAGGAAGCCCTCGGCCGCGCGGTGCTGGGGGCCCTCGGCGTCGCGGTCGTCGGCGCGCCCGGCTTCGAGGCCGAGGACGTGATCGCCACGCTCGCCGCCCGCGCGAGCGAGCCCGTGGAGATCGTCTCGGGCGACCGCGACCTCTTCGCGCTGGTGCGCGATCCCGACGTGCGCGTGCTCTACCCCGTCCGCGGTGTCACCACGCTCCTCGAGGTCGACGAGGCGGAGGTCGCGCGCCGTTACGGGATTCCCGGGCGCGCCTACGGGGACTTCGCGATCCTGCGCGGCGATCCCTCCGACGGGCTGCCGGGCGTGCCCGGCATCGGGCAGAAGTCGGCCGCGCGTCTGGTGCGCGAGCACGGCTCGCTCGACGGGCTCCTCGCCGCACCCGACCTGCCTGCCGCGGTTGCGCGCCGCCTCGAGGCCGCGCGCGCCTACCTCGCCGCCGCCCGCCGCGTCGTGCCGCCCCGGGCCGACGTGCCGCTCGGCCGCGTCGCGCTCGCGCTACCGGCGCGGCCGGCCCACCCGCGCGCGCTCGCCCGACTCGTCGCGGAGCACCGCCTCGCCGGCCCGATCGGCCGGCTTCGCCGGGCGATCGCGGCTACCCGCCGAACCAGCGCGTGTGGAACCAGCGCACGGTCACCGCAGCGGCGAGCCCGAGCAGGAGGGCGAGCAGAGAGAGCTCGCGGAGCCCACGCCCCGTCTCGCGGCCGGTGAACGGGAGGAACGGGGTCTCGGCGACGAAGGCGGGGAAGCCCGGAACGTCGAGCGCGAGCTTGCGCGCGTCCTGGTGCCACGCACCGACGAGCGAGAAGGCGACGAACCCGCCGAAGAACGCGACGTCGGCGAGGCTGCCGTTCGGTAGGAGGTGCACCAGCCCGAAGACCGCGAGCCCCATGAGCAGCGGGTGGCGCGTGATGCGGTAGACGCCCCGCGGCGTCGGATCGCCGGGCACGACGGCCGCGGGGCTCGGGCGGAGCTGGCTCGCCACCGCGAGCACGAACGCGAGCCCCATGCCGGCGTAGACGACGGCGCGCAGCGCCGGGCCCCGCGGCAGGTCCCAGAGCCAGGGTCCCGCATGCTTGTGGGCGAAGTAGACGCGCACGAGCGGGACGAAGAAGGCGAGCGCCACCAGCGAGTAGAGGCCGCGAAACGGCCACTCGCCGAGCGCGCCGACCAGCCGGCGACGTACCGGCAGGCTCGAAAGCCCCATGTGTGTGGCGGCGAACCCGGCCCAGAGCAGCGCGATCTCGGCGGCAGGAGCCATACTGCACCTCCTCCGGCGTCAGGGGACAAGCACGAGCTTCCCGACACTCCGGCGCGAGCGCAGGCGCTCGAAGGCCTCCGCGCCGCGGGCGAGCGGGAAGCGCTCGCCGACGAGCGGCCGCACCGCGCCGGCCTCGACCAGCGCGGCGAGCCGCGCGCCGGCGGCAGCGAGGCGCTCGGGGTGACCCATCCACCCGTTCAGGTAGAAGCCGGCGACGGTCTTGTTCGACGCGAGCAGCTCGCGGCAGGTGAGCGCGGCGCCCGCCCCGCGCGCGACGCCGAGGACCACCATCCGGCCGAAGGGAGCGAGCGCCTCCAAAAAGCCGCGGCGGAAGACGTCCCCACCGATCGTCTCGAGCACGACGTCGACCCCTCGCCCGCCGGTCCAGGCGCCGACCGCGGCGACGAAGTCTTCGGCCGCATAGTCGACCGCGAGCTCGGCGCCGAGCTCGCGGATCACGTCGAGCTTGGCCGGGCTCGACGCCGTGCCGGCGACGCGTGCGCCGAGCGCGCGCGCGACCTGCACCGCGTAGGAGCCCACGCCGCCCGCGGCCGACTGCACGAGCACCGTCTCGCCGGGAGCGACGCGCGCCACGTCCTCGAGGCAGACCAGCGCCGTGAGCCCGGCGACGAGCAGCGCCGCGCCCTGCTCGGCGGAGAGGCCCCGCGGCAGGGAGAAGAGCGAGGCCGCGGGCGCCACGGCCAGCTCGGCGAACGCCCCCTGGCGGACGATGGCCACCACGCGTGCCCCCGGCATCCAGCCGGCGACGCCGGGCCCGACGCCGACGATCGTCCCCGCCAGCTCGCGGCCGGCCGTGAACGGCGGCTCGATCGGATCGAGGTAGCGCCCGTCGCGAAGGAGGAGGTCGGCGAAGTTGAGCGCCGCGGCCTCGACGCGCACCAGGACCTCGCCCGCCCGCGGCTCGGGCGCCGCGACGTCGCACAGCGCAAGCGCGCCGGGGCGCTCGACGCGCAGCGCCTTCACGGCGGCGCGCCGGGCACGCCCGCGCGCAGCACGTCGCCCAGGTCGGCGGGCGCGAAGCGGATGCCGACGAAGAAGGGGCCGAAGAGCGCGTAGCGCGAGCTCGCGGGATCGAAGCGCATCTCGTAGACGAGCTTCTTGAAGACGAGCGGGTCGTCGGCGAACAGCGTGACGCCCCATTCCCAGTCGTCGAGCCCCACCGAGCCCTGGATCACCTGCACCACCCGGCCGGCGTACTTCCGGCCGATCTCGCCGTGGCCGCGCATGAGCGCGCCGCGCTCCTCGGCCGGCAGGTCGTACCAGTTCACCCGCTCGCCGCGGCGCTTCGACATCGGGTAGAAGCAGCAGTAGCGGCGCGCCGGCACCTCGGGGAAGAGGCGCGGCCGCGCCAGACGCTCCATCTCGGCCTGGAGCGCCGCGTCCCATCCCTCGCCGCCGGGCTCGAGGCCGCGGCGCTCGAGCATCGCCGCCGCGTGCCCCGTGAGCTCGTAGGTGCCGAGCTCGACCACCGCGAGGTACGAATATGCCGGCACGAGGAAGCCGCGCAGCCGCGTCGTCGCCAGCGCCGCCTCGGTGCGCCGCAGTCCCTCGAGATCGCGCCGCCAGTGCATGAGGCAGAGGTCGCCCTTCTGCCCGAGGAGCGTCCAGCACGCGCTGTGCCCGTCGCCGGGATGCGCCTGCGCCGCGAGGACGTCCACGGCCTCGGCGACCGCGGCCGCGCGCTCGGCGGCGGCGAGCGCGTTCCATCGCGGCCAGTCGACCGCGAACATCTCGTGCAGCGTGTACCAGCCCTCGAGCGTGACGGGCGCGGCGGCCATCGGCGGCACGATAGCCCGCGCGCGCGCCGATTTGAAGGCACGCGGGCGAGCGGCTAGAGAGCCCCGGTGCCCCGCACTCCCGTCCGTAGCTGGGCGGCGACGCTCGCCTTCCTGCCGGTCTTCGGCGCGATCATGGCGCTCTTCGACGTCGGCCAGCGCCTCGCGCGGCTCCTCGGCCAGCGCCCGCAGGAGTACGTCGCCGGGGCGCTCCAGTCGGCGCTCGTGGGCGCGTTCCGCCTCTGCGACACGCGGCTGCGCGTCGAGCGCGCGGCCGCCGTGCGCCCGCGGACGCCGTACATCATCGTGAGCAACCACCAGAGCATGTTCGACATCGCGATTTTGGGCCACCTCTTCTTCTCGAACTTCCCCAAGTACGTCGCCAAGCGCTCGCTCGGGCGCTGGATCCCGAGCGTGTCCTACAACCTGCGCCGCGGTGGCCACGTGCTGATCGACCGCGGCGACGCGCCGAGCGCGCTCGCGGCGATCGGCGAGCTCGGGCGGCGCGTCCGTGCCGGCCGGGCGTCGGCGATGATCTTCCCCGAGGGCACCCGGGCGCGCCGCGGCGCGCTCGGCAAGTTCAGGCCCGCGGGGCTGCTGGCGCTGCTCGACGCCGCCCCGGAGACGCCGGTGGTCCCGGTCGCCATCGACGAGTCGTGGCGGCTGCTGCGGCACAACTTCCTGCCGGTCCCGTGGGGCGTGCGCGTGCGCGTCGCCATCGGCGCGCCGATCGCGCGCCGCCCGGGCGAGGATCGCCTGGCGCTCGTCGCCCGCGTCCGCGACACGATCGCTGCGAGCCTCGAGCGCTGGCGCGGTTGACGCTCGCCGCACCCGTCGCCACTATCGCCGGATCGTGCCCCCTCGCCGCGCCGACGTCCGCAATGTCGCGATCATCGCCCACGTCGACCACGGGAAGACGACGCTGGTGGACGCCATGCTGCGCCAGACGGGCGTTTTCCGCGCCGGCCAGGCGGTCGCCGAGCGCGTGATGGACTCCTTCGCGCTCGAGCGCGAGCGCGGCATCACGATCCTCGCCAAGAACACCACGATCACCTGGCGCGACGTGCGCATCAACATCGTCGACACGCCCGGGCACGCCGACTTCGGCGGCGAGGTCGAGCGTACGCTGGCGATGGTCGACGGCGTGCTGCTGCTGGTCGACGCCTCGGAGGGCCCGTTACCGCAGACGCGCTTCGTGCTCGGCAAGGCCCTCGAGCGCGGGCTGCCACCGGTCGTCTGCCTCAACAAGATCGACCGCGCCGACGCGCGGCCGGCGGCGGTTCTCGACGAGATCTACGGGCTCTTCATCGACCTCGGCGCGGACGATGCCCAGCTCGACTTCCCCGTGCTCTACACGCAGGCGCGGGCCGGCACCGCGACCACCGACCTCGCCGTCACGGGCACCGATCTCGGCCCGCTCTTCGAGGCGATCGTGCGCCGCCTGCCCGGCCCGCCGTGCGAGCCGGGCGCGCCGACGCAGTTCCAGGCGAACAACCTCGACTACGACGACTACGTCGGGCGGATCGCGATCGGCCGGATCGTCGGCGGGACCCTCGCCGCCGGCGGGCAGTACGCGCTCTGCCGCGCCGACGGCGCGCAGGTGCCGTGCAAGGTGACGCGCCTCTACGGCTGGCAGGGGCTCAAGCGCGTCGAGATCCCCCGCGCCGAAGCCGGCGACATCGTTGCGGTCGCCGGCGTCGAGGAGGTCGCGATCGGCGACACGATCGCCGACCGCGACGCGCCGCGCGCGCTGCCCGCGATCCGCGTCGACGAGCCCACGATCGCCATGGTCTTCGGCGTCAACACGAGCCCGTGGGCCGGGCGCAGCGGCGCCAAGGTCACCTCGCGCCAGCTCCGCGAGCGGCTGCTGCACGAAGGCCAGCGTAACATGGCGCTGCGGGTCGAGGAGGGCCGAGCCACCGACACCTTTCGCGTGCTCGGGCGCGGCGAGCTGCAGCTCGCGATCCTGATCGAGACCATGCGGCGGGAGGGCTTCGAGCTGGAGGTCTCGAAGCCGGTGCCGGTCGTCCGCGAGCGCGCCGGGGTGCTCGAGGAGCCGACCGAGCTGGTCCACGTCGACGTGCCCGAGGAGCACGTGGGGATCGTCACGCAGCTCCTCGCCGTCCGCAAGGGCACGATGACGCGCATGGACCACGAGGGCAGCGGGCGCGTGCGGATGGAGTACGTGATGCCGTCGCGGGGGCTGATCGGCTTCCGCGAGCTGTTCCTCACCGAGACGCGCGGCACGGCGATCTTGAACGCGCTCTTCAACGGCTACGCGCCCTGGCACGGGCCGATCCCCGCGCGCGCCAACGGCGCCATGGTCTCCGATCGCGACGGTACGGCGACGCCCTACGCGCTCTTCCACCTCCAGGAGCGCGGCCTGCTCTTCATTCCGGCGGGCACGGCGGTCTACGAAGGCATGATCGTCGGCGAGTACTCGCGCGACATCGACCTCGAGGTGAACGTCTGCCGCGAGAAGAAGCTCACGAACCTTCGCGCCTCCGGACACGACGAGGCGGTGCGGCTCGTCCCGCACAAGGCGATGGGCCTCGAGGACGCGCTCGCGTGGATCGACGAGGACGAGCTGGTCGAAGTCACCCCGGACGCGGTGCGGCTCCGCAAGCGCGAGCGCCGCGGCGCGCTGCGCCCGCGCGGGCCGCGGAGCCAGCGGCTGGGCGCCGCCCCGCCGGCCGCCGCCGGGGCGTGAGCCGCACGCAGGGGGGTCAGGGCACGGCCGGGCACGTCGCCGGGGCAGAGGTGCGAGGCGCGGCCAAGAAGCGTGCGGCCGTGTCGTTGCGCGCTGCCGGGGCCTTGGCCGGCGCGGCGGCGCACCACGGGAGCCCGTTGCCGAGCATCAGGCGCAGGGCGACCACGCCCTGCGGCGGCGTGGCGAGCGCGTAGGGCCAGCTCGTTCCGCCGCCCGCCACGGTGATCTCGTCGACCTTGACGACGACGCTCTTGACGGGGGCTGTCGGGCCGGCGCTCCGGAACCGGTAGGCGAGCACGCGGGACCCGCCGATCCTCGACCAGCCCCCGCTGGGCAGCGGCACGCTCGCCTGCTCGCCGCTCGCGGGGTTGTAGACCGTGAGGGACCCCCCGCCGAGCGTCGGATCGCCCGCACCACCGGGGGCCGGCGGCACCACCCGGTTCGCCGGCGGATCCGCACCGGTGAGCGCCTTGAACACGACCTTGCGTGCCGCCGGGGCGGCCGGCCGGTCGCGCAGCGCGAGCACCGTCGTCTCGATCGTAACCCACGGCAGCGTCGTGCTCGTCGTGCTCGTCGTCGAGGTCACCGTGGGCCCGCCGCAGCCGTAGGGCTCGCTCGTCTCGTCGATCCCCTCCGGCCGCACGCCGTAGAGCGGGATCGGGCAGCCGACCTCAAGGGCGCCCAGGTCGGGCGCGGCGCCGGTGAAGCCGTCGTTCACGTTGGGGAGCACGGCGCCCCGGTCGACGGCGTTCGACGCGCTCGCCAGGGTCGCGTCGGGCGGCGCCATCGTCACGTCGTAGGACGGCGGGGCCACGAGCCCGCCCGCGAAGACCGGGGGCACGAGCAGCGTGCCGTGCGCCTCGAACACCCCCGCGGCCTGCATCGCGGCGAAGCTCGGCCAGTCGCCCGCGGCGTGGAAGTCGAACCGTCCGTCGGGCAGCCAGCCGTCGAAGTCGAAGACGCCGTCGTCGATCGGGCCCGTCCAGTCGACGACCCGCGGCACCGGCGCGTCGGGTCCGACGAACAGGTTGTTCTCGACCACGAAGTGGTGGCTCGCGTTGGCGGTCTGGAGGTTCAGCGCCTGCCCCGGGCTCACGAACGTGTTGTGGAAGACCAGCATCCCGCTCGGCTCGGCGCCGCCGTCGGCGTGGAACTTGAGCTGCTCCCACGCGACGTTGACGACCACGTTGCGCAGCGCATACGCCGGGCCGCCGAAGATGGGCTGGAAGCTGATCGGATCGAAGGTGTTCGTGAAGCGGTTGCGGAAGCAGCGCGCATTGCCCGCGCTCGTGTCGAGCTCGATCGCGTTGTCGTACGTCCAGAGCACCTCGTTGCCGTAGAAGTCGTTCGCCCGCGCCCCGTCCTGCTCGACCTTGAGCGCGTCGCCGAACCCCGACACCCGGTTGTGGCAGACGACGTGCCCGTTGCCCTCGACGTGAATGCCGTCGTCGTCGGCGTGCTTGCCGCCGTCGTCGAAGTAGACGAGCGGCCAGGGCAACCGCCCTTCGACGACGTTGTCGCAGAGGTAAGAGTTCGTCTGGCCGGGGTTCGACCCGATGCCGAGGCGCACGTCGCGGATGTGCACGCGGCGCACGACGTTCCCGTCCGCGCCGATCCCCTGGAAGCGCAGCCCTCGGTTCGCGTGCGCGAGCGTGAGCCGCTCGACGTGCACGTCGCTGCCGTAGCTCTCGAGGACGTTGCACGCCGTGCACCCGCCGGCGTCGAGGATCGTCCCCTCCTCGCTGGTCCCGCGGATGACGATCGGGTTCTGCGGCGTCCCGCTCGCCGTGATCACGAACTGTCCGGCATACGTGCCGTCTGCGAGCGTGATCACGTCGCCGGGCTGCGCCGCGGCGAGGGCCGCCTGGAGGCCGGCGGCGTCCGACACGCTCTTGGGCGACGGCGTCACGGGGTCTCCCGGCACCGGCCGCGTCGTCCCGGTCACGAGGAACGTCTGGTCGACCGGACCGTCGGGATCGGTGGCGTGCAGCTCGACGTCGTACGTGGTCCCGGGCGCCAGGTCGAAGATGCTGCCGGCGAACTGCGGCGGGACGCTGAGCCCGCTCACGTCCTCGGGATGCACGCGGAAGAGCGGCAGGCCCGTGCGCCACGCGCCCGTGCCGCTCACCCGATAGCGGACCGCCACCTGCGCATTGAAGTTGTCGTCGCCGCTGACGAGCATCTGCACGCCGAGGGCGACCAGCGTCGGCGGGTCGAGGTTGACCGCGCCCACGTGGAGGACGTCGTCGGCGTGGGCGACGCCCGGGCCGAGCCCGAGGCCGAGCGCCATCCCCAAGACGGCCGATCTGCGAGCCCGCCGCGCGCGCACCGCCGCCAGCCTACCACGACGCTGGCTCGCCCCGACAAGGCCCACCGTTGCATTGCCTCGGGCGGGGGCGGTACGGTGTCGCGCCGATGGTCCCGGCGCACGAGGCGTTCCGACGGCTGCGCGACGGCAACCGCCGCTTCGCGGCGAGCGCACGCGGCGCGGGGAGCATCGTCATGCAAGCCCGACGCATCGAGCTCCGGCAGAGCCAGGAGCCCTTCGCGATCGTGCTGGGGTGCTCGGACTCGCGGGTGCCGGCGGAGATCGTCTTCGATCAGGGCCTCGGCGACCTCTTCGTGATCCGCGTCGCCGGGAACATCGTCGCGCCCTCGCTGGTGGGCAGCGTGGAGTTCGCCGCGGCGCGCTTCGGCACGCGGCTGGTCGTGGTGCTCGGCCATTCGCGGTGCGGGGCGATCCTGGCCACGCTCGAGGAGCTGCGCGAACCGACGGGCAGCGCATCGCGCAACCTCCGGGCAATCGTCGAGCGCGTGCGGCCGTCGGTGGAGGCGTTGCTCGAGACCGACCTGCGGCACGACCCCGACGCGCTGGTCGCCGCCGCGGTCCGGGGCAACATCCGCGCCTCCGCCGACCATCTGCGACACGGCTCGCGGCTGCTCGAAGAGCTCATCGAGCGCGACGGGCTCGTCGTCGTCGGCGCCGAGTACTCGCTCGAGACCGGCGTGATCGAGTTCTTCGACGGCGTCCCGGACGGGGTCTGATCGCGGGTGTCGTGAAAAGGCCGTGCCTCATGCCGAGCAAGCGCATCTACGAGACCGCGCGCGAGGCCGTCGCCGACGTTCCCGACGGCGCCACGCTCCTCGTGCACAGCTTCGGCCCGCCCCAGGCGTGGCCGACCGATTGTCTGCTCGCGCTCGCCGACCGCGGCGTGCGCGACCTGACCGTCGTCTGCAACACGCCCGCCGGCGGACCCACGTCCCTCAACGTGCTCGCCGACAAGCGGCAGATCCGCAAGCTCGTGTGCAGCTACGTCGCCAACCCGAGCATGGACACGCCGATCGCGCGCCAGGTGCGCGCGGGCGAGATCGAGATCGAGATGGTCCCGCAGGGGACGCTCGTCGAGCGCGTGCGCGCCGGCGGGGCGGGCCTCGCCGGCTTCTTCACGCCGACCGGCGTCGGCACCGCCGTCGCCGACGGCAAGGAGGAGCGCGTCTTCGACGGGCGGCGCTACGTATTCGAGCGCGCGATCCGCGGCGACTTCGCGCTGCTCCAGGGGCACCACGCCGACCCCGCGGGCAACTTGGTCTACCGCCGCGGCATGCGCAACTTCGGGCCCGCGTTCGCGATGGCCGCGCGGGTGACGATCGCCGAGGTGAAGGAGGTCGTGCCGCTCGGGGCGATCGACCCCGAGGCCGTGGTCACGCCGGGCATCTTCGTCGACCGCATCGTGAAGACCACGACCCACCTCGACGTGGGCGTGCTGCGCCAGATCCTCTCCGTGCTCGGCCGGGCGAGCGACATGGAAGGACGCCCCGTGCGCCCGGGGGGACCCGCCGGGCTGCCGGCTGACCTGATCGCGATGAAGGTGGCGGCGCTGCTCGCCGACGGGGAGTACGTCAACCTGGGCCTCGGGCTGCCGACCCTCGTCTCCAACTGCATCGCCGGCCGCGACGTCACGCTCCACAGCGAGAACGGCATACTCGGCTACGGCGGCTTCCCGGCCGAGGGCGAGGAGGACGTCGACCTCTACAACGCCAGCGGCCAGCTCGTCACGCCGCTGCCCGAAACGTCGTACTTCGACTCGACGACGTCCTTCGCCATGGCGCGCACCGGGCGCGTGTCGACGGTCGTGCTCGGCGCCTTCCAGGTCGCGCAGAACGGCGACCTCGCGAACTGGATGGTGCCCGGGCAGACGGGCGGCGGCATCGGCGGCGCGATGGACCTCGCCGCGGGCGGCGCGCGGGTGGTCGCGGTCTGCTACCAGCGCGAGCGCGGCGGGGGCTCGAAGCTGGTCGAGCGCCTGAGCTACCCGCCGACCGCCCTCGGCTGCGTGCGCTCCGTGGTCACCGACCTCGCCTGGATCGACGTCGACGCCGACGGCTTCCTGCTGCGCGAGCTCGCCCCCGGCCTCACCGTCGACGACGTCCGCGACGCGACCGCGGCGCCGCTGCGCGTGGCCGCCGACGTGCGCGAGATGACGTTCTTGCGGGAGCCCACCCCGGTTGGGTAGACCCGACGCCCGATGACGGAGCAGAAGGCCACGAACATCGTCTGGCACGCCGGGGCTGTGACCCGTGCCGACCGCGAGCGGCTGAACGGCCACCGGGGCGCCACCGTCTGGCTCACCGGGCTCTCCGGCTCGGGCAAGTCCACGATCGCGGTCGAGCTCGAGAAGCGCCTCTGGGATCGCGGGGTGCGCGCCTACATCCTCGACGGCGACAACATCCGCCACGGCCTCAACAAGAACTTGGGCTTCTCGCCCGCCGACCGCACCGAGAACATCCGGCGCATCGGCGAGGTGGCGAAGCTGTTCACCGAGGCGGGCATGGTGGCGCTCACCGCCTTCATCTCGCCCTACCGCGCCGACCGCGACCAGGTGCGGGCACTCATGCCCGACGACTTCGTCGAGGTCTTCGTGGACTGCCCGGTCGAGGTCTGCGAGCAGCGCGACGTGAAGGGTCTCTACAAGAAAGCGCGCGCCGGGGAGATCAAGGAGTTCACGGGCGTCTCGGCGCCCTACGAACCCCCGCAGAAGCCGGAGCTCACCGTCCACTCCGACCGCCAGAGCGTGGAGGAGAGCGTGCGCCAGGTGCTCGGCTACCTCGAGCGGCGTGGGATCGCCCCGCCGGCCTAATAAACCATTGACATGGGACCTTCGGCCAGCCTATACATTCTGTAAACCTTCGGGCTGGCCTTATGAGATTCGGCGACAGCGCAGACGGCGAGCTGGACGACACGGACCTCCGCATCTTGGGCGTGCTGCAGGAGGACTGCCGCGTCCCCCTCGCCCGCATCGGCGAGGCGGTAGGGCTCTCGGCCCCGGCGGTCCTCGAGCGCATCAAGAAGCTCGAGGCCGCGGGCGTGATCACGGGCTACCGGGCGCTTCTCGACGCGCGCCGGCTCGGCCTCGACATCACCGCCTTCATCGGCGTGATCGTCGGGCATCCGAGCCGCATCGGCGACTTCGAGGAGCAGGTGGGCCGGCTCGACGGCGTGCTCGAGTGCCACCACGTGACCGGCGAGTACACGCTGCTGCTCAAGGTGAAGACCGCCAACACCTCTTCGCTCGAGCGGCTGATCAGCCAGATCCGCTCGCTCGACGGCGTGGCGCGCACCGAAACCATGGTGGTCCTCTCGACCCACACCGAGCGCGTGCAGCTCGCGGTGGCGCCGGCCGGCGGGGCCGGGAGCCCGAGCGCGCGCCGGGCGCGGCGCAACGGCGAGCGGGTCGCCCATCACCATCATCGCGGAGCAACCCCATGAGCGCACGGAGCCCCCGCTGGCTGCTGGATCCGAGGACCGAGCGCGACGCGTGCGGCGTCGGCTTCGTGGTGAACGTCAAGGGCGCCCGCTCGCACGCGATCGTCGAGCAGGGGCTCACGGTGCTCCGCAACCTCACGCACCGCGGCGCCTGCGGCTGCGATCCGCTCACCGGCGACGGCGCGGGCATCCTCGTGCAGATCCCCGACGAGTTTTTCCGCCGCGAGTGCCGCAGCGCGCGGCTCGCCGCGCTGCCCGCGCCGGGGAGCTACGGCGTCGGCATGGTCTTCCTGCCGCGCGAGGTGAACCAGCGCAACGAGTGCGAGCGCATCGTCGAGAAGATCATCCGCGACGAGGGGCAGGAGCTGCTCGGCTGGCGGCGGGTGCCCGTCGACGAGAGCGCGCCCGGGCCGCTCGCCCGCCAGACCCTGCCGGAGATCCGCCAGGTGCTCGTCGGCGCCGGGCGCGATGCGGCCGGGCCCGCGGCGCTCGAGCGCAAGCTCTACGTGATCCGCAAGCGCGTCGAGCAGCTCGTGCGCTCCTCGCGCATGCCCGACTCGGAGCGCTTCTACGTCCCGAGCCTCTCCGCAACGACCATTGTCTACAAGGGCCTGCTGCTGCCCGATCAGATCCCGGCCTTCTACCACGACCTCGCCGACCCGCAGTTCGTCTCCGCGCTCGCGCTCGTCCACCAGCGCTTCTCGACGAACACGTTTCCGTCGTGGGACCGCGCGCACCCCTACCGCTTCATCGCCCACAACGGGGAGATCAACACGCTGCGCGGCAACGTCAACTGGATGCACGCCCGGCAGGCGATGTTCGCGTCACCCCTGTTCGACGACGTCACGAAGCTCTTCCCGATCATCGATCCGGCGACCAGCGACTCCGGCCAGTTCGACAACGCCCTCGAGCTGCTCCAGCGCACCGGGCGCTCGCTGCCGCACGCCGTGATGATGATGATCCCCGAGGCCTGGCAGAACCACGAGAGCATGAGCGCGGCGAAGAAGGCGTTCTACGAGTATCACGCCTGCCTCCAGGAGCCGTGGGACGGCCCCGCCTCGATCGCCTTCACCGACGGCCGGGTCATCGGGGCGGTGCTCGACCGCAACGGGCTGCGCCCCTCGCGCTACGTGGTCACCAAGGACGGCTTCGTCGTGATGGCGTCCGAGGTGGGGGTGCTCGACATCGCGCCGGAGAACGTGCTGCACAAGGACCGCCTGCAGCCCGGGCGGATGTTCCTGGTCGACACCGAGCAGGGCCGCATCGTCGGCGACGAGGAGATCAAGGAGGCGATGGCGGCGCGCCGCCCCTACCGGCAGTGGCTCGACCAGCACCGCGTGCGGCTCGAGGACCTCCCGGCGCCGACCGACGTGCCGCCGGCCTTCGCGCCCGACACGCTGCGCGCCCGCCAGCAGGCTTTCGGCTACACGATCGAGGACCTCCGCATCCTGATGACGCCGATGGCGCTCAACGGCCAGGAGGCGGTGGGCTCGATGGGGACCGACACCCCGCTCGCGGTGCTCTCCGACCGCCCCCAGGTCCTCTTCAACTACTTCAAGCAGCTCTTCGCGCAGGTGACGAACCCGCCGATCGACCCGATCCGCGAGGAGCTGGTCATGTCGCTCGAGACGACGATCGGTCCGGAGCAGAACCTCTTCGAGGAGACGCCGCTGCACTGCCACCAGCTGCGGCTCAAGAGCCCCGTGCTCACCAACGAGCAGCTCGCGCAGGTGAAGGCGCTCGACGACGGCCACCTGCGCGCGATCACGCTCCCGACGCTCTTCCCCGCCGGCGCCGGCGGCCCGGGGCTGCGCCAGGCGCTCGACGCGCTCTGCGCGCGCGCGTCGGAGGCGGTCGCCGACGGCTACACGATTCTCGTGCTCTCGGACCGCGGGGTGAACGAGCGCAACGTCCCCATCCCGAGCCTGCTCGCGGCCGCCGCCGTGCACCACCACCTGATCCGCGAGGGCATCCGCATGCGCGCCGGGCTGGTGGTCGAATCGGGCGAGCCGCGCGAGGTCATGCACTTCTGCTTGCTGCTCGGCTACGGCGCGGGCGCGGTGAACCCCTACCTCGCCTACGAGACGCTGCGGGCGATGGAGACCGAGGGCGTCATCCGCGAGGTCGACGCCGAGGCGGCGCTCGCCAACTACCGCAAGGCGATCGACAAGGGCGTGCTCAAGACCATGACCAAGATGGGGATCTCGACGCTGCAGAGCTACCGCGGCGCGCAGATCTTCGAGGCCATCGGCCTCGACTCGGAGGTGGTCCAGCGCTACTTCACCTGGACCGCGTCGCGCATCGAGGGCGTCGGCCTCGACGTGCTCGCCGAGGAAGCGCAGCGCCGCCACGACTACGCCTACAAGGTTTCCCCGGCGCTCGACGGCGACCTCGACGCCGGCGGACAGTATCAGTGGCGGCGGCGCGGCGAGCACCACATGTACAACCCGAACACGGTGGCGAAGCTCCAGCACGCGGTGCGCAAGGGCGATTACCGGATCTTCAAGGAGTACAGCGCCGCCGCGAACGACGAGAGCCGCCGCCTGTGCACGATCCGCGGGCTGCTCAAGTTCAAGCCGGGCCACCCCGTGCCGCTCGACGAGGTCGAGCCCGCGCGCGAGATCGTCAAGCGCTTCAAGACCGGCGCCATGTCGCTCGGGTCGATCTCGCGTGAGGCGCACGAGAACCTGGCGATCGCGATGAACCGCCTCGGCGGCAAGTCGAACACGGGCGAGGGCGGCGAGGATCCCGTACGCTTCACCCCCGATCCCAACGGCGACCTCCGCCGCAGCGCGATCAAGCAGGTGGCCTCGGGACGCTTCGGCGTCACCAGCTACTACCTCGTCAACGCCGACGAGCTGCAGATCAAGATGGCGCAGGGCGCCAAGCCCGGCGAGGGCGGGCAGCTCCCCGGCCACAAGGTCGACCAGTACATCGCCCGCATCCGCTACTCGACGCCGGGCGTGGGCCTCATCTCGCCGCCGCCGCACCACGACATCTACTCGATCGAGGACCTGGCCCAGCTCATCCACGACCTCAAGAACGCCAACGACCGTGCCCGCATCAGCGTCAAGCTGGTGGCCGAGGTGGGCGTCGGCACGGTCGCCGCCGGCGTCTCGAAGGCCAAGGCCGACGTCGTGCTCATCAGCGGCGACTCCGGCGGCACCGGCGCCTCGCCGCTCTCCTCGATCAAGCACGCCGGCGTACCGTGGGAGCTCGGGCTGGCCGAGACGCAGCAGATCCTGGTCGCCAACGACCTCCGCGGACGTATCCGCGTCGAGACCGACGGGCAGCTCAAGACCGGCCGCGACGTGGCGATCGCGGCGCTCCTCGGCGCCGAGGAGTTCGGCTTCGCCTCGGCGGCCCTGGTCGCCTCGGGCTGCATCATGATGCGGGTCTGCCACCTCAACACCTGCCCGGTCGGCATCGCCACCCAGGACCCGCGGCTGCGCGCCAAGTTCGAGGGCAAGCCCGAGCACGTGGTCAACCTGATGCTGTTCATCGCCGAGGAGCTGCGCGAGATCATGGCCGCGCTCGGCTTCCGCACCGTCGACGAGATGGTCGGGCGCGTCGACATGCTCGACGTGCGCGACGTCTCGGCGCACTGGAAGGCGTGCGGCGTCGATCTCTCCCAGATCCTCCACAAGCCCGACGTGCCCGCCGGGGTCGCCATCCGCTGCATCCAGTCGCAGGACCACGGCCTCGAGAAGGCGCTCGACAACCGGATCATCGCGCTCGCCCGCCCCGCGCTCGAGCAACGCGCGGCGACGGCGTTCGAGCTGCCGATCACCAACCGCAACCGCACCGTGTGCACGATGCTTTCGGCGGAGGTCTCCCGCCGCCACGGCGCCGACGGGCTGCCGCCGGACACGATCCGGATCAAGTTCACCGGCTCGGCCGGGCAGAGCTTCTGCGCCTGGCTCGCCCCGGGCGTGAGCGTCGAGCTCGAGGGCGACGCCAACGACTACTTCGGCAAGGGGCTCTCGGGCGGCCGCGTGGTCATCTACCCGCCGCGCGCCGCGACCTTCCTGCCCGAGGAGAACATCATCGTCGGCAACGTGTCGCTCTACGGCGCCACCGGCGGCGAGGTCTTCCTCCGCGGCCAGGCGGGGGAGCGGTTCTGCGTGCGCAACAGCGGCGTCACCGCGGTGGTGGAGGGCCTAGGCGATCACGGCTGCGAGTACATGACCAAGGGCACGGTGGTGGTGCTCGGCCGCACCGGCCGCAACTTCGCCGCCGGGATGAGCGGCGGTGTCGCCTACGTCCTCGACGAGGACGGCACGTTCGAGCTGCGCTGCAACAAGGGCATGGTGGGGCTCTCGCCGCTCGACGAGCGCGACGAGACCACGGTGCGCAAGCTGATCGAGCGCCACTACGAGCTCACGCGCTCGGCGGTGGCCTGGCGGGTGCTCTCCGGCTGGCGCGAGACGCACAAGCGCTTCGTCAAGGTCCTGCCGGTCGAGTACGCGAAGGTGCTCGCCAAGCAGCACCTCGACACCGAAGCCGCACGCCTCGCGTCGGTCTGACGCCCATGGGGAAGATCACCGGGTTTCTCGAGATCCCCCGCGAGGCGCCGCACAAGGAGCCCGTCGCCGCACGGCTCCGGCACTGGCACGAGTTCGAGGAGAAGCCGTCGGACGAGCAGCTCCGCGCGCAGGGCGCGCGCTGCATGGACTGCGGCATCCCCTTTTGCCACAAGGGCTGCCCGCTCGGGAACATCATCCCCGACTGGAACGACCTCGTGTACCGCAACCGCTGGCGGGAGGCGATGGCCCGCCTCCACTCGACCAACAACTTTCCCGAGTTCACCGGACGCATCTGCCCCGCGCCGTGCGAGGAGGCGTGCGTCCTCAACATCAACAACGACCCGGTCACGATCAAGACCATCGAGAAGAGCATCGTCGACCACGCCTGGGACGCGGGCTGGGTGGTCCCGCAGCCGCCCGAGCGGCGCACGGGGAAGAAGGTCGCGGTGGTGGGCTCGGGTCCCGCCGGGCTCGCCTGCGCGCAGCAGCTCGCGCGCGCCGGGCACCTGGTCACGCTCTACGAGCGTGCCGATCGGATCGGCGGGCTGCTCCGCTACGGCATCCCCGACTTCAAGATGGAGAAGCGCCACATCGACCGGCGCATGGAGCAGATGGGGGCCGAGGGCGTCACCTTCGTCACCAACGCCCACGTGGGCGTGAACGTGCCCGTCGAGCAGCTCCGGCGCGAGTTCGACGCGCTGGTGCTGGCCGGGGGCGCCACCAAGCCCCGCGATCTCGCCGTGCCCGGGCGGGAGCTGAAGGGCATCCACTTCGCGATGGAGTTCCTGCCGCAGCAAAACCGGGTGGTCGCCGGCGATCGGGTTGCGGGCCAGCTCGTCGCCACGGGCAAGCGGGTCGTGATCCTCGGCGGCGGCGACACGGGCTCCGACTGCCTCGGCACGTCGAACCGCCAGGGGGCGGTCTCGGTGCACCAGTTCGAGCTGCTCCCCGAGCCGCCGAAGGACCGTCCGCCGTTCACCTGGCCCAACTGGCCGATGATCCTGCGCACGTCGACCTCGCACGAGGAGGGCGTGGTGCGCGACTGGAGCATCAACACCAAGCGCTTCTCGGGCGACGCGCACGGCAACGTCAGGAAGCTCCACGGGGTGCGGCTCGAGTGGACGCAGGACGGCGGCCGCCCCGCGATGCGGGAGATCCCGGGCAGCGAGTTCGAGCTCGAGTGCGATCTCGTGTTGCTCGCGCTCGGCTTCCTCGGCCCCGAGCCCGACACGATGCTCGCCCAGCTCGGGGTGAAGCTCACGGACCGCGGCAACGTCTGGGTCGACGAGAGCTACCAGACGAGCGTCCCGGGCGTGTTCGCCTGCGGCGACATGCGCCGCGGGCAGTCGCTCGTCGTGTGGGCGATCTGGGAGGGCCGCGAGGCCGCCCGGGGCGTCGACGCGTACCTCATGGGACGCACGTTCCTGCCGGCGAGCCCGGAGCTGTAGGGCGGCGGGCTCGGACCTCAGCGCTCCCCGTACAGGAGGAGCGGCGCGACCTCCTTCTCGAAGGCGCGAATCTCCCGGCGCCACGTCGCAGCCAGCGCCCGCAGGTCCGCCCCCGACTCGATCGCCTCGCGCACCGCGGGGTCGCCGCCGAGCACGTCGATCGGCAGGCGGTCGGTCACGTACTCGTAGGGCGGCTGCTTCCAGGCGAAGCGGTCGCGGTGGAGCGCCACGACGTCCTGCAGGAGTGCCAGCGTCGTCAGATACGGCCGGTACCCGTCGGGATCGGTCACGTGGAGCTGGAAGCCGCGGCAGACCTCGCCGCTCCACTTGTGAAAGGTCGGCTGGAAGTCGTGGTCGCGGAGCACGACGCCCGGAAGCCGGCGGCGCGCGAAGCGCTCGCGCACCGCGGCGGTGTCGAGGTAGGGCGCACCCCAGACCTCGAACGGTCGTGTCGTCCCTCGCCCCTCGGAGAGGTTGGTCCCCTCGAGCAGCACCTGCCCGGGATAGACGGCGGCCGTGTCGGGCGTCGGCATGTTCGGCGACGGCAGCACCCACGGCAGGCCGGTGTCGGCGAAGCGCATGCGGCGGCGCCAGCCCTCCATCGGGATCACCGTCAGGTCGCAGGGCGGAGCCCCGGTCCGCGCACGCCGTCGCTCGTTCACGAGGCGGGCCATTTCGCCGAGCGTGAGGCCGTGGCGCATCGGCACCGGGTAGAGCCCGATGAACGACTCGTAGCCCGGCCGGATCACGTTGCCCTCGACGGCGAGCCCGCCGAGCGGATTCGGGCGATCGAGCACGACCACCGGCGTGCCCGCAGCGGCGCACGCCTCGAGCGCGAGCGCGGTCGTCCACTCGAACGTGTACACCCGCGTGCCGACGTCCTGCAGATCGACGACCAGCGTGTCGATGTGACGCAGCATGTCCGGCGTCGGGCTGCGGGTCTCCGAGTAGAGGCTGAATACCGGGATGCCGAGGCGCCCGTCGGTCGCGTGCGGCGACTCGACCATGTTGTCCTGCTGCTCCCCGGCGATGCCGTGCTGGGGTCCGAAGAGCGCAGTCAGCCGACTGCCGCACAGGCGGTGCAGCACGTCGCGCGCCGACTCGAGGCGGCGGGTCACCGACGCCTGGTGCATGAGGAGGCCGATGCGCCGGTCCCGGAGCCAGCGCGGGCGGCGCCGCGCGAGCACCTCGAGCCCCGGCACGACGCGTCCTCCTCCCCCAGGCACCGCCCTCTCCTCCTCGTGCTCGCCCACGTATCGCACGAACCCGACGGCCGGCACAAAGACCTCGCGGGATGCCGGCCTCCCCCGCTCGCCCGCCGGCGTGCGCGCCACCGGTCGAGGCGCCGCGCTAGCGGGGGGCGCTTCTCACGGCACGCCGCCGTCCACCCGGAGCATCGCCCCGGTCGTGTAGCTCGATGCGTCGCTCGCCAGGTAGAGCGCCGCGCCTACGATCTCGGCAGCCTCGCCGGCGCGTCTCAGCGCGAACCGCCCTGCGTGCTGCGTGCGGAACGCCTCCCAGTCCCAGTCGCGGTTGATGTCGGTGACGAAGGTCCCCGGCATGAGGCAGTTGACGCGCACCTTCGGGCCGAAGGTGTGCGCGAAGGCGACGGTCATCGCGTTGAGCCCCGCCTTGGCGGCGGCGTAGGGCACGATGCCGCCGTAGGGGCGGACCGACCCCACGCTGCTCACGTTGATGATCGAGCCGCCCGCCCCGGCCGCCATGCGCGTCCCGACGAGCGCCGTGAGCCGGAACGGGCCCTTCAGGTTCACCGCCAGCACCTTGTCCCACAGCGCCTCGCTCACGCTCGCCACGTCGTCGTAGAGGGGCGACATGCCGGCGTTGTTCACCAGCACGTCGACTTTCCCGAACGCGCCGTACGCGGCCTCGACCAGACGCTCGAGGTCCGGCCAGCGCCCCACGTGGCAGGCGTGGGCAAGCGCGCGCCGTCCGGTCTCGGCCTCGACCTCGCGCGCGACGGCCTCGCAGCGGTCGAGCTTGCGGCTCGCGATCACCACGTCCGCGCCGGCGCGCGCGAACGCGAGCACCATCTCGCGCCCGAGCCCGCGGCTCCCACCGGTCACCAGCGCGACGCGTCCCGAGAGATCGAACAGCTCGGCCGGAGTCTTCTTCATGGACGGAGCCTCGTCGTGCGGGCCAGCTCGGCCGCCTTGCGCGCCATGTCGAGGACGACGTCGCCGAAGGCGGCCATCTTGGGGTTGTCGGCGCCGCCCCGCACGTAGCGCGCATAGCCGCCCTCGAGCACGATCGCGATCTTGAAGCGCGCGAGGATCACGTAGTAGTCGATCTCCTCGACGGGGAGCCCGCTCTGCCGCGCATAGCGCTCGCAGAGCTCGGCGCGGGCGGGCATGCCGGTGTAGTCCACGTAGCCCCCGCGCGCGCGGTCCTCGTCGGGGTCGGGCCAGCCCATGAGCACCCAGCCCAAGTCGAGGAGCGGATCACCGACGGTCGCCATCTCCCAGTCGACGATCGCCGCGAGCCGGGCGGGGGCGCCGTGGCGGAACATGACGTTGGCGAACTGGTAGTCGCCGTGGAGGATGCCCGGACGGTAGGCGCGCGGCCGGTAGCGCCGCAGCCAGGCGGCCGCCTCCTCGAGGCCCGGGATGTCGCGGAAGCGGAACCGCGCGAGGTGGGCGAGCCAGCGATTCACCTGCCGCTCGTGGAAGCCCTCGGGCCGCCCGAAGCCTTCGAGCCCCCGCGCCCGCCAATCGACGCGCGCCAGTGCGGCGATCGCGTCCACCAGCTCCCAGGCGAGCCCGCGGCGCGCTTCGAGGTCGCCGTCGAAGGGCGGCGGCCAGCCCTCCGCCTGCATGCACGACCAGCCGTCGACGTGCTCCATGAGGTAGAAACACGCGCCCAGCACGGAGGGGTCGTCGCAGGCGGCGACCACGCGGGGGTGCGGGACGTCGGTGTCGGCCAGCGCGCGCAGCACGCGGTACTCGCGCAGCATGCTCTCGTTGCGGCCCTCGGGGACCTTGGCGGGGGGGCGGCGGAGCGCGAGCCGCAGGTCGCCGCGGCGGATCTCGAACAGCTCGTTGGACGCCCCGCCGGTGATGAAGCGGCACGTGACCGGCTCGCCGCGTCCCGGCAGCCCCCGCGCGTCCATCCAATGACCGAGCCGGTCGGGATCGACGAGCGCGGTCACAGGTTCCCCACGGCCTCCTCGAGGTAGGCCGCGAAGCGCGCGCGGGCCTCCGCTGCACGCTCGGGCAGGTAGTCACGCGGCCACAGGCCCTCGTAGGGCCGGTGCCGCCTCAGCACCTGCTTGGCGACCGTCATCTTGTGCACCTCGGTCGGCCCGTCGGCGATCCCCATCACCGGCACCGTCATCCAGAGCCGCACGAGCGGCATCTCGTTCGAGCAGCCGAGCGCGCCGTGGAGGTGGAGGGCGCGGCGCACGACGTCGTGCAGCACCTCCGCCGTCTGCACCTTGACGGCGGCGACGTAGGTCCGCGCTTCCTCCGTGTGCCCCTTGTCGATGTGCCAAGCGGCGTAGAGGACGAGGAGCCGGAACTGCTCGAGCTGGATGAAGGAGTCCGCGATCGCCTGCTGCACGAGCTGCTTGTCGGCGAGCGGGCCGCCCTGGGTGCGGCGGCTGAGCGCCCGCTCGCACATCATGCGCAGCGCCTCGCGCACGGTCGCCACCGTGCGCATCGCATGGTGGATGCGCCCGCCGGAGAGCCGGGTCTGCGCGATCAGGAACCCCTCCCCCTCGCCGCCGAGCAGGTTCTCGCGCGGGACGCGCACGTTCTCGTAGCGGAGGTAGGCGTGGTGCCCCTGGCCGAGCGGCTCGTGGCCGAGGCCCGCGAGCCGCACGACCCCGAGGCCCGGGGTGTCGCGCGGCACGAGAAACATCGAGGCGCCGCGATGCACGGGCACGTCCGGGTTGGTGATCGCCATCACGATCAGGAACTCGGCGAGGTCGGCGTGCGAAGAGAAGTACTTCTCGCCGCTGATGACCCAGGTGTCGCCTTCGCGCACCGCGCGGCAGCGGAACTCGCGCGGGTCGGCGCCCGCCTGCGGCTCGGTCATCGAGAAGCAGGAGACGATGTCGCCGTCGAGGAGCGGGCGAAGGTAGCGCCGCTTCTGCTCCTCGGTACCGTAGTGGGCGAGGATCTCGGCGTTCCCCGAGTCGGGCGCCTGGCAGCCGAACACGCTCGGCGCCCACATCGAGCGGCCGAGGATCTCGTTGAGGAGCGCGAGCTTCACCTGCCCGTAGCCCTCCCCGCCGAGCTCGGGGCCGAGGTGGCAGGCCCAGAGCCGCCGGCGGCGTACCTCCGCCTTCAGCGGCTCGGTGATCTTGCGGTAGGCCGGGTTGCGGCGGTCGTAGGGCGCGGCCGCGTCGGGGAAGGCGAGATCCAGGGGCTCGATCTCGCGGCGCACGAACGCGTCCGCCCAGTCGAGCATCTTCTGGAATTCCGGGTCGGTCTCGAAGTCCCAGGCCATGGCGCGCGAACCGCGCGACCCTATAGCCGCCGGCGCCCGCCTTTCAAGGGTCGCCGCGGCGACCGCCCGACGACGCGGTCGAACGTACGCACGAAGCTCGACGTCGTAGGCGATCTCGGTCACCGGCCGCGACGGCGGGCACAGACTTGGCGAAGATCGCGGGGCTCCGCCACGCCCGGTTGCTCCCGCGCCCGTTCCCCCGTATGAGGCCGGCCGAGGAGCACCCGGTGGACGAAGACCGACACGAGGCCGCGCCCGCGCCGGAGACCGTGCGCGGCTTCGCTGCGCTCACCACCGGGATCTACGTCCTCACCGTGCGCGAGGGCGACGTGCGCCACGGCATGTCGGCCTCCTGGGTGACGCCGGTCTCCGCCGATCCGCCGCGGATCGCCGTCGCCGTCGATCCGCGCCACCTGAGCCACGGCGTGATCGAGCGCACGCAGCGCTTCGCTCTCAACGTCGTCGGCGAGAAGGGACGCCACCTCGAGGACTACTTCCACACCGGGCCGGCCGGGGCGAACAACTTGAAGGGCGTCGCCACCGAGGACTCGCCCGCCGGCCTCCCCTTCCTCCCCGGGGCCATGGTCTCCATCGAGTGCCGGGTGGAGAGCCGGCACGTCGCCGGCGATCACACGCTCTTCGTCGTCTCCTTGGGCCACGTCACCTGGCGCGGCTCGGACCGCTGCCTCACGTCGCAGGACCTCGACTACGTCTACGTCGGGCAGGTCGTGAAGCGCCCGGGCTAGGAGGACGCCCATGCCGGACTCGCAGACGCTCTTCGCCGGCGCCGTGATCGCCGCGGGAGCGTCGCTGCCCCTGGCGCTCGTTTTCGGCTTCACGCGCCGGACGGTGCTCGTCGCGGTCGGGCTCGCCGTGGCCATCGCGATCTTCTATCCCGGCGGCACGACCGGCTTGCTCGTCGACGCGCTGCGTCCACTGCGAATGCTCGTGCAGGACGCCCGGGACCGCGGCGCGGCCCGCGACGCCGCCGTCGGCGAGGCCGCCGACGGCCCGGCGCCGCCCGCGACGCGCTGAAGGCCTCGCCAACCCCGCCCTGGATGTGGTTTCCTGCCGCCATGCGCCCCGCGATTCCGGTCCTCGCCGCCGCGTTGCTCGGCGGCGCCGCCCCCGCCGTCGCCACACGGGCGAGGCACGTGCCGTGCACCGCCCAGTTCGCGGTCGACCCCGCGCAGTCGTCTCTCGCGGCGAGCGTGAGCGGCGCCGTCGAGACCATATCGGTCGCGGGGAAGGTGGCGACGATCGCCGGGGCCTGCTCCGCGCGCGTGCGGCTGCACCGAGCGCGCGGCGGGTGGCGGCTGCGGGCCCGGTGGAGCACGTGCGCCGGCATGCGGAAGGTCGCGCTCACGGCGCGGATGGGATTCGACTGCGGGCAGCTCACCGGGGCGCTGCGTGCCAGGCACCGGCCGCGCACCCTCTTCTCGGCGCACCCGTCGGCCTGCGGCAGCGGCGCCGCGTTCGCCGGCACGTGGGACGCGATCCAGAAGACGATCCTGGCGCGGCACGACTGCGCGAACGACCTCTGCCACGGGAGCGCGAAGCAGGGCGGCCTCGACCTCCGCCCCGATGCCGCGTACGCAAGCCTCGTCCAGGTGCCGTCGACGGAGGTGCCTTCCCTCAACCGCGTCGAGCCCGGCGACGAGCGGCGCAGCTATCTCTACCTCAAGCTGCTCGCGAAGACCGACCCGGCGAACCTGCCCAACTACCTTCCGCCGGGCGTGCAGGTGAGCGGCAGCCCGATGCCGAACAACGCGACGACGCTGAGCGCCGACGAGCTCGAGGCGCTGCGCCTCTGGATCTACGCGACCGCGCCGCAGACCGGCACGGTGCCCGGCACGCAGAGTCTCCTCGACGCCTGCCTGCCCACGCCGACCCCGATCTCCGCGATCCCGCTTCCTCCACCGGCGCCCGACCAGGGGCTGCAGTTCGTGATGCCGCCGTGGAAGCTTCCGGCGAACAGCGAGCACGAGGTCTGCTTCGCGACCTACTACGACCTCACCGGGCGTGTGCCGGCCGAGTTCACCGACGGCAACGTCTTCTACTGGAACGCCCAGACGCTGCGCCAGGACCCGCAGAGCCATCACCTGATCCTGAGCCTCTTCGCCGGCTCGCTCGACCAGATCCACGACCCGTCGTTCGGCACGTGGACCTGCAACGGCGGCGAGAAGGCGGGGCAGGCGTGCGAGCCGACGGACCTCGCGTCGTGCGGCAGCGGAACCTGCACCAGCGAGGTGCAGCCGTCGTTCGCGTGCATCGGCTACGGCCCGCCGGTGCCCGGGAAGCCCTTCAACTCGATCCAGATCGGCGGCGCCCAGAAGGCGCAGGCGGACTTCGACTTCGCCCCCGGCGTGTGGGCCCCGATCCCGCTCAAGGGCATCCTCTACTGGAACTCGCACGCCTTCAACCTCACCCCCGAGGACACCACGATGCACGCGTGGCTCAACTACGACTACGCGGCGGACCGCCGCTACATCGTGCACGGGATCTTCGACATCGACGACATCTTCGGGGCGACCGGCATCCCGCCTTACCAGGTCGGGACGATCTGCAACGACTACACCTTCGACGACTTCTCCGCGCCGCAGCAGGCGTACCTCTTCACGCTGTCCTCGCACACCCATCGCCACGGCCAGCACTTCTGGATCACCGACCCCCAGCACGGCGATCAGCTCCTCTACGAGAACTTCGTCTACAACGACCCGCCGAACAAGGAGCTCGCGCCCCCGCTCGTCTTCAACGCGGGCGACAAGCTGCACTACTGCGCGACCTTCAACAACGGGGTGGCGGCCGGCGGGGGACCCGATCCGACCTTGGTGACGCGCGCCTCGCACGTGCCGCCCGAGGCGCCGGCGTTCTCGCACTGCAAGCCCGTCAAGTGCGTCGCGGGCAAGATGAGCCCGCCGGCCTCCTGCACGACGAACGCGGACTGCGACTCGAGGCCGGGGGCCGGCGACGGCCTCTGCGACGCCTGCCCGATCACGGGCGGCGAGAGCACGGAGAACGAGATGTTCATCCTGATCGGGCAGTACTACGTGAAGTAGCCCCTCGTCCCGTGCGCCGGCACGAGTACAGCGTCGATCTGCCCGCGGCCCCGCCGCGGCTGTGGGCGCTCTTCCAGCGCTACGACCTGTGGAAGGAGTACGCGCCGGCGGTGCTCGACGTGGAGATCGTCTACCCCGGCGACGCCGACGGGAACGGGCTGCTGCGCAAGGTCGTCTATCCGCTGCCGTTCGGCCGGCGGGGCGAGTCCTTCGAGCTCGTCCACAACGTCCGGCCGAACGTCGGCTACGACTACGTGATGCTGCGCACCGGGCTCTCCGGATCGGTCACCCTCGAGCGGCTCGGCCCCAACCGCACGCGGCTGCACTTTCGCGAGAAATTTCACATGAGGACGCCCGTCCTGCGCTGGTTCGAGGCGCCGATCTACCGCTTCATCAACCGCCAGAACGAGGCGTCGCTGCGGGGCGCGGCGGGCTGGCTCGCGCGCCATCCGGAGTTCCGCCCGGAGCTGATCGATCCCGAGTGAGTTCCGTCGGCCGGCGCGCCGGTGTAATTGAGCGGGAGGCAATGGCGGTCGGTGGGGCCCAGCGCCCGCTCGTCTGCACGAGCTGCGGCGTCGCGCTGATCCCGGGCAAGGCGTTCTGCCACGACTGCGGGGCGCCGGCACCGGCGCGCTGCCCACAGTGCGGGGCGCCGCTGGCGCCGACCTTCCGCTTCTGCCCCGATTGCGGGGCGCGCGTCGAGGGACAGGCCGCGCCGCCGCCGGCCGACGCCCGCGACCGCCTCGCCCGCCACGTGCCCCCCGCCCTGGCCGCCAAGATCCGCGCGACCCGCGGCGCCGTCGACGGCGAGCGCAAGCAGGTGACCGTCCTCTTCTGCGACCTCGCGGGCTCGACCGCCATCGCCGCGCGCCTCGACCCCGAAGAGTGGCACGACCTCCTCGAGCGCTACCTCGATCTCGCCTTCGCCGAGATCTACCGCCGCGAGGGCATCGTCAACCAGCTCGCGGGCGACGGGCTGATGGCGCTCTTCGGCGCGCCGGTCGCGCACGAGGATGCCCCGGCGCGCGCCGTCGAGGCCGCGCTCGCCATCCAGGACGCGATCGGCCGGCTGAACGCCGGGGATCTCGCGGGGCGCGACCTGGCGTTGCGCCCGCGCATCGGCGTCCACACCGGTCCCGTGGTCGTGGGCACGGTGGGCAACGACCTCAAGATGGACTACACGGCGCTCGGCGACACCACCAACCTCGCCTCGCGCCTCGAGGGACTGGCGCCCCCGGGCGGCATCCTCATCAGCGAGGCGACCGAGCGGCTGGTGCGCGGGGCCTTCCGGCTGCTGCCGCGCGGTCCGCTCGCCGTCAAGGGACGCGCCGAAGCGGTGCCCGCCTTCGAGGTCCTCGGTCGCAGCGAGGGCGCCACCCCGATGGCGATCGCCGCCGGGCGCGGCCTCACGCCGTTCGTCGGCAGGGCGCAGGAGCTGGCGCAGCTCGAGGCGTGCTACCGCGCCGCGGTCACCGGCCGCGCGCAGGTGGTGGCCGTCGTGGGCGACGCGGGCAGCGGCAAGTCGCGCCTGCTCTGGGAGCTCCGCGAGAAGATCGGCGGCGCGCCGGTCACCTTCTTCGAGGCGCGCTGCTCGGCGCTCGATCAGAGCGTCCCCTATCTCCCGTTCCTCACCATGCTCCGGCGCCACTTCGGCATCACGCGCGGCGAGCCGGCAGAGCGCGCGTGCGAGCGGATCGCCGAGCGCGTCCGATGCTGGGATCCCGCCCTCGACCGGGCGCACCCTCACCTCTGCCGGCTGCTGGCGCTGCCCGTCGAGGAAGCCCCCGGCCACGATGCCGAGCGTCTCGAGCCCGAGACCTTCGCGACGATCGCGCGGCTCGTCCACGCCGAGAGCGAGCGCGCCCCGGTGGTCATGCTCGTCGAGGACCTCCACTGGATCGACGGCCCGTCGCGCCAGCTCCTCGAGTCGGCGGTGGCCCGCCTCGAGCAGGAGCGCGTGATGCTCGTCGTGACCCACCGGCCGGACTACGAGGGCTCGTGGCGCCCCGGCGGCGCGTTCACCCAGCTCCGCCTCCATCCGCTGCCCGACGCCGAGGCCACGACGATGATCCGCGCCGTCGCCGGCGGGACGCTGCCCGCGGAGCTCGAGCGCCGCATCCTGGACAAGGCCGAGGGGAGCCCCTTCTTCACGGAAGAGATCACGCGCGCGCTGGTCGAGGCGGGCCTCGTGACCGCGGGCGACGGCCGGGCTCGCCTCACGCGTCCCGTAGAGGACATCCACATTCCGGGGACGGTGCAGGAGGTCGTCGCCGCGCGTCTCGACCGGCTGGGCGGCGATGCCAAGCGGGTCGCGCAGGTGGCCGCGGTGCTCGGCCGCCAGTTCGCGCGCGGCCAGCTCGAGGAGCTGCTCGCCGGCGAGGGTATCGACGTCGGCGCCGAGCTGGAGGAGCTCGTGCGCCGCGGTGTGCTCCATCGCCAGAGCTTCCTCTCCCCCGACGAGTTCCGCTTCGGCGAGAGCGTCACGCAGGAGGTGGCCTACGAGAGCCTGCTCCTCAAGCAGCGCCGCCAGCTCCACGAGCGCGTCGGCCGCATGCTCGAAGCCTCGGGCGGCGCGGGAGCCGAGCACTCGGCGCTGGTCGCGCACCACTTCGCCCGCAGCGACGACCGCGAGAAGGCGATCACCGCGCTGCTGCGCGCCGCGGCCGACGCCGAGCGGGTGCCCTCCTACGGCACCGCGGCGCACCTCTACCGCCAGGCCTGGGAGCTCGCCGAGGCGGGCCTGTCCGCCGACGCGGCCGGCCGCCACCACGGCTGGGTCCTCGAGGCGACGCGCGGCTTCTGCCGCGTGACGGTGATCCACGGGCCGGGCGAGCGCAGCGACGCGCAACGCGCCGCCGAGCGCGGGCGCACGCTCGCACGCGCGCTCGAGGATCCCGAGGCGCTTGCCGAGCTCAGCCTCTATCACGGCATCATGGCGACGTTCGGCGATCCGCGGGAGTTCGCCGCGGGGATCGCCACCATCGAGGAGGCGCTGGCGATCGCGCAGCGCGCGGGTCTCGCCCTCCAGGGCTTCCGCATCTCGCGCGGCCTCGGCCTCGCCTACCTGCTGGACGGCCGCTTCGCGCTCGCCGAGCGCACGCTCACTTGGGTGGTGGCCGAGCTCGAGCACCTCGGCCACGCCGAGCGGCTCACCGATCTCTACCTCGGCTCGCGCACGGTGCGCGACGCGGTGCTGTTCCACGGCGACGACCTCGAGCGGGCCCTCGGGTTGCTGCGCGAGACGCACGACCTCGCGGTGCGCGCCGGCAACCGCACCGTCGAGGGCCACGCGGCGGGCTCGGCCGCGCAGGTGTACTTTCTCTGGGGGCGCTATGCCGAGGCGCGCGAGTGGGCCGAGCGCGCCATCGCCATCGCCGAAGCGATCAGCGACCGCAGCACGATCGCGTCGGTGGCGGGCGTGGCGCTGGTCGCCGCAGTCGAGCGCGGAGAACCGGTGGCGGCGGAGCGCTACCTCGCGCTCATCGATCTCGGCCTCGCAGCACTCGGCGTCACGGCGCTCAACCACCGCTTCGTCCTCGATGCGCTGCTCGCGGTGGGCGACCTCGAGCGTGCCCAGCGCTACGTCGCCCAGCTGCGTCTTCGCGTGGGGGCACGGCTGAGCGCGGCGCAGGCGGCGCTCGCCACGGGACGGCTCCACGCGCGGCTCGGTCCGGGCCACCGCCCGGCGGCGGCGCGCGCCTACGAGGAGGCGATCGCGCTCGCCGAGTCGCTCGGCGCGCGCTCCCTCCTGGCCGCGGCGCACCTCGGCGCCGCGGCGCTGGCGGCCGAGCACGACGACCAGCCGGCGGCGCTGCGGCACGTGGGACGGTCGCTCGCCCTCTCGCAGGCGCTCGGCCTCGAGCGCTACCGCGCGCCGGCGCAGGCGCTCGCCGCGACGCTCGGGGACCGCGGAGCGCCGACCTTGACCTGACTCGCGCCGTCCCCTAGCTGATGGACCCATGCGTCGCATCGTCCCCCGGCGGGCCCCGCGGTGACGGACGCCGTCCGCTATGCCCGGGAAGGGACGCTTGCCGTCGTCACCCTCGACGACGGCAAGGTGAACGCGATGAGCCTGCCGTTCTTCCGGGCGCTCCAGGCGGCGCTCGACCGGGCGGAGGCGGACGACCCGGCGGCGATCGTGATCACCGGCCGCCCGGGCGTGTTCTCCGCCGGCCTCGACGTGAAGCTGCTGCCCACGTTGCCGGCCGCCGAGCTGCGGGAGACGCTGCTCACCTTCGGCCGCACACTGCTCCGCCTGTTCACGCTGCCCCTGCCGACGGTGGCGGCCGTGAGCGGGCATGCGATCGCGGGCGGCGCGCTGCTCGCCTTCGCCTGCGACCTGCGCGTCGCGGCCGACGGCCCGTTCCGCCTGCAGCTCAACGAGGTCGCCATCGGCCTCACGCTGCCGACGTGGGCGATCGTGCTCGCCTGCGCCGCCGTGCCGCCGCGCTGGCACACCGAGGCCATCCTCCACGCACGGGGCTACGCGCCCGCCGAGGCACTTGCTCGGCAGATCCTCGATCGCGTGGTGCCGCCCGAGCGCCTGCTCGAGGCCGCGCGCGAGGCCGCGGTGCCGCTGGCCGGTCTCGACCACGGGGCCTACGGCGGCTCGAAGGCCCGCCTGCGGGCGACGGCCGTGCGGCTGGCTATGGATCGCCTCGACGAGGAGTCGCCCGGCCGCCTGCCGGCGAAGCAGCCGTAGGGTCGTACCTAGGTCGCAATCGCCTTGCAGCAACGCCACATCGATGTCCGGCGACGTTGCCGTTGCGCACGATTCTCGCTGCCGCGCTTTCTGGCTTCACTTCCTGGCCCGTCCGTGTTACGGCCTCCGGTAACGGGGTTCCACTTCCGGTGCCCGGGGCGCGCTTGGAGGACCAATGAAGTCAGCGACGCGGAGCCTGATCGTTGGTTGCCTGGTTACAGGTATTCTGGCAATCATTGCCGCTTTCGCACCATCGGCGCGCACGGCCGTGTCCGGGCCGAACCCGAGCGTCGACGACTGCGCCATCTTTGCGGACAGCCTGCTGCGCACCAAGGGCAGCCTCGTCGTGGACGGGCTCCCCGTCTGCGTCAACGACGGCGGCCTCCTCACCCACGGCCCGTTGAAGGCGTCGGGCGAGAACGTCGTCGTCGGCACCGGCCCGAACGGCGCCGTGCGACTGGCTCCGGGCTCCATGTGCACGCGGCTGTTCACCAGCCCGGGGCGGGTGATCGGCGTCAATTGCTCGGGTTCCCCGGTCGAGGCGTTCACCGGGCCGATCGTTCCCGACCTGGCGGCGTCCTGCGGGTTCCCCAAGCCGGCGCCGGCGTGCGGCAGCCAGGCCATCACGGTCGGCCACAGTACCATTCAGCACCTCAAGGCCGGGGCCTACGGGGCAGTGCTGGTGCGCGGCATGCCCGGTCCTGGCACCCTCGTCCTCGACGGGGGCGACTACGCCTTCTGCAGCCTGCGGGTCGCGAGCGGCGCGAGGTTGCTGCTTGCCGGGAGCGCAGTGCAGGTGTTCGTCGCCGGTGATACGCGGTTCTTCACCGGGAGCCAGGTGGGCCCGGTGACGGGCGCGCCCGCACCCGACGCGAGCCACATCCACTTCTTCGTCGCGGGCGACACGGTACACCTCTCGCGCCGGGCACGGTTCACGGGCCACCTCTGCGCGCCGAACGGGCTGCTCGGGCTCGGAGCGGACGCGACGGCGACCGGCGGCGTCGCGGCGCGGGTGATCAGCACGGATCGGGCGACCGTGCACGGCGTCGCGGTCACTGTCCCGACGACCACGACCTCGACGACCTCGACGACGTCGACCACGCACACGACCACGACATCCACCACCGTCCCGACGACCACCACGACGTCCACCACCACCACTACCTCCTCCACCGTCCCGACGACCACCACCTCGACGACCTCGACCACGCATACGACCACGACGTCCACCACCACCTCCACCGTCCCGACGACCACCACCTCAACAACCTCGACGACGTCGACCACGCACACGACGACGACATCCACCACCTCCACCACCTCCACCACCTCCACGATCCCCACGACAACGACAACGACGACCACCACCACCACGGTGCCCACGACCACCACCACGACCACGTCGACGACGACCACGACGGTGGCTAGCGGCTTCACCAAGCTCGCCCTGAGCGTGGTGGCGGGCACGTCGAACTGCGGCGGCGCCGGCCTCAAGACGCCGCCCGCGGCGCCGCTCTCGGGCGAGCTCGACAACGGCTCGGCGGCAAAGATCGTCGATCTCGGGCTCGGCTGCCTCTACTTCGGCGGGGGCAGCAACACGACCGTGCCGGGGGCGTTCCTGCCCAACGGCTCGCAGAACACGCTCGGCATCACCTCGATCGTGGGCACGACCGTGAACCTG
>Ga0209060_10000936_pt1 | contig 38423 bp, 48 predicted proteins | sample Coa_R1_8_FD_187155 | JGI IMG/M metagenome (GOLD analysis project Ga0209060, IMG submission 187155) | Surface soil microbial communities from Centralia Pennsylvania, which are recovering from an underground coalmine fire - Coalmine... | ecosystem: Environmental > Terrestrial > Soil >...
GTGAAGGAACTCGGCGCGCGCACCATCGCGGGTCTCCGCGACAACGTGTCCTATCCGAAGCAGACCGGCAAGGCGTCCGGCTCGTGGGTGGGTGAAAATCCCGGCTCCGATGTTGCGGACTCCGCGCTGACGCTCGGCTCCATCGCAAGCTCTCCGAAGACCTACCAGTCCTCGACGAGCTATTCGCGTCAATTGCTCGCGCAGGCGGTCATCGACGTGGACTCTCTGGTCCGCGAAGACCTGTCGCGCGACATGGCGCTCGCGCTCGACTCCGTCGCCGTCAATGGCGGCGGCTCCAACCAGCCGAACGGCATCGGTTCGACCAGCGGCGTTCAGTCCTACAACATGATTGCGGATTCGGGCAACGGCGGCGCTCCGTCGTGGGACGACATCGTGATCATGACGCAAAAGCTCGAGGACGCGAACACCGACCAACTCGGCGAGGGCGCGTGGCTCACGACGCCGAAGTGCAAATCGAAACTGAAGCGCCTCGGAAAGCTCGCGAACACAATCGCGCTGCCGATCTGGGCCGACGACAACACCGTCGACGGCTATCGCGCCCGGTCCTCGAACCAAGTCAGCAGCACCACAACGAAGGGCAGCAGCGGCGCCACTCTCTCGTGGCTGATCCGCGGCATCTTCGAGACGATGGTCATCGGCATGTGGGGCAGCGGCTTCGAGCTCGTGGTCGATCCGTACCGCCTGAAGAAGCAGGGCATGATCGAACTCACCACGTTCATGCTCACCGACGTCACGCTGAAATACCCGACCGCGTTCGTCGTCGCGAAGAACGTCATCACCACATAGTTTTCACCCCGGCGCTCCGGGAGGCGGTCACCACCCGGAGCGCCAACACCCCGGCGGAGCACGGGCGGGAATCGCTTCCCGTCCGTCGCTTCGTCAGAAAGAAAAAACGTCACAGCGAGGGACGTGCAATGAAGAACACGAGAACGGTAAAGCTAACTCGTTCGATCCTGCTCTCGAACGAGCACGCAGAAGAAGGCTCCGAGCACGAAGTCGCGCGCGCTCTCGCGAGCCGGCTTGTTGGGGAAGGCTCCGCAATTTACACCGACGACGAGGAAGCTCCGACGTCGGTCAATCGGATGGAATCGCCGACGAACCGCGATCCCGAATCGAAGCCGATTGCGCCTGCGAAGGCGAAGGTCAAGAAGGGCGACGAATAATTGCCGGTCCCGTCCACGTCTACCGCGTTCGGCGATGCCGACATTCCGTCTCTCATGGCGGACATGGGCATCGCTGTGACGGTGGGAGGCGTGGGCGGAATCGGTTTGCTCGACGAGGCGGACTCCATCGAGGTGAACGATCAGAATCGCGGCGGCGTGGTGGTGCTGGCGACGACCGTCACGGTCCAGACCTCGGCGTTTCCGGCAGTGAAGATTGACGACGCAGTGGTGATCGGCTCGAAGCATTTTAAGGTTCGCGAACGTCTCCGCGTCGGAGATGGCGGACTTACGAAATTGATTCTCGGAATCGGAGGCTGATATGGCAACGGATCAGACCGCGCCTGGTGCCGCGCGAATTTTCAAGACCGCGCGTGTCGCTGTTCACCTGATTGCTTCGCAGCAGAGCATTGTCGACGTGCTCTGGCCGACTCCGTTCACCGACGACAGCTACACCGTTTCGGTCGCTGTCGAATATCCGGCTCTCGCCGGTCCGACCGTGGGAAATGCGGTGATCGGTTCTTTTGTCAGAAAGACCGATCACTCGGGAATTTCCGTCGACGTGGAGAACGCCGACTCTTCGAATCCCATCGACGTGGTGCTTCACGCGATGGCGGTTCACGACTGAGGAGAAGAAGTGAGCGCTTCGATTCGGGAGCAGATCATGGCGGCACTGGTGGCCGCTCTGCAGGCCGGTGCCGGGGGTTCCGGGATCACCGGCTTAACGATCCACCGCGAACGCACTCGCCAAATCGAAACCGATTCCCTCCCGGCGATCCTCGTGTACGCCGATGACGATATCCCGAACACTCTCGGGTCGCAGACTTACGCGGCTCCGCTAACCGAGCGCAAGCTCACGCTGGCGGTGGAGTGCAGGGCACAGGGTTCGGATGGGGTCTCACCGGACGAGACTCTCGATCCCATCCTGGTTTACGCAGCAAAGACGGTGCTCGCGAACGAGAAGTTTGGCGGACTCGCGAACGGCGTCGAAGAGGGAAAGACGCAGTGGAACTCCCGCGAGGGAGACGTTCCGGTTGCTGCGGCTCGCCTCAGTTTCACGGTCAGGTACCGGACGAGCAGGCTCGATCCGACTTCGAAGTCATAGGAGAAAAAAATGAGCATCAATTATCCAATCGCGCACGTTCCGATGCTCGGCAAAGGTTCGATCCTGCTCGACAGGTTCGATCCGGTGACCGGACTCCCCACGGGGTTTCAGCATCTCGGCAACTGCACGAAGTTCGAGCTCGACGTGAAGGACGACGTCGCCGAGCTCTACCAGTCGCTGAACAAGAACGTGACTCTGATCGCGACGGCGGTGAAAAAGCGCCAGCCGAAAATTTCGATTACCGGCACGGACTTCAACGCGGATCACATGGCCATCGCGCAGATGAGCACGGGCAAAACTTCGCTCGCGACCACCGCGACAACCGTCACCGCGGAGACACTGATCACCGCGGCGCAGGCCGCGACCGCGAAGGGTCGCTTTTTCCGCGCGGCGAACTTCAACGTCGACGGCTCGGGCACTCCGCCGGTGGTTTCGCAGAACTCCGTCACGCTCGCTTCGCCAGCCGATTACCAGCTGGTGGACGCCGTGAAGGGGATTTTCTATATCCCGGTCGGCTCAAGCATGGACGGCACGCACGCCGTTACGGTGACCTACCACACGCTCGTGGGTTCGCAGGACCAGGTTGCCGGTGCGACGGTCCCGTTCGTTCAGGGACACCTGCTCTTTGTCCCCGATCCGGTCGACGGCCAGAAGATTCAGTGCGACATCTGGCGCGTGAATCTCAACCCGAACGGCCAGATTGGTCTGATTGCGGACGACTACGGAAACTGGTCGCTCGACGGGAACATCCTCGACGACACGGCGAACCATCCGAGCGCGCCCTTCTATCTGTACTCGTTCTTCTAGGGCTGAGTGAGGCAAGGAAGGGGCGCAAAGCTCTAGGAGGATTGCCGGGGGTCCACGCTGGGACTCCCGGCAAATCTTTCAAGAAGTTAGCGGGCGGCTCCCGCCGTCCCGGAGGAAATGATGCTCGACGGAAAATTCACTCTCGACGGTCGGAACTTCACCGGCATCTCGCACTCTCTTTCCGCAAATCAGGACGACTACATCGTGGCGCATCTCCGGCTCGCCGGGGCGCTCGAGGTGCTTCAGGACCTCGACGGTGTTCGCCGTTCGCCGGAGCAGCGTGCCGAGGACCTGCTGACGAGGATTCTGCTCGCCGGGAAAACGCACCACGTTCTCGCTGGATGTCTCACCGAGGACGGCAAGAAGTGGAGCCGCGAGTCTGCGGACGCGAACGCCGCTCGGTTCTCGGAGATCACAGATCCGGCGCAGAAGATGGCCATGCGTTCCTACGTGGTGGAGTTCGTCGCCGTTTTTTTTTCGTTCGTGGCGAAATCGTCGGGGACTTCCCCGAAATCTTCGCTCCCGACCGGAAAGGTCCGCCGTACAAAGAGCGCGGCGCGGTAGATTTTGGCGACTTCGCGCCGATCCTGCGCGAGGTGGCCGATCACGATTACGGGAGGGTTCTTGAAGTCCGGGACTGGCCGCTCAGGGAAGTCATGCTCGCTTACATCGAGCGCGCGAAACTCGCGGCGCTCCGGTCCTATGAGACGCAGCTGCTCGTGTGGAGTTCACTCGCGCCCTATCAAAAGCGGAAGACCGATCCGCCGTCGATGCCGCGAATCTTGACGAGGTGAGGAATGGCAGACGCACCAGAGATCAAAGTAAAACTCACCGCCGAGGACACCGGCGTCGCCGCCGCGATCCGCGCTCTCTCTGACCGTCTGAAGGACCTGAAGAAGCAGCAGGACTCCGTGGCCGGCTCCGCGGAACTGATGTCGAAGGCGTTCGAGAAAATCGCCGGGATCGGAGCCGCCATCGGGATCGAGGAGTTTGGGCGAGCCGCGTTCAACTCCGCCGTGGACATCGGGAAGATGTCGGACAAAACCGGGATCACGACCGAGACTCTTTCGGTGTTCCACAAGGTCGCGGAGGACGTGGGCGCTTCGACAGAGGCCATCGACAAAGGGCTGATCAAGGCCGCGAAGTCCATCGCCGAGTTCGAGTCCGGCACGGGCAAATCGACCAAGGCGTTTCAGGCGCTCAACCTCACACAGAAGGACTTCGCCGGTCTCAACTCCGATCAGAAAATCCGCCTGGTCACAGAGCGCCTCGGCTCGCTCGAGAAGGGGTTCACCAAGTCCTACATCCAACAGCAGATTTTCGGCAAGGGTTCGAGCGATATGGTGCTCGTGCTGAATTCCCTCGCGGCGCAGGGATTCGACAAGGCGACAGAGGCGACTTCGAAACTCGGTCTGCTGCTTTCCCAAACGACTGCCGATGATTTTCGGGCGGCGAAGGCGAGCATCCAGGAGCTCGAGGACGTCGGAAAGGGAATGGCGACGCAGTTCGAGGCCGGTCTGCTCCCGGCGATCTCGGACGTGGGCGAGGCGCTGGTGGATTCGCTCACACAGGGCGGCGTCGGCTTTAAGGACATCGGCAAGGTCGCGGGAGACACCGTCCGCGGCATCGCTCTCGTGTTTTTGGGACTCGGGCAGACGATTGGTTCCATCGCCGAGGGCATCTACGAAATCTTCCACTTCGCATGGGAGCAGATCAGCGGCGATCTGAAGAACACTCTCGACGTCGGAGCGCTGGCGATCCACGGGAAGTTCAAAGAGGCGAACGACCTCGCGACCGCGCACGCAAAGCAGAACATCGCTTCGATTGGCGAGGAGTTCGAAAAGCAGAAGGCGATCTTCGGGTCGCTCGGGGACTCGTTCAACCAGGACGTGAAAAACCTATTTCCGTCCGCCGAGGAGGAGGAGAGGCGCCGCAAAGAGAGGCTCGCGAAGCTCCGGGTGGAACCGGACAAAGAGACGCACGCCGAGATCACTTCCGGCGCGCCGACCGACGCAGCGGCTCGTGCCGCTCTCGCGCTTCTCCAGAAGCAGCTCGAGGACGAACTGGCGATCCACCGGGCGCAGGCGAAGCAGATCGAGCAAATCGAAACGGCGGAATACGACAAGGGCGAGCTCTCGCTGAAGGACTATTACGACCGCCGCCGCGCGCAGGTCCAGTCCGACGCGCAGGAGGAGGTCGCGATCCTGCAGCGCGGTCTCGAAGCCGCCAACGCCGCCGCAGCCAAAGCCGCAATCGCTAAGACCACCGCCGCGACACCGAAGGAGGCCGATAAGCAGGAGGCGACGCGCCTCGAAGCTCTGAAGCAGGTGGACGAACTGCAGACCAAAATCACCGTGGCGCAAATCTCCGCGGCGACGAAGGTCACCGCTCTCAACGACGAGCAGTTCAAGAAGACGCAGGACAACCAGCAGAAGGTTCTGGAGTTCGAAAAGGAAATTCAGAAATCGAAGGCCGATCAACGCGCCGCCGCCGAGCAGGAAATCCAAATCGAGACGCAGAAGCTCGCGGTGATCCTGAAGCAACAGGGTCTCTCGCAGCAGCAGGTGGACGCGGAACTAGCGCGTTTCCGTGTTGCGAAAGAGGCGCAGGTCGACTTCACCGAAACACAGAACGAGGGCGCAGCGCAGCTGAAAATCCTCGCCGATCAGCGCGCTGAAATCGAGGACCGCGTAAAGAACGGGCAGGAGTTCGAACTCACCGGCCAGCATCAAATCCGCGATCTCGAGTCGGCGCGGCTCCCGGTTCTCCAGAAAATCGCCGATGAACTCACCCGGCAAGCCGAGGCGACCGGCGACGTGCAGAAAATCGCGCAGGCCGCGGACTTCCAGAAACAGGTTCAAGCCGTCTCAGCGCAGGCGAACTTCGCAGGTCAACAAATCGCCACGCTGAAGCAGGGACTCCAGACGTCTCTGCAGTCCGGCTTCACGAACTTTTTCACGTCTCTCGCGCAGGGAACGAAGGGAATCGGCGACGCGTTCCGGGGTCTCGCTTCTAGCGTGATCGGCTCGCTGCAGCAAATCGCGGCGCAGATGCTCGCGCAGCTCATCCTCACAAAACTTCTTAAGGCTGCTCTCGGAGGATTCGCTGGCGGCGGTCTCGTGCCGAGCGCTGGCGGTTTGCCTGGTCACGCAGAAGGCGGACTCATTCGCGGTCCGGGCGGTCCGACTGCCGACGCGATTCCCGCGCGCGTTTCAGCAGGCGAGTACATCGTGAGGGCGGACGCGGTGAAAAAGTTCGGAGTCGGAAACCTTGAGGCGATCAATCGCGGAATCGAAATCCCATCGCTCGAGCGCCTCTCGCTTCCCAAGTTCGCCGAGGGCGGACTCGTGGGCAACGTCGGAGGCGGCGGTGGCAATTCGCAAATCCATCTTGGCATCGGTCTCGACGAGGGACTGATCCTGAAGCATCTCTCGAGCAAGGCCGCGGGGAACGTGATCCTGCAGCATCTCTCGAACAATCCGAAGGCGGCAGCGAAGGCGCTTTCGAGGAGCCAATAATGAGCGTGCAAATCGGCACGGCGACCGACTACGCCGATCTGATGAATCAACTCGACTCGTTTCTGACCGGCACAGGACAGGCTCTCACGCCGTCCTTCACCGGGACGGGGAACGGGACCATCGACGCGCACGGCGGCTCCGCAGGCGTCGCCGAGACGATCACCGTAACGTTCTCGAGCTCGACCGCGTTCAGCGTCTCCGGCTCCATCTCCGGTTCGCTCGGCTCCGGCACCGTGGGAACACCGTTCACTTCCACGAAGGCGAATCTAACGGTCACAGCAGGCGGCACGGCGTTCGTCAGTGGAGACCACTTCACGTTCGAAGTCACTCCGCCGTGGACCTCGCACCGTCGCGTCTCCGGTTCCGAGATGATCTGGGAGGCTCCGGGCAATGGCGGACTCGACCACATTTTTCTCGGAGTGAAGGCGTTCTCGAACGTCGGAGCCGATTACTACGATTGGCGGCTCGGCGGGTTTCAGGCTTACGACTCCGGTTCGCCGTTCAACCAGCAGCCGGGTTACGTCGGCGGACCGAGTCAGGCGAGTCCATCGCCGGTGATTCAGCTGTGGAACTCGACGATCCCCTATTGGTTTATCGCGAACGGACGCCGCGTGATCGTGGTGGCGAAAGTCTCGACCGTCTACACGTCGATGTACATCGGGCTGCTCTCTCCCTACATTTCACCGGGCGCTTTCCCGTATCCACTCGTGGTGGGCGGCTCCATTTCGTTCTCGACTGGCGGCGAACCGGCAGAAGGCTCTGCGGACACCCGCTGGCGCTGGAGCTACACCGGAGCCGAGGTGCAGGTGTTCGCGAAACCATTTTTGAGTGGTCTGTCGAATCCATCGCAGAGTGCTCTGCGGCTCCGCCGTCCCGACGGATTCTGGACCGGCTTCAGCGGTTCGGACAACGAGCAAACCTACGGAAAGACCGCTCCGTACTGCCTGATCTCGAGCGCCAATTCAGACGTGCGCCCGAACCTCGACGGCAGCTATCCGATCTTCCCGGTCGTTCTCGCTGACGTCACTCCGAACGTGTACGGCGAGCTCGACGGCGTATTCGACGTCACCGGCTTTTCGAACTCGGTCGAGAACACCATCACCATCGGCGGGATCAAGCACCTGGTGGTGCAAAACATTTTCAGAAACACGAAGTCGGATTTCTTCGCGGTGCGACTCAGCTAAGGAGAAGCGATGCCTTACCAATCAGGAAGCGCGACGGGTCCGGTCGACCTGCTCCAGCAACTCGCGACGTGGCTGAATTCTGTCGGCTGGACGCAAGACCGCAGCGCCACTGAAGGCTCCGGGTGGACCTACTCCGGTCATCTCGGCGGGAACTACGTCCACCTGCGCGCCACGGTGAACGAGACCGGACCGTGGCAGTCATCGGTTGGCAGCTCGAATTACGGACTCCACATGTACATGGGCACGGGGTTCAGTTCCGGCAACGTGTGGAACGCGCAGACGACCGGAGCGCCCATCGCAAACGGATTTTCGAATCCCATCGGCGTGGGAGTGCTTCTCTCCGCTGGACCGTTTTCGAACTACTACTTTTTCTCGGACTCGACCGGCGACAACATCGTGGTGGTGGTCGAAAAAACTCCGGGACTCTACGTCCACTTGTGTTGGGGAACTTCGCTCATCAAGTCCGGGACGTTCACCGGAGGTCCCTATTTCACGGGCAGCGCCTCGGGCTACTACGCTTCTTATCCCTCTGCCGGTGCGAACATTCCGGGATTCACTTCGAGTTCCGACTGTCCATTTGCGGCGGGTGACCAAATCGGCGGCGGATGCGGTTTCGTTCGCGCCGACGTCGACTCGTGGACGGGGAAATGGATTTCGATCTGGCAAGATCCGTCAGGAGCGAATCAGGGCGACACGGGACGGCGCGGCGATCCGATGACGCCGACGTCAAACATCTTTGCCAATCCCACCAGTTTTCCGCACTACAAAGGGCTGGCTGGCAACCAGAGTTACGACTTCCACAATCTTCAGACGAGCGTGCTCGACGGGCGCGCGAATCTTTTGCCGCTCTACCTCTGGGCGCTCCGGGACGGCACCACCAGCGGGTACTCTCTGCTCGGGCGTCCGCCGTTCATTTTCTTTTCGAACGCCGTCGGCAACGGGTTCACCGCTGCGAGCGAGTACACCATTGGCGGAACGACCTACAAACTTTTCCCGAACTTCGCGGTGGTGAAGCAATAGATGCCGACAGACTTCCCCGGCGTGCGGTGGAGCATCGGGTCCGACGATTACGTCGAACACGTCAACGCGACGGTGAGGTCCGCGACCTCGCCGTGGCTTCCATTGCAATCCGCCAAACAAGGCGGGTTCGACTCCGAGTTCGGTTCTCAGAACGCTCCGGTTCAGCCGGCTGTGAGCATTTCGCACCGGGACGTTTCAGGCATCGTCCGCGACTTTTTCGGCAGTGAACTCTTTGAAAAAATCATCGTCATTCCGCGCGTGAAGGCGCTCGGTTTCGTTCTCTCGGCGACGCAGTTCAGCGTCGAAGTCTGGAACACTTTCCACGGCACGCAGCAGACACTCACGGCGATCAACATCACCGGCACCGGCGGACTCGTGCTGACCGATCCATTCGGAGAGCCTCTGGTCTACTCGGCGATGGATTCGCGAATTTATCAGGCGACCGTCCCATCGGCAGGCGCAGCTCAGATCAACCAGACCGTCGCATTTGTTTTCGTCTCCGGCGTCCTCGGCGCTGATCTCCTGATCACGGGGTCGCGGATCACACTCTTTTCGGTCGCTCCGCAGTGGAGCGAAGGGATGGAGGAGACGTTCGAATTCCTCACGGACGTGCTCGTGGCTTACTCCGATGCCGAGCAGCGCCGCGCCTTGCGCCAGAAACCGCGCCGCGCTATCTCGTTCCGCGCCTTGACGCTCAACGCGCGCGATGCCGCGGGAATGGAGTCTCTCGTCTGGGGATGGCAAAACCAGCCTTATGGCGTCCCGTTCTGGCCGGACGCGCAGCCTCTCGGCTCTGACGTGCCCATCGGCTCTTTCACGATCCCGGTGGACACGACCAATCGGCTTTTTGCGGCTGGTGGTCTGGTGGTGATCTGGAAAGATGAGTTCACCTACGAGGCGCTGGACATCCAATCGCTGACCGACAGCGCCATCACCGTAAGCTCGCCGACGCAGCTCGCATGGAAGGGCGGTCCCGGCGTGCGGGTCGCTCCGGTGTTTCTCTGCAGAATCCCGGATTCGCAGGATATTTCGAGGTTTAGCAGCGAAATCGATCAGGCCGACCTGTCCTTCATCCCCGAGGCCGCGCAGCCGTCACCGGCTCCCGCGATCTCACCCACTCAGTACAAGGGCTTCGACGTTCTCGAAATCTTTCCCAATTGGGCCGATGCGCCGCTCCGCCGCACCTACAAGCGGTCGCTCGTGACGGCAGATCCCAAAATCGGACCGATTGAAGTCATCGACAAGGGCGGCAGCGCGGTGGTGCAGCACGAGTTCCCCTGGTGGCTCGACGGGCATGCGAACATCACCGCCTTCCGCGCGTTCATGCTCCGGCGTTTCGGGCGCTTCAGCGCTTTCTGGTGTCCGACGTTCGATCAGGACCTCGTGCTCGCGAACGACGTGCTGTCGACCGATTCCGGCATCAGGATCAAGAACGAGTTTTACACTCGGTTCTTTTTTCCGAGTCCCTCACGGCGCTACATCGCCTTCATCCCCATCGACGGCTCCGGGAACGTCTACCGGCAGATCACCGCCGCGCACGACAACGGCGATGGCACAGAAAACCTGACGCTCGACGCGCTACCGGGGAAGAACTTCCCGGCGGCGTCGACGATGATTTCTTTCCTCACGTTTGGCCGGCTCGCCGAGGACAAGGTTTCGATCAAGTGGGATCACTCTGATCACGCTGAGTCGCTGGTCGCAATTCAGGAACTTCCGAGGGAACTGCCATGAGTTTTGATTCCGTCGAAAAATCCGGCGCGACCGCACAGCCATACGAGCTCTATCTCTTCCAGACGACCGGGCTGAATTTTGCTTTGACCAACTCTCCCGATCCGATCACCCATCTCGCGCAGGTCTACGCGCCCACCACCATCACGCGGACGGAATGCGAAATTTCGAACGAAGTCGTTTCGGGCCAGATCAAAATATACATTCCGAACGACCACCCGCTCGCCGAGCTCCTCATCCCGTACCTGCCGAGCGCGCCCATCGCCGTGACGATTTTCGGCGGACACTTCAACGACGGCGAGGTCGCGGTTCTTTTCACCGGGGAAGTCGCATCCGCGCGCTTCACGGACGAGTGCGAACTCACCTGCAATTCGGCGCAGTACCTGCTCCAGCGCAAAATCCCGCAGCAGCTCTACCAGTCACCGTGCTCGCACATTTTTGGCGATCCGGGATGCGGCGCTGATCTCGGGCAGCACACCTACGCGGGAACGATCAGCGCGATTGATTCCACGGGGACGATCCTCACCATCCCGGCTTTCTCTTCTCTCCCCGATCCGCTGACGGGCGGCTATTTGAAGCACGGCAACGATTACCGCATGATCGTCGCGCAGTCCGGCTCGACGGTGACGCTGATCTCCGCAATCAGCGGTCTCGGCGTGGGCGCTGCAGTGTCCGGCATCGCCGGATGCAATCTCGACTTTTCCGCCTGCCAGCACTACGGCAGGCAAAGCAGTTTTTTGGGGTTCGATCTGATTCCGACGATCAACCCATTCGATGGGAGCGCGTCGATTATCTGACGAGCTCCAGAGGGCGGTGCGATCTTCTTCTGGCTACTGTTACTACTTTTCGTCGCGACAACCGTAGTGGGCGCGCTGCTCGCTCCTCATCCGCAGGGGCCGCAGCCGTCGGCGCTCGGGGACTTCTCCGTCCCGACCGCGGAAGAAGGGCGCGCGATCCCGGTGGTGTTCGGGACGTGCATGATCAAAGGCGGAAACACGGTCTGGTGGGGCGACCTCAAATCGAAAGCCATCAAGGTGGGCGGCGGAATTCTTTCGTTCGGGCGCACGCAGACCATCGGTTTTAAGTACTACCTCGGACTACAGTTCATGCTCTGCCACGGTCCGGTAGACGCGCTCGTGGAGATTCAGGCTGACGGGAAAACCGTTCCCGGCACGCAGAGCGTGGTGGACAACGGAAACGGGTCAGAGAACTACATCGACTTCGAGGCGACCGGCGACAAACTTTTCGGCGGCACGGGTCCGGGCGGCGGCGGCGGAATGTCCGGGACGATCCGGTTCTACCGCGGTTTGCAGACGCAGCAGCCGGACGATTATCTCGGCGCGAAGCAGGGCCGGGTCACGACCGACCAATCCGGCATCGGCTACACGTTCCACGGCGTGGGCAATGGTGGAATCACTTCGCTCTCCGCCGGGAGCTCCTCGCTCGAGGAGACGTTCACGATCACATTCAACTCTATCGACGGGAACGTCTCGCACTCGACTTTCGGAAAGGCAAAGTGGGACATCGTGGGTTCCGTCTCCGGCGCGCTCTCGAACAGCGTCGCGAACGCGGAAGGCTCCCACGCGCTCTGGTCCGATCAGGCTTTTTCGAATTCTCGGATCAACGTCACGATCCACACCGGCTCGACGCAATACGCCAGTGGCGACTTCTTCACGATCAAGACGCTGCATTCTCAGGTCGCGCCGACCTATCGCGGTCTCTGCTATGCGGTGTTTAAGCAGCTCTACGTGGGGACTTCGAACTACCTGAAGCCGCCTGCGTTCATCGTTCGCCGCTGCCCGAATCCGCTCGGCGCGAGTTCGGGGTTCAACATCTCGGGCGATGCGAACCCGGTCTACTGCATCTACGAAATCCTCACGAACGTCGACTACGGTTTGGGCATCGATCCGTCGCGCATCGACGCGACTTCTTTCTCGACGGCTGCAGCGACGCTCGCGTCCGAGGCTCTCGGCATTTCGATGATGTTCGACCAGCAGGCGAGTGCCGATCAGCTGATCGGTGAAATCCTCCGCCACTGCGATGGCGTGCTCTACACCGATCCGCAGACCGGCTTGTGGACGGTCAAGCTCGCCCGCGCCGACTACGATCCCACGACGATCCCGGTGCTGACGGTGGACTCGGTTCTCGGAACGCCGGACTTCTCCCGTGGCTCATGGCGTGAAACCACGAACCTCGTGAACATCCGCTACTCGTCGCGCGCTGCGAATTTCGACGACCGCTCCATCCGCGCTTACGATCCGGCGAACGTCGCCGTCACCGGCGAGGTCCGTCCGCAGAACATCGACTTCAAAGGTCTCAGCAACGCGACCAGCGCCGCGCTCGTGGCGACACGCGTACTCAAGACGCTCACCTACCCTCTGGCGAAGATGAAGATTGTCGCGAATCGCAACGCGTGGCAGTTCCGTCCTGGCGGAGTGTTTCGCTTCACATGGGTTCCGCTCGGCGTCGTGAATCAGGTGTTTCGGATCACGCGCATCTCCTACGGCGAACTGCTCTCGGGCAAAATCAGCATGGACGTGGTGGAGGACATCTTCGGGATCAACTCCGTCGCGTTCGTCTCTCCGCCAAGCTCGGGCTGGACGAACCCGGTAGGCGCTCCTCTTGCTAATTCTCACGAGCACGTCGAAGAAGCGCCGCTGCACTTGCTGATGGTGGAGGGTCTCACTCCGGGAACGTTCGGCGTGGCTGTCGCCTCGCACGCACTTGCGACGGCCGCAAACGACTACCAGGTCTGGCGCGATGATGGCGCAGGGTTCGCCGACACCGGGTTCCGCTCCGCTTTTTGTCCGGTGGGAGTTCTCGCCGCGGATTACGGACCGGCGGGAGACGCTCTCGACACCACCGGCTTTACGCTCACGAGCGCTTCGATTGACCTCGCACTTCTCGAATCCTCGACGGACGCCGAGCGCGAGGCCGGCAAGAACCTCCTGATGCTCGTGGGTCCGAATGGCTGGTATGAAATCTGCGCGTGGGAAAACATCACCGCGAATTCGGACGGCAGCTACACGGTCTCGAAGATTCTCCGCGGCGTGTTCGACACGACGCCTCTGAAGCATTCCGCCGGAGCGCTCGTGTTCTTTTTCTCGGACGGCTCCTCGCTGACAAACAACGTGCCGGTCGCGGACAACTCGACGATCAATGCGCGTTTCCTGCCGGAGAATTCTCTGGGCGTGCTTCCCATCTCGAGCGCGGCGACAAACTCCTGCACCACTCGCTCGCGCTACAAACGTCCCTACCCACCGGGGAATCTTCGGATGCAGGGGCAGGCTTATGGCGTTCGCTACACGACCATCGTGGGCGATCTGGTGCTCGCCTGGTCGGAGCGCAATTCGAACGTCGCCGGACTGACTCCGCTGACGCATCAGGATCACACGGACATCACCGCTCCGGGGACGGTGGGGTGGGCTGTCGACGTTTCCATCGGCGGCGTGTCTGCAGGGGCTGAAGTCTCGGCTCCAACGAAAACCGTCACGATCACCGCGGCGGCTCGCGCGGCGATGTCGGTTGGAGCAGGCGACGATCCTCTTGACGTGGACGTGTTCGCGCTCGACTCGGTGAGCACGCTCTACTCGTTCATGCCGCAGCGCGCAACGGTGATCTTCACCGGGTTCGGAATGACTTTTGGCGAATACTTCGGAGGGATTCAGCAATGAGCGTGAGCAACGGACCAAACCTGGGAGTGATGATCAACGCCGTGACGGGCGATTCCTTTCCGACCGATTTCAGAAAACTTCTTCGCGCCATCGACGTGCTCCTGCAGGTGAGCGTGAAATCGAAAACACTCTCGGCTCCTCCGGGATCACCGGCAAACGGCGACCGCTACATCGTCGCCTCGGGCGCGACCGGAGCCTGGTCCGGCCATTCGACGCACATCGCTGTCTGGACGACGGACAACCCGGCGTCGCCTTCCGGCGTGTGGGAGTTCTACACGCCGCAGCAGGGCTGGATGGTCCCGAATCTCGGCGACTCGACCGTCTACGTTTTCCTGTCCGGCGCATGGACCGCGCTTTCCGGCGGAGGTGGAGGCGCTCTTGCGGCTCTTTCTGACGTCGTGCTTTCTTCGGTCGCAAACGGCGACGTTCTCACATACAACTCCGGCAGCAGCAAATGGGTAAACGCTGCGCCGAGTGGTGGCGGTGGCAGCGGGAACGTGAATGGAGACACCCATCCCGTTTCTCCGAGCCCGTTCGACGACGAATTTGAAGGCGGCTCACTCTCTGGAATCTGGACGGCGCGCAACAGTCCGAGCCTCTCGCTCCTCAAAGGCTCCATCGTTTTCACGCAGACCGGCTCGGGATCGGACGCATGGAAGCTGATCACGCAGAGCGTTCCGTCCGCGCCTTACCAGGTGGGCGCAAAAATCCACACGCTGACCGATGCGGCGAACTACATCAACAGCGCCATCGTTCTGTACGAAACGAGCAGCGGAAAAATCATCGAGTTCGGGATGTCCTACAACTCCGGCGTCTGGAGCATCGTCGTTCAGCGCTTCTCGAATTTCAGCACCTACAACAGCACGTCCTTCACTCTCGCTCTTCCCAATCTTCCCGCTCAGAAGCTCCCGTCGTATTTCGCAATCAACGACGACAACACGAACAGGAACTTCCAGATCAGTCACGACGGCATCGCGTGGCACACCGTTTTTTCCGAAGGCCGCACGGCATACTTCACGCCGGACGCGATGGGAATCGGTTTGGACCAGAGCGCCTCGGGCGTCATCGCGCAGATGTCTTGCGATTGGTTCAGGAAACTGTAGGTGTTCGGATGCCACGGGGGGCCAAAGTGAACGGACGGATCAATCACGACGACACGCCGGAGGGTCGCATCGCCGCCGTCTGCAAATCTCTGATGCTGCAGATGGAGAATCGCCACAACAAGACCGGCGTCGGTCCGTCCGTTCCCGACTACGCCGATCTGCGGGACGTGCTGAAGCCGTTCGTCGAACGCGAACTCCTCAACGCTCGGATCGACGAGGCGCGGAAGAACTCCGGCGTCATCCTCACCGCGCGCGTGAAGGAGCTCGCGGCGCAGCTGCAGGCTATCAAATTCCCGGATGAGTTCGACCTATGACTCCCGATCTCTACCATCTGATCTCGCTTGCGTTCGGAGCCGGCGGAGCGTGGTTTCTCATCAAGCAATCGCGTAAAGACGTGAACGGTCTCGGCAGCAAGGTCAACCACGAGGTGAAACAGAACGCGAGGCGCCATCACAACACCGCGCTCGCGCTCATGCTGGTGGCGCAGTCGGATGAGCAGCGCGCTCGCGTCGCGGAACTTTTGAAGGAGCCAGGAGAATGAACTTCCCACTTCCAGTCGAACTGATCTCGGCGATTTTGGGACCGTATGGTCCGCCAGAAAACGTCTCGGCGAATTGGCCACTCGTGGAGGCCGCGCTCGACAAATGGGGCGTCTACACGTCTCCGTACTGTGGTGTCGCCGCCATCGCGACCATCGCCGTGGAGTCCGGGAACTTTTCGCCGGTGAAGGAACGCGGCGGTCCGACGTACCTCACGAATCTGTACGAAAACAGGAAAGACCTCGGCAACACCGAACCGGGCGACGGAGCGAAGTTCAGAGGTCGCGGTTTCATCCAGATCACCGGGCGGTGGGACTACGAACATTTTGGCAGCGAGCTCGGCGTCGACCTGGTGGGGAATCCCGACCTCGCGCTCGGGCCGGACGTCTCCGCCGACATCCTCGCGCTCTACTTCAAGGAGCGCCACATTCCGTTCTACGCGGACCAACAGAATTGGGAGATGGTGCGACGCAGGGTGAATGGCGGTCTGACCGGCATGCCGCGGTTTATGGACGCAGTCACAAAGCTCGTTTCGGCTCTCAAAAATCCGCCGCCTCTGGCGGCAAATTAGGAGGAAGCATGAACATCAAAACGACCGAGGCCAGCCTCGCGAAGTACCACGTCCTTCATCTCGCAGTGGGTTTTTCTTTCGCTCTCATCCTGCTCCTGGTGCCGAAAATCATCGGAGTGGTGATCTGCACGATCCTGCTCGCGCTGGCGCTACCGGCGGCGACGCTCCCCGAGTTCGTCGACAAGAAATACCTCGGTGGGATTCTGATCGTGGCCGGGGCGCTCGTCGCCTACGCTTTGATCTACGGGCTGCACAAACTCTGAGGTGACGCGATGATGGCTTGGCTCCGCAAATTGGCCGATCACGTCCTCGAGCTCACGCGCGGAAGGACGACGGCGTTTTTCCTGATGTTTTTTTTCGCCGGTCACGTCATGGCGTTTCTCGGGAAGATGAACACCGACTACATCGCTTTTGTCGGAGTGCTCGGCGGGTTGGTCCTCGGGCACTCCGTTCAGGAGAATAAATTCGGCAAGGCCGGACCGCCGTTGACGTCCGCTCCGCCGCCAGATGGAGGCACCTGATGTGGGCTTGGCTCGCGATCCCGTGGGTCCGCAAAATCGGCGAGGTCGTTCTGCTCCTGGCCGCGCTCGGCGGCGTGGTGCATTGGATTTACCACTCGGGCCGGGAGGCCGGGGCGCAGGATCAGGCCGGGAAGGAAGTCGAAGCCTCGCGCGCCCAATTCGACCAGATCCGGTCCCAACTCCAGCAGCAGCTCGACGCCGGTCGCGCGAGGGAGCAGCAGCTATCCGAGATGGCCACGAGGTTCGCCGACCTTGCGGCGCAGGCGTCCATGAGGGTGCAGGAAGCGCAGAGGGCGTCTGTGGTGGACGCGGGAAAAGTTCAGGCGCTTCCAGACTCCGACGTCCAGAAAGACCTGGAGGCGAAGCTCGGAGGGCCATTGGCATCTACCGTGGTGCTTCGCCGCGCCGACACGATTGTCACGGACTACCCTCACAAGGTGGAGGAGGCGAAGGCTCTCGCCGGGGAACTCGACGCGACCAAGTCCTCGCTCAAGACCGCGCAGGACCAGACCGCCAACGCCGAGGGCGAACGGGACTCCGCGATCTCCGCCTACAACGGTCTGGTGCCGCTCTATTCGCAGGCATACAATGCTGCTATCAGGGGTCACCGGAAGTGGTACTGCCTGTGGCTCTGCAAACCGAAGCGAGTTCTAGAACTCCCGAATCCCGCAACTCTGGCGCGTCTCAAACCGGGATCGTAAAGTCCTGTAAAACACAGACCGGACGCGGCTTTTCGAGCTAGAATGGCGGGGCACAACATGGCTTCCAAAATCAGAGAAAAAATTGTGGCGAGCGCGATCCGGTGTTTCGCGTCGAAGGGATACCACGGCTGCTCGACAAAGGAAATCGCGAGCCGAGCGAAAGTTACCGAGGGGTCGCTGTTTCGCGTCTGCGGATCGAAAGACAGTCTCTTCGCGGAGGCGCTCTCGAACGCGCTCTCTTCCAAAATCATGAAGCGCAATCAGACGCGCATCGTGATCTTCGCCTTGCTCGAAGGGAAGCCTCTCGACGTTCCGACAATGAAAGCGATTCGCCGCGCTTCCGTCTCTCATCTCGTGATTGGCGAAATTCTCAAGCTGACCAATAAGTAAGCAGATGCGGCGTCGCTCGCGGCGTCGGAGTGCCCACTCCGAAAACGTACCGCTCACTCCCATTGACAACGATTCCTGAGTGATAGTAGAGTCTCAATCGTTCTAGAGAAACTAAGGGCGCGCGGCTCCTCAACAAGACAACTCTCCCTTGTGTGAGCCGCGCGCAGAAAGTGGAACGAGTGAGTGTCGGACCGCCAGCCTGGTCTCGTGGATGCGTTACTCGAAGTGGGACGGCAGCGCCAGCAAGTCCTCGCGAATCTTCGAAGTGCTCTCGAAAGGAACGACCTCGAGAGTGTATGGCGATGCGTGGAGCAATTGCTCGGGAAGGAGAGTCCGCGTGAAGAAAGTCATTGAACTGATCCGCGTCTCGACTCTCGGGCAGGCCGCTGACGACCGGGCCAGCATCCCGGCGCAGCGCGCTGTGAACCGCCGAACAGCTCAAACCTTCGGGCTGACCATCACAAAAACAATCGAAATGACGGACGTCTCAGGCGCGGCTGTGCTCCGCACTCCCGAGATGCAGGAACTTCTCCGTCTGATCTCGGCGGAGGAAATCCACGGCGTGGTGGTGCGCGAGTTCTCGCGCGTCATGCGCCCAGACAACTTCAGCGACTACATTCTCTTTCAGGCGTTTCAGGACACCGGGACGCTGCTCTATCTGCCGGACGGTCCGCTCGACCTCAACACCAAAACGGGAAAACTTGTTGCGGGTCTGCGCGCGATCATCGCAGGGAACGAGCTCTCTGAAATCCGCGAGCGAATCTGGGTCGCGAAGGAGAGCAACCGGCGCGCGGGGAAGCACTCGCAGAGTCCGATCTGTCTCCCGTTCGGCGTGGGCTATTCGCGCGAGCAGGGTTTCTTCTACAAACCAGAGGCAGAGCGCGTGCGCGAAGCCTACCGGCTGCTGCTCTCCGGCCAGCACAGTTACGTCGACCTCGCGAAACTCCTCGGCTTCACCGGGCAGGGCGCGCGGATCACGCTAACAAATCCGATCTACATGGGCTGGCGGGTGTACGATAAAAAACGCGACATGCGTCCGGGAGCGCGGCGCTGCTCCGCCGACGGACGTCAGGGCGACCGGAAAAAAATCGCTCGCGATCCCGACGAGGTGATCCGCGTGAAGGTCATCGATCCGCCGCTCGTTTCTGAGTCCGATTGGAAGCGCGCGCAGGAAATCATCGCGACCAAGATTCGCCGCCACTGGCGTCACCGCTCCGGCGTCACTCCCCAATTCACCTACAACGGCTTTCTCATCTGCTCGGACTGCGAAGGGTCCGTCTACGGCATGAACTGCAGGCGCTTCTACTACGTCTGCTCTCGCCGGATTCGGGACCGCGAACGGTGCAGCGCAGGATACATGGGACGCGACCGCCTCGAGCAAAAGCTCGACGGCATGTTCGCGGAGAAATTCACGGACCGGACGTTCATCACCGATCTGCTCCGGGACGTGGAAGCGAAGTCCGAAACGACGAACGCGCGCGAGCGCATCGCTCGGCTCGAACTCGAGATCAGGAAACTCCGGGAGAAGCGGACGCGGGTACTCGACTCGTTTTTCGAGGGACTGCTTTCGCGCGCTGAACGGGATCAGCGGCTCGCCGACGTGGACACGCGCATGCGTGCCACCGAGGAAGCTCTCCTGCGAGAGGCTCCCGTGCCACGCGTGACGGCGCGCTCGCTCATGACGGCGTTTGCTCCGCTATTCGATTGGCAGTACCTCAACCGGGAAAGCAAGAGGCGGATTCTGGCGGTGACGGTCCCCGAGATTCACGTCGCGAACTACTCGGTTCGCGGCGTCTCGGTGACCTCACCGAGTTTTTTCAGCGACAACGAAAGCCGCATCCATGCGGGTTCCCTAATCGCTGAAAAACCGGACCGCATCTTCATCCCGCTAAACCTCTGAAAAGACGGGAAGGAGACCGGCTGTGTCAAAAACGGAAGAGGCGACGAAGTTCGATTCATTCGTCCGCGAGTTCGGTGTGGAGGAACTCGCGCGGCGGCTTGGCGTCAACCCGTCTGCGATCTACCACTGGCTCCGCGGGGCAACGTCTCCCCATCCGTCGAACGCGATCCGTATCCAGGCGCTGGCGAAGCAGCGCGGGGTCACGCTCTCGCTCGACGAAATCTACCAGCATTTTCGCGAGGTCCATAGCGACCGCTACACGACCTCTTCACTAAAACTCGAACCCGCGCGCGCCTGAAGCGCCGCGATCCCCGAAGGAGGGAAGCATGGAAGACGAACAGGTATCTCTTTCGAATTTGTGCGGCGGCGCGGTCGAAGAGGTTTTTCAGCGCGAGTGGCATCAGGTGCTGAAGAACGTCGCGGACATCAACACCGATGCGGAGGCAAAGAGAAAAATCACGCTCGAATTCACCATCGCACCATTCGAGGACCGCTCCGGCGCGCAGGTGACGTTCGCCTGCAAGTCGAAGACGATCCCGGCGGAGGCAGTGAAGGGCACGGTATTCCTGCAGCGCAAGGACAACGGCTTTGTGGCGTTTCCGCGCGATCCAAAGCAGGCGCGGCTCTTTGGGAAAGAAGCCGCGGCGAACGACCGCACGAACTGAAGCACCGGGCCAAATCTGAGAGGGAAGAAAGGAAAAAATGGACGAGAAATCAATTCAGAAAATTATCGACATCTCTGCTCCGCACACCGTGGAGCAGGATGGTCTCACTTACGTCGACAAGAACCTGACTCTGCTCGCGCCGAAGGTCGCGCCACTCGTGGCGTGTTCGACGCTGCAGGGTCTGGTGGACCTCATCGCAGCCGGCGTCGACGAAATCGACCAGAAGGACGCTCTCCTGGTCATCGACGATCCGCGCAACCTGTCGCTCGTTTCGAACAAGGGCGACGAGTTCGGTCGCCGGAAAACGTTCGCCTCTTGCTCCTACCCGAAGGAGTGCTCGACGTTCCAGTTCGGAGCGTGGATGAAGCCGGAGTCATTCATCATCGGGGTCCAGCAGGGTTTCCAGCGCGTCAAAATCGAGAACGACGACGGGAAGTTCGCTCCCGATCTGGACTACGTTCTGGGAATCGCTTCGAAGATCACGGCGTCGAACTCCGTCGACCACGAGGACGACGGCATCGCGCAGCGCGTCGCTGTTAAGCAGGGCGTGGCTCTGAAGGCCGAGGCGGTCCTGAAGCCGCTTGTGAACCTCGCGCCCTACCGGACGTTCGCCGAAATCGATCAGGTGGTTTCGACGTTCGTTTTCCGCGTCCGCATCCAGGGAGAGGAAGTGAACCTCGCTCTGTTCGAAGGCGACGGCGGTCGCTGGCGGCTCGCCGCGGTCGCTGCGATTAAGGCGTGGCTGTCCGGCAAAGTCGGAACGATCCCGATCATCGGATGACGACTCGGGGCATCTTCGAACGTCCCGCGCGCAGCGGAGTGTGGTGGATTTCGTACTGTGACGCTGAAGGCAAACGTCACCGGGAAAAAATCGGCCGTCGCTCCGCGGCGCTGGACGCCGTGGTGAAACGCAGGCTCGAAATCGCCGAAGGGCGATTCATTCCGCCGCGCGCAGGAGCTCGCCTGCTTTTTCGCGATCTCGCGCACTCGGCGCTGCAGAACAAGAAACTCCGGCTTGCTCCGCTCTCCTACCGCACAGACGTCGACCGGCTTAAGCAACTTCTCCCACTCATCGGCAACGTCCCGGCGGACCGCCTCACTCCCGCCAGGATCGAGGAAACTCTCGCCGTCCTGAAGGCGCGCGTCAGCAGTTCCACGGTCAACCGTTACAGATCCCTCATCGGCTCCATCTACTCGTTCGCGCTCCGCGCAGGGAAAATCGCGACCAATCCGGTCTCGCGTGTGAAGCGCTTCAAGGAGAACGAGTCCCGGCTCCGTTTTCTGTCGCCCGAAGAAGAGAAGGCGATCCGCGAGGCGTTCGTCGCCGACGTCCACGAGTGGGAGTTCGATCTGGCGCTGCAGACCGGAATGCGCCGCGGCGAGCAGTTCGGTCTGCTCTGGAAGGACGTTAATTGGGAGGCGAAGACTCTCACGGTTCGCGGGAAGACCGGCAGGCGCCACATCAAGGCGAACACGAGCGCCATCGCCGCGCTCAGAAAATTACACGCCGTCACCGGCGGCACGAAGTTCGTTTGTCCCGACCGCGACGAGAATCACACCCGGGACTGGCGGCGGTGGTTTGAGGAGGCGGTGAAGAAGGCGAAGGTCGACGACTTCCACTGGCACGATCTCCGGCACACGTTCGCCTCGCGCCTGGTCATGCGAGGCGTCGATATCCGAACGGTGCAGACGCTGCTCGGCCACAAAAACGTGCAGATGACCATGCGCTACGCGCACCTGTCCGCCGATCACAGCGCGCAGGCGGTCGAGAAAATGAACGAGGAGCCGGAGTGATCCGGGTGGGAAAAAGTGGGTTTCTGAAGGAGGCAACATGGCACCGAAGAACGGGGCGGCGTCGGAACCGTCCAGGCTCTCAATCCGGCTCGAGGATCGGCTCTCGAACTATGCGGCGATCCTGAAGCAGCTGGACGTGGTGCTCGCGGAACTGGAGCCGGACGGTCTCGTGGCGATCGATGTCCGGGATAGGTTCGAGCGCCTGGTGGTCGCCGAGCGAATGCGTGTCGCCAACCTGAGCCGGACCGTGAAGATGGCGTCCGGCAACCCGGCTCTACCGCCAATTACCAAGCCGAACGGGTCCGAAAAAACCGCGAAAAACTCTGGCACCGGAAGTGGCACTCAGAACGGCGCTGCTTTTTCGCGCCTGTAACCCTCGCGTGTTCACGGGGTTAGGGGCGCAAAGTACAACCCACAGGACTACTTGTCCTGTGTTTTGAAGTCAAAAAGGAGGCACTTTGGAGCGCATTAGGCACGGGCAAATCGTGAAGAGGGAGACCCTCGCGCCAATCGAATATCCGCCTCTTGTGGCTGCTCTGGACGCCGAGGGAGCCGCTCACAGGCGATGGGTCTACATGCTCGTCGATCCGCGCGAACTCAATCTGGCGCGCTATATCGGGTGTTCCATCGTGGTCGGCGAGCGGTACCGCAAGCACATCATCGAGGCTCGGAACCCTCACGGCTACTCCAACCCGCGAAAGGTTCTATTCATCCAGCAGCTCCTCTGTGACGGCGTGTTCCCCGAAATGCTCCTCATCGAGGAACTGGCACCGGACGCCGATTTTGTGGCACGTGAGGCCTATTGGATCGAAAAATTCCGCTCGCCAGATCTCACGAACTTCGACCGGCCAGCTCCCACCTGCAGCTACGAGAAGGCCGATTCGAATCCCGGAGCGGTTCACTTTTTCAGGAGGTCTCAATGAAAGACGAAAAACAGGAAGTTCGCGAGCACGATCCGCGCTGCCTGAAGATGGGCGACGCATGGACGTGCGTGGTGGGCTGTCCGGCTTTTCGAATGGGCGCTGTGCCAAAACGAGAGCCGTTCTCTCCGCCGACGCTCAGGAAGCTCACGCGCGAGGAAGCCAAGGCGAAGCTCACCCGGTCAAACGCTATCGATGTTCGGGACGCCGCGGCGGGCGAGCGATGAACTCACGTCGCTCGAATCATCATTTCGATTCGCTTTCCCTCTTGCCAATTGTGGACGTTCGGAATCCGCAGCGCGTCGAACTGCTCGTCCGCGCCTTCCACCACGATCTGGACAAGCGGTCCCTCCTCCAGAGCCTTCACGGTTCCTGCGAGCCGGATCGAGTCCGGTCCCATCCTGACTTCGAAGTCGTTTTTCATCCCCTGCATCCCTCCCAAGGATGCAGGACGCAACCTACCACCGGCCAAATCGCCGGACTGTGCAGAAGTGAACACTCCGATTTTGTCGGGACAAAATACTGAGCAAAGGAGGAAACCATGTCGACGCCAATCATGAAGTACTTCGAGTTCTCGCATCTGCCACCGGCGCTGCAGGAAGTGTCCAAGCCGATCTGCGAAGTCGCGCAGCAGATGGACGGCTCGCTGCCGGACGGGGCGGAAAAATCCGCCGGACTGCGGAAATTGCTGGAGGCAAAGGATTGCTTCGTTCGAGCCAAGCTCGACGCGAAGTGACGGGTTCCGTCTGAGTTCCTGCCCGGAACGATCCAGACGGAAGGGCCGGAGAGGACCAGGGGGTTCCGGCGAGCCTTCTCCTCTCCGGTTCGCGAAATTGGAGGAACTTTTGTGCCGAACATAATCACGGATTTGCAGCAAAACATCTCGCGCGTGGAGGCGCTGATTCCTTCGCTCTCCGAGGTTGCGGCGTCTCACGCGCGCGCGGTCGTCCGCGAGGCGAAGCAGGCGATCTCTCTCAATCAATACGAGGCGATGCGCGAGGCGCTCGACGATCTCGAGGTCATCGCGGTGCCGAAGAGATGACGGCACGCGCTCTGATCTGCGTTTTTCGCGGAGGGCACTCGCTGACGGTGCGGGAAGTTTTCTACTCGAATAGAAAGGCGGAGGGCGATGAACGAAACGAGGTATCCACTTTGTTGGCCAGCGAATTGGAAGCGGACGAACGTGAGGATTCGGGCGCAGTTCGGGAAAGTCCGCGCCTCGAACGCTCCGGGCGGCTACTCGCAAAAGGGGCGGCTCTCGATAGCTGAATCGATGTCGCGGATCGAGGAGGAACTCCGTCGTTTCCGCGTGAAGGAAGAGACGGTGGTGATCTCCACCAATCTTCCAGTGAACATTTACGGCGCGCCGCGCGGCGACCGTGGCGAGCCGTCAGACACCGGCGTGGCGGTTTACTGGCAGATGAAGGGGAAGAGTCAGTGCATGGCCATCGACACTTACGACCGCGTGGCCGACAACCTGGCGGCTGTAGCGGCGACGCTCGAGGCGATGCGCGCAATCGAACGGCACGGAGGCGCCACGATCCTCGACCGCGCGTTTCTCGGGTTCGCGGCGCTCCCCGCCGCCAGGGAGGTCGACTGGAGGGAAATGTTTGTGATCTCTCCCGCTCTCCCGCGAGAGAAGCAGCTGGAGCAGGTCAAGTCTGCTTTCAGGAAGCTCGCCAGCGAACTCCATCCCGACACCGGCGGCGATCACGCGCGCATGGCGGAATTGAACGCCGCTCGCGACGCTGCGCTGAAGGAGCTCGGCGCGTGAGTTACCCGTTCCCGTGGAAGTTCGAAGGCTACCGCTATTCCGATCTGTACCTGATGCGCCAAATCGACGAGGCGCAGGTGCAGCGCGAAATCGTGACGCTGCTCGAGGCGTTCGATATCGACGCGGTTCCGATTGATGCCGGTGGGCGGCGCGCTCGCGGTCGCATGATGGCCGCGGCGAAGTCCGCGGGGATCGAGCTCGGTTCAATCGCGCATGCGAAGACCGGCCACGCGATTCCCGCCGGCTTCTCCGATCTCATCGCGACGCTCGCGCCATCGGGTCGCGGAATCTTTATCGAAGTGAAGGCTCCGGCTTGGATCGGCACCGACAAAAAAATAATCCGGCGTGCAGGCGCGCCTTCACAGGAGCAGCTGGATTTTCTTTTGTCGAAGCACGACCGCGGCGCTCTTGTCCTGGTCGCGTGGAGTTCGCTCGACGTGGAGGAATATCTCGGCAAGGAAGCACTCGCTCTCAATCGGAAGGCGGTCCGCAGGTGAAATTCACAAATTCACCGCTTTTCCTCAGACGGTGGGGTTCCCACGATCCGCGAGCAATGGGACACTCCGCAACCCGCGCGGAGGGCGCGGACAGGTAGATGCCGAACTTTCGCTATGTCGCGGTCTCGCCAGACCGCAGGGAGCAGCACCGGGCCATCGGGAAGGCGCACGCGCTGCACGATTTTCTGATCGACCACCAGACGGATGCCTCGGGGCTGGTCTGGTACGGAAGGGTTATTTCCTACGCGTGGATTCGGTCCAAATGGCTCACCGCTCCGTCAGAGCGCACGCTGGAGCGCCACATGGCTCGCCTGAAGGCCGCGGGTCTCGTGCGCGTGCAGGCGCTGCCTATGCAGTTCGGAATGCGCGTCACGGTGCTCCAGTCCGCGAAGTGGCCGGAGCCGAAGCGCCAGATGGACCTGTTCCCGGCTGCGGACGTCCTGTCGATAACCCGTGGAAAGGCTGTTGGAAAGCGGTGGGGAACCACTGAAAAAGTGGCTAGTAATGGTAGTAATCCTGCCGACAAAAGTGGCGGCACCCTGCCGACAGAAGTGGCGGCGCAAAGCAGTAAGAAGTACAGAGAAGAAACAAACAAGAGCGAGCTCGCTGACGCTCGCTCGGCTCCGGTCCTCGACGATGCCGCTTTCGCGGCTCGCCGACGACTCCTCGCGGAGCAGGCTCGGACTCTCATGGGAAAGGCGAAAGGCTCCTGATATGGAAAACCAAAAGCTCGAGAAGCGATGGCTTGAGGATGCTCGGCAGCAACGGCTCGCCGCCGTAAGAACCCCGAATGACGCGATCCGGTTCATCGAGGAGTTCGGACCGATCCGACCGGAAGAACACAAACCAGTTTTTGCTCTAAGGAGGAGCGATGGCAAAAGGCACCGGGATTGAGTGGACTGACGCGACGTGGAATCCGATTCGCGGATGCTCGCGTGTCTCTGAGGGCTGCAGGAACTGCTACGCCGAGCAGGTGGCTGCTCGCTTCTCCGGTCCGCGCCAACCCTACGAGCATCTCGCGACGTTCAAGGTGATCGACAAAGGTCTCGAAACGGAGCACGTTGAGCCGCGCTGGACCGGCGAGGTCGCGTTCGTCGAAAAACATCTCCGCGATCCGCTCAAGTGGAAAGAGCCGCTCCGCGTGTTCGTGAACTCCATGAGCGATCTCTTTCATCCTGGCGTGCGCGGCGAGTGGCTCGCTGAAATCTTCGAGGTCATGGCGAAGGCTCCGCAGCACACCTACCAGATCCTCACAAAACGGCCAGAGCGAATGTTCGAGGCGCTCGAGGCGGCGGCGTATCCCGAAGTCGCTGCATCGTTCGAGAAAACCTATGGCCAGCCGTGGCCACCGGCGAATTGGATTTTCGGAGTGAGCATCGAGGACCAAGAGACCGCGAATCATCGCCTGCCGATCCTCGCGCGCTGCAGGGCAGCGAAAAAAATGATCTCCTACGAGCCGGCCATCGGTCCGGTCGACTTTCCAGCGGCGATCGGCGGAACTCTTGAATGCTCGGCGTTCGATTGGTTGATCATGGGCGGCGAGTCCGGCCACCGCGCGCGTCCGATGCATCCACAGTGGGCGCGCGAAGTTCGCGTGCTCTGCAACGAACTCGGCATCCCGTTTTTCTTTAAGCAGACAGGCGGACAAAGAACGCACAACGACTACGACTTTCCAGAAGACCTGACGACGGTAAAGGAGTTCCCAGATGCCTAGTGGCAAACACTCCGGCCACGCGCGAGGAGAGAATCACTACCGATGGCGCGGTGGACCTGATCCAGAGCGCAAAAGAGCAAATGCGAAGGCGAGTTCCGCGAGATACCCGGACCGAAGGCGAGCTCGTGAAAAGGTTAAGGACGCGATTCGATCAGGACGTCTGCCTCGCGTTCAACTCCTCGCGTGCTTCGACTGCGGAAAACCGGCTAATCGGTACGATCACTATCTCGGACACGACAATCCTCTCCATCTTCAGGCGGTTTGTTTTCGGTGCGATGGAAAACGAAGCATCGCGCGCGGTGAGCATCGCGGGAAACGACGTTGCAAATCGAAGGAGTTCCCCGAATGTTGAACGTGTGGGTTTCGCTCTCTTTTGTCATCATCGTTTTGGCAGCACCAGTTCGCACCAACTGGAGGGATCGGCGTGGCGAGTTTTCTGATCGAGTACTGCGGGACACCACCTTGCTGGATTGCCGAAGCTCGAATCTCGGCAGCGTTCGACGTTACGTTTCAGAAAAAGCTCACGCAGCGATTCACCTGCGCCGAAGACGCGAAGCACGAGATGCTCCGCCTCGGTCTCTCTCAGGTCTGGGCGGTTAAACCAGCACAATTCGCGGAGGCGAGCGATGTACAAATTTGAAATCGATTCGGGTTCGGTAGTTCGGCTCACTCAGCAGGTTTTGCGCCAGCTGCCATACGCCGCGAACAATGCGATCACGCGAACCGCGAAGGAAGCTGTCGACGCCGGTCAGAAGGAAGTCGCTGCCGATCTGCAGCTCAGAAAGCGGTTCATCCTGAATCGAATTCGGATTTTGCAATACTCGCGAGTCGGAAATCTGGAGGCTGTGATCGGCGTCGACGAGAAGGTGCAGGGAGCGCCTCTGATCCTCGGCTTTCTCGAAGAAGGCGGCACCAAAGAGCCGCAGCACGGACAAGGCATCGCGATTCCGCTCACCGGCGAAGCCGCGCGTCCCACGTTTCCCGATCCGGTCAAGACTTCGCTGCGCTATAAGAATCTCGCCTTCCAGAACAACAAAGGCAAAAAACGCACGTTCATCGTTCCTGAAGTCGGCATCTTCGAGCGCGTCGCATCAGGCGATTCGCCAGATGCCACTGTGCTGATCTACTCGTTCAAACCATCAGCGCCGATCCGAAAGGAAATCAATCTGCGAGAAGTGCTGCTGCAGGTGATCGGCGACCGTTTCGCCGCGATATTTTCTGAGGAGTTCCAGAAGGAAATCATCAAGCGAGCAAATCGATGATCCATCCAAATCTATTTCGCGAAGAGCGCGATGATCCGCCTTTCGATTGCGAATCGTTCACCACCAGCGCGCTCCAGTTCGGGGAACGTGCCGATTGCGACGGGGACGGTCACTACAGATGCGCCGAATGCAAACGGCGTAATCCCAATACTTACATTGAAACGAGCAGCGGGTTCGTTCGAATCCGAGAGGAGTCGCTGTGATCGAACCACCCAAATGGCTGACGCCTGGGCAGGCGCTCGCTCTGTTCTTGGTGGTTTTTGGACTGCTGATGCTGGAGCGGCTCTTTGCCGACATGTGGAAGGCGGCGATCCAATGATTCCGCGTGACGATCAGTTCGACGTTTACGTTTCTGAGCATGCCGTCGCAGAAGTGTGGCGCGGAGATCACCTATCGTGCGCGCAGATGTTCGGTGTCGATTGGGACGGTTCGATTTACTCTCTGCCTCATGCCGCCATGTTCGAGGCACCTGCAGCACCGGAGCAAGCACTCACTTCCAGCGCCGCTGTGGATGAGCCGTCGCGCTGGCGCTGTGCGCTGCATTGGCTGTGGCATGCGCGCGCTGTGTGGCTGTGGGTGGGCTGGATGGTGGGGCTGCTGGCGGGGCATTGGGCGAGATGATGGGCCGATCCGATGCTCGCGCGATCTCGCAGGGTCCTCCCCGTGGGGTGGGCCGGACGCGGGTGACGGCGACCGCGAAATATGACCTGCGACCGAATTTTCTGGACGGATTTGGTTTTTCAATTTCGCGGAGTCAGCAGTGACCAGCTACTACCGACGTCATCGAGCGCAACAGATTGAAAACGCACTACGTTGGCAGAGAAAAAATAAGAAGCGGGTCCGCGAATTGGCTCTCGCTTACTACTACCGGAACAGAAAAGCAGCGCTCCGACGTCGTCGGCGTTACGCGCAGACTGCGGCAGGCAGACGCGCTTCTCTCAGGGCCGCGAAAAAAGCGCGGCGGCGATTTCCGGGGAAGTACCGCGCGCGCCGCAAACTCTACAACGCGATTCGGCGCGGAGAGATCAAGCGGCGTCCCTGCAGGGTTTGCGGTCGCAAGGCGCAAGCGCATCACCCGGATTACCGGAAGCCGTTCAAGGTTCGTTGGCTCTGCAGGATGCACCACATGCGAGAGGAAAATCATCGATGAAAATCCAGATGTGGACCGTCGACAAGGTCACACCGTACAAAAAAAATCCGCGACGCAACGAGGAGGCTGTCGAAAAAGTAGCGCTCTCGCTGAAATCGTTCGGTTGGAAGCAACCCATCGTCGTGGACAAGGACGGCGCGTGATCATCGTGGGCCACACGAGACTGCTCGCCGCGCTCCGGCTCGGAATGAAGGAGGTGCCCGTCCTGGTCGCGACCGATCTTTCACCGGCACAGGTGAAGGCTTACCGCATCGCCGACAACAGGGTTCACGAAGAGAGCGAGTGGGACGAGGAACTTCTCGCGCTCGAACTCGGTGATCTCGCAAAGCTCGGCTTCGATCTGACAGCTACCGGGTTTGACGCGGACGAGCTCTCGGCTCTGCTCGAGCAGGAGAAGGGCGGTTTGCTCCCGGATGCGGAAGAGGACGCGGTCCCGGAAACGCCGTCGAAGGTGACGACGTATCCCGGCGAGGTGATCGTGCTCGGCAAGCACCGGCTGATCTGTGGCGACTCCACCGATCCGTTTGTCATCGAAAAACTGTTCTCCGGGGACAAGGCCGACGCCGTTTTCACCGATCCGCCGTACAACGTGAACTACGAAGGCACCGCCGGGAAAATCAAAAACGACAACATGGAGGATTCGAAATTCCGCGGCTTCCTGCTCCGCGCCTACAGCGTCATGTTCCGCGTGGTGAAACCAGGCGGCGCGGTTTACGTCTGCCACGCCGACACCGAGGGGCTGAATTTTCGGAGCGCGTTCGTCGAAGCAGGTTTCAAACTCTCGGGCTGTCTCATCTGGTGCAAGGACGCGATGGTCCTCGGGCGCTCGGACTACCAGTGGCAGCACGAGCCGATTCTTTACGGGTGGAAGCCGGAAGCGCCGCACAAGTGGTACGGGGATCGGAAGTCCACGACCATCGCGGAGTTCATGCTTGAGGCGCCAGTCACCAAAGTGGAGGACGGCGTCTACCGGCTCCGGCTCGGCGATCAGTGGTACCAGATCCGCGGCGAGAAGATCACCGTGGAAGAACTCCAGACAACCGTGGTGCGCGTCCCGCGCCCGAAACGGAATGAGGATCATCCGACGATGAAGCCGGTCGCGCTGATCGAGAAGATGCTTCGCAACTCGACGAAAAAGAACGACCTTGTGTTCGATCCGTTCGGCGGCTCCGGCTCGACTCTGATCACCGCGGAAAAACTCGGCCGGACCGCCTACCTGTGCGAGCTCGAGCCGAAGTTCTGCGACGTCATCGCCATGCGGTGGGAGCAGGCTACGGGAAAGAAAGCAAAGAGGGAGACACGCCAATGATGAAAATCAGGCTCGCGGTCCGCGACGGCGGTCACGTCACGGACGTCGAAATTCCGCCGTTCCAAACCTTCCCCGAGGTAGTCGTTTGGGGCCAGCGCTTCTTTTCGTTCCACTCCGAGCTCTCTGGCGACGGGGAGCCGTGCGCCGCGGAGTACCGTGAGGTGTTCGCCTACTGGATACCGCCGCTGATCCCGGGGCAAGAGCCAATCAGCCGGTAGCCATCCATGCCGACCGTCTCCGTCGAAAAAGTCGCCGGGTTTCTGAATCTCACTCCGCAGCGCGTTCAGCAGCTCGTGAAGGAGGGGATGCCGCGGGAATCTCGCGGCGAATACGACGCGATCAAGTGTGCCGGGTGGTACATCCGGTATCTGCAGAACGCGCTAGAAAAGAAAGCCGTGCCCACGCTCGAGGGAGGTTTCGTCGGAGAGCGCGAGGAGCGCATTCGATTGCTCCGCGCCGATGCCGATCTGAAGGAAATGGAACTCGCGAGGCAGCGCTCGCAATACGTGGCGCTCCCGGACGTCGAGAAAACGCTCACCGATCTGGTGCTGACCACGAAGGCTCGCATCCTGGCGATCCCGCCGCGGCTCGCACCGGAGCTCGTGGGCGAAACACAGCGCACGATGATTCAGGCCAAACTCGAGAAGGCGTGCGTCGAAGCGCTCGCCTACCTCGCGAAAGCGATCCCCGATCATGGAAGTTCAGTCACACCCGAGCGCCCTAAGCAATCTTGAGGCGGTCCGGGTCCGCGCGCTCGCTCTCTTCGAGCCGCCGCCGGACATCACGATCTCAGAGTGGGCGATCAACAATCGCGTGCTCCCCAAAGGGACGACCTCGCGCCCTGGTCCGTTCAAGCCGGAGAAATTCCAAATCGAAATGATGAACGTGATTCTCGATCCCGCCGTCCACGAGGTGGTGATCCAGAAGAGCACGCAGGTGGGCTACTCGGACGCCGTGATCAATAACATCTGCGGCTACTTCATCGACGCCGATCCGAAGCCGATCATGCTCGTGCAGCCGACCATCGACAACGCAAAGGACTACGGCAAAAAAAGAATCACGCCGATGATCGAGCACTGTCCGGCGCTCCGGGAAAAAATCAAACCGCCGACTTCGCGGCGCGCGGGGAACACTCTCGCGCTCAAGGAATTTCCCGGCGGCTTTCTTAAACTCACCGGCGCGAACTCCGGCGCTGGTCTCAGGTCCGATCCTGTGCCTGTGGTGCTTTTCGACGAGGTCGACGGCTACCCTCTCGACGTCGACGGCGAAGGCGATCCCATCGCCATCGGCACGCGCCGAACGGACGGATTCGCGGATTGGAAAATCGTGAAGGGTTCAACCCCGGCGAAGCCGAAGGGGATCAGCGCCATCGAGCGCGATTTTCTCCGCAGCGACATGCGGCGCTTCAGAGTGCCGTGTCCGTTCTGTGGTCACCGTCAGGCGCTCCGGTGGAGCGAACCAATCGATCCGAAGAATCCAGAGGCCGGCAAGAAGTACCGCCTGGTCTACGCGGTCGATGCTGACGATCTCGTGGAAGCCGGGAGCGTGGGTTATCTCTGCGAGGGATGCCAGAAGAAAATCCCCGAACGCTACAAACAGCAAATGCTGAATTCCGGGGAGTGGGTCGCTGAATTTCCCGACCGTCCGGTGGTGGGGTTCCACATCAACGCGCTCTACTCGCCGTGGCGCGAAAACTGGAGCGCGCTCGCTCAGGAGTGGCACGAGGCGAACAAAGAAGGCAACCCAGAGAAACTTAAGGCGTTCATCAATCTCCGGCTCGGCGAGACGTGGGAAGAGCAGGGCGACTCCGTCGAAGCGGTCACTCTGAAATCGCGGCTCGAAAGTTATCAGGCCGAAGTCCCCGCCGGGATCGGCGTGCTCACCGCCGCGGTCGACGTTCAGTCGGACCGGCTCGAGGTGGTGGTGAAGGGATGGGGCGCGGGAGAGGAATCGTGGCTCATCGCCTACCAGCAAATCTTCGGCGATCCGGGACAGGAGACCGTGTGGAACGATCTGGACGGGTTTCTGTCGACGTCGTGGGAGACGGCGTCAGGTCGCCTGGTGAAAGTGTCCTCGACGATGATTGACTCGGGCGGCTTGCACACAGACTCCGTCTATCGCTACGTTCGCGCGCGCCAGCACCGGCGCGTGTTCGCTTTGAAAGGCTCCAGCGAATCCGGGAAGGAAATTCTCGGCAAGGTTTCGACGAACAACAAATATCGCGTGCGGCTTTACATCGTGGGCGTCGACACCGCGAAGGATCGAATCTTTGCGCGGATGAAAATTCCCGCCGCCGGTCCCGGCTACATGCATCTGCCCGACTTCGCCGAGGACGAGTACCTCGCGCAGCTGACGTCAGAGAAAGCCGTTCGCCGGTACCGCCGCGGCAAGGGCACGATCCGGGAATACATCAAGACGCGCGCTCGGAACGAGGCGCTCGACCTCGAGGTCTATTCCCTCGCGGCGCTCTACGTCATGGGCCAGCAGACTGTCCGGCGGCTCGGGCAGCTCGCCGAGGCGATTGGCGAACCTCCAACCGATCCCGAACCGGGGCAAGGCGGCGGCTCTGGTGGGGCTACGGGCGGTCAGGGCGGTCCCGCACGGCGGTCAGGCGGCGGCTCCTCGTGGGTTCAGGGCTGGCGCTAAAGCCGGTCAGGGTTATCGCCACAGTTTCGCCTTAATCGATTGGAACGTCTGACGTGTCTGATTCCACAAAGAACTGTACTTTCTCTCTGTCTAGAGCTAACCTGAAATCGTAGTAAGTGCTTACTTCGATTCTGGAGGCTGGAAATGAAGTCGCTCCCAAAAACGAAAACGACGAAAAGCGGGTTGGTTGTCTACCTCACTTTCAATCGCAAGGGCCGTCCCGTCTACGTCTCAATCCCAGAGGGCAGATAAGGAGAACTTATGAAATACATGCTCGAAATTGAAATGGCTCAAGTAAACCTGGTGGTGGGCGTAGCGGTCGATTGCTTCTCCGGGAAGGGCATCGAGGAACTCGCGAGGGAAGTCCGGGCCATCGATCCGAACGCGCAGGAATTCTGGAAGATTCAGACCGGCTGCAACGGCGGCGTCGCCGAAGTCCTCGACGTCGCGATGCCGGTCGCTCGCAAGGTGGTAGATGCGGTCCGGGAATACGTCGGTCGCGAAAAGGCTCGCATCGCAGCGCGCCGCGTCCTGAATGAGCCGATGGGTTATCGGTCGCGGAGCGCCCGGTGAAACTCTTCGCCGCCATCCTCGTTCTCGCGACGTTCTCATCCGCGAGCCGGGACTTTGTTTCTGAACTCCGGGCGCACGAAGGCGACTCCTACTCGGATGTCACCTGCTCGGCGCTGATCACTCGCTCCGCTCACCGTGGCGAGTGCAAGGCGGCGGAGATATGGAACGGATGCGGCGGCGAGCTCTCGCTGGTGGAGGAAGTCCCCGCGTGGAGCGAACTCCGCGACCTCAAGTCCGGCGACGTCCTCGTGGTGGGCGGCGCTCACGTCGCAGCGTATCTCGGCGGCGGCGAGTTCATCGATTCAACCCCGGAGCGCGGCGTCTCGCGCTTCACGTCAGTCAATCCGAACGATCCGTGGTATTCGAAGCGCGTTCGCGTGCTTCGCTGGAGGACAAATTGATCACCAATCGCCAATGGCTCGCTTTCTCCACTTTCGACATCTGAGAAAGTCTCTTGTATTGGTGGCATGGGGTTTCGCCTTATCTTTTTGTCCAATGCCACCGATCATTCCCGATGTCGTGCCTTCGCACTTCCCGGCGGGAACGACGGTGAAATTCACTCGCTCGCTGGACGACTTTTCTCCGGCGGATGGGTGGGCCTACACGATCTACCTGAACGGTGCCACGCAGAAGTTCAACAAAGCCGCGACGTCCCCGAACGGAATCTTCGAAATCGAATTTACCCCGACCGACACCGCCAATCTCCCGCCAGGTCCCTACCGCTACGCGGAACGGCTCACGAACTCCGGCACCGGGGAGGTTTACGACATCAACGGCGACTCGCTCGTGATCAACATCGAAGCGAACGTTGCCAGCTCTCCGGCTGGCGTCTACACCACATGGGAAGAGCAAACGCTCGCGGTGGTGGAGGCGGCGCTCAAAGGCCGGCTCACTTCGGACATCGCGTCGTACCAAGTCGCCGGTCGCGCGGTGAACAAAATTCCGATTCAGGACTTGCGTCGCATCCGCGGCGAACTGAAGGCGGCGATCTGGCGGCAGAACAATCCCGGGAGGCTCGGCGTCCCGTATGAAGTTCAGTTCTCTCCCGATCCTGAAATCGCCGAATTCCCACCGACGTGGCAGGACGTCACTGGACTGCAAAATTGAGGCAGAACTTTCTACGTCGCGCCGCCGCATGGATCACCGGGACGCGGACCGTCACGGTTTATCAGGGCGCGCAGGGCGGACGCCTCACGCTCGACTGGATTGCTTCGATCCTCTCCGCGGATCAGGAAATCAAAGGCAATCTTCGCCTGCTCCGGGCGCGCGCGCGCGAGCTCTCCCGTAACAATCCCGTCGCGAAGTCCTACATCAAGCTCCTGGTCGCGAACGTCCTCGGCGAGAAGGGCATCGGCTACAAGCCGCAGGTGCGGAACAACGACAAGAGTCTTAACTCCGCGTTCAACACGAAAATTGAGACCGCCTGGTGCGAGTGGGCGAAAAAAGGAAACTGCACTGCAGACGGAAAGCTATCGCTCCGCGCGGTGCAGAACCTCGTGCTGAAGACCGTCGCCACTGACGGCGAAATCTTCATCCGCCGGATTCGCGGGTTCGACGGAAATAAATTCCGGTACGCGCTGCAGCTGATCGATCCCGATCAGGTCGACCATCTCTATTCGCGCGCCGCGTCGAAAGGCGACAACGAAGTCCGCATGGGAGTCGAGGTCGACCAGTGGTCTCGCCCGGTCGCTTACTACGTCAACCGGCAGCATCCGTCTGATCTAGGCGGTTCGCTCCTGCGCGAGCGAATCCCCGCGGACCAGATCCTTCACATCTACGATCCCGAGCGCGTGCAGCAGACTCGCGGGATCACATGGTTTCACCCGTGCATGCTCGAGCTCCGCATGCTCGGCGGATACGTGGAGGCCGAGCTCGTGGCGGCGCGCACCGGCGCTGCGAAGATGGGTTTCCTCAAATACACGGACGCATCCGCGTTCGAGGAACCGAACGCCGACGCCGCGTCCGGCGGTCGCTACCGGATCGAGGCGCAACCCGGAGTGATCGAGACGCTCCCGCCTGGTATGGACTTCACGCCGTGGAACGTCGACCACCCCAACGGCGGCTTTCCGACGTTTGTGAAGGCGCTTCTCCGTTTCATTTCGAGTTCGCTCGGCGTCTCCTACAACGCGCTCGCCTCGGACCTCGAAGGCGTCAACTACTCGAGCATGCGGTCCGGTCTGCTGATCGAACGCGATCAGTGGAAGATGCTGCAGTCGATGATGAAAGAACAATTCATGCAGCCGATCTTCGAGGACTGGCTCTCGCTCGCGCTGCTCTCCGGCTCGCTCGTTCTCGACTCTCGCGATCCCAATCGCTTTCTCGAGGGAAAGTGGGAAGCGCGCGGGTGGATGTGGGTCGATCCGCTTAAGGACGTGCAGGCCACGATTCTCGGCATCGGCGCGGGTCTCACTTCGCGCGATGCAGCGATCTCCGACCAGGGCGGCGACGTCGAGGAAGTCCTCGAGCAGCTGGCCGAGGAAAAGAAAATCGCGGAAGGTCTGGACCTCGACATCAACGTCGGGGCGAAGCCTCCGGTGGTGGACAAGGGTCCGAAGGACACGGTCGACGACGGCAGCGAGTCCGAAGGCGACGAGACTGCCGGTGGCGACGGAAAGAAATCTGCGGTCCAGGCTCCGCGCCGCGTGACCGTGCTCGGGAGGAGCAAATGAAAAGCAAGACGGAAGAAGTTCGCAAGCTCGGGGACAAACTCCCGATGCTGATGCGCGAGTTTGAAGTTCTCGAAATGGTTCCCGTCGCCAAGAGAGAGAAAAAAGTTTTGTCGCCGGAGGAAGTCGCGGCGCGCGCGCTCCGCAAGGCCGAGCACGAACGGAAGAAAGCCGCCGGCGAGCCGGTCGACGATGACGAGGACACCGAGGACGACGAGTCCGGGGAGAACGCCGCCGACAATAGCGACGAGTCGAAAGGCCGCGACGAGGACCGTTTCGCGATCTCCATCTCTTCCGAGTTCCCGGTCGCGCGGTGGTTTGGAAACGAAATCCTCGACCACTCTTCGGGGTCCGTCGACCTCTCCCGCGCCAAGCGCGGACTGAGTTTTCTCGACTCGCACGATGCGAAGGCAGTGATCGGCATCGTGGAGAAGGTGAAGGTTGGCGACGATAAAAAACTTCGCGGTGAAGTGCGGTTCAGTCGGAGTGCTCCGGCGCAGCAAATCAAAACGGACATTCAGGACGGGATTCGGCGCTTCATCTCTGTTGGCTACATGGTGAACGAGTACACGCTGGAAAAGTCCTCGAAAGAGGAAGGCGACACGTACCGCGCCACCAAGTGGATGCCGATGGAGGCGAGTTCGGTGGGCGTCCCCGCCGATCCGACCGTGGGAAATGACCGCGCTGTTGGGGACGCGACATACCCGGTCACAGTTCGAGGCAGTGTCACTCCGGCTAACGAGCCGAATCTTAAGGAGGTCAAAGTGGAACCAGTTACGGCAGCACAGCAAGTCACCGATTCCCGGACCGCCGCGGCTGAAATCATTCGGCTCGGCAAGCATCACGGGATCGATCAGGAGCGCGTCGCAGAGTTCGTTGCGAACGGGAAATCCGTCGACGAATTCTCGCGGTTTGCTCTCGACGAAATCTCCAAGCGCGGCGGGAAACCGCTCGCTCAACCCGGAGCCGAAGGCGAGGACCGTCTGGACCTCACCGAGCGCGAACAGAAGCAATACAACCTCGCGCGCGGGATCATGGCGTCGGTCCGCAACATGGAAGCGCCCGAGAAGCGCGAAAACTCTTTCGAGATGGAAATCTCGGATGAAATCGCGAAGTCGTACAAGGGCGCGCGTCACGGCGGCATTTTGGTGCCGTGGAGCATCCGCCATGCATGGACTCCCGAACTGCAGAAGAAGTTCGGTCCGGTCCTGAAGCAGCGCGCGGGTCTCGACTCCGCGACGTCCGGCGCTGGCGCTGAACTGAAATTCACCGAGCCTGGTGAATTCATCCAGTTCCTGTACAACCAGATGCGCGTGAAGGAACTCGGCGCGCGCACCATCGCGGGTCTCCGCGACAACGTGTCCTATCCGAAGCAGACCGGCAACGCGTCCGGCTCGTGGGTGGGTGAAAATCCCGGCTCCGATGTTGCGGACTCCGCGCTGACGCTCGGCTCCATCGCAAGCTCTCCGAAGACCTACCAGTCCTCGACGAGCTATTCGCGTCAATTGCTC
>Ga0209060_10000938_pt1 | contig 38414 bp, 26 predicted proteins | sample Coa_R1_8_FD_187155 | JGI IMG/M metagenome (GOLD analysis project Ga0209060, IMG submission 187155) | Surface soil microbial communities from Centralia Pennsylvania, which are recovering from an underground coalmine fire - Coalmine... | ecosystem: Environmental > Terrestrial > Soil >...
CTGTGGTGCGGGCTCAAACGGTCAGGCGCCACAGAGGTGCGACCTTCGCCAGGGCTGGTTGCCTGACTCTATTTTCATCTTTTCTGGGTGGGACGTCCCCTGTCCCATGTAGGACTGTGGTGAAGGTTTTGGTTTTGTTCTGCTGAGCGCTGATGCGGTGATTCTGTTGATGGGCACAAATCACCCCCCCAAAAAAAGAAAGCATGCAGACACAAGCACCCCGCGTTCAAGACGCAGATGTTAGCAACCTGTAGTCACTCTGCGACCTCTGAGCTTTTCCTCTGTGTCCTCTGCGGTAAAGGTTTTGGTTTTGTTCTGCCGAGCGGCCCTAGGCAGATTGCGTCTTGCGATAACACAACGGCAATGGAGTCGCGGCTCGAATCGTCTTTGCTTCGGACAGCTACGATTTGCGGCATGTTGGTTTGGAGGGGGGCGGGATTTTAAACCCGCCCCAGGAAAGGAATAACAAGAAGAACAAACTACAGTTGGACTGTGACCGTTTTGACTTCGGTGTACTGTTGCAGGCCGTATTCGCCGTTTTCACGGCCGATTCCGGATTGTTTAAATCCGCCAAACGGCGCGGCTGCGTCAAATACGTCATAGCAGTTCACCCATACTGTGCCTGCGCGGACGCTATTGGCAATGGCGTGTGCCTTGCCGATGTCTTTCGTCCAGACTCCGGCTGCCAGGCCATACATGGTTCTGTTCGCCCGTTCAACCAGTTCATCCGTATCGCGGAACTTCAGGATGCTCATGACGGGGCCGAAGATCTCTTCTTGTGCGATCTTCATTTCGTCCTTCACATCGGCAAACACCGTGGGACGGATGAAGTAGCCGCGAGAGCCCACCCGGTCGCCGCCGCATAGCATCTTTGCTCCTTGCTGCTTGCCCGACTCGATGTAGCCCATCACTTTTTCAAATTGCCCATCGTCCACCTGGGGGCCTTGCTCGGTTGCAGGGTCCAGGGGATCGCCTACGGTGCGTTTCTTTGCGCGGGCCACGCTGCGCTCTACGAATTCATCGTAGATTTTCTCTTCAACAAAAAGGCGCGAACCCGCGCAGCAGCACTGCCCCTGGTTGAAGAACAGGGCAAAGTGGGAACCCTCCACTGCCTGGTCGAGATCGGCATCGGCAAAAACGATGTTCGGGCTCTTGCCGCCGAGTTCCAGGGTGACGCGTTTGAGGTTCGATTTTGCCGAAGCCTCCATAATAAGGTGGCCGACCTCTGTCGAGCCGGTAAATGCCACTTTGTCGATATCCATGTGGCTTGCAATCGCCCCACCGGCCGTGGGTCCGTAACCGGGCAGGATATTGACCACTCCTGCCGGAAAGCCGGCTTCCAGCGCCAGTTCGCCAATGCGCAGGGCTGTGAGCGGCGTCTGCTCCGCGGGCTTCAGGATGACCGTGTTTCCGGTGGCCAGCGCCGGAGCGAGCTTCCAGGCCTGCATCAGCAAGGGGAAGTTCCACGGAATGATCTGGCCGACTACCCCGACTGGTTCCAGCCTCGTGTAGCAGAAATAAGGTCCATTGATGGGGATCGTGCGTCCCTGGACCTTGTCCGCCCATCCCGCATAGTAGCGGTAGCAGGCGATGGTGAGCGGAAGATCGGCCGCAAGCGCCACAGAGTAGGGCTTGCCGTTGTCGAGCGACTCGAGCCGCGCCAATTCATCGGCGTGCTTTTCAACCAGGTCGGCGAGCTTGTTGAGGAGCCGTCCGCGCTCCGCCGCCGAGAACCGCCTCCACGGGCTGCCTGGCTGGAAAGCGGCGCGTGCCACCTTAACGGCGCGGTCGACATCTTGCGCGTCGGCTTCGGCGACCTGGCAGATTTCTTCGCCGGTGGCCGGATTGAGGGTGGGAAACGTCTTGCCGGATTTGCTGTTCACCCACTCATTGCCGATGAGCAGCTTGGTCGTGGGTAGCGCAACCTTGGGGGGCGGCGCTTGAAGCACTGTAGCCATACGAACCTCCTTGCGGTTTACGGTTTTATTCTTTTGGAATCGATCTGTCAATTCGGATTAATCCGTATCGAAGCGCCGCTGTATTCGATTCCACGCGAAGTAGAGTCTCTTCGTGCATCCGGAACTCACCGGTAGGCTGGTCTTGGTGATTTTGGGACGGGATTAGAAAACAAGGTTATAGCGGGTGAAGGCTGTAAGGGGGTGAAGGGGGGCGCTGCGGGGGCAAGGATAGTAGAGAGCAAAGGTTGTGGAGGATAAAGTCCGCGGAATGGGCTTCGGCAAATCACTTCGGAATCGTTGCACCGAATCGTAGGCAAGCTTTGAGGTTTCCCGCAGAGGCGGCTGGAGCGAAACGTCACCCGCTGCCACTGCTTCTCGAATTGAACGTGCGGCCTTCCGCTGAGGAGAATATTCGCCGCATGTTCCACCGGCTCTGCTACCCAAACTTTGATACAGCTTTCTTGGAAGGTGCTCGGTTGTCGGGCAATTGCAAAGGATCGAGTTCCCTCTACTAGCGCCCTTACCGCTTGCTCCCGCTCTGCTTGTGCTCATTATGTTGAGCAGCGACCCAAGCGCCATGGCACCGTACAGCACTGTACAGCACCGTATAGCACTGTACAGCACCGTATAGCACTGTACAGCACCGTATAGCACTGTACAGCACTGTACAGCACCGTACAGCACATACAGCGCCGTATAGCACTGTACAGCACCGTACAGCACATACAGCGCCGTATAGCACTGTACAGCACCGTACAGCACCGTATAGCACCATACAGCACCGTATAGCACCATACAGCACCGTATAGCACCATACAGCACCGTATAGCACCATACAGCACCGTATAGCACCGTATAGCACCATACAGCACCGTATAGCACCATACAGCACCGTATAGCACCATACAGCACCGTATAGCACCATACAGCACCGTATAGCACCATACAGCACCGTATAGCGCCACACAGCACCGTATAGCGCCACACACAGTCAGTACATGCAGAAGAGCTCTGATACTGGCACCATGATCGTTTTTAAGTAATAAACATTGACAGGGGAGGTTGCGCGCGCCAGTTTTTGGAGTATACTGTTTGGGTTCGAGATGAAGCTGAAGGACCCGAAGTTAGCTTGGAGGCGACTCGGGCCATCAGCAGGAAGGTGGTCGGCATGAGAAGAAGCGCACGCCCCTAAAAAGGGCGCACGGGGCCATGGGAAACCACCCGTAAAAGCAGGCAAGCACTGAGGCTCATTTTGGAGCCTCAGTGCTGTAATACTACCATACTAACTTATGGAAAGGAAAGGGGCTTATGGCCACTAATGAAGGAATCAATTACGAGGCTGTTCTGGCCGATCTGGAAGCCCGACGGGACCAACTGGAGGCGGCGATAGCGGCAATTAGGGCTGTAGCTGGTATGGGCCCCGTTGGTTCGGCAGCAAGCGGCGGAACACAGATTAACATGCCCACTATTTCCCATGACACATTCTTCGGGATGAGCATTCCCGAAGCGACGAAGAAGCTCTTGGGTATCCTCAAGCGTAGGTTGTCTACTCCTGAGGCAATTAAATACCTGACTCAAGGCGGCGTTCCTGAACCTGCCTACAACACCGCATATGCAGTGTTACGCCGTAGGCAGAATCAGATCGGCGACATCGTTAATGTCAATGGCGAGTGGAGTCTAAAGGAATGGGTACCTGGATACCGTCCTTCAACAAGGACCAAGAAGTCTGACGCCGATAAGGACGGACCAAGCGAAGGAAGCACTGAGATTAGAGCAAACAGTGCCAAGGCAAGCGAGCCGTCGGAAGCAACAGATACAAGAAAATGAAAACCATATGGGAATATCAGGTGACCCTAAATTAAAAGGTCGATCCACTGCCGGATCGCCGCACCAATGGTATGCGGATGATCTTCCTGCAAGTAATGACTGCCCGTGCCCAAACGGACGAGTTGGCAGTTCTGGAATCCTGAGGCGAAGCGTGTGGCCACTTCCGGAGAGATTAGGGCTCCCGGGTCGCCGTAGAAGAGCAGCTTCGGATAGTTGGAGGCGCGCAAGGCCGCTTGGTCATCTTCGCACATGGCATACATGTCGCGGGGTTCGCCTGCAATCGGCAGCTCTCGCGGAAACATCAAGATTGGTTTTCGTGACTGTGGGGTCGGAAACGGAGCTCGATACTCTGCCATCTCCGCATCGCTCAGCTTGCGGGTTACCGCCGCGGGCAGCACGCGCTCGATAAAAAAATTGTCTTCCAGAATCATCTTTTCTCCCATGCCGGGAGTTCTGAAGGCTTTGAAGAGCTCCCTTGCCTCTGGCCTCTGATGGAAGTTATCCCAATTGGGCATTGGATGAATGAACTCCATAAAGGCCAACCCAAGTATCTTTTCCGGAAAGCGTGCGGCATAGTGAAATGCGAGGGCGGTACCCCAATCCTGCGCGACGATCACCATCTTGTTGAGTCCGATCGTCTCCAGAAAGGCATCTAGATATCGAACCTGATCGGCGAATCGATAGTCGATGTCCGGCTTTCCCGATCGCCCGAAACCGATCAGGTCCGGGGCGAAGCACTTGGCTTGTGGTTCTACGTGGGGAATGATGTCGCGCCAAATATAAGACGACGTAGGATTCCCATGCAGAAAAAGAACGTTGGGGCCTTCTGTCCCCGCCTGAAGATACGACATAGTGGAACCGAGCACTTCCACTTCGCGGCGTGTAAGTTTGCTTTCCTGAATAGTCTGGAGAGTCATTGTGAATCCTTTGGGAAGAGAGTATGAAAAACAACGTTCTTAAAGTGTTCGAGTGGTTCCGGACTGCGGCTTACCTTCATGCGCAGCATTGCGCCGTGCCAGCCGCTCAAGAAAAAGTCGGCCAGCTCTTCGGCTCTGAACTTCGAGGTAATCTCTCCGCGCTCCTGGCCTTCGGCGATGCAGGTTGCAAAGGGCATCCGCCATTGCTCAAAGGTCTCCGCGAGCCTGCTGCGAAGAAGTTCGCTGTGGGTGGCGGTCTCCAGGCTGAGATTGCCGATCAGGCATCCTCTCGCCCAATCTGCATCGGCCAGCTTCATCGTGATGGTGTCGACGTACCGCCTCAGCCGTTCCGGTGCGGACAAGCTCTTGTCCGATAGAGCCTCGTCAACAAGTCCTCGTACGTAGGAGAAATAGCGATCGATCACCTCGCTCGCGAATTCCTCCTTGGAAGAAAAATGGTTGGTGAAAGAGCCGGGCCGCGCTCCCGCCATTGCAACAATGTCTCGTACCCCGGCTCCCGCATATCCGCTCTTCCAGAGCACCTGAACACCAGCGTCCAGGATCTTGTCTCTCACTGAAGGCCTCGGCATGGCTGTATAATACGTACGTACGTATTGTTTCGTCAACCCAAAAATAGAAACGCGTAGTGTTGCCTTTGATAAATTCCTATCTGATTGATTTTTAAATAGATATTTGATTCATGGGGTCCATGCGTGCGAAAAACGGATGGATGGGATTATTTCCTCGATTTAGGTTCAGAGAAATAGCAACGTGGTTTGATTCAGAATGCGCATTCTGGCGCAGGATGGGCATGAGATATCGGCCAAGTTCTAAAGAGGTGAATGATGACGCAGATCGTCATGACTATTCTGCTCGTAGTCGTGTCTAACGCTTTCGGCGCTGCACAGAACAAGGCGAAACCTAATGGCGAGTATGGCGTTCAGCGATGCACACCAAAGCTGATAAGCGAAGCAGGCAGCAAATCTCCTGACTTTCACTTTCGTAAGGGAGAGGTGTACAGGCATTCGCCTCTTGTTGCTTTCGAGATACTGGAGTCCGGCCAGACTGCTCATGCGATCTTAAAGCGCAATTCGGGTGTCGCCGACGTTGACAAGTATGCCCTGCAATGGGTGCAGCATTCGAGATACAACGAGCGCTACGGATGCGGCACCGTCGAAATCACAGCAGACGTCACCATCGACCTCTGGTAGCTGGCGATATCGCGATTGCATTCACAACTGCTTACCGTTGGTCGTGCCGGGTGTCAGCGTCACCGTCTCTTCGTGCGTCCAGAGCGGACGGACGGAGCCGTCGGCGCTGGTGATTACGGCGCTGTCAAAAAAGAGATCCCAGGCTCCCGCCGCCGTGGAGGGACCTAGATGGAAGCTCACCAGATTGATCGTCTTGCCCTGCAAAACTGCTCAGATCCACGGTGCGGAAGTGGGTCGTGTTCTGAATGCCGTCGTCGCCTACCGGCTGGCCATCGGAGTCGTTCAGCTGTCCCAGCATTCCCGTTCCGTCGGTAAAGCTGATGTACATGCCGCCATGCACCCCGGTGGGCGGATACTGCTCGAAGATCAGTTGTCACCGGACTGGATCACGTAGCCGTAGTAGCCTTGGGAGTAGGGCAAGAGGAAGTCGGCGTACTGGCCACCCCGTACAGGTGCATCTCATTGTTGAATGTGAACTCCAAGCCCTTGATGCGAGTTGTTGCCTACATATGAAGTTGTCAAAGAAATTTCTTTGATGCTGAGCAACGTTGTGTTTTGCGCGAAGAACCAAACCATTCGGTGACGTGTAAGCCTTTGCTCCACATACGCAGCATGTCGCTCCCACCTCTTCACCCCTCTTCAGGGTTGTCCAGGCAGCTTGCACCCGTTCCCCAAACCCGCCCCCTTGTTCAGGTCCTCAGAGGATGTCCACAATGCCCCTCTTGGAATTCGAGGATACCTGTGCGCTCCGCGTCATCAAGGACTTTATATACAGCATAGATGTCTGCCTCTGGGAGCACGTCCACGCCGACGATTTTGTCGGTGGCATTTTCCATCTCGCAGTGCATCTTCTCAAGAGTTTGAATCGCCTTCATCACTTCAGGACTCCGACGATCTGAGTTGGCGTAAATCCTGTACGTGCTGTGACCGCCACGTTGGACAACATCTTCAAACACTGGAACATCGTCTTCGATTCTCGTTTTCACAACGTCGCCATAGCTCAACCCTTTGACGAAGGTCGGAACGTTTTTCAAGACGTATGTATTGTTTCCTTCTGGCTCCGCCCAGACCCACTCTGCCTCGCCGCCAGATGGATCATTTGGTGGAAGAGGTATTTTGATTTTGGTCACGTTTTCTTCCATCTTTGGACCTCAGTTCTGAGTAAAGAGATCCCAGGCTCCCGCCGCCGTCGAGGGGTCGAGATGGAAGCTCACCAGATTAATCGTGTTGCCGGCAAAACTGCTCAGGTCCACGGTGCGGAAGTGGGTCGACATATCATCCCTCCTGACGAACACATCGCAGTCGAAAAGGGTGGGTTACCCGTCCATCCAGGACGTGGACCTTCGAACCGAGATCAGGGGGGATGTCGCAGGGACCCTACTGGACTGTTCCGGTATCTCCTTGCTTGCGCCAGGGATGCCATTCAGAGCCTGGGTCGGGATCGCGCCAGAGTCCCTCGCTTATTGCCAGATGCATAGCCGGGTCAAGGGATTTATCTGCTGCGACAAGGGTACCGAGGCCAACCACGCGTATTTCCTCTTCAGTGACATCGGGTCCGGCGCCGGCGAACATCTCCCACTCGTTCTCCTCCCAACGCGTAACCTCGGTAATTCGGTCGCCACGAAGGGCTGCAAGGTTGGTGGCAGCCGTCGAATCTTTGGGCACGGGAAAGCTCCATGGCCGTTTCAGCCATTGCCACACTGGTTCGGTAGATGCGCTCCACGGCATGCTCATGTCTGGGATGTCGATAGTCCAATGAGCCTTATCAGGAATAATCTGAAGAGCTGGAATGTCACGTTTTTGATAGTAGTCAAACGCACCCAACATGAACTCCGTCGCCCAACTGCTATCCACTTTACGCAAAGTAAACGAACCCATCTCGACGACCTCGAAGACTCGAACATCCCTCTGCTCTTTTAGTTGTGCAGCGATATCGTTGAGGATTTTTACCGTCTCATCCTTCATGTAGAAGATACCACCCGCGAAAATCAATTCGAAACCGATTAACTCGCTAACGCCAATCGTATATGCAAAACGTGGCGTCTCTCCGCCAGAGATTACGTAGACATGCTGTCCGGTTCGAGCGATGTTCTCCCGAATGCGGTCAAGCATCTGTTTTTTTAAGGTTTCGTTCGTCATAGTTCTTGCCTTCTAATTTGGCTGGTGGACTTCCTTGTGGCAATCTTTGCACAATTCATCGTGATTTGCACCGTCAGTTCTTCCACCATCGGCATGTCTCTTTTTGTGGTGTCCTTGCGTCTCGTCGAGTGTCTTAGGTTTTCCGCACCGCGGACATTTTCCGCCCTGTTGATCGAGCCTTTGTTGCCTCTCCGGCTTAGTCCAAGTGCGCTTCGGGTCGCGTTGATCTGGAGGAACAGTGCCGCGTCCTGTAGGAGGGTCCGGTTTGGCATATCCGCCGTTCGTTCGCGCTTTGTCATTAGCGTCATCGCTTTGACTCTTATCCTCATCAGCACCTCTGGCTTGGCCTAGCTGTTGCTGCCGGGCGGCTTGCTTCGCAAGTATAATCCGATTCTCTGTGGCTATCTCGTCGAATGTCGTTTGCGACTTGATATTCTGAGTCTTAGCATAGTATTCAAGCCCTTGTTCGAGCAGAACGCCGCCCAGCACTCCTGGGAGGACAGTTGCCCACCGACCCAATTTCGCCCCAGCCTGGTTGATCAGTTCCAAATCAGCTGGGGTTGGTTCGTCAACTGGACATGTCGTTGGACAATCGTGTCCATCTGGATCAATATTCACCGTCGGGATATTGCGTACGTACGTGTACTGGTTCAGCGACTGTGGATCGGCAAACTCCGCATACGGTACGTCTACTGCATTGGCGGCCCAATCCGGCGTGAGCCACCTTCCCAAGCCACTGGAATAATACCGTGCGCCGAAGTAATCGAGATTGGTTTCGGTGTCCCGCTCTTTGCCGGTAAATTTGTAGTGATTGGCTGTGAGTTCGGGATTGTATTCCTCGCCATAGGGCAAGAACGTACCCTGCCACACAGGCATGCCAAAGCCATCCGTCATCAGTCGTGAGCTTCCGATCTGATCGTCGTCGTAGAAGGTGGTGGTAACGATCGGGAGGGTTCCTATGCTCTTACGCACTTCGTACGATAGGCCGCTGATGCCGCTGGTCGCGCCGGGCGTCAGCGTCACCGTCTCTTCGTGTGTCCAGAGGGGCCGCACTGAGCCGTCGGCGCTAGTGATTACGGCGCTGTCAAAAAAGAGATCCCAGGCTCCCGCCGCCGTCGAGGGGTCGAGATGGAAGCTCACCAGATTGATCGTCTTGCCTGCGAAACTGCTCAGATCCACGGTGCGGAAGTGGGTCGTGTTCTGAATGCCGTCGTCGGCTACTGGCTGGCCGTCGGAGTCGTTCACCTGGCCCAGCATTCCCGTACCATCGGTGAAGCTGATGTACATGCCGCCATGTACGCCGGTGGGCTGATACTGCTCAAAGATCAGCTTGTCACCGGACTGTATCACATAGCCGTTGTAGCCTTGGGAGTACGGCAAGAGGAAGTCCGCGTACTGGGATCCGCAGTTGGAGCAGTTGACGCCGTGCAAGTGCATCTCATTGTTGAAGGTGTAAGCCATGGCGATGCGCTTGCCATTGGCGAAGACATAGTCGCTCCAAAGGCCATTGCCGACATTGCGCTCGGCGATGATCTCCCCACCGAACGATACATATTCGGTGCTCCCGGAAGCGGCGTCCTTGCGCACCCGCTCGCCATCGGCGTCATAGGTATAGGTGGCCGCTCCGCTATCCACGTTCAGCAGGCGGTTTTCGCCATCGAAGACGTAGGCATGCGTTTTGTCGTTGAGCATGTTGCCCGCGGCGTCGTAGCTATACCCAACGAGACGATTGTTGCCATCGGCCTGGAATTGGTGAGAAAAGCTGGAGCCGGAGGTGGTGTTTTGCTGGAGGTAGTTGCCCCAGGCGTCGTAGACGTAGCTGTTGCCCCAGCGCGACTCTCCGGCGGTGGCCAGACGGTTCAGCGAGTCATAGGTAAAGGTTTGGGTGTAGGCGGAGCTGATCTGGTCGGCCACGCTTAACAGATTGCCGTTGTTGTTGCTGGTTCCATAGTTGAAGGTATGGTTGGCAAAGGTGCCGAGATTGGAGGAGACCACGGTTTTCTGCGCCAATTGCAGGCGATTGTTGAGCGTCACCCTTTCAGATACGGGATTGCCCAAAGCCACAAAGAGCGGCGTCCCATCGGGAGAGAAATCGGTATCGTGGACGGACCAGTAATAGAAAGTGCCGCCTGGAGCAGCCGCACCCTGATATTGCGTAAACTGCACCTGGTTGAGCCGGTTGGCGGCGTTGTATTGGAAGGCCACCACCCGGCTGTCGGGATAGGTGAGCGTGGTCATGTTTCCGGCCAGATCGTAGCTCGCCGACATGTGATACGTGGAGAAGTTCGGAGTGCAACTGGAGGGGATACATTCCCACTCATCGACGTTCCGCCCCAAACTGTCGTAGCTGAAAACGGTCCCCTGGATATAAGGTTGGCCAAAGCTCTTGAAGGTGGTGGCTGAACTGCGCCGTCCGATCGTATTGGCGAGCGTATTGCCCCATCCGGAGGTTTCATCGTAGCCATACAGCGTGATCGGCGTGCCGTCGCTGTGGCTCGTCTCTGTCAGGCGATTGAGATGGTCGTAAGCATAAGCCGTGGTGACCGTGGCGCTTCCGGTTTGATTGGGCGCAGGAGCGGTCTTCTGCGTCAGGTTGCCATTTGCGTCGTACTGGTAGGCAATCGTGCCCGATTCGGGATTGGAGGCGGTCAACAGGCGGGAGAGTGAATCATAGGTGAAGAGCCGCGTGCGCCACTGGGTGCTGTCCGCGGGCGAGGAGCCCTTCTGGTCCACGCGCAAAAGATTCCCTAGGGCGTCGTATTGATAATCCGTCTCATAGTTCAGCCCCGTCGGATCTTCAAAGACGCTGGTCAATCTTCCAAGCCCGTCGGAGCAGCTCTTGCGGGATTTGCTTGCCTCATCCGTGGCTGTGGCACAACTACCGGTGTATAACACGGAGCTGACGCTGCCATCGGGTTGGGTAGTTTGCGTTAGCCGGCCAAGCGCGTCGTACTGGCTCTGTGTGAGGCCGTTGTTGGAAGAGGCCGCGGTGCGATGTGGGTTGCTGACCGTGGCCACGCGTCCCCGTGGATCGTACGTGGTGTCCACAAAATCGTCGCCCGCGGCATCCACCAAGCGGGTCTGCTTCGTGCGCCCCAATCCATCAAAATAGGTGTAGTCCGTAATATTGTTGCTGGCGTCCCTTGCCCTGATGCGCTGCACGGTCACCGCGTCCGGATACGAGAAGCTAGTGCTGCCATGCGCCTGGCTTCCATTCAACAACTGGGGCGGGTCGGTGATCAGCGTTGGACGCAACGAAGTATCGTAAGCATAGGTTGTCGTCTGGTTGTTCAGGTCAGTGGCGCTGACCGGCAAACCGGTATTGAAATCGTAAGACCGTGACGCGCACTGATTCAGCGCATTGCACGACTGGGTTGGATAGGCTCCCGCGAACGTGCCGGAGTAACTGTAGGTGGTGGCGTTGCCCAGGGCGTCGATTTTTTTGGAAAGCTCGCCCGTATCGAACCAGATGGTTTGGGTGTTGACGCTCGTCCCGTTGGTTCCAAACAATTGCTTTTGAATAAAGCTCAGGTTGCCGCGGAAATTGCCAGAGGGCGGATTGCCGTCGTGCTGGGTCGTAATGCTGGAAGCGACGAGAACGGCCCCTCCGCTCTGAGGGGCCCCGTTCGGCGACGTTGTGTCATAAGAGAAAGTGGTCGAAGCGGCGCTGTTTCCCGCGCCGTCTGTGATCGACACGCCGGTCTTGAGGTTGAGCAGGTTGTTGCCCAAATACGAGGTTCCTGCCGTACCGGGGCTCGTAATGAGAGAACCGTTGAATCCGGCCGCATAATTCGGTGTGGTCGTTCGTAGCAGCGGTCCGGGAGTACCGCTTCCATAGTCGAATTCGCGGGTAGCAACTACCCTGCCATAGATCGCGCTCCCGGCGTTTCCTCCGCTTCCCGAACACATTTGCGGATTGCCGTTCGTATCGTAAGAAGACACGCAGGCGACGGCAAATCCGCCGTCGTAGTCGCTTTCTACTTTGCTCGTCTGGCCGTTGGGCCAAGTAGTCGTGACTCGAATGGGCACTTGAACGGGCACAGGCAAGATGGGGCCGTGGAAGGAGCCCGCCGCATCGGTGTACTGGTAATCGTAGTTAAGGGTTTTCAGCAACGTGCCGCCGCTCGATGAGCCGCTGTAGAACTGCGTCTGTTGTTCCTGCGACAAGCGCACCTGGAAATTGCCCGCGCTGCCCAAAGACCCGAAGGTATGCACGGTATCGTTGTTCAGGGGATCGGTAACCGTGGTAGTGAATTGGGCGTTGGCTTGAAAAGGATTGCCTGCGTAGTTGTAGTGCCAGACCGCTGCCGGCGAGCCGTCGTTGGAATTTAGGGTGCGAGTCTGGATCGCGCGCGGGAAGGAGTTTTGCGCGGGGAGCGGGCCGGTAATCCACGTGTAGGAGAGAGTTCCTCCGCTGGGAAAAGTGACTTGCGACAGGTCTCCCTTGCCGTCGTTCGTGTATTGAAAAGTCCATGTCTGGCCGCTCGGCAGAACTACGCTTTGCAGCAGAGTCGCGGTATAGGTCTGTGCAAAGAAGCTAAGAGCAGCGGGAAGGGTCTCCGAGACCGAGACATAACAAAACTTGATCGGATAGGTGCCGCCGCTGATCCCCGGTGGAGTCCAGGTCGACGTGGCAACAATCGGCAACGGACCGGAGCATCCGGTGGCGTTGAGAGCGCCGGAACCTCCGTAAACCGCGGCCGTGATCGTGCGGCCGAGAGTATCGGTCCAGAACATTGGCGCGCCGGAATTGCCGCTGCTCAGGGAAATTTGATTACCGTTTGTGTCTTCGGTAACTGAGATCGCACTGCCCGAGGAATTCGAAGGATAGGTATATCTCGTGCCGTTGGCGTCGGTTACAACTACGCTTGCACCGCTGGTATTGGCCAGGTATTGGCTGAGGTTGAAATCCATGCGGAATCCTGAACCGTCCGCGGCTTCGTAGCTGGTGGGGCTGGTGGGGATCAACGGGTGGCTGGCTCCATCCGCCTCAACCACTAAGGGCGAACAGGTGTATTGCGATCCAGAACCCAGGACAAGCTGATTGCAGTGAGGTCCCATCTGCGCAATCGCAGAAGAAGGGGGGCCGGGGGCATTGGTGAATGCCACCGACCCTGGGAAGACGGTGGGAGCAAGCGAAGCCCCAGTCTCCAGAACCTGGAACTCATGCTCATATTGAGGCGGTCCCACCGTCGAACAAACCGTGGTGGAGCCGCTGGAACTGCAGGACTCAACGTCGAACCAAGGGAGGTTCTGATAGTGCAGGACGAAATTGAGCGCTAATTTCCCGCCGCGCTGGGGATAGGAGATGAGTGGAATGTCAATGATCGGCGAGCCGGTCTGGAGACTGATGTTGTCGATTTGACCGCCGTGATAGCTGCCGAATGCCCGCAGCCCCGATTCAAAGGGGGCGGTAGTAAGATCGGGTGCATTCTGACCCAACGCCTGGAACGCGGTCCCGAGGACCATACCGGCGAGCAGCATAATTCGAACAACACGATTCGATAGCAATACAGCGCCTGCGGGACACTTGAAGCCCATGGACCACCCTCGCTACGAAGATGCTTTGATTTTTTCGGAAGTGGTTATAGCCGCTGTAAGGGAGTTTTGTCAATCGCGCCCGAGGGTTTATCCGTCGCTGCGCTTAAAACAATAGGTAGGGAATCTGTTTCTTAGAATATGATTAGTTTGCATGGAAGAAACAAAATATAAACTATAGATGACTACTATTGACGCATAAGAAATCAGCGTAGAGTGGGGTCACAATCGTTACGTCCAACGCTATCTATTTTTCCGCGTGAGTTTGCACTGTAGGTTGCGATGGCTGCGTCTTGCGTTAACTGCTTCCCTCCTCAGGCTCATCAAACATCACCTTCTCCTTCGCCCCATCAGATCCAGAAAAGCGTCTAGAAACATTCCCCTTGACATCTAGGTATAGGAGCGATATCGTTTGCCTAGATTTCTAGGGGTATAGCCGATGGCCAAGAATGACCAGCTTTTGGGCGCTCTTGATTTATTGATATTGAAAACTCTCGCGCAGCTCGGAGCCATGCACGGTTACGGGATTGCGCTCCATATTCAGAGGGTGTCCGATGATCTTTTACGGGTGGAAGAAGGCTCTCTCTACCCGGCGCTGCACCGGATCGAAGAAGCCGATTGGATTACCTCGGAGTGGCGCATATCGGAGAACAAGCGGCGCGCCAAGTACTACCAACTCACGGCTACGGGCCGCGAGCAGCTAGCGAAGGAAGAGAAGACCTGGGAGCGAGTGGTGCAGGGTATCGGCAACCTGCTCAAGTTTGCCTGAGGCAATGATTCGGAGAAGGTGGAGACTATGTCTTTATTAAGGCGTATGGGCCGCGTGTTTCGCGGACGCAAGCTCGATCTCGATCTGCAGGAAGAAATTCGTGCTCATCTCGAGATGCGCACCGGCGACAACATCGAAGCTGGCATGTCCGCGGAGCAGGCCCGTGAGGATGCCGTGCGGCGCTTCGGCAACGAGTTAGCCTTGCGGGAGAATGCTCGCTCCACCCGCACCATTGTGTGGCTTGAGACCCTGCTGCAAGATACCCGCTACGGTCTGCGTGCCCTTTGCAAGTCTCCGGGGTTCAGCCTGGTGGTGATTGCGGTGCTGGCTCTTGGTATCGGAGCCGGAACGGCCATCTTCAGCGTGGTCAATGCTGTTCTTCTGCGTCCGCTGCCCTATAAGGACTCGGATCGTCTCGTGGTCGTTCTCCACAATCACGATGGTCCCGTCGCCGTGGCCAACTACCTCGATTGGAAGGAGCAAGGCCAATGGGACGAGGGAATGGGAGCCGCCGAATCCTGGATGCCCAACCTCACCGGCGTCGATCCGCCCGAGCATATCAACTCTTTGCGCATCACTCAAAGTTTGTTTCCCATGCTTGGCGTAGATCCACTGCTTGGCCGCTTCTTCGCTTCGGAGGAAGAACAGGTTGGGCACGAGCATGTCGTGATTCTGAGCTACGGATTGTGGCAGCGTCGTTTTGCCGGCGATGAGAAGGTCCTGGGGCGCACCATCCAACTGGATGGGGAACCCTACACGGTCGTGGGTGTGATGCCTCGCGAATTTAGGTTCGCTCCGTTCTGGGCAACTAAGGCCGAACTATGGGCGCCGCAGGCTTTTGGCGACCGCATTCACAATCGCGGAGGCAATAGCCTGCGTGTCTTTGCTCGTTTGAAGCAGGGCGTAACTTTGGAAAAGGCTCGGGCCGAGGTCGCCGCGATTACAGGCCGAATCGAGCGGCAGTATCCGAACACCAGCCGCGGAGTTACCGTGACTCCGCTAGCGGAGATGGTTGTAGGCGACGTGCGTCCGGCCCTGCTCATGATGCTGGGTGCCGTGGGCTTTGTGCTGCTCATTGTCTGCGCCAATGTCACCCACATGCTGCTGGCGCGTTCCGCCTCCCGGCAGCGGGAAGTCGCAGTGCGCACTGCTCTGGGAGCGAGCCGCTCTCGCGCCCTCCGCCAATTCCTGACCGAAAGCCTCATCCTTACTTTTGCCGGTGCTGCCGCCGGGCTGCTCTTGGCCAAATGGGGTGTCCATGCTCTCATTGCTCTGCGGCCTGCTTACATTCCCCGAGTCGAAACGGTCGGGATAGAGAGTCGTGTGCTTTTGTTCGCGGTAGGCATGTCCCTCCTCATTGGCGTGCTCGTTGGCTTGGCGCCTGCATTCTCTGCTTTTTCTATCAATCTCACCGATGCCCTCAAGGAGGGAGGACGCGGCGGCGGCGATGGCTCTGGCCGCACACGGCTGCGGGGCTTCCTCGTCGCTTCCGAGTTTACCTTGGCGCTCATGCTCCTCGTGGGAGCCGGGTTAATGATTCGCAGCTTTGTTGCGTTGCAGTCGATCGATCCCGGATTGAATCCTCACAATGTCCTGTCAATGGTTGTTTCGGTGAAAGGCTCGCCGGAGTCCGGCCCCGAGCGTCGCCCGCTTTTTTACCGCGACTTGCTGGAAAAGGTTCGCGCTCTTCCAGGCGTACAGTCGGCGGGCGCGATCAATCATCTGCCGTTGTCCGGCGATATTTGGGGATGGGACTTCTTGATTGAGGGTAAGCCTCGGCCAAAGCCGGGGGAGACACCGGTCGCCGTCTATCGCGCGGTGATGCCCGGATACTTCTCCACCATGCGCGTTCCTCTTCTTCGGGGACGCGATATCTCCGCAGGTGACCTGGCTGGGTCGCCAGGAGTAGTAGTTGTCAACGAGCAGACGGCCCGCACCTACTGGCCGGGGGAAGATCCTATCGGGAAGCGCGTCAGCTTCGATCAGAACCTCGATGATCCTGCCTCCAATGACTCGAAGCACGGAACATGGCTGACGGTCATCGGCGTCTCGAAAAATACAGTGGAAGATAGCTGGCGGGACCGAGTCTATCCCGAAGTCTATCTGGCTCTGCTCCAAAACAAAGACTACATGGAGAATTCCCAGTCGCACTTCAGCTACATGACGCTCGTGATGCGCTCCTCAGGCGATCCTGCGGCCCAGATCGCTTCCATCAAGAATGCGGTCTGGTCGTTCAATCGGAACTTGACCATTTCAGACGTCTCTACCATGGACGAGGTTGTAGCCGAGGCCAATGCCCAGCCTCGCTTTGAGATGCTCCTGCTGGGTATTTTCGCGGCGGTTGCGTTGCTCCTGGCGGCAGCCGGTATCTACGGTGTCATGAGCTATGCGGTCTCCCGGCGCACGCATGAAATTGGAATCCGGCTCTCCTTGGGAGCCAGCAAAGAAAATGTATTGGGTCTGGTCGTGAAGCAGGGAATGAAGCTGGCGCTTTTAGGATCGGTGGCGGGAGTGATTGGCGCGCTTGCCGTTGGACGCCTGATCGCACAACTTCTCTTCGGCGTGAAACCGTCCGATCCGCTCACGTTCGCCGTCGTCGTGGTTACGCTGATCGTCGTTGCCTGCGCAGCAACCTACATTCCGGCGCGCCGCGCCAGCCGTGTGGACCCGATGATTGCATTGCGCCACGAATAACCCAAGAAACCATGCGTAGCCACGTCCGCGTCCCCCTTAAGATGGCTGCGAATTGGCCTCATAGATAAACAAGAAAATAGATAAACAAGACGACGGATAAATAAGAGGAATCGACAAAAAAACGGCGGTCCCTAACGGGTGGCCGCCGTTGCTAGTTCGCCGCTCTTGTTAACTCGCCGTCGTCGCTAATTCGACGATGGGCTTAGTGATTCCGGTTATTGGACGAAAGAGACTCCATCGAGCGACAAGAAGCATGGGGCGCTAGCCGTAGGGTCGTTGATCGTCACCTCTCCGCTACCCGCCGCAATTTGGATCCAGCCATCATTAGCGCCGCACAAATCGACGGGAATGAAGACATCGGTGATCGGGCGAAACGCCACAGGCAGCGTGGTAACTACGCTGCTAGTTCCGGAGGAAACGGCGCCTTTGAAATACACAATGCCGTAGGCATTTGCCGCCGCTGCATTGCTGGTGCTGAACGGGGCGTTCATCCAGTTGTTGATTGGCGCAAGCTGTGTAAAACCGGTATCCGTTGCAGCGAACCAGGCCCCGTCGAGAGACGTAAAGCATTGGGCAGGGTTACTGGCGGCCGCTCCACTCGGGACGTTGATGTCCACCGTGCCACCCGGCGTGATATGGAGCCGCCCAGTGTTCGCGCCGCACAGATCAACGGGGATGAAGACATCGGTTGCTGGCGTAAACCCTACGGGCAGGGTAAACGGTTCTAAATTGCTATTGTTCGGAGAGGTGGAGATAGCGCCTTTGAAGTGCACGATCCCATTGATGTTTTGGACCGCTGCATTACTGGTGCTGAACGGGGCATTGCTCCAGCCATGGATTGGTGCAAGCTGCGTAAAACCGGTATCGGTCAGGGCGAAGGATGCGCCGTCGAGCGACGCGAAACACGGGGTCAGCGGACCCTTCCTCTCAACAATGACTGTGCCATTAGGCTCAATATGGAGCCGGCCAGTCTCGTTGAAACCAAGGCATAGCAGAGTGACGGGGATGAAAACATCGGTGGTTGGGCTAAGTGCTGCGGGCAGCACGAATGGAAACTGGTTTGTACTGCCTTGTGCGTTCTCAATGCCGCCCCTGAACTGCACGATGCCGGCGACTTCCTCGACTGTGGCAATGCTGGTGTTGAATGGAGTGAACGCGTTGGGCGCGTTGGTCCAGCCATTGATGAGCGTTAATGGTGTTGGACCGCTAAACTGTGCGAGCGCCGGCATACTGCCGATGGTGAAGGCCGCTCCAAATATGAGAATCAGAGCAATGGTCAACCTTTTCATGATCGATTTTCCTTTATTTCCTTTCTAGTACTTGTGAAGCTTCCAGCGAATCCGCTGTACTTCTTAATAACGGTCCAGGCATAGAGTTCCCTGATCGAAGTTCAAAGATTGAAGACCCGAGATCCAAGACCCGAGGATTGAAGTCTGAAGAAGGAAAACTGAAGACCGAAAATTGAAGACGGACGATTGAAGACGGACGATTGAAGACCGAAACTACAATGCAAGATCTAATATCACAGACCAAAGATCACAGACCAAAGATCACAGATTAAAGATCACAGATTAAGGCCTGAAACTAGAATGGATCGGGCATCAGCGCGGGTGTGATCCACCTCCGAGGCGTCTTCATTGATTTTTAGAACCGGTAGAACCCCGCTATTGATTGACGATCGCTGTGACGCGATAAATGCGTCGCCCCCTTTGTCGCAATCAAGTGTCGCAATCAATTCAATATTTGACATCATTCTCGAAAAGCAAACGCCGCAAGCATCTGTCTCGCGGCGTTCCTTTCCTCGGCCAGCGACAGGAGGCATCCATGGGCACGAGTCATCACCAACAATCCATAACAAGATTGGAGACGATGACGTGGCCCTGCTAAGAGGACCCGGCTGAAAAGCCGAGTCCCCTTCCAGGCCCGTATCTACGTTCAAAGTTGGCTGGTTCGGCTACTTTCCTGCCCTGGCTGTCTTTTGAAACGATGAACTAACCGCCGCAACAATCTGCGTCATCTGTGGAGAGTCGGAGGAGGTAGGCAGCGCAACAGATTGCCCATCGATGGGAACCGTCAACGGTCCGGTTTGTGCCGGGGCCAGGCCGGCAATCGAAGGCACATCTACGTCCTCTTTTTGCATGGCATACTGAACGGCTGGACTCAAGATCGTCTTTGGATCGAGTACGCGTCGTGCCAGTTCGTCCGTTCCCGCGCCCGGTAGATCAAAGTATTGGTTGTAGGCCCCCACATGTTGATACCCGGCCTGAGCCAAAAAACGGCCTTCGGGAGTCTTGTTGGGATCGGGCAAACCGGGTGTGATAGGCAGTTTGGCATCGTGATCGAAGATCCCCTCGATGCCGACCGTGTTCCTCAACTGCAGATAGTCGCCACCCTTGGCGGCATGGGCCCTTGCCAGGTCGATCAGCAGGTTAATGATCGGGGCGGGCGGAAGCGCCGGGCGATAGATCTCCTTGGTGGCGTTCAACGTATCGATATTCCAAAAGTGTGGAACGATATCGAGCGTGTTGGCGAACCGTACGGCCGTGGGCAGGGAGCGATCCGAATAGGCGGCGAAAGCATCGTTTCCTGCGGTGGCGCCGCATATCGACATCGCTGAAATCCTTACGTTCTTGCCCGCTCCCCAAACGTGCTTCGTATCGTTCAAGAACAATGCCAGCGTTGCAGACAAGGTGCCGCCCAGGCTGATCCCGGTTACGGTCAGGTCGATATTTCGTTCATCGAGGCCATTGAAAAAGTTCGTGAGGTTTGAGCCTGCGCCCGGGCGCTTGCCGCTGGGAATGGCCCGTTCCACCAGGATATTCAAGCCGATTGCGGTGCATAGGGAAATCCTGGCATGCGGGTCATTGCCGGTCGCCCACGGAACCTGCCTACCAACAAGAAAATCCTCCACAATCCAACTGAATGGGGAAATGGCATTGGTGGCGTTGAGTGCCACGACGTATCGTTCCGGGTTCTCCCGGCTGTGTAGCACACACATAGCATTCACCGGGAACAGGCTGGTATTGAATTGCACCACGCTCGGGCCCCATGCGATCTCCCAATCTCCCAGAAACGCGGCGTGGTCTTCGAGTTGTTGCTCGATGTGGATCTGCAAGGCGGCTTCAAAGTCCGGGCTGGAGCCGGGCGTCTTGAGCCACACCCCATTGATGTCCCACGCAAGTTTGTAAATGATTCGTTGCTCTTCGGTCGGTCCCATGGACGGCACAATGGATCTCAAAGCCATAAAAATTCTCCTTACTTTCGTGATGTTGGTTGAATTTCGCGGATGAGGAGCCGTTAGCGGCCGGCGATCCGACCGGTTCAATCGATGTTTGCGTTCGCTCCCGGCCAAAGAGGAAAGAGGAAAGACCAAAAGGAAAAACGAAAAGACGAGTTTGCTAGCCGATCGTTTACAGGAAAACGATCACAGCCAATGCTCCGAAGTATACTCTTAAAATGCTGCGCAAAGATGTGCTGAATAAATTTTTAGTTACTTGTGAGATATAAGTATCTTCTAATAGCAGCTTGGTGCCCACAGTCCATGCTTAGGAAAGTATTAAGTAGACGCTGCGAATATGCTTGGATTGTTATTTCGGATATCGCGGCAGCGATCTTCAAGCCAAATATAGCTAAATCCTCTTGCAATCCTATTGCCCATTTCGATCTGGTTTTCAAATCGAAAGGCGAGTGAAGCATATCTTACGAATCGGCCAAGCAGGCTGTTGCACAGCCTGACAACATAGCCTGAGCTATACAGGAAGTGCTGTACAGGCTTGACTAAAGAACTTGAACCTCCAACGATTCCCTGAATGCTGGCATGAAAGAGTATTCCGCTGCTCACTTTGGGGCGTTTTGTGTCTCCGGGAACTTCCCGTGGTCTTGGAGTGCCTCGCCCAAATTCATCGTGGCGGCATCTGCCCAAAACTGCGTCAGAACGCCGTGCATTTAGTTGCCTTCGTTGCACAGGTGGTAATGCCTCTTGTTTCGGAGCTAGTGAGCTAGCCTCTCGCATCGTTTGCGGATCACGAGAAGTATGTTGCTCTGCAGGTCGGACATCATGGCATCGGTCCAAATGTGCGCATACCAGTTGAAGTCGGTCGAGAGCCGGTGTTGGCTGGAAAGATGCAAGCGTAGTGTCCCATTAGGCAGGGGCTCCAGGCGATACCCGCCGCGCAGCACGTCAAAGTAAGGTCCACCTACGGTCACGTGCTCATCCAGCGTCTCTCTGGGAATGGGATTGGCCCGAATCGAAAACGCCAGTCGTTGTTGCGGCTCCCAGACATCTACGGTCTCCACGAATGACAGCCCGCGCTCGAACGATGCCTGTCGCACACCGCCGATTCCTTCATGCGACAAAGTCGCCTCCAGCGGATCGGGGAGGCCGATGCTTCTGCTCCATGAAAAACCCAGCTCATCTTTGCGGATCAAGGGAACACGCTCGATGTTCTTCCAGACCACTTCGGCCGGGGCGTGAATATCGATCACGTTCTCTACGTCGCGCATCTCCAGGCGGTGGAGCACGTGTCCTTCCCACGGAACGATCAGGAACGGCAAAAGAGCCACACAGCCAAGTGTCATGTGCCGGGAGCGGCGCGACCTGACCATGCCTCCCACTACACCGGCCGCAATTCCTCCAAGAGTGGCGCGCACCATGCCGATGGGTGCGAAGAGGATCACGCAAATCGATCCTTCTAGAAGCACGAGCATCATCACACCCAGTGCAGAGGCCAAAGGAACCCAGGGGAGCAGGCACCGGATCCAGATTCGCGTGGGCTGCTTGATCTCGGCCAGGAATACCGAGAGAAAACCCAGGGCAAAAGGCATAGCGCATACGAACGCGGCAGTCATGACCCCATAGTCGCCTTTGCCTTGGGCGATCAAGCGAATGATGATTCCATAGGCAAACCCAACCCCAGCGCCTATCGCCAGCCATCGCTGCGTCATCAAATCTTTCCTGCGGCCTGCCTCATCTGCTGAGCTCATACTCGATCCTCCCGTCTGTTGTCATCCGTTTTGGCCGGGGCGTGACGGTCTCCCTAGCCTGGAATTCCAAAATATTTGAACGGGTTCAAAATTAACGTTGTGCCGGGCGGCTGTCAAGGAAAATTTTGAACGTGTTCATATACGTGCTTCGAGAAATGAGAAATGTCCTGGGTAGCCATCCGAGAGCTATCCGGTGCTGCATTGAATGCGCCTGCTAGGATTTGAAGTATGGGTTTAGTTTTCGAACATTGTTTTTTGATCAGGGTTTAGAAAGTTTTGATAGGAAGGATGGTAGTACGAAGGGCAAACTCAGACCATGAAGAAGCGTTCGGGGCCACGATTCAAGATATCGCGCACGCGATGAACCAGATCTTCGATGGCGAACGGTTTTTCCATGATTTCAAAGTCGCTGATCAGAACCTGGCTGGGGCCAAGCACGTCCGCCGTATATCCCGACATAAAGAGGACTCGCATTTCCGGACGCGTATCCCGGATCGACTTCCATGCCTGAAGGCCATTGGTTTTGGGCATGATTACATCCGCCAGCAAAAGGTGGATCGGCCTTTCGTATTCCTGGCAAACTTTCACCACTTCGTCACCGTCTTTTGCCGTAAGGACGGAGTAGCCAAGCTTCTTTAAGCAGGTAGAGACGATCTTGCGGATGGCTAACTCATCGTCGGCAATCAGGATGGTTTCGGTTCCGGCAAGCGCAGCCGAGGGAATCTCGCCTCCCACTGTCCTCCCGGTGCTTGTGCCTTCACGGGGGAAGAAGATGTGAAACGCGGTTCCTTCCTCAGGAATGCTCTCGACCTGGATGTGGCCGCCGCTCTGTTTCACAATGCCCATCACGGTCGCCAATCCCAGGCCCGTCCCATGCCCTACTTCCTTGGTGGTAAAGAAAGGCTCAAAAACTCGCGAGCGCGTTTCTTCGTCCATACCGCATCCGTTGTCGCTCACCGAGAGCCGGACGTAGTCGCCGCGCGGCGGCCCGCCGTTCACGACGTTTCCATCCACGTCCATATTTGCTGTTTGAATTACGATCTTGCCGCTGCCGGGAATGGCATCACGGGCATTCACCACCAGGTTCACCAGCACCTGCTGGATCTGGCCGGCATCTGCTTTCACGCGCCCGAGATCGGCGCCCAGCACCGGAACCAGGTCGATAGTGGCCGGAATCAATCGGCGAAGGACTTTGTGCGTCTCCCAGATGGTGAGGTTCAAATTGAGGAGTCGGGGCTCCGGTGGCTCCTTGCCGTTGACAGCCAGCAAGGGCCGGGTAAGCGAAATGGCCCTTTGCGCCGCCGCATAAATCTCCTTGATCTTTCTTTGGAGCGAGGCATTGTCCGCATACTCGCGGGCCAGAAGTTCGCAGTATCCGGTGATGATGTTGACGATGTTATTGAAGTCGTGGGCAATACCGCCCGCAAGCTGGCCCAGGGCTTCCACTCGTTGCGATTGGCGCAGCTGTTCTTCCAGGTTCTTGCGCTCGGTTACATCTTCCGCAATCGCTTCAAATTCCACCACGGGCCGGCCGCGCCGTTTGAGTGGATGCCCGCTGAGAAGAACCACAATGCGGGAGCCGTCGCGGCGTTTCCATACCACTTCACCCTTGGTGCTTTCCCCTCGCTGGCACCGTTCCAGCAGCGCCGTGCGCTCCTCGGGATAAGCGTAGATATCTTTGTTTAGATCGAGGGCCAGCACTTCCTCGCGGGAATCGTAGCCCAGCATTCGTACCAGCGCCTTGTTGGCGTCCAGGAACCGTCCTTCGGCTGTGGAGCGGTACATGCCGTGCATCGCTTCCTGAAAGAGCAGGCGATACTGCTCTTCCGAGTTGCGGAGCGCTTCCTGCGCTCCTGCCTCAAACTGAACTGCAACCTGCAAACGGGCCGCAATCAAGCCGGCAAACAGCCGTAAAAGCTGCACATCGCGCTCAGTAAATGCATCCGGCTTGCAGGAAAAAGCCTGAAGTACGCCCACGACTCGATGTTTGGATTGAAGAGGAGCCACCAGAATGGATCGGAGTGTGGGACGCGCATCGCTGGGCGGCCGATCGCTCTCCGGCCCGGCACTTTGCACAACCGAGCCGGTCTGGATACATCGAATCGCAAAGCTCTCTTCCAGCGGTCGTTGGAGGCCGGCCCACGATTCAACCATGCCGCTTGCGCATTGATAGGCAATGCACCCATCTTCCACCAGGCCAACGGCAACGCCATCCGACGGCGTTGCCTTGCGCACGGCCTGTACAGACAACGCCATGACCGACATAAGGCTTAATTCGTCGTTCACCAGCGCCGCCTGTGTTTCAAGAAACGCAGAAATTCCCGTCGGGTCTGAAAAGCTCTCCCCGATGTCCTGCTTCCGTTTTATGGCCTCAGGATCAGGCAAATTGCGCTCGCAATTCTGCAAGGTTTCTTTGCAGCGAATTAAAGATTGGACTATTTAAACAGCATTCTATTCGATTTAGCTCGCCCGCATCGACCGTTCCGAAATCTTGAAATTGCTTAATGTTTCTTTACTCCTGGGCTCCGAAGAAAGTGTTTTAACCGGTTGGAAACAAACGATATTTTCAGGGTTTTCCCCAGAAACGCCCATCGAATTTTCAGAGCCGGAAATTCGACTTTCTTGCTCCCACAATTTCCACTTCCAGAACAGGAGACGCTGCGATTCTTTCTAGCCGCAAAATCTGGAATTTCGCCTACCAATTTCAATAGGTGTTTCCTATGGTTTTGAAGTCGCTGAGTATTTGTCATAGTTTCATCGGCTGAAGCCGCGATCATTAAGAAACGATAGAAGCGATTGGTTTACAAAGGGAATTCCACGCGGTTCAGGGCCGAAATTCACGGCCTCGTGTCCAAATTTTCCCAACAATTTGCAGTTATAATTTTCGGCGAAGCAAATGAAAGCAGGGATTTTCGTATGGTCTCCATGGCAAAGCGCTTCAGCTCTTCCTTCTTTAAGAGTCTTTCCGCCCGGTACGCGCATATCTCAGCTCGCAAGACATTTTCAGCGCTGACCGTCGCATTCATTCCTACCGCCTTCCTGGCCACGGTCTTCATGATGGCGATGGGCGGCTGCAATATGCGAATGGGCATGGGGATGGGCTCGCCCGTCATGCAGGGACAGCAGGCCGCATTTGCATTCGTCTCCAATTCTGGATCGGGAACAGTCTCGGCATTCTCCGTGGGCACTTCGGGTACGCTTGCTCAGGTTGGGCAGCCCGTGGTTTCAGGAGCGGGAGCGGAGTTCATGTCGTTTGATTCCGTGCATAAGCTCCTTTTCGTGAGCAATCAGAATGCAAGCAGTCTTTCGGTATTTTCCGTGAATACCAGCACCGGAATGCTGACTCCGGTTTCCGGTTCGCCTTTCACCGTGGGCGCCACGCCGCATGGTGTGGCCGTTGATGCGTTGGGTAAGTTTGTTTTTGTCGGCAGCGAGAGCGGTAGCGTCTCTGGGTTTGCAATCAACGGCACAACCGGAATGCTGACTCCGGTTCCGGGATCGCCGTTTCTGGGAATTAGTGGCGCGTTTGGAGTCGCCATCAGTTCGCAAGGCAGCATTCTTTATGTGAATAATTTCGGCTCCAACACGGTCTCTGCATTTCACATTGATGGAACCACCGGCGCGCTTAGCGCGGTCACAGGTTCTCCTTTTGCTACGGCCAGCAGCGTCAATGGTCCTGCCACCTCGATTGGACTGGCGGCAGACAGCAAATTCGTCTTTGTTGCCGATCACATGGCTGAGGGCGTTGCGCCATTCAGCATCGGGGCCAACGGGACATTGGCATTACCTGCCTCTGCTGCCCTCCCTGCGCCTGCTGCTGGCTGCTCCGTTTCATGCCACAACAATCCGTTGCGACTGACGATTGATCCCATGGATCGCTTTCTCTTCGCTACCAACGTCCAGGCGGGGACGGTTTCGACATTTAGTATCGGTAGTGGCGGGGCGCTTTCCTCGGTAGCAAGCACCTCGACCGGCCAGCATCCTTTCGGAGTTACCCTCGATCCTACGGGGGCGTTCTTATTTGTCGTCAACAAATCCGATAGCTCGATTTCCGCTTTTTCCGTGAATAGCAGCTCGGGAATGCTTTCTCCGGTCTCAGGTTCGCCATTTGCCGAAGGAGAGAGCGCCCCGACCGATATCGTCGTAGTCACGAAGACGATGTAGTTTTAAATCAAAGCTCCATAGCTATTTCAGGGGCGATAGATCTGTTAGCTGCGCGGCTTTTCCATTTGAGAAAAGCCGCGCAGTTGTTTCAAAGCCCGATTACAACTTGACCTGGGGATACAGTCATGCTCGAAAAAGCCTTTATCCGGGCTTACGCGAGCGGGTGGATAGATGGATGGGTGGATAGATCCTCCGGAATCCTTCGCCAAACTCAGCGAAACGGTGGCCACCCGGCCATACCGATATCGGCACACACTGGGCTGGGCACTCCCCGCGACGAAGCACCCGCGACTGGCTATCGACCGAAGTAATGGTCGCGCTGGTAGACGCGCACGTAGTCAATGTCAAACAATTGGGGAAAGGTCGTGGTTGCATCGGGATTGCCGGGCCAATCTCCGCCCACCGCAGTGTTCAAAATAATGTAATGGGGCTTATGCGGAATGCCGTTCCGAGTGCTGTGGATTAGATTGTCGTCCAGGTACCAGCGGATCTCATCGGGCTCCCATTCCAGGGCATAAACGTGAAAATCCTTCGAGAGGTCCACGCTTCCTTTCCACGTCCCGGAACTGCTCTTTCTTTCGCCGGCAAAGGTAGAGTAGTGCAGGGTGCCGTAAACCACATTGGTCTCATGGCCAAGGTACTCCATAACGTCGATTTCGCTGTACCACGGCCGCTCCTCGGGGATGCTGCTCTCATGGCCTTCCTGCACAGCCTTGGCCATGAGCTGTTCCATTGTCCAGTCGCGGTTCTGTGGGTAAAGCCAGAATGCCGGCCAGAGCCCTTTGCCGTACGGGAGACGGGCGCGGATTTCGAATCGTCCGTATACTGGCGCGAATTTGCCATCGGTGCTGAGTCTGCCGCTGGTGTAATGCATCCCGCCGTAATCCCGCGCGCGGCTGCGCAAATGCAGGCACCCGTTCTGGACGTACACTTCGTCGGGTAGGTAGTACTGTAACTCGTGGTGCTTGCTCTGCTCCCGCAGTAGCACCGACCACTTACCCGTGTCCAGCCTGTCGGCGTTGAATTCGTCGCTCCAAACGAGCTTCCACCCTGGTCGCTCTTGGCCGGGCAGGCCAACGGTCGCACAAGCCAAGAAGAGAAACGGCATGAGCTTTGCCCAGCTGAATCGCATCGTACGTCTCCTGTGGCCCCAGATTCATCGGCGACCGGGTCGAAATCGTGGGACTAAACATCTAGCGCCGTGCACTGGGTTGGGGGCTACGGACATTCCGGATATCCCCCCACGGATTCTTTGAATCGCATTCAAAAGGGATGAACGTTGAAGAAAAATTCATTCTCTTATGACGCCGTTCTAATTTGAGGCGTTCCAGTTTTGAGGTTCTAAATTCGAGGTTCTTAATTCTTAAGAACCCTGCTCAAACTCCAGCATCACGATCTCTGGATTCGACCCGAGCCGCAACGGCGGCCCCCATGTGCCCGCTCCGCTGGAAGTGAACACCTGCATTTTTCCAATACGGCTCAAGCCATAGACGAATTGCCGATAGACGCGGCGCGCGATCCAGCTCCATGGCACAAACTGCCCCAGGTGGGTGTGCCCGGATAGCTGTAGGGAAACGCCGGCGGCCTCTGCGATCTCCGGATGGTCGGGCGCGTGCACGAGCAGGATGCTTGCCCGCTCGCGATCCAGGGGGATGCTGTCGAGCACCGAGGCAAATCGGCTGTTCTGCGCGGCATTGCGGTAGGGCACGCCGATAATCTGCAAACCATCCACCTCTACCTTTTCGTCCGAGAGCACGCGTACGCCCGCGGCTGCGACGGCATCCAGATATTGGCTGTCGTCTCCGAATTGCTCGTGATTTCCAGCCACGAAGTACACCCCGTTCGGTGCAACGAGCTTTCTGAGCGGCTCTGCGGCGCGCTGCGCATCGATAGCTGTCCCGTCGTAGAGGTCTCCGGCGATAAAGACCGCATCCGGCTCTTCTTTCAAGACCTTCGTGACGAGGCGCCGTAGAAAGCCGCCATTCCTTACGTGCCCCAGGTGAACGTCGCTGATCAAAGCCGCCGTCCGGCCGTGCCAGGCATCGGGGAGATTGGCAAGCCGCACAGTCGTACGTGTAATTCGGGTCAGGCTGGCGTTCAAAATTCCGCAAATGCCGACGACAACGCCCGCGCCAAAGAGCCATTGCACAGTTCGATGAAAGTTCATCGGGAAGCCGGCCACGCTCGCGATGGCGAAAGCAATCCAGGCAATGACTGCGCCGAGGGCCAGAAAAGTGAGCAGCCCCAGCCAAATTGCGGCGGTCCTGTAGATCGTCCGCACGATCGAATTAGTGAAGCGAAAAGCCAGGAGCGAAGCGCCAACAAAGCTCACAGCTAGCAGGCTGAAGACCCATCGGCTCCATGCCGGGCTGGCGGCGTCACTGCTGGGTAGCGCAAAGGTCCACGTCTTGTAGAGAAAAAGATGCGCCAAACCCAGGATCGACTGGACTACGGTTACAAAAACGATCATGCGTCGTGCATGCATAGTGAATTAAGCTCCGGTTCGGGTTGTTCACGCGATTCATTGTTCACGCGATTTTATTGTTTACGCGATTTTATGACACATTCGAGCGGGCTGATAGACCTCTTCTGCCTTAAGCCCACATGGGCCTTCTCATGGAGCAAGGCGTACTACGGCCAACGTGGGATAATGGAGCTTGTGAGCGAATGCGGGATTAAGGCCGCTCGATGCGCCACTATCCATAGAACCTTTGAGGTAGAAGATGCAGGCAGAGTTCCTCCGGATACATCTTTCTTATAAAGAGTGGCAAGGGAAACGCTTGATCGCGGCTGTTCGCGTGCTGCCCACTGAAATATTCGAGGCCCAGCGGGGTTCCTCACACGGCGGAATCAAGGGCACTCTGCAACATATTTACAGCGCTGATTTTGCATGGCTGCGGCGAGTTCAGGGATTGACGGTAACCCGCGCGGATGTGAAGTTGCCGGAAACCGTGAAGGAACTCGAAGACTGGTGGACCGCTCTCCTCGGGGACTGGAAAGAATGGGGTAACGCAGTCGCGGATGCCGCGTGGACCAGCGTGCTCGACTACTCTCTATTCAATGGCACTCCCTGCAGTACACCACTATGGCAGATCGTCTTGCATGTAGTGAATCATGGAACCCACCATGGCGGGCAGGTCGTCGCGATGCTGCGTCAGGCTGGAATCACTCCGCCGCCGACGGACGCCATTGTCTATTACCGCGAACTCGATGCCAAAGCGGTAGAGGCAGGGAGCAGATAAAGCCTGCTTCTGAAGTTTCTACATTTGATCGGGCTCTTAGGAGGCAGGAATAGAGTCCCGAAGGGACGATTGATAATAGCCCACCATGGGTTCGGAGCCGTTTAGGCGACGAATCCTAATGGTGGGAACCGTTCCAATAGAAATAAAAGTCCCGTTAGGGACGACTGAGGTTTATGTCTCATGGCCATGTCTCCTGCCTGGTTCACATCGTCTTCACTACCGCCGACCGCCGGCCTCGAACAAAATGAATCGTCTTGACGACATCATCGGCGACCCTCGTATCGTGGTGCGGCGGCCGGGAGAACCGAAGACCACAGGGAAGTGCGTGGTCTACTGGATGCAACGTTCGCAGCGCGCCTTTGACAACCCCGCGCTGGATGTCGCCATGACTGCGGCCAACCTGCTTGGAAAGCCCATCGTAGTCTTTCTCGCGCCGGTTCCGTTCTATCCGAGAGCGAATCTCCGGCACTATGCGTTCCTAATGCAGGGGATACCCGACATCGCCGAGGGCCTGCGTCGGCGCAGTATCGGTTTCGTCCTCCGCCGCTATCCCGAGCACAATCTGCTGCAGTTTTGTGAAGAGGTCGATGCTTGTCTATTGATTGGCGACGAGAATCCAATGCTTGAGCCGGAGCGTTGGCGGCAAGCCGTGACAAAGAAAGTGCAAGTTCCTTTTTGGAGCGTAGATGGGGATGTGATTGTCCCCTCGCGGCTGCTCGAAAAGGCGCAGTTCGCCGCACGAACCATTCGGCCACGGATCCATTCCTATCTGCCGCAATTTCTGAAGAAGCAGGCAAATCCGCGCGCCAAGGTTCCTTGGAAGCCACCCAAGGCTTTGCGGCAGCTTGATCCGGAATGCGATATTACCGAAGGTTGGGATATCGATCGGAGCGTACTTCCGGTTAAGGGCTTTCACGGCGGCGCCATTGAAGCCATGCGCCTGCTCCGCCGATTCATCCGAAGCAAGTTGAAAGACTACCCCATCCATCGAAATCACCCTGAATTGGATGGCACCAGCAAGCTCTCTCCATACTTACACTTCGGGCATATTGGTCCCCACACGATCGCACTCGCAGTTCAACGTTCGCACGCTCCGGAAAAGGCCAAGGCCGCATTTCTGGAAGAATTGATCGTCCGGCGGGAGCTGGCGGTGAATTTTGTGCGCTTCAATCCTGAATACGAGTCCTTTGCTTCCGGGCCGCAATGGGCTCACCGCTCGCTGGCGGAACATGCGCGCGACCGGCGGCCCATACTTTATTCAAGGGCTCAATTGGAAAAGGCCGAGACACACGACCCCCTCTGGAATGCCGCCCAAAAACAAATGACTCTCACCGGGTGGATGCACAACTACATGCGTATGTACTGGGCGAAGAAGATCCTGGAATGGAGCCCCTCGGCGGCCCGCGCATATGAAACAGCGCTCTACTTAAACGATAAATACGAGCTTGATGGCCGCGATCCGAACGGCTATGAAGGCATCGCGTGGGCGATTGTAGGCAAAAGCGACCGCGCCTGGTTCGAGCGTCCGATCTTCGGCAAACTCCGGTATATGTCGTTTGCCAGCATATCCAGGAAGTTCGATAGTCAAAGCTATATAAGCCAGATCGAGAGACTATCGCATTAGGGTTGTGCTCAAGCTGCACCGCTCTCGCCGGGAATTCCGACGAGCCATGCAAACGTCTGGACCTGATTCTGGATCCTCTGTGTCCTCGGTGGTTTTCTCTGAGTCCTCTGTGGTAGCGCCGCAGGCAGTTTGGTTTCCTGATTTCAGGTTGGCCAATTGGCATACTACTTCAAGCCGATATGGCTGAGATAGGTAGACCCTGGTTCAGAGGGAATACAGGGATCCTCTGTGTCCTCGGTGGTTTTTCTCTGAGTCCTCTGTGGTAGCGCCGCAGGCGGGTTTTTGGTTTCCTGATTTCAGGTTGGCCAATTGGCACGCTATTTCAAGCCGATATAGCTGAGATAGGTAGACCCTGGTTCATAGGGAATACAGGGATCCTCTGTGACCTCGGTGGTTCTTCTCTGAGTCCTCTGTGGTAGCGCCGCAGGCAGGTTTTGGTTTCGGCAACACTTACGAAACTACAGCTTGATCTTCGTCGTAAGCTACAACCTGATTGCGGCCCTGCCTCTTGGCTTGAAATAATCGGGAATCGGCAAGTGCAAACAGTTCTTCATCGTCCTGGCCATCGTTGGGAAAGCTCGCCAAACCGGCGCTGATGGTGATATGGACTCTCTTCTCAGTCGCGGGTACAAAAAGCGGCGTGTTGGCCACCAATTCTCGTAAGAGTTCCAGCTTTTTCCGGGCTGCATCGATGTTGGTCTCCGGCAGAAGAATCACAAACTCTTCTCCGCCGTAGCGTCCTGCGGTATCACTCCGCCGAAAAGAGTCTCGCAGAAGGGAGCCGATTTGACGTAACGCCAGGTCTCCCGCCGGGTGGCCGTGCGTGTCATTCAAGGATTTGAAGCGGTCCACGTCGATCACTGCGATCGTCAGCATCTTGCTGTACCTGCGGGCGCGGCTGAGTTCCGCGATGAATCGATCTTCCACGTAGCTTCGATTAAAGAGGCCGGTCAAGGGGTCGCGGGTCGCCAACCGCAAGAGGTTGTGGCTGCGTGAAACCGACGACAGGCTGAGCCCCGAAGCGGTCAGCAAAATGATCAACCGGGAGATTTGCGCGGACCAACTGAACAAGCCATAAGGATAGGGTGCGTAGGCCTGGCTATTGAGGTCCCAATGGGTTGCCGCGAACGACACGATCGCCAGATACTCCCCAACGGCCAGCAGACCGACCACCAGGCAGACTCGCGAATCATAGCGAAGGCTGGCGCCGCCAATCGCCAGAAAATAGCCCTCGAAGACGACCTTGCTGTTCACCGCCGTATGCGGCTCGTTCACAAATAGAAACAGGCAGAGTGCGCCGCTCACCAGCGTAACGTCGAAACTGCCGCTTGCGAAACTCAACCAGCGGGGGTTGTACTCCCGAGACAGGAGGATGTAGACCAGAAGGGACACGAAAAATGTCCCGAAGGTCACGATCAACCCTACCAGCGCTTCGTTTGGATCGGCATTGAAGAAGATCGAGTTGATCAGCGGTATCAGTAATAAAAGGGCGGCCAGGAACAAGCGAATCTTAGCCACCAGAAGCTCGCCGGAAGCCGCAGCCTCCGCAAGGGCGGGATCGAAGCGCGGCCAAAACATACGCGGAAAATCTTTGAGCCTGAAGTTCATCTCAGGGGGAACTGAAATAGCAGTCGCAGAGCTAACCTCCGCTCATCTTCAAGTTGAGCGAGCCGCAAAAAGCGGGATGAACTGCGATTGGTTCAGTTGGGCGTCCTTTAGCATAGAAGCAGACCCAGCCTTAGGCAATAAGAATCGCGAGCCGATTTCATTCTCCAGAGCATTCAAGCCGCAATAGGTTCATCTCATCGGTAAAATTTTCCGGTAGACCCGCGCCGAACAACAAAAATATGAAAAGAAATGCATATTCTTGCCGGTCTTCTCTTCAAGAGGCGATTTTCTACCCGGCAAACAGCGGAACAGACCATCGCATCCTATTGAGAACTTCGACTGTGAACGGGTTATCAGCGATTGCTTGGCAAGGTTGAAGGCAATCTTTTACGTAGTGGTCTCGTTGCTTGTTTGGGGTAGCTCTCAAATGGAACGGAACGGCGAGACCTTTGGCAAAAATTGCAGTCGAGGAAGGAGCATTTCAATGAACTGGGATCAAATAGAAGGTAGGTGGAAACAATTGAAAGGGGCTGTGCTGGCAAAGTGGGGCCAGCTAACCGACAGCGATCTCGAGCGTATTGCCGGAAGGCGTGAGCAGTTGATCGGGATCATCCAACAAAAGTATGGAATTGCAAAAGAACTTGCCGAGAAACAGGTTCAGGAATGGGCCCTCTCGCTCAAAACCGTCGCAGAACAAGGTTCCCATTCCCAAGGTTCCCATTCCGAAGAGAAACGCAAGGCGGGATAAGCCCGACCTTCAATCACTGAACTTCAAGCATTAATCGTAAATCGCAGACCTTCAACCAATTCCGGGGACGGCCCTGATTCCACAAATGCCGTCCCCGGGCCATTTTGAACCGCTCCAACAATTCCCGCCCATCCTGCAACTCGGCAGGCCCCCAAGCCCCAAAGCCCCATCCGTCTGCAAATGCATTGCCGGGCAATCGCATGGAAGAAATGTTGATCGTTTGTGCCGTCTCGAAAATTTGTCTCACGGCTCACGTGCTCCTTCGACTCCTCGACAGTCAGGGCTGCCGATGAAGCTGGCGCAACTGTGGAAGAGTGGCCATTTATGGCCACGTCAAGAGCGCGCAAATAAATCTCATGCCTTGGAGCAAATGTGAGAACCTTTGTTCTCATTTTTGCTTCAAGGCATCTCAGCTAGCGTTTTTCCATCCAGGCTTGCCTCTAGCCTTCCCCTCACATATGGAAGAGACGCTATCAAAATTTTCATGCGATTGCCCCTGATGCATTGCGCCTGTTGCGAATCGGGCCTTCTGGAATCGCGTATGATCATAGGTTCTTTGGTCGGATGAACTGGATGGGGGAAGGAAGAATCGCAGTCATGCGAACCTCCTGCCCTCACGTAACCGAACTGTATCAACGGATATCTCTACTTAAGATTAAGAGTGATCGATGAAGACCCGCCTTTTATTGGCTCTATTGGTGGTTGCCGCTGTCGCGGCAGCCGCTTCGATTTTTTGGGTTCGCAAGTCTCAAGATCCTTCGAGCCTGAGCGCCCGCTATGTGAAGCGGGAGTTCCACATCCCGATGCGCGATGGTATCAAGCTCTACACGGCGGTTTACACGCCGAAGGATACTTCGCGCTCGTATCCATTCTTACTAACGAGAACTCCATTTGGCGCAACACCCTACGGGGAAAGCGCTTTTCCGGCGCGCCTTGGTCCGTCGGAGGCTCTCGTTCAGTCGGGTTACATCTTTGTAGTGCAGGATGTTCGCGGACGATTCCAGTCTGAGGGCCAATTTGTGGACATGCCGCCCCAGATCGACCATCCGGAAAACGGCCAGACGACCGAAAGCACCGACGCATACGACTCCATCGAATGGCTTCTGCACAACGTCGAACATAACAACGGTAAAGTAGGAGTTTGGGGCATTTCGTATGCCGGATTCTTCACCTCAACCTCCATAATCCAGTCTCATCCGGCGATCAAGGCGGCCTCGCCGGAAGCCCCGGTCACTGATCTTTTCCGAGGTGACGATGCCTACCATAACGGCGCATTTATGCTGACGGCGGAGTTTCAGTTGTACTCCACGTTTTTCCGCATCAGGCCAGGTGGTCTCGATTTCCCTCCAAAGAGCTTTGAGCCATTTGCCTACGGTACAAGCAATGGCTACGATTTCTTCCTGCAGCGCGGTCCCAATCTGGCCGGCATCGCCGACCTGATCCACAATCCGATTTTCGATACCAACATTCATCGGAATACCTTTGACAGTTATTGGCAGCCTAGGGATGTTGCGCCTCATCTGCTTGGTGTTCACTGCGCGGTATTGAACGTGGGCGGCTGGTTCGATGCGGAGGATCTATCGGGAACGCTGAGAACGTATCATGCGATCGAACGCCAGAATCCCGGCATATCGAACGTTCTGGTCATGGGGCCATGGGAGCATGGCTCTTGGGTGCGCCTTCCCCATGACGATAAAAATCCCTCGGCGGTGGCTGCCGACTATTTTCGCGAGCATATCGTATTTCCGTTCTTCGAATCGTATTTGAAGGGAGATGCGCCGCCGCCTTCACCCCGCGCCCAGGTTTTCGAGACGGGAACCAACGTGTGGCGGCAGCAGGATACATGGCCTCCCCAACAGGCGCGGCCCACCAATATTTATCTTCATGCCGATGGCAAACTGTCGTTCGAGCCGCCGCATGCGGATGAGAGTTCCGATAAGCGTTCCTATGACGAGTATGTGAGCGATCCGGCCCATCCCGTTCCGTACATTGCGAATCCACCCACCTGGATTGAGCCCCAATATATGGTTGGCAACCAGCGTTTCTCGGCTCTGCGTCCAGACGTGCTTACCTACATAAGCGAACCCCTTGCGCACGATGTAACCACCGCCGGGCCCGTTTCGCCTCGCCTCTTCGTTTCCAGCACCGGCAGCGATTCCGACTTCGATGTGAAGTTGATCGACGTATTTCCTGTCGGCGTAAAGCCTGCATTCTCACCAGTGGAAGCGCATAAGGACGAACCGGGCGCGGCAGGAACATCCAAACTGTCTGAGGGATACGAGCTACTGATAAGGGGAGAGCCGATGAGGGCCAAGTTCCGGAACTCATGGTCTGATCCCAAGCCGATTGAACCCAATCAAATGTTCCCTCTCTCATTCGATATGCCGGACGTGTATCACACGTTTCAAAAGGGACACAGGATTATGATCCAGATTCAGAGTTCTTGGTTCCCGTTGACCGATCTCAATCCACAAAAATTCCTGGATATTTCCACGGCGGCAAAAGCGGATTTCTCGGCAGCCACGGAGCGCGTGTATCACTCCCCCAAGGCTCCTTCGGCGGTCGTGGTCGGAATCATGCCGACGCGTTAAAGCGCCTGCGTGAAAACCCAAAATCGCCTGTTGCGGACACTTCAGGTTGCGTTCCAGGGTTGCGCTCAATGACTTGCGGCGGTCATAACAGCGACACGAAAAGCTAGTTCTCACGGGAAAGTGGGTGCCCCATCCTTTGCGGAGAGCGCGCTCTTGGTTCTTACGCTCGAAGCAAAGGGTGGGTTTGCGATCATCCGATAGGTACATCGACCTGCTTGTCCGCAACTGCGGAAGAGGGCCTTAAAGAGTCTGCGTGAAAACTGGATTTCCCCGTTGCGGATTGTAATCGTCACGGTTGCAAACTGTGACGGGTACAAACTGCGGAAGAATGCTAAAGAGCCTGCGGAAAAAATGCACTTAGGATCTTCCGTCCTAGAAGTACGCTTTTGAAATCTGCATGTGGGCGACAAAGTTTTCTTTGTAAATGTCCCAAGCGCCAGCGGCGCGACGAGAGAATTAGCCCACGGCAAAGCGCAGCGAAGCCGTGGGTGGATGTAGGAGTAAGAATCGAGTGCCGGAGGCACGGCAGAGAAATCTCTGTCCGAAGATACTTATTGCCGACAACAAGTCAATTGCCGGAAACAGCGCAGTTTTAATCGCAGAAGAGTGCGAAATAATCCGTGAAGAATCCTGGCGCAACTGTGGTGGTTGCAAGTATGGTGGTTGGCAACTGTGGAAATCCGCGGCTTGAGCCGCGCGTAAAAGCCCCGAATCCGACGTTTAGTTGAGTGCAGTCCGAAAATGGACGCTCCCTAAAGTAACTACAGGAACATATACTGCTCGAAAAAAATTAAGATTTGCTTATTTTCCGCACCTAGTTGGCTAACGGATTTTCACAAAAATTTCATGGGGCCAACGCCGCTCGTCCATCAACATCCATTACGATTCTGCGTCCGATCTTGCACGACTAAGTAGCGGAACTGGAGAGTTTGAATATGTTGAGCCACCGCCGTTTCCTCTTGTCGCTCGTTGCCGCCCTTGTCATTCTTCCGTCGAGCCTGCTGGCGCAGTGCGGCGTTGAGCGCGAGTCTGTAAAAACCGGCACCGATCCGGATGCGAGCAAAGTCAACCTCAACTCTTCCACGAATACCACGATTACGGCGATGCGGGCCTTCGCCGCTCCCAGTCCTATCCCGGCCAACAATCGTGTCTCCCCGGCGGAGACCACGGTTTGGGTGATCAACGCCACGCTTACGGTTTTCAAATTGGAAAGCGATTCCGACTACCACCTGGTGATTCAGGATGCTTCGGGCAATACGATGATTACCGAGATACCTTCGCCCTCCTGCGTCGGTTCCACCAGTCCGTTCGCCTCCGCGATTCAGAATGCGCGCGCAAAGTTCGACGCTAAGTTCAGCGTCACCACCAGTTTTCAAACCGCGAACATTCCAGTGCAGATCGTGGGTGTGGGAATGTTCGATTTCCTGCATGGCCAGACCGGAGTTGCTCCCAACGGAATCGAGCTGCACCCGGTCCTCGATATCATCTTTAATCCAGGTACGCAGACACCGGACTTTACCCTGAGCGCCTCGCCTTCCTCTTTGTCGGTAACCCAGGGAGGTTCGGTCAGCACGACCGTATCGAGCGCCGTTACGGGCGGCTTCAACTCAGCCGTTTCGCTCTCCGTCACCGGGCTGCCATCGGGAGTAACTGCAAGCTTCAGCCCGGCCTCTCTCGCCGCTCCTGGAAGCGGCAACTCCACGCTTACGTTCTCCACCACCACGGCGGCTGCAGCGGGTACCTTCAATGCGACGGTGAACGCCTCCGGAGGCGGTGTCACGCATAGTACGACTGTGGCGGTCACAATCAATGCTGCGGCCAAGCCGGACTTTACGGTGAGCGCCTCGCCTTCCAGTCTGTCGATAGCGCAAGGAAATTCGGCCGCCACCACGATAACGACTGCCGCTACCGGCGGGTTCAATGCTGCGCTTAGCTTGTCGGTTTCAGGCTTGCCTGCGGGGTTGACGGCCAGCTTTAGTCCAACATCCATCGCTGCTCCAGGAAACGGCAATTCGAGGCTTACGTTCACAGCAAGCAGTACGGCTACAACAGGCACCTTTAATATAACGGTCACCGCAAGCGGCGGCGGAGTCACTCACACCGCCACTGTGCCTGTGACGGTTGCATCCACGCAGACGCCCGACTTTATTCTGAGCGCCTCGCCGACCAGCCTTTCGATTGCCCAAGGTTCTTCGGGCACCACGAGCATATCCAGCGCGACAGTCGGCGGTTTCAACTCCGCTGTCTCATTGTCGGTCTCGGGCCTGCCTGCCGGAGTAACTGCGAGCTTCAATCCAACTTCCATCGCGGCGCCAGGAAGCGGGAACTCCACGCTGACGTTCTCGGCTGCCGGCACGGCTACGACGGGCACGTTTAATGCGACGGTGAGCGCCACCGGCGG
>Ga0209060_10000939_pt1 | contig 38407 bp, 46 predicted proteins | sample Coa_R1_8_FD_187155 | JGI IMG/M metagenome (GOLD analysis project Ga0209060, IMG submission 187155) | Surface soil microbial communities from Centralia Pennsylvania, which are recovering from an underground coalmine fire - Coalmine... | ecosystem: Environmental > Terrestrial > Soil >...
CACCGTGCTCTGCCAGACCAACCTGAACAACTTTGCCACCTCGGGCTGGACGCCCTTCAGTTGTACCGCTGTGGTGCCCAGTACGGGCCAGTTGACCGTGACCTTTAGCACCATCATGACCAATACCGGCCAGTGGATCCAGGGTGATGACCTGGCGTTGACCGCCGGCATGCCTGCCCAGAGTCCCTCGAACCAGCTTGGCAACCCTGGGTTCGAGAGCGGTGACCTCACCGGTTGGCAAGTGGGTGGGGACAACGCCAGCGTCGTCTCCGGCGGCGCCCATTCAGGCAACTACAGCGTCAAAGAGCCACCTACCATCGCGGACTGTGGCCCGAGCGACAGCGAATACTGCGCGACGATCTTCCAGATCATCCCCAACCTGACGCCCGGCGCGAGGTACACGTATACGGGCTGGTTCCAGTCCAGTGGTGGGCAGACGAACGCCTATGCCACGCTGATGGATCAGCCGGGGGGCACCGTGCTCTGCCAGACCAACCTGAACAACTTTGCCACCTCGGGCTGGACGCCCTTCAGTTGTACCGCTGTGGTGCCCAGTACGGGCCAGTTGACCGTGACCTTTAGCACCATCATGACCAATACCAGCCAGTGGATCCAGGGTGATGACCTGATGCTGAGCTCCGCCGCGTGGTGAAACAGGCTACCACCATGTTGCCACGAGTGGAGAACGAGACCTGCGAGCGTGGGCCCACGCCCACACCAGCCGGCTAGCATTGGTCGTTGGCGAGGTCGGCCGACCTCGCCAACGACCAGGTGAGGCGTAAAGCGCCGCGCGTCTGCTATGCGCTCGGTAGCGGCGCCGATACGGCTAGCATGGCCCCTGTGCCAGGTTAACAGGAAACAAGGCGGTTGGGGAGGAACGGAACAGCACGTGGTGGGAAGCTCACCAGATGGGCTGCCACCGCATCTGACAGGAACCGAGCATGATGGACAGATGGGAGGACTCTCTCATGTAAGATGCCGCCGGAGCCAGCGGAAAGGCGACCAAAACGTGGGTTGGAGGAAGGTGAAGCCAGCCTATAAACACGTTGAACACCACTTGCTGATCCGTTCCTCCCCCAAACACCATAGCTATGACGCACCATGCGTCGAGCCTGTGCAGGGGCTGTTATGACGCCTATCCGGTGAAGATCACCATCCCCAGGTGCTGGTCCACGCTCGTACACAAACCGAGGCTGATCTGAGCAGCAAGCCGAGGGGAGGAACGGCAGCCGAGACGCACACGAAGGGTCTACGTGCTCTGGCTCTCCACAAGCGAGACAGGGCCAGGCTACGTTCACACGAGTGTTCGAGTGATGGCTCGTAAGAGCGATACGAAACGAATACGTCAGGAGGCAGATGCAAGCCTATGAGCCAAGCAGAGAGATATCGCAAACAGCGCAACTGGGGAGCCCGCATCCTTGAATATACCTACCAGGGCATGCGCACCGTGTTTTTAGAAAACGAGCAGCTTCGGATTGGCATCCTCGTTGACAAGGGGACGGATCTCTTCGAGTTCACCTATAAACCGCAGGACCAGGATTTTATCTGGTTGAGTCCCGGAGGGGTCCGGAATCCAACCTCCTATCTTTCGACCTCACCCGATCCCCTGGCCACCTTTCTTGACGCGTATCCAGGAGGTTGGCAGGAGATTGTCCCCAATGGAGGCGCCCCTTCCTCTTACCTGGGCGCGCACTTTGGGCAACATGGCGAAGTCAGCAACCTCCCTTGGGATTATCGCATTCTCGAAGATACCGAGGAACAGGTGGCTGTCATATTCACCGTGCGGCTCCAAAAAGTTCCGTTTGCTGTGGAGAAAACGCTGCGCTTGCGAAGTGGAGAGCGGTGCCTCTCTATCGAAGAGGTCCTCGTTAACGAGAGTGATATCCCCCTGCGTGCGATGTGGGGACACCATATCACCTTTGGCCAGCCTTTTTTGGATGAGCACTGCTCCATCCGCTTGCCCGAACAGATTACCGTTCACTCGCATCCTACCCCTATCCATCCGCAAGGACGGCGCGTGAATGGAAACAAGCTGTACTCTTGGCCGTTCGTCGAAGGCGTCGATGGAGGCCTCATCGATCTGAGCCGAATGCCTTCACGGGGAACGATCAGTGAAATCGTCTATTTGAGCGGCTTTCAACAAGGGTGGTACGAAATCTTCAACCAGAGGAAAGGCCTTGGCTTACGGGTCGAATGGGATGCGCAAACGATGCCGTACCTGTGGTTCTGGCAGGAGTTTGGCGCATCGCACGGGTACCCCTGGTACGGTCGCGCCTACACGATTGGACTGGAACCGTTTTCGAGCCATCCTACCGATGGGATTGCTCAGGCGGTCGCCAACGAGACGGCGCTTGTGCTTGCCCCCCGACAGCAGCAACATTTCTCCTGTCAGGCATGTGTCATCGAACCGGAGCCGAAGTAGGAGACGAAAGGAAGGAGAAGCATATGTCTGAGTTTCAGGGCAAAGTGGCCCTGGTCACAGGAGGATCGCTCGGGATCGGCAGGGCGGTGGTCCGCCGCCTCGCCCAAGAGGGCGCATCGGTTGCTTTCTGCGGGAAGGATCAAGCATCTGTAGAGCAGACCCAGACAGCGCTTCGGGCAGAAGGTCTCACGGTCTCCGGGTGTGTCGCAGATGTCATGTCTTCGACCCAGGTCGAGGCGCTCATCGAGTTCGCCGTCGCGACCTATGGAGGCCTGGATATTCTGGTGAACAGCGCTGGCATTCAACGCTATGGCACCGTCGTCGACACGCCGGAGGAGCTGTGGGACGAAGTTTTGAACACGAATTTGAAGGGAGTGTATCTCACCGCCAAATATGCCGTTCCCCAGATGAGAAAACGTGGTGGCGGAGCCATCGTCAATGTGTCTTCGGTGCAGGCGTTTGCCAGCCAGAAAATGGTCGCCGCCTATACCGCCAGCAAAGGGGGCATCAACGCGCTGACCAGGGCCATGGCCCTCGATCACGCCGCAGAGCACATTCGGGTCAATGTCGTCTGTCCGGCTTCTATTGACACGCCCATGCTGCGCTGGGCCGCAGATCGCTTTCGGGAGGACATGACGAATGACCAGCGGGTGCACGCCTGGGGAACCATGCACCCGCTCGGGAGAGTAGGAACAGCCGAAGAAGTGGCAGAACTGATCGCCTTTCTCGCCAGCTCCAGGGCAGCATTCATCACGGGAGCGGAGTACAAGATCGACGGAGGCATGCTTGCCGCGCTGGGGGTCGCCTTGCCTGAGTAAGCAGGGAGCCTGGGTGTGCGGGAGCAAAAGGAGCACCAGCTGTATGAAAATTGTAGATATTCGTCCGACCACCGTGACGGTCCCACTGGAAGCCGCCTTACGTCATAGTAATGGCGCGCACTGGCAGCGGTTTGTGCGCACGATTGTGGAAGTCGAGACCGATGAAGGCTTGATCGGGTTGGGAGAAATGGGAGGTGGAGGAGAGAGTGCCGAGCAAGCCTTCAAGGGACTCAAACCCTATCTGGTGGGCCACGACCCCTTTGCCTTCGAGGCGCTGCGGTTGAAAATCTGCAACCCAACGGCGAGCCTCTACAACAATCGGACCCAACTCCACGCCGCCATCGAATTTGCCTGCCTGGATATCGTGGGCCAGAAACTCGGGGTGCCCGTCTATGACCTGCTTGGGGGCAAGGTGCGGGATGACGTGTCCTTCGCCAGTTATCTCTTCTTTCGCTACGCTGATCCTACCACCGGTCTGGGGGAAGTGCGCACGATTCCGCAGTTGATCGACCACGCGCGTGCCTTAAAACAGCAGCATGGCTTTACCACGCACAAGCTCAAAGGGGGCGTCTTTCCTCCTGCATATGAGTTACGCTGTTATCAGGCCCTGGCTGAGGCGTTTCCCAGGGATACCCTGCGCTACGATCCTAATGCCGCGCTCAGTGTGGAAGAGGGGATTCGTTTTGGCCGCGCCATCGAGCCTCTGCGCAACGATTATCTGGAAGATCCTACCTGGGGCTTGAATGGCATGCGCCAGGTGCGTCGCTCGTGCGGCCTCCCCCTTGCGACCAATACCGTCGTGGTCACCTTTGAGCAACTGGCGACCAATATCCTGGATCCAGCCGTGGATGTGGTGCTGCTTGATACCACCTTTTGGGGTGGAATTCGTCCCTGTGTCAAGGCGGCGGGGGTATGTGAAACCTTTCAAATGAGCGTAGCGGTCCACTCCTCAGGGGAACTGGGCATTCAGTTAGCGACGATGCTCCACCTGGGGGCGGTGCTGCCGAATCTGACCTTTGCGGCTGATGCCCACTACCATCATCTCACGGATGATGTGATCACCGGCGGAAAACTCCGCTATGAGAACGGATACATGCGGGTTCCAGATGCGCCTGGCCTGGGAGTGCGGTTGGACCGAGAGAAATTACAGCGCTATGCGGAGTTGTATAAGGAATTGGGAGGGTATGCCTACGATCGTGATCCTGGTCGTCCCGGCTGGTATGCCGGTGTGCCCAATCAGCAATGGGCAGACCCAGACGTACGTATCCTGCCTGCAATGGAAAGCAAACACCAACAGATTGCACCAAAGAACCAGGGAGTCCTATCATGAATCCGCTTTTCCCACTTGAACGCGCCGCGCTGTTCTTTGACGGTACCTTTAGCGAACCACGCTTGGCTCACCCGGAGTGCGTGGCGGTAGACGCCGAAGGCCACATCTGGTGTGGCGGAGAACATGGAGAGATCTATCGCATCTGGCGAGACGGCTCGAAGATCGAACTGATCGCCTCCACCGGAGGCTTTACGCTGGGCATCGCCTTTGACGCGCACGGAAATCTGTATAGTTGCGATCTGAAGCACGCAGCCGTGTTTCGTCTCAATACCGCGACGCGCCAGCTTGAAACCTTCGCTACTGGGAGCGCGCAGCGCCTCATCCGCATTCCGAACTTTCCGGTGGTGGACGCGGCGAGAAACTGCCTCTATGTCTCTGACAGTCACGATCAAAAAGCACCTGGACCAGGCGTGTGGCGATTCGATGTACTGAGTGGGCAAGGTGCTCTCTGGTACGCTGAGCCCATGCATTTCGCCAACGGGATGGCGCTCTCTGCGAGCGGAAACGAGCTCTATGTCGTCGAGACCTTCGCGCACCGGATCAGCAAAATCCCCATTCGCGCCGATGGGTCTGCGGGAAGCAAGGAAATCTTTCTCCAGAACCTGCCCTGCTTGCCTGATGGCATTGCCTTCGATGCTGAGCAGAACCTCTATATTGCCTGTTATGAACCATCTCGCCTCTATCGGGTGCGGCCCGATGGGCACATGGACCTGCTGATTGATGATCCTGACGCCCACACCCTGTGCCATCCCACCAATTGTGCCTTTCGAGGCACAACCTTATTCACGGCAAATCTTGGGCGCTGGCACATTACCCAGGTTGATGTTGGGGTTGAAGGCCTCCAACTCCTCTAGAGGAAAGCAGAACCAAGAGGAAATCCTGGATGATTCTGGCAAAAGGCGCTTCTCCACAAGAGCGTGTTGGGAGAAAAGGAAAAAAGAGGATACTGATGAACATGCAAAGCGCTGATGCTCATCTAGCATTGGCCCCAGGGGTGCTCTCAGGGATGCACATCGTCATGTCCGGGGTAGGATCCGGAATCGGGGCCGCAGCAGCCCAGCGATGTGTTGACCTGGGCGCGAACGTCGTCGGGTTTGATCTCATGCCGACTGCGACGAGTGACGCTCGGATGACGACCCTGGGAGTGGACATCTCCAAGCACGAAGAAGTGCGGGCTGCGTTCGCTCGGGCCATGGAAACGCTCGGCCGACTGGATGCCGTCGTCAATGTGGCCGGTATCGGCCACACCGGACCCATTACGGATGTTTCAGCCCAGGATTTTGCTCGCGTGATGGCGGTGAATGTCGAAGGAACCTTTTCCATGTGCCGGGAAGGCGTCCGCATCTTCCGCGCACAAGGAGCAGGGGGCATCATTGTCAATGTGGCCAGTGTCGCCGGGATCGTCGGGCTTCCCAATCGAGCCGTGTACACGACGAGCAAGGGCGCGGTCATTGCCCTGACGCGTCAACTGAGTGTCGATCATGCGGCCGAAGGCATCCGCGCGGTGGCCCTCTGCCCTGGAACCGTGGATACCCCCTGGGTTGGTCGGCTGCTGGCACAAAGTGGGCAACCCGCTGAGGCCAAGCGTTCGCTGGTTGCTCGTCAGCCGCTCGGACGCCTTGGCACGGCCCCAGAAATGGCGGAGTGGATTTGTTTCTTATTAACACGCAGCGCGAGCTTCTGTACTGGCTCAGCCCTGGTCGTCGATGGCGGTCTCTCTGCCGGGTAGGGCTACCGGAGGACATTCTGGGGACCCTACTGTTCGGAGGTGCTGTCGTAGTGAGGTGTAGCACTATCGCTGCCTTCGAGGCTTCCCTCAAATAGGCAGGGCTAACGCATGAGAATCAGCGGAGCAATTGCGCCACAAAATCGTAATTCCGAGTAGCCTGTTTTCGTCTGCCTCGGACACTGCCCGCACCTGATCGTCTACTCTAAGGCCAGTATGAGGCGATTCAGCGTTGGTGTGGCGAAAGATGAGCGGCTTAGCTGCCCCATGATCTCTCCTGCCATCTGGCGAGTCTCTTCCAGGTCGTCACCCAGATGGAGGTCGATTCCGCGCACGGCCATACGGGTGCGCAGCAGCGCCTGGAGGAGAATGACGGTAAGCCAGCGGGGAAGCCAGAGAAAGGGCAGGGTTAGCCAGAAGGGCGTCAGGGGTGTGCCTAGCTGCCGGAGGGCCAACAGCCCTTCCCGAATGGATTGCACCAGCATCATCACGTTCCGGCGTGACCGTGCCAGCTGCCCACTCCCTCTGGTCATCTGGACGGCGGCGAGAAGGCTCATATCCATGATCGCGTGGGTTTTCAGCCACGCTTGCATGTCGGGACTCAACGCCACCTTGAATCCTGCCTGCTTGAACGTTGCCGCAAGGTGGTGAAGACGTGGCGTCATACGGCCATCAGCTTCGCCCAGCATCGTCGGCAACTGGCGAAGAGTATACAAGTGGACGACATCCCCGTCGCGGACGCCACCAACCGATGGAAAGCCAAGAACGACACGCTGCGGACCCAGCTGCGCAACGTGTCGCATGCCAGCCGGATTGTTCAGCAGGAACAGCAGCAGGGAAACCTGACGATTGGCCGCCAGGATCGGCAAGATGGAATCCAGCTGGTCGAATCGTACCGTCACGAGGACCACATCGTATCTATCAGTGGGAGCGAGCTCTTCGACCACGGAAACTGGGGTTGTCGTCCTACGTCCGGTCGTCGCATCCTCAAGTTGAATACCATGGGTGCGCAATGACACCGCCCGTCGCCCTCGTGCCAGCAGCGTTACGTTGTTTCCCGCCTCCTGGAGCTTGGCGGCATAGACGCTGCCAATCGTGCCTGCCCCATAAACCAGAATATCCAAACTTCTTGCTCTCCTCGCTAACCTGTTCTCCGGAATTTTCCAGAGATCGTGCCGTAGCTCTACCCGTTACCCTAAACGACTGTTGATTTATCAACGTTTGTTCATTACAATGGTGCGAGATCCATGGGCTTTCATCAATAGGGAAGTTTGGCGAAGGTGTTCATTACTCAACATCTTTGGGAGGATTGTTCATCATGGAGAAAGAACAGCGTGCGACACCCTTCAGGGGGCATGCTATGGATCGACGCGTCCGCAAATCACAGCGCGCTATTCTCGAGGCGTTTGTCGGACTTCTGGCCGAGAAGGACTTTGCGCACATTACCATGAACGACATCGCGGAGCGAGCGGATGTCAACCGGGGCACGGTCTATCTGCATTACGTGGATAAATTCGACCTGCTGGATCACTGCATCGATACTCACCTGGCGCACCTCTTGGAAGACTGCCTCCCTGGCGGTACCCTGTCTCATCCGACGAAGGCTGCACTGCTGCGCGTCTTCGCCTATCTCGAGCAGCATGCCTTCTTGTACTCGACGCTCCTGGTCAACAAAGGCATCATCCCAACGTTTCGAAACCGCCTGATGGCAGTGATGGTAGAGAGCCTCAGAGCGTATTTTGATGCGAGCGGCATCCCCCCAGACATGAACAAGGAGGTGAGCGCCCAATTTCTGGCGTCGGCAGCCGTCGGCGTACTGGAATGGTGGATTACCCAATCAATGCCCTATTCTCCGACGGAGATGGTCGAACACCTGTGGGCATTGGGGGAACGGGTAGGAGTGCCCTATGTGTCGGCGTAAGGGCAACTGGAAACGGCCCCGTCAGTGCAGGACTAAGCATGAGACTCAGCGGAGCAATTGGGCCACAAAATCATTATTCCAAGCGGCCTGTTTTCGTCTGCCTCGGATGCTGCCCGCAGTCGTGCTGTGCTGGATCAGATTGCAGGCGATTTTTCGCAGCAAGGCGAGATTGTGTCGAGCGTGCTGGTCTCGGACGCGGGAAGCATCCTCTTGAAACGTGACATCTAACACCCAATGCAAACGGTTTTCAATGGCATAATCACAAATGACAAATTCTGTATGAGCCGGGTGAGCCAGCTCCATCAGATATCCGCGCGCCCAATGGGAAAAGGTGGGGTAGCATGTTCTCTTGAGGAAAACGTCAGGGAGGGTTTTCCCCAGGAGGAGACCCATGAAACCACCGCAATGGACCGTGCGACGGTCCACCATCATGACAGGCGATGCCCAGTTTCGCTGGGATCGAGCTTACCAGTCTCTGGTCCAATGGAGTGCAGCAGCAACACGATACCAATCCCCAAGTCCCTTCACTCAGGAGCTCAGAGATGAAAGTCGCTATCTATGTGCGGGTATCTACCCAGCGTCAAGCGCTCACCCAAACGATCGAGCAGCAACTCCAACGCTTATACGAACACAGTCAGACGCAGGGCTGGCCGTGGCAAGAGGAGCATATCTTTCGCGATGATGGCTACAGTGGGGCGAGTCTGCACCGGCCTGGCCTCGACCGGCTGCGGGAGCAGGTGAGCCGCGCAGTCTTTGATCGGGTGGTCATGACCGCTCCAGACCGGCTCGCTCGGAACTACGTCCATCAAATGCTGCTCGTGGAAGAGTTCGAACAAGGGGGATGCCAGGTCGAGTTTCTAGATCGGCCCATGAGCCAAGACCCCCACGATCAATTGCTCCTCCAGATTCGCGGAGCGGTCGCCGAGTATGAACGGAGTTTGATCGCCGAACGCATGCGACGAGGTCGACTCCAGAAATATCAAGCTGGCGGTTTGTTGCCCTGGACCCATCCGCCCTACGGCTTCCGGGTGGATCCAACGCATCCTCGTGACCCAGCCGGGGTTCGGCTGGAGCCAGCCGAAGTCGCTGTGGTGACGGACCTCTTTGCTCGCTATCTGGAAGAGGGAGCGAGCCTGAAAGCGGTGACCAAACAGCTCAGCGCGCTCCAGGTTCCCACCCCCAATGGGCAGGTACGCTGGAATCAGGCCACCGTCCGAGGCATCCTGACCAATCCGGTCTACACTGGAACCATTTATCTAGGACGCAGCCGCCCGACTCCAGCCCACCAGCGCCACTCGCCGTTGCTGCCGATTGGTCGAGACCGGGGCGGACACACGCAAACCGCTCCACAGGAATGGGTGGCGATTGGTCAGGTTCCCCCTCTCGTGAGTCAGGAGTCCTTTGACCACGTCCAAGTCAAACTGGCGCGTAACCAACAGTTTGCCCGTCGCAACAATTCAACCCAGCCGTATCTCTTACGGGCCCTGGTCAGTTGTGGGCTGTGTTGTCTGGGATGTGTTGGCCGCAGCAGCCGAGGAGGGTATGCCTACTACGTCTGTCATGGGAAAAGCCAGGCGATCATTTCCCGCCGCGATGAGAAGTGTCCGGCTCGTTATATCCCGGTTGAACAGCTTGATGAACTGGTGTGGCAAGATGTCTGCGAAGTCCTGACCCATCCTGAGATGATTGCGGCTGCCCTCCAACGCGCCCAAGGGGGGCAGTGGCTTCCACAAGCACTGCTGGCGAGGCGTGAGAATCTGCGCAGAGCACGCGTGAATCTGGAACAGCAGCGGGAACGGCTGACTGATGCGTATCTGGCCAACGTGCTGGACCTGGAGGAGTATCAGCGACGACGCCAGGGACTGGAGCAACGCTTACAAACACTGGCTGAACAGGTCCGCCTGCTGGAGGCCAGTGTAGGCCGTCAGGATGAATTGGCAGCTCTGGTCCAGTCTATCAAAGCGTTCTGTGAGCGGGTGCAGCAGGGACTGACCGAGGCGACCTTTGAACAGAGACGGCTGCTGGTGGAGTTGCTCATTGATCGCGTCATTGTGACCGATGAGGAGGTAGAGATCCGGTACGTGATCCCTACCTCCCCTAGCTCCGAACAAGTGCGTTTTTGTCATTTGCGATTAGACTATTTCAATGGACCAGTGCTGGCGGATGGCCGCGATATGCCGCTCATCTTCGACGGGCACACTGGACAGAAAGTACCCTTTTTGCTCACTCCCTGCGGCCCTCGCATTTTTCTGGGCTGACATCGTATCTTCTTGTTGCAAAAATCATTGCAGAATCAATGGTGCAGATGGTATGCTGAAGGAAACTTTTGCAACAGGAGAGCATCGATGAATATCGGCTATGCGCGCGTATCCACCCATGAGCAAACACTGGCCCTCCAGCACGACGCTTTGCGGGCGGCCCAGTGTGCCCTCGTGTTTGAAGACACCATCAGCGGCATCACCACCGCGCGGCCAGGACTCGACCAGGCGCTTTCCCACCTGCGGGAAGGCGATACCCTGGTCGTCTGGCGCCTGGATCGGCTGGGCCGGTCCCTCCCTCATCTCATTGAGACGGTCACGCGCTTGCAGGCGCAAGACATTGGTTTCAAGAGCCTGACCGAGAGCATTGATACCACGACTCCCGGCGGCGTGTTGATCTTTCACGTCTTTGGCGCGCTGGCGCAGTTTGAACGTGATCTGATACGCGAGCGCACCAGGGCTGGACTCACCGCGGCTCGCGCGCGTGGCAAGCAAGGTGGGCGCCCCAAAGCCCTGAGTCGCATCGATCCCAAGAAGCTAGAGACGGCGCGGCGTATGGCGCAAGACCCGGCCACGCCGATCTCCCAGATTTGCGAGTTTCTCGGGGTCTCTCGCTGGACCGTCTATCGCTATTTCCCGCGACCCCAAGCCAGCGGAGCTGAGCAGGAAACCGCTCAGGATGACCAGTGAAGTGGGAAGAGGAGCCGGACAGCACGGAGTACTCCCGCTGCACCACTGGAGTAGCTACTCCATCTTCCAATTGAGCATCTACCAACCGGACGGCTATGTGAAGAGTGGTGATGGGAGAGGAGTAGCTTTCCGGCACAGTTTCTCAGGACTTTCATCCTACCTCTCTTCCCTTCATATACACTGCTCGATGTCTCCAGGAAGAGAGCAGAAATGCCTGGTTCCTCCTCTGGTGAAAGCGGAGGGATGCAAATGGCTGTCTCAGGAAGAAATCCTTGCCATACCCCATTGGAGGCTGCTTCCGATCGAGGCAGCTGTTCAGGACGGGGTTCGACAGCGGCGCGGACTGGCTCACCTCAGGCGGTTTTGATGTTGGCTGCCTCGCGCAAGCCAAGCTCCTCAATGGATTGCTCTCTTCCCGATGGCCAAGCTGTGATACACTAAACTCAACATTTGCGCAGTGGAAGGACTCGGTGAGAGAACAATGCAACAGAAAATCCTATGAGGAAACCATGGAAAGCCCGGACGAGAAATTCAACTATGGGTTTGTCGAAGATCTTGATAGAGCAATAGAAAAGGGTACTAAAAATCCGACGTGCCTCTACCCTGGTTGTAGCAATCCACCTATCGGCTCCCATGTGATAGCCCGCAGAACGCTCCAACTCATTGCGGAAAACAGTCACGTGTTGACATGGTTAATCCCCACTTCCTGGGAGATGGTTCATGCTCATCAGGAAGGTATACCATTGGAACAACCGGGGCAGGAACCTGCTTCTGTTGGGATAAGGAACAAGCGGAAGGTCACTATTCCCCTCTACTGCAAAGAGCATGATCATAAAATTTTTGCTCCTTTGGAAACACAAGAATTTGCTTTTCATCCTGAACAGGTCTTGCTTCTGGCGTATCGTGCCTCCTGTACTCTGACATTTCCTCATGCCTCCCTGCCAGAGGCAATTTTGGAAGTTGCAAGAAAACATCATTATGCTCATTCTCTGGATACGCCGGAACGATTACAAAAACTTGAACGATTTCGGGCAGTACAGTGCGTGATAGACGCCAGGCAACGCTACACAGCCATATATCAATCCCAGGATTACAATCAGCTACGATGGGTAACGTATCTGGTAAATATACCAATGTGTATTGCTGCCACTTATACGCTTGTTCCTATTGTTGATGAAAATGGTGCTCAGGCTATCGTGAATGGGACGCTACTCCTCACCGCAGAAGACGTGGTGACTTTTTCCTTGCTTCCCTATCCCCCCGCGAACAAAAGCCTCTGCGTGATCAGTTGGTTGAAAGGGAGCCAGCGGGCAGAGCAGTTTATGGCATTGAGCAGAATCCCTGAACTATCACCAAATGAGCAACCGGATACTTTCCTCTTCTACGCGTTTGAGTCTCCCACTCTCTACATTGCACCTGTATGGTGGAGAGCCTTGAGTGAGGAACGAAGAGAAGAATACAGACAAATCCATTTGAAAACAGGCAGAGACCATGCAGAACTAGTTTAGTGGTGCATTCGCCAAGTTCAAGCCCCCTGTGGAATCGCCAGGTCGGGATGTGCAAGCGGCTATATGCGCTCCTGGTCATCCAGGCAGGGAAGGATAAGGACCAGACCGCAGAGGACGCCGACAGCGCCAACTTTATATGAGGTCAGCAATGCCTGAACCTGTTATTTCTATCCAAGCCGACACGTGCGAAGCCAGATCTGGCATCCCTGCAATCCTGACTCAACCTTACTGAGGGATCGAATGTATGAGGTCATCAAGGGCAGCTTGTATCTTCTCCGCTGCCCCTGGTTGGACGAGAATCTCATCAATTGGTAGGGATGGCCGTATCCTAAATTGACGTTCCTCTAACCCAGCGAGCCGTTCCTTGACACCAGGAATGGTGCGAAACGATTCCGCCAGGCGCACGAGCAAGGGTTGTGGAACGCGCCCATTTCGCGCAAGGTATGCAAAGTTGATGGCAAATTTACCTTTGCTTTTCCCGTCCTCTAACCAATCTTCAAGAGCGAACACGCTTAATCTCCCCTTCCCGTTCCCACCTCGAAAGCGGGCGGTAGCTGAGGCGAAGATGCCATCATTCCAGGGTTCAAAAGTTGCTCCTCGCTCTTCTGCAAAGCTGTAGAGTTTTCTGGCCGCCTGGACCCCCTCGGGAGTGCAGATCTCCTCTAATCGAGCGAACAATGTCTCCTTGTTCCACGGGCGACTGTTTACCCTCATATTATGTCTCCTTGTTAACTGATTGCCCAGTTCTACGTTACTCAGTGGGACGGATGATGGGCTCATGTTCTTAGCGTCCCGCAGGCGCTGCAACTCCATGACAGGCTATGATGCAGCTCCAAATCGCTTGTAATCAACCTCAGGTCCACCCAGAAACTGTTCCGTTCTGACAGGACCAACGTTCTTATCAACCGCACCCTAGGGAATTATTGAAAGTGACCGCGCGCCAGAGCCAGGTGGCTGATGGCCCATAGGGGAGTTCAAAGACAAAGACCGTCCCATTGATCGCATAAAAAGGATTGGCATCGGGTGGAGTTCCTGGCACCTGTGCAGTCCCCACCACATACATAAGTTTCGCATTGATCGTGAGATCCAGATAGGCAATGCCTGATGGGCCATATCCAAAGCAAGCATACCCTGCCTGATCCGGGGTGAGGGGAGGCGAAGAAATCGAAAGACTGTACGCATTATAGGTTAAATTGCCATAAAATTGTTGCCAATCTTGACTCCCTGAAGCTCGCAAAGGGATTGCTTGGAAGTTTTCAGTATCGGCAGCAGTTTGAATGGAAACATAATCATGCTGTTCCAACAGGGCGGAGAAAGACTCAAGGAACTTGGAGAAATCATCCGTGAGCAGGCCAGCACGAGCGTTAAGCGTCGGCGTGGAGGCGGGCTCCGTCGCAAGAGGAACAGACGGGGTAGTAAGAGAAGAACCTTCAGAGCGGTAAAACACAAAGTAGGCAGTAACGGGAAGCGCAAGGATGAGCACGATACAGAGCACAATCAAGGCTACAATAATATTGACCTGACGCTTCTGTGGGGCTGGGGGAGGTGGAGGAGATGGGGGAGGCTGTAAATAATCTGGCCGGTTGAATTCAGGATAATAGGGATCTTCTGGCTGTGGTGGCTCCATCGAAGCACCTCCTTGCTCTGCTGGAGCCAAGTATAGCTTGCCTGTCAAGAAAGAGCGGCACTGTCCCCGTGAACAACGCAAAGAACCTCCAGGCAGCGGTCGGGTATCCAGGAGCGGCTCGGTGGGTCGCTCTGTATGCGAGCAGCGACCATGCGATGTATAATGACGGCGGGTACTCTGGAACTGGTGACCCCTCGCTCTTTCTTGCGTGCAAACGCCATACAGTTGTGGCTCCGCACCTGGCCGGGGCACATCTGGGCAGCGCCGACGACGAAGCCCGCGAATGGCTGCTGGTCGATCAGTCCCAGCACCTGCTCTATCTGGCCGAGGTGGAAGAGGCCAGGCGCTTCTTGGCTGCGCAGTGGCCCCGCTATGATGCGCCGCTGGAGTATACCGAGGCCGAACTGGCGCGGAGGCTTGCGGACGACTGGCGGGAGGAATCCTTACCTGCTGACTGGCATGATCGATTGGCGGAAGCGGTGCGCGAGAGCCGCGCCAACTATCGGCTCATGCAGCAATGGCTGGAGGAGCAAAGAACGGAGGGGCATCCATGAAGCGAGTACTGCATGGCCTCTGCCGCTCTGGGGAGTCGAGCGCGGCGTAGGTTCTGGTCGTTGCAGGGCGCTAGTGTTCTAGCTAGCGCCCTCATTGTATTCTTCTGCTTGTCTTTCCGCTTCAAAAACTGAAGCATGAAAATTCGTCGCAAAACCGGCCTTTTTCCGTTACCCAGAAAAAACATATTCGTTTTCAAAGCACTCATTTGTCACCAGACCCAATTTCCTACCAGGAAGAACGAGAGGAGCAGGCACATGGGCAAGCAAATCGGCGAATGCAATATCGACCTGGCGCTCAAACTCGAAGCGCAGGACTTGACCTACGACGAGATTGCCGAGCGAGCCGGGTATGCCAGCCGGGGCGCGGTCTGGCGCGCTATCCGGCGGGAGCAAGCAAAACGTGGTGTGTCACAGGCCACGAACCAGCGCAGCAAGGCACAGGAGCACCTGGTGGAGGAGGAGTTTGATGTACATCCGATCACCATCAAACGGCTGAAGCTCCTGGCCCTCATCGATGAGACGGATACGGATCAGATTCTCACGCAGATGATCGATGAAGCGTGGCAGCGGATGCAGGCGGACGTGACGCCAGCGGCAGAGCGGAAAGAGGACGCGCAGCCATGACTATGCTGCTGCCCGATGGGGCGGCCCTGCACCCAGTTAACGCAGCAGAATACGCCCGGCTGTGTCAGGAACCAGAGCGCCAGCTAGACCAGGAACGCTCTGGCGAGTGCATCTTACTTGGTATCTTTGAAGTCATCACTGATCCAGGTGATTATGGCTCTCCTTTGCTCTCACCAAAAGCTTGCCAAGCCGGAGGAGGAAGTTCAAAGACCTGCTCAAAGAACGCGACCCATGACTGTATCAGCTCCCGCTTCTCCAGCTCACAACGGCGGCAAAAGCCTCGACGGGCCAGCTGCCCCTTGGAGGAAGGCTTCCCACATGCAGGGCAGGGGGGATTCCAAGCTCTCTTTTCTGCTGCTCTGGTTTCTTCTTGCGCTTCTCGTAATGCCGCGTGGCAGATTTGATAATGACGTTTCCTGAACTCAGTATCGTCGGGAAACTCATCGCGCATCTGTGGTAAGGTATGTTCAACCTGGCACTTATTACATCGAATGATATACCTTTCTGCCCCATTAGCAAAATCTCGGAGCAGCAGCGTAAATGGTTCCCCGGACTGCCAGGTATGTGGGGGAAAACCTGGAGCGCCTTTCCGCTCTTCAGGGAATAGGTGTCCGATGCGTGCGATCAGGCAACCAGGTTTGTGGTTTTGGGGAGCAAAGTCGTAATCTTCTTGATAGACCATCTGTCCCCAGATGGCCCTGCGACAGTAAAAGCACTCATCACCCCAGCCATCATTGGCTGCTGGCGGGTTCTGTAATAGCTCTAACAACAGGGTCCGAGAATTTCGGAGAAACCGAATCATTTCAGACTCAGACATCGCTATGCTCCTCCCTCTTCACCAGGGCAAGCTCCTCCGTTCTTGACAGGTTGATCCAGTCTAGAGGCGATGGGAACCCGCCAGGAGACGTTCAACGCCTCCGATCACGCGAGCATGTTGGTATTTTCCCACACCTGACCAGTTCCTTTCCAGCACAGACGTTAAGCGCTTTCTTGCAGTTCGCTGATCAACTGCTTGATTTCGGCCTCCAGCTTCGGAATCCGCTGCCGGGCCAACAGTTGCATGCTGGGCGTGCGCTTGAGTTGGGCCAGTTCGCGTTGAAGCTGCATCAGTCGCTCTCGGCGCGGGTCTAGCGCTGGTGGGGCTGCCGCTGAGGCAGCCTGGTCGCGGGTTTTTCGTATGGGCGGCCCGCTTGGTGGCGATCTGCGTTGCTCAGTCGGTTCGGTCTGGCCGGGTGCTGTCGCCGGGGCGGGGCTGCCCGGCGCGGTGGAGAGAGGGGGAACGAGGAGCTGGAGACGCGAAATCTCCCGTGCCAGAAACCGTAATCGCCGTTGTGCCTCACCCCAGCCCGCCTGACTGGGCTTGGCCTGCCGAAGCTGTTCTTGCTCGGCTAGAAGCTGCTGGAGGATATGCTGATCTGCCTGGCGCTGGGCCAATGCGTCCACCTCGGAGGCATCAGCCGGGGGAGGTGGTCGGTCTTTTTCGTCTTCTTTGTTCTTTTCTGTTTTCAATACCGACGAAGGAGCGCCGCCCTTGCTCTCTACGTGTTTCTCTACAAGTGTTTCCTGAGATTCTTCCTCTGATCGGTCTCTCATTTCTTTAGACCTGCTCCCAGAAGATGTGAGAGGCGTCTCTAATTTCTTGAGTCCAGCTCTCAAATAATTTGAGAGCGGTTCCACCTCTTGTGCCTCTTCTGGGGAATACGCTCTATCAAAATAACAGAGAGGTATCGGTGTCACCAGATCACCCGCCACTTCCTTCTTGGCGTTCTTATCGCCGTGGGTGCGTTTTTCAGCATCAACCGCCAGGAGAGCGCGATGTTGCTGCACGGTCCACTCACTCAGATAGTAGACGCCGATCTGCACCAACTTAATCCAGGGGAGACCTTCGGGCGTGAGTTGCACGCCGCGCCCCGGGTTGTCAGGGGCAATGACAGCATAGCGCTTCTGGATACGCCCCTGATCGTGTCCATCGGCCTCGACATAGAGCGTATCGGAGGCAATGCCCTCGCGGATGCAGCTCAAGATGGTCGGCTCTGATGCGCTAGTGCCTGTATGCAGGCGGCTTCTATCGCGCTGCTTGCGGCCAGAGCGAAACTCGTCCAGTGTGATGCGCTTCGGTTCTGCCTGGTTGGTGTAGTTGGTGGCGTCCAGGGTGAAACTGAGAATGCGCCAGGTATTGGCCCCCACCAGGAACATGTAGTCAGCCACATCACGCGGGACGCTGTACCAGTCTTGCTTTTTGTCGGGGTGGGCTTCGTAGTCGATGGGGGTACGGCTCTGCGTCTCCCGCTTCTTTTTAGGCATACAAGCGGCTCCAATGCTGTGCTCACCTGGTCTGGAGCCGTTCTGCTTGTCTCGGAGGGCACAGATGGCTTATAATGCCATCTCGAAGGCTCCAGCGGGGCTTTCCAACGAGGCGCTCAGCCGAGCTTGTGAGAGAGGGTAGGCTGGGCGGCTCGCACGTGTATGATAGAATAGGCGCTGCTTGAAGTACCGTGGACTCAACCCCCTTCGCTACTCCAAGCGCTGGTGAACAAGGGACGCCCCTGGCGATACGTCAGGCGGCGTCTTTTGTTTGGGTGTCTTCCTCCCCCTCGCTCCCTTTCGGGGTGCGCTGGCTCCCTTTCTTTGGCCCTGGCTTGTGCTCGATGGCCAGATAGGCATCCAGAGCGGCCTTGTCGATCATCCAGTAGTGGGTTCCAATCGGGAGTTCCACCTTGCGTGCCTTGATGCGCCCGATAGCCGCCGAGCGCACCAGGAATGAGATACTCAGCCCCTTTCCCCGTGCTTTGCTGTACTCGTGTGCCTGGCGAATGGTGAGTTCTTCCACGGCATCCTTCCTTTCGGTTGTGATGGGTCTCTGCACCAAGTATAGCGCATATTCAGAATTAGTTCAAGCACCTATTGCATTTTATTGGAAGACCTGATATGATATTAGTATAAATACCAATTGTAAATATGAAGGAGGATATCTGATGGCTCCCACACCCCCACCAATTCCTAACACGTTTCTTCAGTTCCCGATGGGCGCTGGTCCAGCCGACCTCTTGGAGCAGGCGGTTGGCTATAGCGGCCAGGCGCGGTTTTGGGCGACCTGGTGGGGGAGCGGAGACGAAGCCTACTATACGGATGGCAATATGGAAGCAACCGGCAACTGGCAGGGATACCAAACGTTTACTGACCACCCGCTGATGGCGGCCTTCCTGGCCCGGATGCACGCTGACCTGGGCAGTTCTGAAAACCGTGCCCGGCATCTTTTGCTCATTGATCGGGAGACCCGCCAGGTCTATCTGGCGCGCTTCAACGAGGGCCAGCGGTTTCTGCACACGCAATGGGGACCACCGCCTGTCCTGACTCCGGAAGAACTGATGGAGCGTGTCAAGCGCATTCAGGCCCAGATGGAGGCGTGGGAGCGCCAATCCCCTGCGGATCGACACCAAGAGGTGATGCAGCGCATCACCAGGCAGCAAGAGGCATGTCAACGCCTGCAAACCTGGCTCACGCGAGCCTCAAACACATCAGTTTAATTAGGGAACGTCTCTTCAAGGGCCAATGTATATGCCAATAGACTGGACACGGTATCCGCCTACCTGGTTTACCAAGATACGCCCGGCAATCTTGCGCCGGGCCGGACAGCGCATCGACACTGCCACTGGTCTGATCGTGCGCCAGGCGCGATGTGAGTGGTGTCAGGTAGAGAACGGCAGCACGCGCCGGGGAACACGCATCATTCTCACCATCGCCCATCTTGGAGCGCCGGTTGCCACTGGCACAGGTTGGCAGATTGGCAATCCGCATGACAAATTTGACATCCGAGCAGACAACCTTTGTTGTCTTTGTCAACGCTGCCACCTATTTTACGATCTTCCTGACCACATGCAGCACGCAGCGGAGGGACGAGCGCGGAAGCGGCAAAAGGCAGGCCAGCTTGCGCTGTTTGAGGTGGATGTGCCACCTGCTTATCTCCGACGCGCGCCGGGGGAAGGGATGGAGCCAGGGTGGTTGAGAGCCTGGTATGGGGGAACGACACTTTGCGCCAGTGCGGAAGCGCTCTGGAACGGAGGAGCCTACTGTGCTTGAGGAGAGACATACCTGCCGCGTGTGGGGCGCGCTGTTACAGTCAGAGCCAGACCTGCGGGTGCAGTATCGAGAGCGCCACCGTGATCCCACCGGCCAGGTTCACCTCCAGCATGCAAGCGTGCTGGGACGCTTTAAGTGCCCACGCTGCGGAGGCTGGAGCGAGTATGCGCTGTGGGAAGTTGCCCCGCAGCGAGACAGGGGCGAGTCCGCCGAGCGGTCTAGAGAAGATTTGGAGTAGGGGAAACTCGTATGCTTTGCTTATGGAACAACTGCATCCACTCGCAACGAGGGAGGAGTTGGCACGCATCTTCTTCGAGGACTTTGAACGTCAAGGAAGCTTTGTTTTCTGAGAGGTGAATGTAATGAGCAAGAGAGAAATCGACTTGACCTCAATTGAGGTACAGCCCGCTGGATTGCCTGTGCTGCCTTTGAAGCGCGAGCGGGTCGATGCGTACCTGGGCAGTAAACATTTGTACGAGCGTCTCTGCTTCGCAGGGGTGCATGATCGCTGCCTTCTTGCCTGCGCCTGGCTGTTTGATCACCCCGGCGCGAAAGTCAGCATTGGCAGCGATGCTGCCATGATCGATGGTCGATGCTATCGATTGGCACAGTGGCAGCAGCACGAGGTAAGCCGCCTGGATGCAGCTTTTCCCTACGATAAAGTTGTGACCAAGCGCCAATATATTGCGTTAGGGGCGCAGCGCCAGCCACGACGAAAGCGAGTACGCCCATGAGCAGCAAACAACGCTCAGAGCTGCCTCCAGAGAGAGGGCAGCCTGGGACACCCCCACCAGTGCTCTTGCTCACGATTGGCATCGATGCCGCTGGGCATGTCTGCAAGCGGGAAGGCTTTCTGCGTGCAGGAACGCAGGCCCAGATGGAGACTGCTCGCCATATTGATTACCTGCTGGATGTGCTGGGGCGGGAGCAGGATGAACAGGAATGGGGGCATCCGATTCTGCCTCTGGAGGCCGTCACGGGCTGGCAGCAGGCTCGGATGATTAAGCAGCTGCGGCAGGAGAGGAAGGGGCATCATGAGCAGTAACGAGGCCGCTGGCCGGGCTGTTGCCTGGCAAGCCTTTGTGCGAATGCAAGCGATCTTGACCTATCCCCATCATACGCACTGGGGCGAACAAGCCTGGGCAGAGTATGCCCATCATATTTCGAATGGGTTTCGAGACCTGTTCACCCTTACGGAGCAGGAGCGCGGGGAGGCCGAAAACCTCTTCTTCAACACGATTATTCGCCTGCAAGAGGTCGAGCAGGGCACGCAGATCAGGCTGAACTGATCTGGCAGCCACGCTGCGCCGAACCCCAAGTGAAGGCAGGAGCTTGTATGCCCCAGGTTGCGTACCTATCAGAGGTGATTCCTGGCCTCATTCTCGGTAATCGTGGCAAATCACCACTGTCCTGAGGGAGAACTGGCTGCCTGAAGCCTGGTTAGCACCTGCCGGTGATGCTCTCTCCCAAGCAAGCGCCTCCCAGGCTTCACGCTGACCAGCAGATGGCTGGAGGCAGAGTAACGCGCCATCAGGTCATGAGCACCTGACGCCGACTGGCTGACCCTCCCTTGCGACCAGCAGCACGCGCCTCAGCGCTGGTCCACTCATGGGCAGTACCCCGCACATGCGCGGCCCGACCACCCTTGCTGGCAATCTCGCGCTGTTTATTGGGGTCCATCGACGCGAACCCACGTCCTCGGCCTTTCCGTTCTGTCACCATTGCGACCCTCTCCTTTCTTTGCCACAGGGAATACATCCCTATGGTGCTTCAGGGCGATCCAGTCTTGCTGCGCAGCACGGCTTGTTGGCCCCAGCCTCTTCTGGTCTGGCCGCCGATACGATCAGCCGACTCTGGGCGTTCCCAGGGCTTTCCGACGAGCGAGACCCTTGGCCTCGCTGCGCTAAACGCTGAGCACCCCGCCGAGGAAGAGATGACTCCCAAGTTTCGTGCCACCATCTGGTGAAAAATAGGGCTTGACAAAATATTGATCGCTTACTAAAATGACAAGTAGTCAGTATTTATCTGTCCATTGGGCAGGAAGGAGGCGAGCATGCGAAGGCGAGAACGCGAGCGCTACGATGCGCTCTATGAGGTCCGCGAGCTGGTCCAGCAGGGCAACTGGGTCGTCCTGGATGTCGAAACCATTGGGTTGGAGCCGCCAGAAATCATCCAATGGGCGGTGGCCGCGCCCGATGGCACGATCCTGGGCCAGGGGTTCGTCCATCCGATCAGGCCGATCACCGAGGGCGCGCGGGCGATTCATGGCATTCCTGATGAGCGCGTAGCCGATGCGCCTCCCTTTGCCGAAGCCTGGAGTGAATTATCTCGGCTGCTGGCCGGAAAAACGGTGGTCGCCTATAATGCGAGTTTTGAGCGCGAGGCGCTTCACGTTTCGGCAGTTCCCTACTTTTCCTTTCTCTGGGGTCAACCCCGTTTCCGCTGGCTGTGCGCGATGGAGGCGTTTGCCTGCGCCTATGGCGACTGGCACCCGTATTTCCACTCTTACACATGGAAAACGTTGGAGACGGCGTGCCACTTCTTCACCATTCCCCACGATCAGGCGCACTCCGCCGCAGGCGATGCCAGGGCTACGGCGCAAGTGATGCACGCCCTGGCCGCGCTGGCCGAGCAAGAGTTGCCAGCGGGCTATCATCTGCCCCGCGACGTGGCATGCGCCGGGGGCTGTGGGAAGTCGGAGACCTTCCTCTTTGGCGATGCGGGCGACTGGGAGGGCTGGTATTGCGGCGCGTGCGGCGTGCTGGCAGGGATGTATCATCTCTGTCCGCAGTGCAAGGGCACCCCGACACTGCTCTTCACGCCGGACGTGACCGAATGGTGCCGGTATTGCCTGGAAGCGGACAAGCTGGAGCGAGGGGAATACCATCGGTGCGCTGGATGCGGCGGGGTCGTTGAGGCTCCGGAGCGGGTGCAGAAGTATCACGACCAGACGTGCCAGCGGCGCGCGTATCGCCGGAGGCGGGAGCAGCGCGAGGAAGCGGTGCCGGAAGGCGTGACCCCAGTACGAGCAGGACAGCACCAGCTTGAGACGATCCACGAGGGGAGTGCTCGGCTGTGCTGCACCATCTGTCAACAGACCTGGACGAGCAAGGACGTGCGCAGTGTGTGCCCAGGTGTGCCTACCTTCGCCTCATGGTTTTCGGTCCCAGCCGACCGCTTTGTGACGTGGACGGAACTGAGGCGACGGCATTACACCACGAGCCGGGCTGTGCCTCACGCGGCAGTGCGCATAATCAAAGCCCCGTATTATCGGTATCTCTACGATCTTCAGCGCTCCACTCCGATAACGATTGCTCCGGAACGCCAGCAGGCCATTGCCAAGGCGAAAGCCACCAGCCAGGCACATTACACCTGCCGGATGTGCCAGGAGTATTACACCTCGCCTGATGAGCGCAAGGCGTTTGTGGCGCAGGTGTGCAAGCATTGCCAGTGGGAGGTGCGGGAGTGGAACCGGCGCGTGGCCTGGGCGCGTGAAATGATTCAGCAGGAGGCGGTGCTGCTGGAAGTCGAAACCTATAAGCCCGACCCGAAGCAGCCTGGACAGCCGGTGAGCTGCACGCTGCTTGACCTGGCGAGCGGGACGATCCTCCGCTCCGGAGCGCTTCTGCCAGAGGATGCGCCCGCGCTGGCAGCTTTGATCGATCACCACCCAACACCAGTGCTGACTTGGGATGGGGAGGGCCTCTGGGCACTCCGAGACTGGGCACAGGGAGCCACGGGCAAGGTGGTGTTGTTTGGACGGATGGAGCATCTGGCCGAGCATCTGACGCATACGCGGCAGGGCGAGCAGGTGGTGGTCTGGGAGACGCGCCCCTATGAGAATGGCTACCCGGTTGCTGATTTGGCGTGGTACTGCGCGGCCTATGGCGTCGAAGCGGGGTCAACCCACCTGGAGACGATGCGCCGGTTGGTGTTGCATCTGGCAGCGCAGGAGCCGCTGGTGCTGACCGCGCCGGAACAGGAGGTGAAGCCGCATGCGCGCCGAACCGCCTGACCCGTTGACCACGCAGATGTGGCAGAGGCTTTCCGACGCGAAAACCAGTACCATGCCTCCTGCGGAGGTGATTGAAGCACTGACCCTCTCGCTGCGCCGTGATGTGGCCTCGCCTTTCGCGTCGGGCGAGGCAAGGCAGACACACCGCGTATGATGAAGTCCTCGAACGAGCACTCGCAGCGCGAGCGCGGGCAATCATCCTCTTAGAAGCGTCTTCAGGCACGCCGCCTGAGGTATAACAGGCATGGAGGTGCAGAGATGAACACCGATCTGAAGTGGTATCGGAAAAGTGCCGAATCGGGCGAGTGGTCGGCTGTGGTGTTGGCTGAAAGCGAAGAGGACGTGCGCGAATTGCATGAGCGCGAGCAACTCTTGCTGCCAACCCTCGCCCACCAGTATCCAGGCCCGTTTCGGATTGAGGCGCTGCCGCCTTCGTTTGTGCCCCCGGAGCCGCTGGCCGCCCTGGAGCGCGGCGATTTTGCCGCTGTGGAGGCTGCGCTCGGCCTCTTGCCGAAGTCGCCAGAGGGGGGAAGGGAGAGCATGAGTAGTCCCGGCTATCGCCCGCAGCGACATACCTGCGGCCAGGTGGTCTGGGTGAACGTAGAACTGGGCACCTATTGGAGCGCCGATCCAGATCATGGCCGGATGCTGACGACCTGCCCCGGCTGCCATGAGCGGTTGGCCGCGTCAGGATTTGAGTTGGGCTGGAAGTGGCGGGAGGTGGAAGCGCAGCGGGAGGCGGAAAGCGAGGCAGACCATGCGCCTTTCGATCAATGAAGATGGCAACGTGCAAATTGACCTGGAACCGGATGATGAGCAGGTGATTGTGAACATCGGCCCAGCGCAGGTGTTGTGCTTTGGGGGCACCATCGCCGATCCGGGCACCGGCCCACTCGTACAGGTGGTGGTCACCGACGAGATCGCGCAGGCAGTGGTTGAGTATCATAATGCGTGCGTCGGTAACTCCTCTCTGGAGGTACAGTTTTCGCCGCTCGCAGAGGGCGGAGCCGCGCCTGGGTGACAGCGGAATGCAGGGACCAGGCATGAGCCTCTAAGCAAAGAAACGTGCAGAATCCTCTGAAAAGAGGTGTATCAGCGGCGTTCGCCAGAGGAGGGAGAAGGTGACAAAATCAGCCACTCGTCCACAAGCCCAGCGCAGTGGCGTGCGGCTCTGGTGGCCGGTGGAAGCACTCATATCCTATGGCTACGTCTTCACACGGGAGGCGGCCCGGCAGGGCCTGGAGGGCGTCATCGAGATTGACGACCAGCCCGTCATGAGCCGCGCCATCACGGAGCGCGACGGCGCTCTGTGTTGCGTTTTCACCTTTAGCGATGGCGACACCAGGCGCATCGCTCTGCCGCTGGCCGAGGAGCAGCAGAAAGATGAGGCGCACTCATGACCAGCGAGGCTCAGGATAACACGGCTCGCCGAGCACAGGAGGCCGCCTACCGGCGCGGCTGGCAGCATGGCAGTGTGGAAACGACGCTGCTGGTGCTTCAGTTGATGGAGTTAGGCTATGAGCGTCGCAAGATCAGGCAACTCCTGGCGATGTATAACGACCTGTGTGTGAGCGCCTGGCGCACTGAAGGTGACCTGGAGCAGATGGAGCCATTCCCCGCGTTCGACATCGAGCGCCTGGAAGCCATTGCAGCCACGCGCCCAGGCTATGCGTGGCTGCTACACGAGCCGTGATATTACCAGCCGCGAGGAGAACCCGTCGGCAGGCAGGAGCGTGTGTGAGCGCCTGGGGGCGTGTGCGCCCCGACCAGAAAGGAGCACTCGATGTCTCCTCCTCGTTGGCCCAGGCTTGAGTTCGATGCGTATGGCGACAGAGGCGACGGCGGTTTCGGCTTCATTTTCATGTTGCCCGCTGAAGAGGATGAACCGGGTGAGCCGCCGCTGCACCATCATATCCTGTTCATCATCAAACGCCCTGGTGCTTCGCTCTCCCCTGATCCTGGCAGAATCGGGCACGCGCGGAACGTCCTGGCCTGGTTTGCAAAGTATCACTTTCCAGATTGGGCGGAACTGCCTCTGCTCGACCCAGCGGTGCTCACCAGGGAGGCACATCCGCAGAATCCGCCGGGGTTCGGCCAACCAGGAACGGAGCACTGGCAGTGGTACGGAACGCTGCTGGAGGGCGTGCGCTGCCCCTCCGTGCGCGGCTCCTGCGAGTTGTTCATCGGCCAGGCGATGCCACCAGGGGAAGCATGGGACCCGCTGATCACCCTGGAGTTCGTGAACGATATTGCCAGGCGGATGCTGATACAGATTGACGCAACCAGCGAGAATTGATACCCCCCGCGCTCGGCCCTTCCTTGCCTTTCGGCGTCAGCCGATTGTCCCTGCTCCCTTGTATTTTTACTCCTAGCGTGCTACAATGCGTCAAACTTGGTTGTTCTCTTGTTTCAATGGGATCGAAAGCACATGCAAAAGTGGGAATACACGGGGATGATCGTCGCCTGGGTTCCAGATGATGAAGAGGGCGATTGGCTCGTTCAATCTGTAAAGGGTGAGCATGTCGAGGGAGACAGCAGCGAGCGGCAGCCACAAAAGTACTTTAACGCACTGGGCCAGGAGGGTTGGGAGCTGGTTGATAGAACTGCTATTACGGTTAAAGGCACCACTACCTTCCTTACCTACCTATTCAAGCGGCCAATAGAATAGGTGGTTTGCTTTGGCGTGTCTCTTAGTGGCGAAACACCAGTGGCTTTGGTTTCCGGTTCTTCATAGGCCGACAAGAACACACCAGCAATACGTCGCGGGCTCGCTCGGAGGAGCGGGCCTTCTCTCTAGGTTGTTTAGGCAGGCAGAAAATGGACGATGTACAGCCAGATCAACTACAAACCCTTGCCCAGAGAATGAAGACCGGCGCATGGAAATTCTTAAGGGGCGTGGGAGGGTTTGTTAACGCTATGGCAGAGGCCCATGAGAAACGCATGGCCGAGCCAATTCCATGCCCCAGATGCAGTGCCATTCATCCTCGGAAGGTGCTTCAGTCAGCTCGTTACCGCTTTCCAGAAACCCTGCCGCGCGGATTTGATCGCCCGTATAGTGCCTGCCCTGCCTGTGTGCAAGCTGCAAAGCAAGAACTGGAACGAATACGGCGCAGCCAACGTATCGCCCGCGAATATGAGCGGGTGGCTAGGCAGCGCGAACGTGCCCGCGAGCATGGTTTACCGGCCACACTCACGGGAAAGCAGTGGATTGCCAAAGTGGAGCGGTATCAATGGAAGTGCGCTTTCTGCCGAAGGGCCGCCTTTACGGACTTGGAGCATCTTACCCCCATTTCACAAGGGGGTGGGACCACTGATGACAACTGCTTTCCAGCTTGTAAATCCTGCAACTCCATGAAAGGCAAACGGCACCCAGACGATTTCGTTTGGATGGGCACTGCCATTGATCGTATTAAGGCGGAACAGATTGCGGCTCATGCTTCACTGACATTGCGTTCCCAATCCATGATGCCGCGTCGGCGTCGGCGTCGGCCAGCACATAAGCGGCATCAGTTGAGTCAGTTGCCGAGAAACCAACCGAGCCAGGATTGCTGATACAGCGCGAGGAACCGCTCTCCAAGGGCGATGCTGATCGCTGAACAGTGCCGGTATGCGAGAGGAGACCACCCCAGGCGAGGCAGGCGCGAAACATCGCCGGGGAGCGGCAGCCCCAGCCCGGCCAGCTCCACCAGCGTGCCCAGCTACGCCCAGCCTCGGCGGCCTGGGCCGACGCACCAGCGAACACGCCCTGCGAGACGAGCGTCTGAGACCCCCTTGAACGTGACCGGCAGACCCGCTATAGTAAGGGCAGGGATGGTGAGCCTTGCCCATCCCACGGCCAAGCGCACGCCGTGCCTGAACGGATACCCTGCTTGGACCGCGAGGCCAGGCGAGACGCGGATGAGGACATCCGCGTGCAGAAGGTGGAAAGGAGCGCTGGTGTGCTCACCGTGGTGCAAGAAAGCAAGAGGCGTGTCATGAAGACCTGGTATCCACCAAGCCTACAGGATTGTGCGATCTGTCGAGCGCCCACCCAGGAGGCCCTATGCGGCAATCGGCTGCTCTCGCGCTGGGAGGTGCGCGCTCTGCCGCCTGACCTGGCGCAAGCTCTTTCCTGGCGCTGTGAGCGGCACCAACGCGCCGTGCAGCGGCCAGCCACAGCGGTTCGGGCGAGCGAGCAAGGCGATTTGGTGTTCCTGCTCCAGTGCAGGCATGAGGTGCGCTGGGTGTCTCGCGGCAGCGGGGGCTACACGCCAAAGCTCGTGAAAGAGCGGCTGGCGACGCGCCAGATTCGGCTTGACCAGCCCCAGCGCTGCTATCGTTGTGGCGATCTGGAGCAGCAGCAGGAGCGGCAGCGATGAGCCAGGACCGCCTGGCCGCACTGATCCAGGCCCACCAGGAGGCGATAGAGGCCGGGCGAGAGCCACTGCTCGCCCATGAGACCATCGTGAGCGTGCTGCGCGGGCTGGACCAGGGCGCAGTCACCAGGGGTCTGGTGATCCGCTTGCTGACGTCCCAGGCCCAACTGGCCGATGAGCCAACCGAAGTAGCGCTTTATCGCCAGGCAGCGGCAGCCATCCGGCAGATGCCGCGCGAGGAGCCGTGAGATGCGCGAAGCCGACGAAGAGGCGCTCCGTCGCTACACCCTGATCCGCACCCTCAAGCTCCTCTCTGCTGGCATCGGGTTGTGCCCAAGCTGCGGAGAGGTGTCCGAACGCTTCGTCAAACGCCCCTCCGCGTCCAAGGATACCAAGCCGCGCTGTCTGGACTGCTGGAAAGCGGAGTGCTGACCAGGACGCCACGACGTGCGGCGCGGGTAAAGGGCGTGGCAAGCCAGCGGCAGCCCCAGCCCGGCCACCCCCACCAGTGCCCTCTTTTGGTCGTCCCGCAAGCTCCTTATCTGCTGTGAGGGACACACCGATATCCCGGCGCGCAGCGCTGCTCACTCCTCGCAAAAGCGTGTTTTGTATTTTTGTCGATACTGTCGGTCAGTATCGACAATAGCAATCAATGGGTGATTATACAGTGCCTGGTTGATAATTATTGATGGGTTACTCTTTGCTTGACTGCTTAATATGATAGTGTCGGTCAGTATCGACAAAACCGGAAAAATGGGTTTTGGGATTGACAGTCACTATCGGTCGCGGTATGCTGCGAGAAGTGCTGACTGGCACGCTACGGCATAAGCGTTCGCGCCGAGAGGCGAAGGAATAGGGTGTATGTCCCATCCCACATCCGCGAAACCAGGCCGCAAGAACCCCCCGTCTCCACTGGAGCGGTATGTAGATGAGTTGGCTGATGAACAAGATTACTGGCTGACCATCACCGATGCCGCGCGTGCCACCAGGCGGCAAGATATTACCATCCGGCGCTGGATTGCTGCGGGCGACCTGCCGGTGCGCCGAAAGACCGTGGGCCTGAATAAAAGGACGCGCCAGGTACGCGCCAGCGATCTGGCTCGGCTGACCGCAATCATCGACCCGACCGCAGCGATTACGGGCGAGCCAGGGCGCTTTGACGTGCTGAGTATCCCCCAGCAGCAGGCCACGATTCTGAAAGAGCACCAGCAGCTGCTGGCTGCTCACACACACCTCACTGAAACGGTTGAGGCGGCGGTACAGCAGATGCGCGAGGCGGCGGCGCAAGGACGCCAGGCGCTGGAGGAGCACACCCGCCAGGTCACGGAGGCGTTGGGGGCGCAACGGCAGGAGTACACGGCTCACCTGGCCCAGCATGGGGAGGCGCTTGCGGCCCAGCGCGAGGAGTGGCTCTCGGCAGTTACTTCAGTCGCGCAAGCCACCCAGGCCGAGGCGGCGGCGCTTTCCAGCCAGATCACCGCAGAGTCAGAGGCTCGGCAGCAGCTTGCGCAGCGCTTCACGACGCTGGAACAGACGGTTGCGGGCCTCCAGCAACAGCAGACGGCGTATCAGCAGCAGATGGAATCGCGCCTGGAGGCCCTGCACCAGGAGAGCCAGCAGCGGCAGCAAGAGGTGCAGGGCTGGCTGGCGCAGTTTGAGCAGGCGATGGAGGAGGCGCTCGCGCAGTTGGGAAGGGAGATCGAGGCAGCCCAAGCAGCAGTCGAGACCGGGATCGAGATGCTGCGCACGCAAAACGCAGGCCAGGAAGCCGCATGGAATGAGCGGCTGGAGCAGATGGAGGCGACACGAGCCGACGCCGAGCAGGAATTACGCCGCGAGATCGCCACGCTCAAGCAGCGCTTGCCCAACGACGAAACCGAGCAAGAACCGAAATGAGCCAGCAGTGGATTGCCCAGGCGCTTCAGGAGCACGAGAACGCTATTCAACGGCACCAGCGGTATGCAGCAGCCCATGAGGCCATTATGCTGGTGCTGCGCGCCGTCGAACAGCAGACGATCACCACACCCGAGGCCCTCGCACAGCTTGAAGAGGCAGCGGCTGCTCAAGAGGAATTGGGCCTGCTGGGCCTGTACCGTCAGGCCATCGAGCGCTTGCGAACGCCTCACCCATAGGAAACGGATCGAACAGCCAGGAGCGCCGCCACGTGCTATGATGGAGCGTGATCGATCAGCCGCAGAAAGGGAATCCTCTTTGGTGCCGGAACAGGTGATGCCTTCCAGCGTGGCCGCCCAAGTGGGCAGGGAACGTTCTGTTCCGTGCGCCTCGCGCTGGAAGCGCTTAGTGGCACCACCGCTGCGAGATGCACCTGGCAAACAGGAAGCACGACCAACCCGATCCAGGTACTACATGCAATGGCTGATGGATGTTTCCCGTACCCGCGCCATTTGGGGTTCTGTGTCTTTTTTGCTGTGTGGTGGTTGTATCCGCTCTGAGATTGGAGCGCGATGGAAAGGAAGGCGACTGCCATGCCCGCTTCCCCACTCTCCTGCCCAACCTGTGGAACTGTCAACCCAAGCGATGCTGCATCCTGTACAAACTGTGGACAGGCGCTCTCCGTCGCTCCCGCTTCGCTCACGGGCCTCTTGCCTGCTGACCATCTCCTCCGGCAGCGCTATCGCATTGTGACGCCGGTCGGCAAGGGAGGCTTCGGCGCGGTCTATCAGGGCCAGGACACGCAGCTTGCCAATCGGCTGGTGGCGATCAAAGAAATGAGCCAGCGCGGCTTGACGCCAGAGGAACTTCAGGAAGCGACTACCGCTTTCGAGCGGGAGACCCATTTGCTGGCAGCCTTGAGCCACCCCAACCTGCCGTCAGTGTACGAGTATTTCAGCGAGCACGGGCGCACCTATCTGGTGATGGAGTTTATCCAGGGGGAAACGCTGGAGGGCGTGTTATCTCAAGCGTCAGGCGGGAAGCTAGGGGTGGAGGAGGCACTTTCGATTGGCGTGCAACTCTGCACCGTACTGGAGTATCTGCACACGCGCCAACCGCCGATTATCTTCCGTGACCTCAAGCCCTCCAACGTACTGATCACCAGCGAGCGCCATCTGTATCTCATCGATTTTGGGATCGCTCGCCACTTCAAGCCGGGCCAGGGCCGGGATACCGTCGCCTTCGGCTCGCCGGGCTATGCCGCCCCAGAGCAGTATGGCAAAGCGCAAACGACCGTCCAGGCCGACATCTACAGCCTGGGGGCGACGCTGCATCACCTGCTGAGCGGCCACGATCCCTCCCTCTCCCCCTTCCTCTTTGCGCCGTTGCACCTTTCCGAATGCCCGGACCTGGGGATGCTCATTGGACGCATGCTGGAGCAGGATGTCAAGAAACGGCCAGTGAGCATGGCGGCGGTGAAGCAAGAACTGGAGCGCCTCGCAACGCCAGCAGCTGCGTCCCCTCCACCGGTGAAAACGCCTGAACAATGGATGGAGGAAGCCGAGGCATATTTTGCTGACGAGCGGTATGATGAGGCATTGGCTGCCTTCGAGCAGGTGACCATCCTTGATCCCACCCAGGCTGAAGCCTTTGTGGGGAAAGGAGAGGCGCTCAATGCGCTCGAACTCCCCCATGCCGCGCTGGTTGCTTTTGAGCACGCCAATCGCCTTCATCCCGATCATGCGGGCGCCTATTATAACAAGGGCATTGCCCTCGATGCCCTCCAGCGGTATGAGGAGGCCGTGGCCGCTTATGAGCAGAACATCCGCCTTGATCCATCGGATGTGGTTGCTTGCCAGAGCAAAGGGACGGCTCTCCTCAACCTCCAGCGCCCAGCGGAAGCAATTGCAGCGTATGACCAGGCTATTCGTCTTCAACCAACCTGGGCATTCCTCCACCGAGAGAAGGGCGATGCGCTCATGGAACACCAGTTTTACCAGGAAGCAGTCTACGCCTATGACCAGGCGCTTCGTCTCGCTCCCAAGGATTTCGGTGCGTGCCTGAACAAAGGGGTTGCGCTCGCACGCCTTCAGCGGTACAAAGAAGCCCTCGCGGCCTGCCAGCAGGCTGTTCGCCTTGATCCCACTTCTGGACTGGCTCACTATAACAAAGGAATTACCCTGCGGAACCTGGGCAAGTGGGAGGAGGGAGCCCAAGCGCTCCAGAAGGCACGCAAACTGGGCTATGAGCCGGAGTAGGCGTTTCCGAGGAAGCCTACATCTCTCTCGAAGACGAGTGCTACGTGAACCAGAGAGGGAACAACGACCAACACGATTAGTCCTACATGTTCGGCGTAGAAACGCGGTGGCTGTGGGTAGTGCAAACGGAGGCTTGTCACCTGGCCGGTCTTCAATTATAGTAGCCCCTAGCAAAGTAGGAAGTGAGGATGGATGCCATGAAGCCCCAGACGCTCCGCAAAACGGCCCTGGACGACTATTACCGCCACCTGAAAGAGTTACAGGGCAAGGCGGTGACCAACGAAGAAGGCTTACGCCCGGCCTTTCAGGGCTTGCTCATCAGCCTGGGTCGTGAGCAGGGCTGGACGCTGGTGCCAGAGGTGCGCCTGGCGAATGGCAGCAGGCCAGACGGCACCTTCGTGGATGCCAATACGCTGCACCGGGGCTTCTGGGAGGCCAAGGATACCAAGGACGATCTGGAAACCGAGATCAAGAAGAAGATCGCCCGTGGCTATCCGCTGACCAACACGATCTTTGAGGATACCCAGCACGCGGTGCTCTTTCAGCAGGGCAAGCGGGTGCTGGACGTGGCTGACCTCACACAGCCGCAGTGGCTCACTGATCTGCTCACCCAGTTCTTCAGTTACACGGAACCCGCCATTGCCGAGTTCGAGCAGGCGGTGGAGGAGTTTCAAGGGCGCATCCCCGATCTGGCGAAAGGACTACTGGCGCTCATTGCCCAGGAGCGTGGAGCCAATAAGCGCTTCCAGCAGGCATTTGGAGCGTTCCACACCCTCTGCCAGAGCGCCCTCAATCCGCACATTAGCGTGGCAGCGATTGAAGAGATGTTGGTGCAGCACCTGCTGACCGAACGCCTGTTCCGCACCATCTTTGATGACTCCGACTTCACCAACCGCAATGTGATTGCCCGCGAGATCGAGCAGGTGATTCAGGCGCTCACCAGTCGTGCCTTCAATCGAACCGAGTTCCTGAAGGGATTAGATCGCTTTTATAAAGCGATTGAAGAAGCTGCGAGGACCATCAGCGACTGGACCGAGAAGCAACACTTTCTCAACACGGTCTACGAGCGGTTTTTCCAGGGGTACTCCGTCAAGCAGGCCGATACCTTGGGCATTGTCTATACCCCCCAAGAGATCGTAGACTTTATGGTTGTCAGTGTTGAGGAGGTGCTGCGGCAAGAGTTTGGCAAAGACCTCTCCTCACCTGGGGTGCAGATTTTGGACCCCTGTACCGGCACCGGCAACTTCATCGTCAATATCTTGCGCCGCATCAGTCTGAGCGCGCTTGAACAGAAATACACCCAAGACCTCTTTGCCAACGAGATCATGCTGCTCGCCTATTACATTGCCTCGCTGAACATTGAGCATGCCTACTACGAGCGTGCCGGTCACTATCTGTCCTTCGATGGCCTCTGCTTTGTAGATACACTGGAGCTAGCCGAAAGCCAGCAGATGAGTATGTTCGTCGAGGCAAACACCGAGCGGGTGGAACGCGAAAAAGCCGCAGAAATCACGGTTATTATTGGCAATCCCCCTTATAACGTCGGCCAGATGAGCGAGAATGATAATAACAAGAATCGCGCCTATCCGGTCGTTGATAAACGAATCAGCGATACTTATAGTAAAGGTTCTAAAGCAACCAATACAAAAGCGCTTGCTGACGCCTATGTTAAATTCTTTCGCTGGGCGACGGACCGTCTAGGCAAACGTGATGGGATTGTGTGCTTGGTGAGCAACAACTCCTTTATCCACAAGTTTGCCTTTGATGGGATGCGCAAGCATCTGTTACAGGATTTTTCCCAGGTGTACCACTTTGATTTCAAAGGTGACGCCCACACGACAGGAGATCGGCGACGTTCCGAGGGAGGGAATATTTTCGATGATAAGATTCGCGTCGGCGTGGGGATTACCATTTTAGTGCGCTCGCATTCCAAGACGGAGCCGAGGGTTTTCTATCATTGCGTTGGAGATGCTTGGTCTGCGGCACAGAAGAAAGCGCACCTCAGTTCATTCAAAACGATGAGCGAAGTTCCCTGGCAACCGCTCATCATTGATACCCAATCCAACTGGCTGACTGGGAGCCTCCCTGCTGATTTTGCCACCTTCTTGGCTCTGGGCAGCAGGGAAGGAAAGGCAGCAAGAGATACACGGGCGGGAGGCGTGGAGGTGGAAACGATTTTCAAAGTCTACTCCAGAGGAGCAGAAACCACGCGCGATAGCTGGATGTATGATTTTGCTGCTGGGAGACTCGCTGAAAAAGCCAGCAGGATGATTGAAACCTATAACGCAGAGCTGTCCCGCTGGATGCGAGCAGGTGCGCCCCCAAATATCGATGACTTTGTGCTGGCAGATGAGACGAAGATCAAATGGAGTAGCAGGCTCAAGGAATGTTTCGCCCGCAGAATCGAGGCCAACTTTGCTCCAGCAGCCACCCGTAATGCCCTGTATCGCCCATTTACGCGCCAATGGCTGTATTTCGATAGCGTCATGACGCATCGCCAAGGGCTGCTGCCGATTATCTTTCCGACCTCTGCCAGTGAAGCAGAGAATATCAGCCTGGTGGTCAGTGATTTAGGCTATCGCTCTCCATTCAGCACGCTGGTCACGAATATGATTCCGGATTTGCATCTCCTGGCAGGCTCCGATGCGTTTCAATGCTTCCCGTTCTATATCTACGCGGAGGATGGGAGCAATCGCCGGGAGAATATCACTGATTGGGCGCTCTCGCAGTTCCAGGCGCACTATGGCGAGGAGGTGAGCAAGCGCGACATCTTCCACTATGTCTATGCGCTGCTGCATCACCCCACCTACCGCGAGCGGTACGCCGAGAACCTGAAGCGCGAACTGCCCCGTATCCCACTGCTGGCTGACCGCGAAGCGTTTGCCGCGCTGGTCCAGACTGGCGTGCGGCTGAAAGATTTGCACCTGGGCTACGAGGAGGTCGCGCCCTATCCCTTGCGAGCTATCGAGAATCCCAAAGCGTCTGCTGCCGATCTGTACCGCGTGACGAAGATGCGCCTCACGCCAGAGCGGTCAGCGGTGATTATCAACGATGCGCTCACCCTGGCAGACATCCCTCCAGAAGTGTCCCACTATCGGCTGGGTAACCGCTCGGCCCTGGAGTGGGTGCTTGATCAATACCAGGTCAGTACCGATTCGCGCAGCGGCATCACTAGCGACCCCAACCGCGAGGATGATCCGGAATATATCGTGCGGCTGCTCAAGCAGGTGGTTACCGTGAGCCTGGAGACGGTGCAGATCGTCGCGGCGCTTCCGGCGTTAACGATCTTCCCCCCCGATTAGGGGTGAAATACCCCAAGGCCGCAGAGGAGGACGGGTATGTGGTTGTGCTACCTCCGCTTCGAGGATCAGGGCCAGCCGATCATCTATCTCATTGGCTGTGCCGTCCAGGCCAATATTGATGAGATTGTCCGCAGGTCGAAGCAGCACGGGCTGACCGCGACCTCGCGGTTCGTCGAGCATGCGCGTTTCTATTCGTCTCGAACGATCTACCCGAAGCACGTCCTACCTGGGCAGTGGTATGACGACTGGCAATGGCTCGATGAGTGGGAGATACAAGACAGCACGCGACACCTCGTACTGATTGATCGAGACACGTCACCGGAACCCTTCATCTACGGGCAAGACCGCCGACGCACCTATCTCTTCCCGCGCGGGCGAGTGGTCTGCTGTAACAACTTGACGCTGACCGAAGTGCAAGGCCAGGTCTGTGAGTGCCTGGTGAGAACAGATATTGGTCCGCCCAGCCGGGAGCGGCCAGAGGAGTATGGAAAGGAGATCATCCACGTGCGCGTGCTCAAGCGCGTGCGGGACCAGACCCCAGAGCGCCCCCTTTCGGCCCTCCTTGCTAGCGTCTGGTAAGCCTGGTGATCTGGGCGTTTCCGCTTGTGCGCGGAAGAAACAGAAGAAATGGGTAACGCCTAGCTGTGATCACCTTCCTCACTTCGAGATCGCGTTCAAGCAGCGAGAAAGCATGGTGAAGGAGCGAGCGAGATGCCTCCATCTGAATTGGCTGATCTGATTGCCAGCGCCGAACAGCTTTCGCCAGAACGACAGCCCGACCAGGCAGTGGAACTGAACCAGCACATCGCACAACTCGATCCGACGAATGCCGCTGCGCACGTGCGTCTGGCCCGCGCCTTGCAGGCCCAACGCAAGTTTGCCGAGGCGGAGGCAGCCTGTCAGGAGGCGCTGCGGCTGCATCCGGCCAGCATTGCTGCGCTGCAACGCAGACAGCGCATCCGCGAGGAATGGGAACTGAGCCGGAAGGCGCAGGCGGTCTCCAGCTTCGAGGAAGCCTTGCAACGCGGCGTGGAGCAGAAGGAAGAAGAGAACGCGGGCCTGGCGCTTGCCTACCTGTGGCGCGCAGTGGAACTGAGTGCCTCCCGCTGGCAATCTATCCGGTCCCGCACCGCGCTGGGGGCTGCCTATCGCTCGCTCAAAGATGCGTCGTCGCTGGAGCGAGCAGCCGCCCAGTACCGGCTGGTGTTGCAGCATGCGCCAGATCATCTGCCCGCCATGACAGGATTGGCAGCGGTCCTGCGCGACCAGGGGGAACTGAGCCAAGCGCGGCGACTCTACGAGCAGGTGCTTGCCGCAGTACCCCGCGATTCGCACGCGCTGGCCGGACTGGCCGGGGTGCTGCATGATTTGGGCGATGAATCGGGCGCGCAGGAGCGGTTCACGCAGAGCGGCAGGCCGCCGTTTGGCCGTCGCCCTACGCGCTGAGCGGGCCGGGTAGCCCAACCAGCACCCTCGCGCTGCGTTGCGTGATCCCTCGCGGTTGGATTCCCCACACGCATCCCCTTGCCAGGAGGGCGGAGATCGCGTACGCTACAGGCCATGACGAGGGGTGACGAGCAAGGAGCACCGTATGGCGGAACTGGTCATCAAGAAGCGGCATGTGCCCTGGGTCAGGGCGGTGGCGTGGTCGCCCGATGGGCAGCAGGTAGCTTCGGGGTGTTGGGAGCAGCGCACGCAGGTGTGGGCTGTGGTGAGTGGCAAGACGCGCCTGACCTTTCCGCATCATGACCTGCGCGCCCTGGCGTGGTCGCCAGACGGAGCGCGCATTGCCACCGCCAGCCATGATCGCACCGTCCAGGTCTGGGATGCCAGAATAGCCGAGAAGCTGCTGACCTATCACGGTCACGCGGATGGGGTCTGGGCCGTGGCCTGGTCACCGGATGGGCAGCGGCTGGCTTCTGGCAGTTTTGACCACACGGTGCAGGTCTGGGATGCCGAAAGCGCCCAGACGCTGCTGACCTACCAGGACCATGCGGCCTGGCTCCACACCGTGGCCTGGTCGCCAGATGGGACGTATCTGGCCTCGGCGGGCGATGATGAGGTGGTGCGCGTCTGGGAGGCAGCGACGGGCGCCACCATCTGCACCTATCAGGGGCATACTCGCAAGGGTGGCGGCTCTGGCGATTCCCACCGTATCGACTCTGTTGCCTGGTCGCCCGATGGGACACGCATCGCTTCGGCGGAGGGCCGCTGGGTGCTGGTGTGGAAGGCCATGACAGGCAAGACCCTCCTGACCTCTCGTAACCAGTCTGGGTATAGTGGCCCGGCAGCCTGGTCGCCCGATGGGACGCGCATCGCCTCATCGGAGGGCTGGCCCGGCGAGGCGCGGGTCTGGGACGCTGCGAGCGGGGAGATCACCGCGCGCTATAACGGCCACACGAGCTATATCTTTGCGCTGGCGTGGTCGCCCGATGGGGAGTTGATCGCTTCTGGCGGCAGAGACCACACCACCCAGGTCTGGAAGCCTGATTGACTGCATCATCCGCCGCGCCCGATGTGGGTTTCCGGGCACCCCAAACCAGTGTCCTCTGGGTGGGAAGGGCTGCGCGGATGCGAGGGAGGCGATCAGGTTTCCTGCGCCGGATGATACTCCTCGCCTGGGAGGCCGAAGCTCCAGGCTATGGCTTCGGCAGCGGTCTGGATGGTCGGCGGCACGCGCAAGCGGCCCAAGCCGACCAGCAGGCGGAAAAGAATGGAGGAGCCAGCCGAAAAAACAAGCGCAGCTAACAATGGCTGCGCTTGTGGTGGATACTCCTGGTGCTCAGCGAAACAAGCGCCACACCGGCCAGCGCCGCCAGGCACACTATCCTCACTCTCCATTATGCCGGGCGTATTCCTGTGACCACAGAGCGCACCGACACCTGGAAGCCTGGTATCCCGTCCCTCCCATCCAGTTCATCAGCCAGGCCCATCAGCCCCACCACTTCGCCGGGCTGCCACACTTCCACCTGCCGCCGGGCTGGGAAGATCAGCAACACCAGGCGCACGCCGGACAGCGGTTTTGA
>Ga0209060_10000949_pt1 | contig 37983 bp, 34 predicted proteins | sample Coa_R1_8_FD_187155 | JGI IMG/M metagenome (GOLD analysis project Ga0209060, IMG submission 187155) | Surface soil microbial communities from Centralia Pennsylvania, which are recovering from an underground coalmine fire - Coalmine... | ecosystem: Environmental > Terrestrial > Soil >...
CCAGTGCCGGGGGTGCCGCCCGTGCCGGTGGTGCCGCCGGTCGCGCCGCCGCCGGTGCCGGGGGTGCCGCCCGTGCCGGGGCCGCCGCCGGTCGCGGTCGCACCGCCGCCGGTGCCGGGAGTGCCGCCCGTGCCGGGGGCGCTCCCGCCGGTGCCGCCCCCGTGGCCGCCGGTCTGTGTCTGGCCGCCCGAGCCACCGCCCGTGGCCGCGGCGCCAGCGCCACCCGTGCCCGCGCCCACGCCGCCGGTGGCCGTGGCGCCGCCAGAACCCTGACCCCCGGTGCCGGTCGTCGAAGCGGGAGCGTTCTCGCCGCAAGCCGCGACCACCAGCGACGCGAGGAGCCCAAACCGCCGGAGGATCTCGACGACGGAGGTCGCGCGCTTGTCCATTTCGAAAAGAGCATCGACCGACAGCCGCGTGCGTCTTGAGCGCACCTCCGTCGGAATTTTCACGACCGGCTCGCCCGGCGGGTCAGTGTTTTTCATGACGCCAACCCTCTGACACGCTCGCGCGACGCACCCATCCGGATCTGCCGCTCGAGGCCGGCGCGAAGCCGCCCGTCGGGAGCTGCGCCGGCAGCTCCTCCACCCGGAAGTAGGCGACCAGGTTGCGAAGCGACTCTGCCGCGGCGGTCATCTCCTCGACGGTGGCCGCCAGCTCCTCGGCCGCCGAGGCGTTCCGCTGGGTCACCAGCTCCACCTCGGTCATCGCCCGGTTCATCTGCTGAACGCCCGAGGCCTGCTCGCGGCAGCTCCCCGCCACCGACCGGGTCAGCTGCGCGGTCTTGTCGATCGCGGGCACCAGCTCGGACAGCAGCGCGCCCGAGCGCCGGGAGACCCGCACGCCCGTCTGCGCCAGCACGCCGATCTCGCCGGCGGCGACCTTGCTCCGCTCGGCCAGCTTGCGCACCTCCTGCGCGACGACCTCGAACCCGCGGCCGCCCGCGCCCGCGCGCGCCGCCTCGATCGAGGCGTTCAACGCCAGGAGGTTCGTCTGGTAGGCGATGTCGTCGATGATCGAGATCTTCTCGGCGATGGTGGTCATGGCCGTCGCCGTCTCGTTGGTGGCCGCCCCGCTCTCCCTGGCGTCGCGCGCCCCCTTGTCGGCGGTCCGGTGGGTCTCCTCGCTGCTGGCGCTGTTCTGAGTGATGGAGGCGTTGATCTCCTTGAGGCTGGCCGTGACCTCCTCGATGGACGAGGCCTGCTCGGCGGCGCCTTGCGAGACGCCCTGGCTGGTCGCCGACAGCTGCGAGGTGGCCGCCGCCAGCGACTGCGTCCCCGCCCGCACCTGGGCGATGACCTGCGACAGCTTGGCGGTCATCTTCTGCAACGCCAGCCCCAGCACGTCCTTGTCCGAGCGCGGCGCCACCCGCACGGTCAGATCGCCCTCGGCGATCCGATCGGCGAGCGCCGTCATCCGCCCCAGCGATTCGGCCATGGTGGCCATCGAGGCCAGCAGCGCGCCCGTCTCGTCGTGCGAGCTGGCCACCAGGCTGACCTCGACGTCCCCCTCGGCCACCCGGTCGGCGGCGTCGACGGCGCTCTTGAGCGAGCGGGTGATCGAGCGGATCGCCAGCCAGCTGGTGACCGACCCGGTGATCATGATGATGAGGCCGAGGAGAAACACCGCCGTGCTGCGACCGGCCACGAAATCGGAGGCCGCGTGCTCGGTGTTGCTGTTCTGGGTGGTGGCGATGCTGACCACCTCGTCGATCGTGGCGCGGTGCTCTTTGTAGAGGGGCTTGAGACGGTCGTGCACCAGCTGGCGGGCCTGCTCGACGTCGCCCTTGAGCAGCGTCGGCAGCACCTCGTGATCGCGCACCTCGAAGAAGGAGGTCGCCGAGTCGAATGAGCGTTCGATGAGCGCGCGCTTGAGGGGACCGTCGGGGAGCGTCTGCTTCCAGTGCGCGTGCCGGGCGTCGTATTCGTCGCGCAGCGCGTGGCTCCTCCGCACCAGCTCGTTGAGGTGGACCGGGTCGACCTCGTCGAGCATCTCGAAGACCAGCATGTAGGACTCCACGACGTAGAGCGGCGGCGGCAGGACCTCGGCGATGACGTCCTTCCCCTGCGTGATGTGCGTGTAGAGGGGGCCGTTGATCTTCACCTCCTGCAGCGTCTGATAGGAAAAGACGCCGAACAGGCCGAACGCTCCGACCAGCAGAGCGGTCGAGAGCAGCAGCTTCGTCTTGATGGTGCGGTTCCTCAGCACGAGTCCTCCGATCGATCGTTCTCCGCGTTCTCCGCGTTCTCCGCGTTGCCCGCGTTACCCGTCGCACGTCGGACGTTTGCAACCGATGTGCCCGCGTTAAGCCCGCGCCGGACGCGCGCCGCGGAGCCGCCGCCCCTGGGTCCACGGCTACCCATGGGTCTCGCGCACCCGCGCCCGGCGGGTCGGCGCGACCCGCGGAGGCCCGTCGAGACGGCGTCGCGGCGCTGGCGCGCAGCTTGCTGAGCGCCCTTCGCATGGACATCGCGGGAGCCACATCGACATGAACAGATGGATTCGATCCGTCGGAGGACTCGTCGGCGCTTGCTGGTTGGCGACGGCGACGAGCTGCCTCTACGACGCCAACGATCGCTGCAGCGCCAACCAGGTCTTCGACCCGTCCTCTGATTCGTGCGTCTGCGCGCCGGGCGCGCCGCCGCTCGGAGCGGGCTGCTTCCCTTGCCAGCCGGGCGACACGCGCTCGGCCTGCCAGTCCGGGCCCGCCGGCTTCGGCACGCCCTGCACGTCGGACGCCGACTGCCAGGGCTTCCAGGCCAGCCACTGCGAGACGCTGCAAGCGCACGTCTGCGTCGTCGCCGGCTGCCAGACCTCGCCCGACGACTGCACGGGCGGCCAGAGCTGCTGCGACCTCGGCAGCCTCGGCGTCGCGCTCACCCTCTGCCTCCCCCCCGGCCAATGCCCCGCCCAGTAGGAGACCCGGCCATGACGAGACCACACACCGCCCGATCGCCCCTCCGGCGCCCGCTGGCGCTCGCGGTGAGCGTCGCGCTCGCCGTCGTCGCCGGCGCGGCGCGCGCCCAAGTTCCCACGCCCACGACACCGACGGTGCCGCCGCCGGCGATGCTTCCCCCCCTCCCATCGCCGGCGGCGGCGCCCGCTCCGACCGTCGCGCCGCCGTTGCCGGATCTGGGCGCGCTCGGCGTCCAGGAAGACAACCAGGCCGGCGCCGACGAGCACCCGCTGCAGATCTACGGATTCGCCGACGTCACCTACTACCTGCCGCTGTTCCCCAAGACCTCGTTCCTCGCGGCCCAGCTCCCCGAGAACCAGCAGTTCGTGATGGGGAACTTCAACCTCTACCTGGCCAAGGAGATCTCCGACCGCCTGCGCGCGCTGGGCGAGGTCCGCTTTCTCTACCTGCCGGACGGGCAGACCACCGGCAACGGTTACCTCTCGACGCAGGTCGACGACCCCGCCAACCTCTATCGGCCCGTCAACTGGGCGGGGATCTCGATCCAGCGCCTCTACCTCGAGTACGACCTCCTCTCGAACCTGACGATCCGCGCCGGGCAGTTCCTGACGCCGTACGGGATCTGGAACGTCGACCACGGCACGCCCACGCTCATCTCGATCCGCGCGCCCTACGTGATCGGCGAGGCGCTGTTCCCCGTCGAGCAGACCGGCCTCGAGCTCTACGGCCACACGTTCTTCTCGGAGGTGGGCCTCGAGTATCACCTGACGCTGTCGAACGGACGGGGCCCCATCGACGACACCCGCGACCTCGACTCGAACAAGGCGATCGGCGGGCGCCTGGTGCTCGAGTGGAAGCGGGAGTTCGACCTCAAGATCGGCTTCAGCTACTACCGCGGGCTGTACACCAACCGCACGCCGCTCTCGTTCGATCCGACGACCGGCACCTCGACGTCGACCATCCTCGAGCGCTACGAGGAGCAAGCGGTCGGCGCCGACGCCAGCCTGGACTGGGGCGGGCTGGTCTTCCGCGGCGAGATCCTCGACTCGGACCACCGCTACGACGCCAACTTCCGCGGCTTCGGCCCGACCTTCACGCCCGACAACCGCCGCTGGGGCACGTACGGCCTCGTCGGCTACCACCTCCCGTGGAACCTCATGCCGTTCGCCAGCGCGCAGTACTACAAGTTCCCCGAGACGCCGGGCAACCAATACAACCCGGCGGTGCGGGCCTTCGCGGCGGGCCTGAACTACCGGCTGCACCCCAGCGTCGTCCTCAAGGCCGAGTACACCTACGCGACGCTGCCCGGAAGCCCGCTGGCCGTCGTGCGCGACCAGCCCCTCAACGTCCTCGAGACGCAAGTCAGCTGGGTGTTCTAGCCATGAAGCTCAAACGACATCTGATGATGGCGCTGGCCCTGGTGCTGGGGATGGCGGCGCTCGAGCCCGCCCGCGTCTCGGTCGCGGTCGCCTCCGAGGGCGGCCTGGTCCTGGTCGTCGCCAGGGAGAGCCCGATCGGCAACATCACCCGCGCCGAGCTCAACCGCATGTTCTCGGGCGACGCGATCAAGATCGACGGCCAGCCCGTCGTCCCGTTCGCGCTGGCCCCGAACCGCCCCGAGCGCCACGCCTTCGACCAGCTGGTGCTGGGGATGAGCCCCGACGAGGCGAACAAGTACTGGATCGATCGGCGCATCCGCGGCCAGGGGAACCCGCCCAAGTCGGCGCCGTCGCCCGAGGTGATGGCGCGCGTGGTGGCCAGCTTCCCCGCGGCCATCGGCTACCTGCCGGCGGGCGCGGTCACCGCCGGGCTCAAGCCGGTCGCCATCGACGGCAAGAGCTACACCGACCACGGCTATCTGCTGGCCCAGGCCCGCTGACCGATGCCACCGAGGAGAACGATGATGCGATACCTAGTGCTGGGTTTCTTTCTGTGTACGTGCGCGTTCGTGGCGGCCGGCTGTCACGACGACGAGGTCTGCAACCCGGGGCTCGAGCTGGTCGACGGCGTCTGCATCCCGGGGCTGCCGGTCGCGGGCGCGGGCGCGACCGACGGGTCCGCGCCGGCCGACGCCGGCCAGGACTGAGCGCGGCTCGACGCCGGGTGGGGAGACCGCCCGGCGTCGAGCCGTTCGATTCGCGTGTCGCGAGGCCCGCTAGTAGAAGCTGACCGCGTCGACCCAGAGCTCGAAGCCGGCGTCCCAGGTGTCGGCGTGGATCTCGATCCAGTTCACGTTCGACAGCGAGCCGCCGTTGTTCGTCATCGTCCAGCCGTTCCCGCCGGCGAGCGGGATCTCGATGTAGGTCCAGCCGTTCGCCAGGGTGGTCGGCAGGAGCGGTACCGGATAGGTGTACGTGATCGTCGCGCCGGCGCTGGTGCCGAGGACGAGGCCAGGGCTGCCGAGGTCCTGGGAGAGATCGTCCTGCCAGCCGGGCGCGTTCGGGTTGTTCGCCTTCACGAAGAAGCCGAACTTGGTCTTGCCGCTGGCGTTGAGGCCCAGGTTCTGGGCCTTGGGTGTGATCATCGCGAAGTCGAACGCCGCGCCGGTGCTCATGTGAACGGCCGAGCCCTCGATCCCCGCGGGATCGTCGTTGAACGCCGTCGTGCTGCAGCTGTCGCCGGCCGTGCAGGCGTAGGTCCAGTCGTTGGCCGTCTGGCCGACGCGAACGCCGCCCGGGAGAACCGTGACGGGCTGGGTGGCCGGCGCCCCCAGCAGGCCGTCGGTGACGATGACGTCGACGTCGAAGAAGCCCGGCGGCATGGTGACCGACTTCGTCGCGTTGCCCGAGCCGGCGAAGACCACCGGCGGAAGCGCGATGCCGAACAGCGTGCCCGACGGCTGAACCAGCCAGTTGTAGGCCAGCGTCCCGCCCGACGAGGAGAGCTTCGAGCCCGAGGCATTGAGCGTCACGGCGCCGGCCGTGATCGTCCCCAGCGGGGCCAGCGCGGCGGTGGGCGGCGTCCGTCCGGCGGCGCTGCTGAAGTTGCCGAGCGAGGTGGTGTCGGTCGTGGTGCCCGACTCGAACACGACCTTGGAGGCCGTCAGGCTGTTGGAGGCCAGCGCCACCTGGCGCGACACCCCCACGTAGACGTCGTAGGTGCCGTTACCGGAGAACGTGTTGCGCTGGACGACCAGGTTGCTCGAGTTCCAGACGCGGTTGTCCTGCGGGACGATCCCGCCTTGATCGTTGGCGCCCACCAGGAACAGCCCGGCGCGCGCGTTCCCGGCCAGCGTGTTGTCCTGATAGATCGAGTGGCGGTCCTCGGCCACCTGGGTCGAGATGCCGTCGATCTTGTTGTTGCTGGCGGTGTTGCCGACGACCATCGCGTTGTCCGAGCCGCCCAGCCAGAGGCCGTAGTTGCAGGACGACGAGGTGTTGTTCTTGAACGTGCCGTTGTCGCACCAGCTCTCGATGCCGTTGTTGGGAGAGAACGAGCTGTTGTTGCCGATGATCTGGTTGCCGGCCGCGCAGGTGGCGCCGATCACCGAGCGGATGAAGATCCCGTCCCCGCCGTACTGCACGTTGTTGTTCTGGATCAGGTTCCCCGTCGCGCCGTCGTCCAGGGTGATGCCCGCCGAGTCCTCGGTCCGGAAGCCGTACCAGGCGTTGGGGTAGGAGAGCGGCGCGTCCGGGCCGTTGCGCAGCGCCCAGGAGAAGTCGCTGTTGCTGACCGTGTTGTTGTTGGAGGCCAGGATGAGGACGCCGGTGTTCGTGGTGTGGTCGCCCTGGACGTTGTTCACCAGGTTCCCCGAGCCGCCGCGCAGCTCGACGCCGTTCCAGTTGCGCTCGACCGACGAGTCCTTGATGTTGCTGCCGGAGACGTTCTCGAACCGGACGCCGCCGCCCTGAACGGCGTCATACACGAACCCCTGCGTCGCGTCGGTGAAGTTGTCGTCGAAGTGGCTGCTCTGGAGGCTGATCCCGGAGCTGTTCTTGACCACCGCGCCGTACTGGAAGGCGTTCGCCGAGCAGCCGAGCAGCGTGACGCCGCTCTGACCGACGATGCTGAAGGCGACGTTGGGGCTGGCGCTGGCCCCGCTCGGTCCCGGCCCCACCAGGCGGGTGCCGTTGCAGGTCACCTGCACGTTGCTCGCCGCCACGGTGACGGCGGCAGCGCCGGCGGCGGTGGCCATCGAGAAGTTGCCGGCGCACAGCGTGGTGTTGGTGGTGATGACCATCCCGTTGGTCGGATTGACGCAGCCGGTGGCCGCGCCCGCGCGTGACTCGACGGCGGGGGTGCCGTCGGTACCGACGGCGCAGGCGCTCGGCAGGACACAGAGCGCGGCGAGCAAGGTTCGTTTCAACGTGGACATGACGGCTCCTTTTCGTTCGTGGTGGGGGGAACTGCTTTCTCCCCCTTGGAGCCGCGACGAGGTCCGACCTTCGCCGGCGAAGGTCGTGTCGTCGGTGCGCTCTAAGCCCGGTGAAAGGAGTCCGACATGACCAACGAAAGAATGAAGATGGTGAGCAGCGCCGCCGCACTGACGATGGCGCTGGCGATGGCAGCGGCCGGCTGCGGCCAGGAGACCGACGACGCCGCGACCGGCGAGGTGATCGCCAGCACCGCTCCGCGAGGCGACCGGAACACGCCGCGACCGGCGGGCGTTCCCGACGACTACGTGGTGACGCCCCACGGCTGGCGCCACCGGTCGTGCGTCATCGAGGTCGGCGGCGACGAGACGGTCGGCCCCCATCACGTGCAAGGAGGCGACGGGCATCGTCGTGCGTTCGCGCCCTGCCAGCACCCGGCCTTCGATCGAAGCGGCGCCCCGCTCGGCCCGCCCACCCACGATCCGCAGGTGAACGGCTGGGTGGCCAGCTTCAACAGCACCTCGCAGGGGGCGATCACCTCGCTGGGCGCCGATTGGATCGTCCCGCCCACGCCGTCCTCGGCCCAGAACCAGACGCTGTTCTTCTTCCCGGGCGTCGAGCCGGCCGCGACCGGCGACGTGATCCTGCAGCCGGTGCTGGCCTGGAACGGCTTCGGCGATCACGCCTGGACGATCGCCAGCTGGGCCTGCTGCAAGGACGGCAACGTCTTCAACAGCGCGCCGGTGAGCGTGGCGTCCGGGCACAAGCTGACCGGCACGCTGGCCGGCGCCAGCTGCAGCGGCGGCGTGTGCGCCAACTGGACCATCACGACCAAGGACGACAACACCGCCCAGTCGACCGCCTTCGCCACCACGGGCGACGGCGAGCAGATGAGCTGGGTGTTCGGCGGGGCGATGGAGATCTACGGCGTCGACACCTGCACCGAGTACCCCGGGTCCACCAGCATGACTGTCTCCAACATTCAGGTGCGCAACAGCGCGGGCAGCCTGGTCTTGCCGGCCTGGTCGTTCTGGAGCGCGGCCGGCTCTGTGACCCCCAACTGCAACCCGCAGTTCGGGAGCCTGCAGGTGACGGGGCCCAACGGGACGGTCTCCTCCGCAAAGCTCACCTGGCAGTTTCTCTAGAGCGAGCATCTCGTGGTCTGCGGGTCCACACCGTGTGGACCCGTGGACCACGGCACCACAGCCGAGCGGCCGGCTCCCGCGCACCGGCGGGGCTCGCCGCCGGCACGACGATTGCGAGGGGGCCTCCCGTGATGGCCAGAGAGGTCGAGGTGGAGAGGCGGGCGCCGGCGGTGATGGCGGCGCCGGGCGCAGAAGAGCAGGCGGCGCTGGTGAGCCGATGCATCTCCGGCGAGGCGGGCGCCTGGCGCGCGTTGCACGGCAGGTACCAGCCGATCGTGGTCGCCTACCTGCGCCGGCTGGGGGTGCGCGACGCCGAGCTCGAGGACGCCTGTCAGGACGTCTTCCTGCAGACGTTCCGCTACCTGCCCGCCTTCCGCGGCGGCGCGGCGCTGCCGACCTGGCTCTATCGCCTGTGCGTCACGCAGGCGCGAAAGACGCGGCATCGCGGCCGGCAGGCGGCCGCCGCCCGCGAGCTGCTCGAACGTGAGAGCGAGCCGCGACGCGCGGCGGCCGGCGCCGAGATGAGCGACACCTGGGCGCGCCAGCGCGTCGGCGCCGCGCTCGAGGCGCTCACCCAGGGCGAACGCCTGGTCTTCGCCCTGTTCGAGATCCGGGGCCTGGCCGGGAAGGAGATCGCCGAGATCGCCGGCTGCCCGGTGGCGACCGTCTGGCGGCGCCTGCACGACGCGCGGCAGACCTTCCGCGCCGCCATCGAAGAAAATCGGAACTGACCAGGCCTTTGCTGGCATCCTGAGCGCGCCGGGATCGGACATGAAGGGGACGCGACCAAGGGGAGCACGGGCGGGGCTGGCGGCGTTGGGGCTCGCCGCCTGCACCAGCGTGCCGGCGGGCCGGACCAACTCCCAGGTCGAGATCATCGACTGGTGGACGGCCGGCGGCGAGAAGGACGCGATCAGCGCGCTCCTCGATCAGTTCCAGCTGCAGTATCCGAACGAGACGCCGCTCCCGATGCCGTTCGACGGCAGCGACGTCGCCCGGACCACGATCGACACGCTGATGAACGGCAATCAGCCCCCCGACACGTTCCAGGCCAACGGCGGCTGGGATCTCCTGACCTGGGTGGTCCTCAACGACGTCGACGACCGCAGCAGCAAGATGGAGCCCATCAATCAGTTTGCCGCCGATCTGACCCGGACGATGCCCCCGGCGGTGCTGAAGACGGTCAGCTTCACCAACAGCAGCGCCACCAACACCTACGGCATCCCGCTCGACATTCACCGGACCAACACGTTGTTCTACAACACGGCGCTGCTCCCCTCGTTCGAGCGGTCCCCGCCCACGTCGCTCGACGACCTCTTCGCCGTGGCGGCCCAGCTGCAGGCCAAGGGGCTCGCCACCCCAATCTCTCTCGGCGCGGCGGACAGCACGCTTCCCATCCTGTTCTTCGAGAACCTCCTGGTGTCGCGCGCGGGCGCCAAGTTCTACCAGGACTTCATGCTCGGGGTCGGGGACGCGTACGCGCCCGAGATCGCCACCGCCGTCGACGACCTCGCCACGCTGCTCACCTACGCCAACGCGAACGCGACGCAGCTCAACTGGAAGGACGCCGCCGGCCGGGTGGTGAGCGGCGACGCGGCGATGACCATCATGGGCGACTGGGACAAGGCGTACATGGTGAAGACCTTGCTGGCGACGGCCTACGTCCCCGGCGGCGACGCCGGCGTCTCCGCAACCGACGCGGGCACGTCCGTGCTGTTCGGCGCCATCCCCACGCCGGGGACGCTGGGGACGTTCGTCTTCACCACCGACACCTTCGGCCTGCCACGCGGCGCACCCAACCGGACCGGCACGCTGGACCTCCTCACGCTGTTCGCGTCGGCGGCGGGGCAGGACATCTTCAACCCGATCAAGGGCTCCATCTCGCCCCGCAGCGACACCGACCAGTCGCTCTACGACGACATGGGCCGGCAGACGATCTCCGACTTCAACACGGCCACCGAGGTGGTGGCGGCGACGGCCATCCTGGCGCCGCCCGAGTTCGTGGACGCGATCAACGATGCGCTGGTCCAGTTCCTCAAGGACGGCAACAAGAGCGCCGTCATCCACGCCATCGCCAACCGCTACGACATGCTGCAGAACGGCCCGCTCAGCCCCTTGCTTTGAGCGCCCCACCGGGGAATAGACTCCCCTGGTGTCGGCCGACGAGTACGCAGACGAGACCGAGATCAGCCGGGTGGCGACCGGACGCCTGCTGCGGAGCCGGCCCGAGCTGCGCTGGACCGACGAGGCGGGCCCGCACGCGCAGGTGATCGCGGGCCGGACGACGGTCGGCTCGGCGGTCGGCGCCGAGCTGCGCATCGCCGACCGTGAGATCTCGCGCCTGCACGCCGAGCTGGAGCCCGCCGAGCAGGGGACCTGGATCCGCGACCTCGGCAGCCGGAACGGGACGTTCGTGGGCGATCTCCGGGTCACGGCGGCGCTCCTGCCCGACGGCGCCCGGCTGCGCCTGGGCGGCACCGAGCTCTCGCTCCGCTATCCGAGCGAGCCGTCGCCGGTCGAGCTGTGGCCGGGCGGGAGCTTCGGCGGCCTCATCGGCTCGAGCGCGCCGATGCGCGAGCTCTACGCTGGCCTGGCGCGGGTGGCCGAGAGCGACGCGCCCGTGCTGCTGCTGGGCGAGACCGGCACCGGCAAGGAGGTGGCCGCCCGGGCCATCCACGCGGCGTCGAAGCGCGCCGCGCAGCCGTTCGTGATCGTCGACTGCGCGGCGCTGTCGGCGTCGCTCGTCGAGGGGGAGCTGTTCGGGCACGCGCGCGGCGCCTTCACCGGGGCGGTGGGGGCGCGCGCCGGCTCGTTCGAGGCCGCGGACGGCGGGACGATCTTCCTCGACGAGATCGGCGAGCTGCCGCTGGCGATGCAGCCGAAGCTGCTGCGCGCCCTCGAATCGCGCACGGTCAAGCGGCTGGGCGAGAGCGAGCACCGGCCGGTCGACGTCCGCCTCATCGCGGCCACGCACCGGGACCTCGGCCGCCTGGTCAACAGCGGCGCCTTCCGCGAGGACCTCTACTTCCGGCTGGCGGTGCTGCTCCTGGTGCTGCCGCCGTTGCGGGCGCGGCCAGGCGACGTCCCCCTGCTCTACCGACACTTCCTGGCCGGCCGGCAGCCGCGCGAGCCGGTCTCGGAGCGGGCGCTCGCCGAGATGCCCTGGCTCGGCAACGTGCGCGAGCTGCGCAACTTCGTCGAGCGGGTCTGCGCCATCGGCGCCAGCGGGCCGCTCACCCTGGGCTCGCCCGCGCCCGCCGGCGAAGCGGCCGCGCCCGGCGGCGCCTCACCGGTCCCGTTCGAGCAGCCGTTCAAGGAGTTTCGCGAGCGCTGGATCGACCACGGCGAGCGCGAGTACGTCCGCCGCCTGCTCGAGCGGCACGGCCGCAGCGTCGCGGCCGCAGCGGAGGCCGCCGGGCTCGATCGGACCTACGTGTATCGTTTGATCCGCAAGCACGATCTCTAGTCGACGCTGGCGTCGGTGGCCAGGCAAACGCCCAGGCTGCAGCGCTGCCCCGCCTGGCAAGCGCGGCCACAGCCGCCGCAATTCCCGTCGTCGATGGAGAGGTTCGTCTCGCAACCGTTCTCGAAGGAATGGTCGCAGTCCTCGTAAGGCACGGGGCAGCTGCCGACGGCACAGAAACCCTGCGAGCAGCCCGCGGTGCCGCCGTCGGGCGCCGGGCAGACGTGGCCGCACATGCCGCAGTTGTTGGGGTCGTGAGAGACGTCGATCGTGCAGCCGGCGCGCGGGTCGGTCGAGCAGAGGCGGTAGTCGCCGATGCAGCCCGCGGGCGCGGGGACGCACTCCGAGGTGGTCTTGTCGCACATCCCATACTCGTTGATGAACACGCAGGGGACGCAGGAGGACGGGTTGTTGCAGCCGTACTTGGGATCGCTCTCGGACTGGCACTGCCCGTCGCAGAGCTTCTGGCCCGCCGGGCACTGGCCGTTCGAGAGGCCGTTGACGTCGACGAAGAGCTGACAGGCGGACGCCGACGCGAGCGCGAGCACCACCGCGAAGAGGCCCTCCCCTGTCCGCACCCGCCGCCTCAAAACGCGCTCCCGACGAACACGATGCTCCGGGCGACGCCGGCGATCACCCCGGCGTCTCCGCTCGCCACGACGGGCGCCCGCGTGAAGTAACGGTAGGCGCCCACCGCCAACGCGACCACCGCCGTCCCCAGCGCGACGTCGGCGAACACCAGCTTGTCCTGCAAAGGGGCCGTCTCGGCGGCCGTGCAGGAGGGACCGCAGCTCCCCGCCAGCTCGGCGCGCTCGTGCACCGCCCAGATCCCGAGCGCGGCCCCGGTGACGAAGCCGGCCAGCGCGATGCCGCCGAACAGGTAGTCCGACTGCCGGAGCGGGTGATCGGCGAACCTCCAGGGGGGCGGCGGAGGCGGCGGGGCGGCCAGCGCAGCCGCCGCGGTGGGCGCGGGCGGTGGGGAGAACTCGACGTCGATGGGGCGGTTTCTCATCCCCTCGCTCATCAGGATCGTCCTCTCCACGACGGGGCCGCGCCCCAGGACCAGGCGCAGGTGGTGCTCGCCGGGATCGGCCTCCAGCGAGCTTCCGGTCAACCGCGTGGCGGCCAGCTCACCGTCGAGGAACACCTTGACGTCGGTCACGTCCGCGCCGCGATCCCGTGCCGTGACGACCACCGAGGGGACGCTGCGGTTGACGTCCTCGAGCCAGTCGACGCAGTCGCCCCGCACGGCGTCCGGGCAGACCTCGCGGGAGCAGGCCAGAAGCGCGGCGCGTGCCGCCAGCAGCTTGCCGCTCCGGCGCGCGACCTGAGCGTCCTCGTGCCGCTGCACGCAGGCGAGCTTGGCGGCCTCCGGGCCCTCGACGTCGGCGGCGCGGGCCTCGCCCAGGCCGAAGCCCAGCAGGCAACCGGCGATGAGGACTCCTCGGCGAAGGGCGCGCGCCATCGCTCACATGCACTCGGGGCGAAGCTTCTTGATGCCGCCGCCGTCGATGAAGAAGGGGTGGGTGCAATCGGGCGCCGCGGGCGCGGGCGACGCCGCCTCCACCGGCGCCGGCAAGGGGCGCGGCGAGCGCCGCGAGGCCGGCTTCTCCGCGCGCGGGCGCGCGGAGCGATCCCCGCCGGCCGGCAGTGGCGGCGGCGGGACCCGCGCGGGCGGCGCGCCGGCGCCCGCCAGCGCCGCGGAGGGCCCGGACGGCTGCGCGGCCGGCGGCGGGGCGGGCGGCTCGTGGCGCCCGCGCATCGAGCGCGCGATCGCCAGCGCCGCGATCACCCCCACCAGCGTTCCGACCACCGCCGTCGCCACCCGCCCCCGGAACGCGGGCGCGGACGGGCGCGGCGGCGGAGGCGTGGGCGTCGCCTCGCCCGACGTCAGCTGGTCCATCGGCGGAAGCTCGGTCGTGGTGCGCGTGACCTCCACCGCCGCGTGGCCGACCCGCTCCTCGATGACGGCGCGCCGCTGCCGCCGCGGCTCCTCGCCGAGCCGCGCCACCAGCCCTCCGAGCGCGCGCGTGCCCGCCCCGCCCAGCTCGGCCAGGACCGGCTCCAGCTCGTCGGCCAGCGCCAGCGCCGTGGGCGGCCGGGCGCTCGGATCGAGGGCCAGCGCGCGCCGGCAGATCCGCGCCAGCGCCCCCGGCGCCCCGGGGTTCGGCGGCGGCACCGGCAGGTCACCGGCGCCGACGCGCGCCCGGATCTCGGCGTCGCCGACCCCCTTCCACATCCGCTCGCCGGCCAGCGCCTCCCAGAGGATCACGCCGGCCGAGTAGACGTCGGCCCGCCGATCGAGGACCTCTCCCCGGAGCTGCTCGGGGGCCATGTACCGGATCTTCCCCTTGACCGTCCCCACCTCGGTCTCGACCAGCGAGCGATCGAGCTTGGCGATCCCGAAGTCGAGCACCTTGGTCTGACCCTCGACGGTCACGAACAGGTTGTGCGGCGAGACGTCGCGGTGGACGACCCCCAGCGGGGTCCCCCGGAAGTCACGGAGCTCGTGGGCGGCGTGCAGCCCGGCGAGGGCGTCGATGAGCACCCGCAGCTGCAACCCCAGCGTCAGGCCGGCGCCGCGCCCGCTGACGATCACGTTCGAGAGCGGCTCGCCGTCGAGGTACTCCATCACGATGACCGGCCCGCCGCGGTCCTCGATCACCTCGTACGTCTGCACCACGTTGGGGTGGTGCAGCTGCGCGGCCAGACGGGCCTCGTTGAGGAACATCGCGCGCAGCTCCGGGTCCGAGCCGAGGGCCGGCTTGAGCGTCTTGAGCACGACGAGCTTTCGAAACCCGCCGGGCCCGTCCCCGACCGCCAGGTGGACGTCCGCCGTTCCGCCCTGGCCGAGCAGCAGGATCGTCCGGTAGCGACCGACCGTTCCCTCGGACGACGACAGCGCCCCCTCTAGACCCGCCATGAAAGACCGCCCGGCAGTATATGCGGGGTTGGTGGAATTCCGCGACCTTCCTGGAATCGATGACGCGCCCCGGAAACGGCGGTCAGACCCAGCGGAACAGGCGCACGGCGAGCACCGAGGTCACCACGGTCCAGGCGACCAGGATGGCGATGGGGACGCCCTGGCTGAAGATCGACGCGCCGTCGTTGACCACGTGGCGCAGCGCCTCGTTGAAGGCGGAGAGCGGCAGCGCGCGGATCACCGGCTGCAACACGGCCGGGAAGCGGCTGGCCGAGAAGAACACGCCGGAGAACACCATCATCGGCAGCGTCACCAGGTTGATGAGGCCGTTGGCGGTCTCGCTGTTCTGCGCGCGGGCGGCGCAGAGCAGGCCCAGCCCGGCGAAGGCCCAGGAGCCGAGGAACGCCAGCCCCACCACCGCCAGCGCCGAGCCCTGGATGACGACGCCGAACGTGACGCGCGCGAAGGCGAACAGCACCAGCACCTGCAGCGGCACGAACACCAGCCCCGAGACCCGGTACGACAGCAGGTAGTGGCCGCGCCGCATGGGCGTGGCCGCCAGGCGCTTGAGCAGCTTGCGCTGGCGGGCGTTCACGATGTTGAAGGCGGCGCCCCACATCGCGCCGTTGAGGAGCTGCAGCCCCAGCAGCCCGGGCACCAGCCAGTCGACGTAGCGGCCGCCGCGGGTCACGGCGGTCTCGTCGCGCGTGACCACCAGGTCGCGCCGCCCGGCCCGCTCTTGCAGGACGTCGTCGGCCAGCCGCCGCGTGGCCAGCGCCTCCGGCCGGGACGGGTCGTAGCGGAACACCAGCGGGGGCGCGGCGCCCGGCGCGGGGGCGGCCCCGGCCTCGATCGCCAGCACCGCCTCGCCGGTCCGCAGCTCGCGCGTGGCCTCGGCGGCGTCGACCACCCGGGCCAGGAGCCCCGGCTTCGCGGCGAGCGCGGCGCGGATCCTCTCCGCCCCCTCGCCGGCCACGATCGCGACCGGGCTCTTCGCCTGCCCCTGGTTGCGGAACGCGACCCCCAGGGCGACGGTGACGAGCAGCGGAAACCCGAACGTCCAGAACATCGACCCCGGCTCGCGGAAGAAGAGCTTGAGCCGAACGGCGGAGAGGGCCCAGAGCGCTCGCCCCGATCTTGGAGTGGTCGTCGACATGGCGCTCAGTCCTCCCGCAGGCTGCGCCCGGTGAGCGTCAGGAAGACATCGTCGAGCGTGGCGGTTCGCGAGACGAAGCGCGTCGGCTCGACACGCCGCTCGGCGAGGCGCGCGATGACCGCCGGCAGCGCGACGTGCGGCTCGTCGATCGACAGCGCCAGGCCGTCGCCGACGGCGCGGACCTGCCGGACGCCGCGCACGCCGGCCAGCGCCTCGGGCGGCAGGCTCGGCTCGGTGGTCAGCTCGACGAGGTGCGCGCCGCCGATGCGATCGATGAGCTCGGCCGGCGTGCCGAGCGCGATCCGCTTGCCGTGATCGACGATCGCGATCCGGTCGCACAGGCGCTCGGCCTCGTCCATGTAGTGGGTGGTGAGGACCACGGTCTTGCCGCGCTGGCGCAGCGCCTCGATGGTGTCCCACAGCGCGCGCCGCGACTGCGGGTCGAGCCCGGTCGTCGGCTCGTCGAGGAACAACACCTCGGGGTTACCCACCAGGCCCAGCGCCACGGCGAGCCGCTGACGCTGGCCGCCCGACAGGCGCATCACCCACGTCGAGCGCTTCTCCTCGAGCTGCATCTCGGCGAGCAGCGTGTCGACGGGAACGGTCGCCCCCGGGTCGTAGAAGCTGGAGAAGGTGCGCAGCGTCTCCTCGACGGTCAGCCGATCGAACAGCTTGGTCTCCTGCAGCGCGACGCCGATGCGGGCGCGCAGCTCCTCGGGCTGGCTGGCCCAGGTGCGCCCCAGCACCTCGACCTTGCCGGAGGTCGGCTCGTTCAGCCCCTCGAGGATCTCGATCGTGGTCGTCTTGCCGGCGCCGTTGGGGCCCAGGAGGCCGAAGCACTCGCCTCGTCGCACCTCCAGGTCCAGGCCGTCGACGGCCGCGAGATCGCCGTAGCGCTTGACCAGCCCTTCGATCTGGATCGCCTGCACGCCCGTCCCTTTACACCGAGCGGCGTGCCGAGGCCAGCGAAGAGACGGGGTGGCCGCCCGCGCTCAGGAGTCGGCGAGGCGCTCCAGCGACACCAGCCGCTCGCGGGCGCGGGCGACGGCGCGCTTGGCGGTCGAGCAGGAGACGCCGAGCGTGCGCGCGACGTCGGGCAGCTCGAACCCCGCGATGTGGTGAAGGCCATACCCCAGGCCGACCCGGGCCGGCATCCGCTCGAGCTTGCGCTGGAGCGCCAGCAGCGCCTGGCGCCCCTCGAAGTCCGGCGGCGGCGACGGGACGTCGGGGACCTCGCCGGTCGGCGAGAGGCTGACCAGGCGTCGCAGCCGCCGGCGCCGCACGTCGGAGGCGGCCAGCGTGGCGGCGATGGCCAGGAGATAGGCGCGCAGCGAGTCGTGTCTTCGCAGCCGGTGGACCGAGGTCAGAAAGGCGACGAACACATCCTGCAGCAGATCCTCGACGTCCTCGCCGGAGCCGAGCCTGGCCCGCAGGCACCTGCGGCTGGCGCTCGCGTAGCGGTCCCAAACCGCGGCCACGGCGGCGCGGTCGCCGGCCACGGCGGCGCGCACCAACTCGGCGTCCGTGGCGGCGGCGAAGCGGCTCATTCCTCCCCCAGGCAGGCGCGCAGGACGAACCGCCGCAGGATCGAGCCGGCCTCGACCTCGGCGTAGGGGCGCCCGGCGCTGCTGGCGGCCGGCCCCGGGTGCTGGAGGCAGTCGGCGATGACGGCGTAGCCCGCCTGAAGCTGGCTCGGATCGTCGGGAAACTCGCGCCGGTACTCGTCGAGCAACCGGCGCAGCCCGGCGCCGTCGTTCACGTCGAGGCCGCCGATGAGCGCGTTCTCGCGCAGCAGGCGGACGTGCCGCGGGGTGAGCGGATGCGACGGGGGCAGCGCCTCGGCGGCCGCGAGCGCGATCGCTCCCGGCCGGGTCCGCGAGGTCGTCATGCCCGGTGGATGTCCGGACGGTCCCGCGGCCGTGGATCAAAAAGCTCGAGCGACGGGTCAGGGACAGTGAGGGCGCCAGGCGTCATCCGGCATCGTCTCGCCGACCAGCCCCGCCAGACCCGGGTCATAGGCCTCGAGCCCGTCGCGGGTGTGGATCTGGTTGTGCACGCCGTCCGCGGGCACCGCCTGGCCGCCGGCGTCGAACCAGTCCTGTACGCCCATCGCGTAGTACTCGATCTGATTCTGCGTCGCGAACGTGGACTGCCACAGCCCCGCCGACATCGCCGCCGTGAACGCCTGCCCGAGCCGCGCCTGGTATGACGAGTCGACGTTCTCGACCCCCAGCAGCACGGCGGTGGCGAACGTCTGCACCAGGATGCTCTCGCCGCGGTACGGATCGTCGGCGAGGCAGAGGACGTTCTCTTCGCCCACCGAGCTGACCGGCCGCACCAGCGTCGCGCCGACGCCGCGGAGCGCGTCCCAGTTGGTCCCCGGGTAGGCGGTGTTCAGGTCGGCGTACTCGGGGAGGTCGGTCGTGACCTCGCCGCGCGCGATGACGGCCACCCGCATGTCGAGCGTGACCATCGCCTGCTGGACGTCCGGACGCTGCTTCAGCATGTGCTCGACCGTGAGGCACGAGAGCGCCAGCGCCTGCGGCGGGACGGCCGCCGACGACACGACCGGGATCCCGGCCGCGTCGAGGTACTGCGCGTAGAACGGATCGAGCGCCAGCGCCGCGGGCGGGGCCGTGGGCGGGGCGTTGCACGCCGCCGACCTGGCGTCCGCGCCGATGTCGAGCGTCTCGCCGGCGTCGCAGGCCGAGAGGACCAGCAGCGCCGCGCCCAGGAGCGCCCTCCCCCCGCGCGACCGCCCGGGAAACCTGGCGGTCACGGCGCGGCGCTGGGCGTGACGGGCCGGCCCGCGCACGAGCGGTCGACCCGCGCCGCGAGCGGCGAGCGGGGCCAGCGGGCGTGGAACCGTCCGACGTCGGCGCGCGCGACGTCTGCCCTTCCCTCGGCGCAGGAGGCCAGGATTCCCGCCACCGCGCGCTCCTCGGCGAGGACGCCGACGCCCGGCCGGCGATCGTACTCGGCCAGCAGCGCGCGCGCGGAGACGACGTCGTGCCGCGCCAGCGCGCCGTTGGCCGCGCCCAGAAGGCGGACCTCCTCGGCCAGATCGACACGCGCGACGGGCGCGGCGCTCTGCACCGGACCGGGCCGCGAGCGCCGTCGGACGGCGGACGGCGCCGCGGAAGGACGCTCGGCCGGCGCCGCGGGCGGTGCCAACGCCGGCGCCAGCGACGGCTCCGGCGAGACGTCCGGCGACGATGGCGCGGCGACCGCCGCCGCGAGGCGGTCCGGCTGCGCGCGGTGCCGGCGCGCCTGATGTTGGCGGACATAGACGCCCGCGCCGGCGACACCGACCACCACCACCGCCACCACCACCGCCTTCACCGCGCCCGCCAGGGCGACGCCCGATCCAACCAGGGCCGCGCCCGCCCCGGCGGCGAGCTGGACCTCGACGGCGCGACGAACGCGCGCGCGGTTGAGCTCGTTGGGCTCGTCGGCGCCGTGCGCGGCGTCGATGAGCGCGCGCAGGTCGGCGTCCAGCGGCGGAGGACTCGACGGCTTCATCGACCCGCTCCCCTCGCCCGCCCCGCCTCGGCGGCCTTCATCCGCCCCAGGGCCCGCGCCAGCCGCTTGCGCGCGGTGCGGAGCCGCCAGTAGGCCGTGTTGACGTTGATGCCCAGCACCGACGCCGCCGCCGGGACCTGCATCTGCTCGACGTCGACCAGCACCAGCAGCGCCCGCCGGTCGTCGTCGAGCGTGTCGAGGAGGCGATCGAGCAGCGCCGCCGCCTCGCGCCGGGCGTAGAGGTCGGCCGGCTCAACGGCGGCCGACTCCGCGGCCGCGACGGCGTCGTTCCCGTCGCTGGGCGCCATCCAGACCGCGCTGCGCTTGAGCGAGCGGCGGTGGTTGCGCGCCACCCGGAGAACGATGCCGAACAGCCACGTCTCGACCGACGCGGCGCCCGCGTCGAACGAGGCCCATCGCCGGTGGACCACCAGGAAGACATCTTGCGCAGCGTCCTCGACCATCGGCTGCGGCACCCCGAGCCGGCGAAGGTTTCGCCAGACGAAATTGAAGTGGGAGTCGTAGAGCCGCGGCGGGCTGAGCGGCCCCGCCGCCGCCCCGTCACCCTCGCGGCCGGACGGCGCTCCCGCCCCCGCGCCGCCGCGGCGAGCGGCGGACGGACCCGGGGTCGACGCGGGGAGCATGTCAGGTGCATGTCCGGTTCCGCGGCCGCCCATGGTCAAAAGTCTACCTCCCAACCGAGCGCGGCCTGAAGCGCCACGAGCGCCGGCTGGTAGACCGTGCCGACACCGACGAGCGCGAAGGTCGGCCGGCCCAGCGGGATCACCCCGGAGAACGCCGCCCGGACGGCGTTGTGCGTCGAGATCCGCAGCCGGCCGTTCGCCTCGACGACCGCCGCCGCCCACCACCCGGTGGCCGATCCTGGATCGCTGACGCCGAACCCCGCCGCGTGCGCGCGCAGGAGCTCGACGCCGGCGCACAGCCCCGGCACGAGACGGCGCGTCCGGCGCGCGCGCCCGCAGGCCACGGCCGTGAACGTCGCCAGGTCGAACGTGCCGCCGGTGCTGGCATCCGCGGGGCTCGTCTTCTGGCGTTCCGTCCACAGGTCCGCGCGGAGCTCTCCGGAGAACCGCGCGCCCCACCCGGCGCGAAGACCGAGGCCGGGCGCGGCGCCCCCCGGTTGCAGGCCGAGCCCGACGAGGACGCCGGCGCCCAGCTCGAACGCGGGCGGGGACCGATCGACCAGCGGCGGCGGCGGTGGAGGAGGCGGCGGCGCCGGGGGCGCGCCCGCGTTCGGGTTCATCATGAGCGCGACCACCAGCGCGCCGGCGCGCATCAGCGCGTCACAGTCGGCCGCGGCGAGCGCGCGCTCGCCGAGCTGCTGGCCGACGCGCGTCGCGAGCGTCAGCTCCCAGCCGCCGTCGGCCGCCCGCCGGACGACGGCGCGCGCCTCGGTCGGCTCCGTCGGTGCCGGATGAAATCCGGCCACCCGCTCGACCTCGCTCCGGAACTGCTCGGCGCTCGGACAGCCGACCGGCGCGCTCCAGCTGATGACGGCCGGCGGCGGGCCGGCCGTCGCCGGGCCGCCACCCAAGGACACCGGCGCGCCAGGCCCGATCGCGTCCGCCGCCAGCAGAGCGAAGAGCGTCACGAGCGCTGCCGGCACCGACCGTTTGTAACACGGCCCGAGAACTGGAACTGGAAACGATACCGGAGCAGACTCGGCGCGGGGATGTTCAGCCACGAGGGCCCGGCGCGCACGCCCAGGAACAACAGCATCCTCGCCGGGTATCTGGCCTTCGTCGCCGGGTTCGTGAACGCCGTGGGCCTGCTGTTGCTGGGGGCCTTCACCTCCCACGTCACCGGCAACGTCGGACACTTCAGCGTCGGCCTCGCCGGAGGCGAGTCGACCAGCGCCGCCGGGGCGGGGCTGCTGGTGCTGCTCTTCTTCTGCGGCGCGGTGCTGGCCAGCCTGCTCGTCGAGACGAACGCCTTCGGGAGGACGTCGACGGCCTACGGCGTCGCGCTGCTGGTGCAGGGGCTTCTGCTGTCGACCTTCGTGGTCGCGGGCGCCGGTGGAATCCTGTCGTTCTGCATGGGCATGCAGAACAGCCTGGTGACGCGCCTGTCGGGCTCGGTGGTCAGGACCACCCACCTGACCGGCGTGGTCACCGACCTCGGCATCGAGGTGGCGCGCTGGCTGCGCTGGGGGTGGAGCCGCGGCCGCGGCGGTTCGACCGCCGGACGGAACCCGGCCGCGCGGCCCAGCCCGACCCGATCTGCGCTGTTCGCCACCATCGTCGTCACCTTCGCTGGCGGCGGCGTGTGCGGCGCCCTGGCCGCCCCCGCCTGGGGCGCGCGGGCGATCGCCTTCCCCGCGGCGGCGCTCCTGCTCGCCGCCCTCTACGCCTTCGTCGCCGAGGCGCCGCGGAAGACGAGCTGAGGCGGCGCCGCGCGAGCGCTCAGCGACGCGGCCGACGGGAGATGTAAGCAACTGGACGAGGCGAGGTCGCGCCCCGACTTGGCAGCGTCTGACGCCGGTCCCACATTGAGCGAGGAGGCGGGCGGAGGAGACATGGCGGCGTCGATCAAGCGTACGGCTTTTGCGAAGAGCATCTCTCGGCCCGACCGGCGCGGCGCCGGAAGGACCTGGGCGGCCGACACCCCGCTCGCGGTGCGGACGTCGGGGGTCCACCTCGACACGGCCTTCCGAGCGCGCATCCGGCAGCGCGTCGGCTGGCGGCTGGGCAAGTTCGCGCCTCACCTCGAGCGGCTGACGGTCCGGTTCGAGGACGTCAACGGCCCGCGCGGCGGCGCCGACGTCGCCTGCAAGGTCAAGGCGGTCGTCAGCGGGCGCCCGAGCGTGGTGGTCGAGGAGACCGCGCGGACCGCGGCCGAGGCGTTCGAGCGCGTCGACGGTCGCGTCGAGCGGGCCGTGCGCCGCTCGCTCGACCGCGGCCGCGAAGGCCGGCTGCTCCAGCGCGAGCTGCCGCGCGCCCGACAGGCTGTTCGCCGCAGCTCCGGACGCGAGCTCCCGGAGGCCACGCCCTCGATCGGCACGGCGGCCCGCAACTACAAGAAGCGCACGCGCAAGGCAGCGGTCGCCCTGGAGGACTCGGCTGGCGCGCGGCCGTCGCGCAAGTCGACCCGCGGGAGCGTCAACCGCTCGAAGCACGCGAACAAGCTGGCCCGGCGCGAGAAGCGCCGGATCTCCACGCCGCAGGCGCGTCGCACCCAAGCTTCCAGGAAGCGCTGAGCGGACGAAGCGCGCTCGACCGGCGCGACGCTGGACCGGTCGCGCCTTGCTCCCGCCTCCGCCGTGATCAGCTTGCAGGCGCCGCCGCACGCGGCGTCCCCGGAGAGAGGTGGTGGAGCTCCGCAAGTTGTGCTGGTGGTTCGCGGTCGCGATGGCGGCCGGCAGCTGCGCGCGCGGCCCGAAGGGCGACGGGCGCTCGGGCATGCCCCCGATGCCCGTCGAGCTCGAGACGGTCAAGGCGGCCTCGATCGCCGAGACGTCGGACGGGGTGGCGGTGCTGCGTTCGCGCCGCTCGGTGCGCGTCCAGCCGCAGATCGAGGGGCTGGTCACCCGCATCCTGGTCGCCCCGGGCGACAAGGTGCAGGTGGGGGAGCGCCTGATCTCGATCGACCCCTCGCGGCAGCGCGCGCTGGTGAGCAGCCAGCGCGCCGTCGCCGACGCGAACCAGGCGAACCTCGTCTTTCTGCGCGCCCAGTTCGAACGCACGCGCAAGCTGTTCGCGCGGGGAGCGGCCACCCGCCAGGACTTCGATCAGTCCCAGTCCGCCCTCCGCCAGGCCGAGGCGAGCGCCGCCTCGGCCGGCGCCCAGGCGAGCGCCGGAGCGGTCGAGCTTCGCTGGTTCACCGTCGTCGCCTCGCAGAGCGGCACGGTGGGGGACATCCCGGTGCGGGTCGGCGACTACGTGACCCCCCAGACGCTGCTCACCACGCTCGACGACAACGACACGCTGGAGGCCTATCTCCAGATCCCGTCCGAGCCGGCCATGAAGCTCGGGGCGGGGACGCCGGTCGAGATCCTGGACTCGGCCGGGAAGGTCCTGGCCGGCAGCGAGCTCACCTTCGTCTCTCCGCGCGTCGAGCAGGAGACGCAGACCGTCCTGGCCATCACGACCATCGACAACCGCGCCGGGCCGCTGCGGGCCGGCCAGTTCGTGCACGCGCGCGTGGTCTGGAACCGGCGGCAGGGGCCGACGGTCCCGGTGCTGGCGGTCCAGAGCCGCGCCGGCCAGCCGTTCGTCTGGGTCGCGCAGAAGGGCCCGTCGGGCGGGCCCCTGACCGTCACGCCACGGCCCGTCGACCTGGCGCCCATCCAGGGTCAGGTCTACCCCGTCGTCCGCGGCCTCAGCGCCGGCGAGGAGATCGTGGCCTCCGGCGTGCAGAAGCTGCGCCCCGGGGCACCCGTCGTCCCCCAGGCCGCCGCCGGCCAGCGCGCCAGGTAGAGGGCCGGCGGCGCGATGTTCGTCAACTTCTTCATCCGCCGGCCCATCTTCGCGTCGGTCTGCGCGATGGTCATCGTGCTGGCCGGCGCCGTCAGCATCCCCACCTTGCCGATCGCGCAGTACCCGGAGCTGGCGGCGCCGCAGGTCCAGGTGGTCAGCAACTACGTCGGGGCCAGCGCCGAGGTCGTCGAGTCGACCGTCACCACGCCGCTCGAGCGCCAGATCAACGGCGCCGAGGGGATGCGCTACCTCAGCTCGACCAGCAGCAACGACGGGACCAGCCAGATCACCGCGACGTTCGACGTGGGGGTGAACAAGGATCTGGCGGCGGTCGACGTGCAGAACCGGGTCAACGCCGCGGTGCCGCTCCTGCCCGCCGAGGTGAAGAACACCGGCGTCACCATCCTCAAGACGACGCCGGCGATCGTGCTGGCGATCGGCTTTTATTCCGACGACGGCTCGCTCAGCAACCTGTTCATCAGCAACTACCTCGACCTCTACGTGCGCGACGAGATCCGGCGCATCCCGGGCGCCGCCGACGTGCGCATCTTCGGCGAGCGGCGGTACGCGATGCGGCTGTGGCTCGACCCGCTGCGCCTCGCGGCCCGGGGCCTGACCGCCGAGGACGTGGTGACGGCGCTGCGCGAGCAGAACGTCAACATCGCCGCCGGCCAGGTCGGGCAGCCGCCGGCCCCGCCGCACCAGACCTTCCAGATCAGCGTCCGGGCCCAGGGGCGGCTGACCGACCCGCACCAGTTCGAGGGTCTGATCGTCAAGCGCGGCGCCGACGGGTCGCTCATCTACCTGCGCGACGTGGGGCGCGCCGAGCTGGGCGCCGAGGACTACTCGCTCGATCTCCGGTTCGACGGACGCAGCGCGGTCGGCATCGGCGTGTTCCAGCAGCCGGACGCCAACGCGCTGCAGCTGGAGTCGGCGATCCGCGACGAGCTGCAGCGCCTGTCGGCCAGCTTCCCGCCGTCGCTCAAGTACCGCATCGCCTTCAACCCGACGACGGCGGTGCGCGAGTCGATCCACGAAGTGCTGGTGACGCTGCTCGAGGCGATCGCGCTGGTCGTGCTGGTGATCTTCCTCTTCCTGCAGGACTGGCGGGCGACGTTGATCCCGGCCATCACCATCCCGGTGTCGCTGGTCGGCACCTTCGGCTTCGTGAAGGCCTTCGGTTTCTCGATCAACACGCTGACGATGTTCGGGATCGTGCTGGCGACGGGCCTGGTCGTCGACGACGCCATCGTCGTGGTGGAGAACATCTCGCGCAACCTGGGCGAGACGCGCGGCGACGCGCACGCCGCCGCCCAGCGGGCGATGCGCGAGGTGACCGGGGCGGTGATCGCCACCTCGCTGGTGCTGGTGGCGGTGTTCGTCCCGGTCGCGTTTCTCTCGGGGACCACGGGGCGGCTCTACCGCCAGTTCTCGCTCACCATCGCCTTCTCGGTCAGCATCTCGGCCTTCAACGCGCTGACGCTCTCGCCCGCGCTGTCGGCGCTGCTGATGCGGCCGGCGAAGGAGCACCGCTTCGTGGTGTTCCGCGCCTTCAACCGGGGCTTCGACTGGGTGCGCGGGCACTACCACCGGGCGCTCGGCTGGCAGGTGAAGCACCTGACGATCGCGGGGCTGGTGTTCCTGGCCGGCCTGGGCCTCACGGTGCTGGTCTTCCTCGTCGTGCCGCGAAGCTTCGTCCCCGACGAGGACCAGAACTACTTCATCGTCCAGCTCATCGGCCCCCAGGGCGCCTCGCTCGACTACATGAGCGACATCGCCGCGCAGGCGGAGGCCAAGCTGCGGGCGCGCCCCGAGGTCCAGGACCTCTTCTCCGTCCTGGGGTTCAGCTTCACGGGCGGGGGGGCGAACCGCGGCATCATCTTCGTCAGCCTGTCGCCGATCTCCGAGCGCCCGGGGGCGGCGCACGCGGCGCCCGCGATGGTCGCCGACCTGCAACGGACGCTGGGCGCGCTCCCGGGCGCGATCGTGGTCCCCTTCCTGCCGCCGCCGATCCAGGGGCAAGGCGCGACCGGCGGCTTCACCCTGCAGCTGGTCGACAAGGGGGGCGGCCAGAGCTTCGCGCCGCTGGCCACGGCCGGCCAGGCGGTCTCCGGCGCCGCCATGCAGAGCGGGAAGATCAAGGGCGTCTTCTCCACCTTCAGCGTCGACGACCCGCAGCTGACCGTGAACATCGACCGCGACAAGGCCCTCGGCGTCGGCGTCTCGGTCGGACAGATCGCCGACACCCTGGGCGTCTACTTCGGCTCCCAGTACGTGAACGACTTCGACTTCGGGCCGCGCTCGTACCGCGTCTACGCCCAGGCGGAGGCGAAGTTCCGCGACCAGCCGCGCGACCTGGGCGCGGTCTACGTCCGCACCCAGGCGGGCGCGCTGACGCCGCTCGACAACTTCGTGCGCGTGACGCCGGGGACGGCGCCGCCGGTCATCAGCCACTACGACCTCTATCGGTCGGTCGAGCTCGACGGGACGCCGGCGGCCGGCGTCTCCAGCGGCCAGGCCATCGAGGCCATGGAGCGGGTGGCGCGCCAGGCGCTCCCCGCGGAGATCGGCTACGAGTGGTCGGGGCTGTCGTGGGAGGAGGTGCGCGCCGGCCACCAGGCGCTGATCATCTTCGCGCTGGGGTTGACCTTCGTCTTCCTGGTGCTGTCGGCGCAGTACGAGAGCTTCGCGCTCCCGCTGGTCATCATCCTGGCCGTCCCGCTGGCGCTCCTCGGAGCGCTGGGCCTGCAGCGGCTGCGCGGCCTGACCAACGACGTGTTCTGCCAGATCGGGCTCCTCATGCTCATCGGCCTGGCCAGCAAGAACGCCATCTTGATCGTCGAGTTCGCCGAGCAACTGCGCGCGCAGGGCGCCTCCAAGGTCGACGCGGTGACCGAGGCGGCCATGCTGCGGCTGCGGCCGATCCTCATGACCTCGCTGGCCTTCCTGATCGGGATCCTGCCGCTGGTGTTCGCCAGCGGCTCGGGGGCCAACGCGCGCCACTCGCTGGGGACCACCCTCTTCGGCGGCCTCCTGCTCTCGACGATCCTCAACCTGTTCCTGACGCCGGCGCTCTACCTCGTGACCGAGAGCGTCCGCGCGCGCTTCCGCCGCCCGCCCCGCAACGGAATCCACCCGGCGCCAGACACCGCGCCCGGGCTGTGAGCGGACGCCGCCGGCGGCGCAGCAGCTCGAGCCGAACCGCCTCGACCTTCCGCCCGTGCCCGAGCGCCCCTCCGGTCTGGCCAGGATTTCCCCGCCGTCGCCGCGAGGCTGCGCTTGCGGGCCGTCCGGATGGATCGATGTTTGATTGCGTAAACGCCGCAATCGCGGTCCTGGAAGAAGGCGCCCGGTCGAGTCGGGCATCTTGCCGATGAGCCTGGCGACGGGCTCGGCCGGCCATCCTCGCGCGCCCGGCGTTCCGACGTTTTCGACACCAGAGAGGAGGCAGACATGTTTGGCGCGATTTCGGTCGTTCTCGGTTTCGGGCTGATCATCCTGTGGGTCGCCGGGCTGTCGGCGCACGCCGTCGGCTGGCTCACCTGGATCGACGGCATCGTCGGCCTGCTGGCCATCGCGGCCGGCTTCGGGATCTTGCGGGCCGCCACGCGCGCCGGGGTCGCGACCTCGGGAGGGTTGTCGTTCGCGCTCCTCGTCATCTGGATCATCGGGCTGGCGGCGGGCAGCACCCTGTGGATGGTGTGGTGGACCTTCGCGTTCGCCTGCGGCTTCCTGATCCTGGCGGCGGCGTCGATGTCCGGCGAGGGCCGGCTGCATCGCGGTCTGCACCAGCGGACGACCTGAGCGGAGGCGGCGAAGCCCCGGGACGCGACGCTACGGGTTTCGCGTATTCCCGACGCCGAGCAGCCGGTCAACGGAGGCAGACATGTGCGCTCCGCGTCGGCGCAAGACGTGGAGCCCTTTGCAGGCGCCCTTTCCGACAACAGACTGTCAAACAACGACAGCGGTTGGCGGCGACAGCGGCGAGGAGGGGCTTGATGAGGCGGAACGGCTGGCTGGAGCGGGACTTGATCGGAGACACCTCCGCGCACGAGTGCGCGAGCCGGCTCTGGCTGGCCACCGCCTTCAAGGCGGCGGTGCGCGACCGGCGGGTCGCGGCGCTCTCGGTGCTGCTCGTGGCCGGCGGCCTCGCCGCCGGGAGCTCGGCGTGGCTGGTCGCCATCCCCCTGGCGTACGCGGCGAGGTTCCTCCTCGGCCTCCTGCGCGGGCGCGCGCACCTCGAGGCCGTCCTGGCGGCGCGCACGCTTCCGATCGACCTGCCGTCGGCGCTCTCGTTCTCGGACGACGGCGCGAAGCGCTTGATCGAGCGCCTCGAACGCGCGCGCTGGGCGACCGCCAACGCCGCGGGCGCGGGGCCCGCGTGCAACGCCTTCGCCCTCACGGGCCTGCTCGAGGAGGTCCCCGGCCTGGAACGCGCCGCCGTCGTGCTGGCGGCCCGGGTCGAATATCTGGGCCGCTTCCTCGACTCCACGACGCTGACGGTGCTGCGCAACGAGGTGGTCCGCCTGGAGCAAGAGCGCGAGAAGGAGAGCGACGAGGCCGCGCGGGCTGGCCTGCAGCGGCTCATCACGCGGTGCCAGGAACAGGTCGAGACCCTGCAGGCCCTCACCGCGCGAAAGGCGACCGCGCTCCGGACCGCCGACGAGATCCTGCGGACGCTGGAGCAGATTCCGGCGCGGATCGTCAGCCTCCAGCTGGCCCGGTTCGATTCGTGCGACGTTCGCCTGGCGGACGCCGACGCCCACACCCAAGCAGTGGTGGAAGGGTTCGCCGCGCTCGAGCGCGCGACCCGCACGTCCGATGTAGGCGCTGCCCCACAATAGCTCCGCGCTCCGTGGGCGCGTCCCGGGAGCCGCCCGGCTCGAACGGCTGAGCCCCCCTTCGTGATGTCACGCGGTTGACACACGCTCTTCCGGAACTAAACGATCACTTCGTACCTCTTTGGGGAGGGTTGGATGGTCCCTGCGACAGAGGGTGGCGGCGTGGAAGGCGCCGCGGACGCCGAGCAGCGGGCGCGGGAGCTGGTTCGTACCGCCAGTCACGATCTGAGATCACCGCTGGCCGCGATCCAGCTGATCGTGCAGCGCCTGGAGCAGCTGCGGAGAGCGGGGAGAGACGGCGCGGAGCTGGCCGTCGCGCTGTCGCGCATCTCCGAGGTGGCCGTCCGCGGGCTCGCGCTGGTCGAGCGGACGCTGAGCGCCGACCAGCCGGGCACCGCTGATTCCGCCGCGGCGGTCGACGTCGAGGAGGTGATCGAAGAAGCGATCACCTTGCAGCGCGAGTCGCTCAAGGCCTCGCAGTCGGCCGTCAGGGTCACCCGGCGCGCCGGCCTGACGCGGGCGCAGGGCCCCTGGAGCCGGAGCTGCCTCCTGCGAATTTTCTCCAACCTCCTGCAGAACGCCAGCAAGCACGCGCCGACCTCACCGATCTCCGTCGAGCTCGCGCGCTTCCGGGATCGGTTGCGGATCAGCTTCGCCGATCGCGGTCCGGGGATTCCCTCCACCGCGCAGATGGGCAAGTACGTGGACGACGGCAGCGCGCCCACCGGGAACCACGGCCTCGGCATCTGGATCGTCCGGCGCGGCGTGGCGGAGCTCAACGGCAGCCTGAAGATTCGAAATGCGCCCGGGATGGGGCTGGCCTTCGCCATCGAGCTCCCCGGGCTTCAGCTCTGAGCGGTCACCGCGCGGCGACGTCGTCCGAGCGCTCGAGGAGGGCAGCGCACGCCTCGGGGACGGTCGGACCGGACGACTCCGACTTCTTGCGCCGGCCGAGCGTGGCCTGCGCGTCGGGGCTGAACCACCAATCGAGCGAGGCGCCGCAGCCGTCGTCCGAGGGCTGGTCTTGCGCCACACAGGCGGGGCTCCCCTCGGGGCACTTGAGCCGGACGTGGAAGTGGTCGTGGTGGCCCCACCAGGGGCGAAGGCGCGACATCCAGGGTGCCTTTCCGCTCGGTCCCTGGCAGAGCATCCGCTTGATCGCCGGGTTGACGAAGATCCTGTCGACCGCCGGGTCGCTGGCGGCGGTCGACAGCAGCGTGACCACCTGCGGCGTCCAGGCCGGCGTCGCCTGGTGGGTGCCAAGATCGATCACCGGCAGGGCATGGAGGCGCTCGCGATCCGCCGCCGAGAGGTGTCCCGCGCGCAGGCCGGCCGGCGCCGCGTACCCGACGTCGACGTCGAGCCCGGTCTGGTGGCTGCGGTGGCCACTGGGCGTCGGTCCGCCGCGCGGCTGCGACAGATCACCGACCACGACCACGCCCAGCTTCTTCGCCCTGGCAGCGGCGCCCAGGCGCTGGACGAAGGCGACGAGATCGGGATGGCCATAACGCCGGTTGCGCTTGAGGTGCAGCACCTCGTAGCCGGGGCCGCTGGCCGGCAGCGTCGCCGCCCCCGCCAGGCAGCCGCCGCTGGTCCCGCCGATCGCCCGCGCCGGCCCGGGCGCCGGGGCGCGCTGGGCGTTCCAGTCCCTGGGCGACGCCGGCACCAGTGACGCCGCGAGCCAGAGCGTGAAGACGGCGGGCGAGGTCACCGGTGACAACCATAGCAAGCGGCGCGGGGGGCGTGGCGGCGGGGCGGCGGCTCAGCCCGCCGGGCGCTCCCGGTCGAGCCGGGGCGACGGTCCCGGGCCGGGCGGGCTGGACCAGCGCGCGGCGACGATGCCCAGCACGAGGATGCCGATGAAGTTCATGGCCAGATCGCCGAGGTCGAACGTCCGCGTGGGAAACGCCCGCTGCGAGACCTCGTCGAGCGCCGAGGCGGCCAGCAGCGCGCAGATCACCGGCGTTCGGCGGTGCGGTCCGAAGAAGCTCACCCCCAGGAAGGCCAGCAGGCCGTAGGCGCCGAGGTGACCGAGCTTGTCGAACGGCGCGCCAAATACCCAGGCCGGCAGGCGGCCCAGCGTCGCCAGGACGGTGGCGGCTGTGACGAGCATCAAGTGACCGAAAAACAACCAAGCCCAGAGCGGTCGACGAAATTCCATGCCGGCGACGATGCCAGACCGGGACGCGCCGCGGCGGCCCCAGCGCTGGAACGGTCGGTTTCCGTGCGCGAGCGGTCGCGCCTCGGCGCCGAAGGTCGTCGAGGCAGTCGCCGAGGCAGCCCGCGCTCGTATATCCTGGGTACTCGATGTTCCCTCGCTTACGAGCGGTCTCGCTCTCCTTGTCGCCGTCATGGGTGTTTGCGCTCGCCGCCGTCGGGTTGCTCGCCGGCGCGAGCTGCTCGGTCAACCAATCCGGGCTCACGAGCGGCGACGGCGCCGCGGCCCAGGGCGGAGGCGGCGGCGGCAAGTCCGCCACCGGCGGTTCGTCGCAGAAAGGCGGAGCGTCGGGCTCCGGCGTCGCCGGCTCGGTCGGCGGCGCGGCGGGCGCGCCCCTCGGCGGCGCCGCGGGCAGCGAAGCAGGCACCGGTGGAAACGCCGGCTCGTCAGGGAACGCCGGAGGCTCGGGCGCGACCGGGGGCAGCGGCGTCGCGACGGGCGGCGCTGGTGGCGTCACCGCGTCGGGCGGCGCGTCGGGCGGCGCGTCGGCGGGCGCGTCAGGCAGCGGCGGCACCGGAGGGGCCGGCGGGGGCGGGACGGGCGGCGCCGCCGGCACCGGCGGCGCGGCCGGAGCCGGGGGGAACAGCGGCGCGGGCGGCACGACGGCGAGCGACGGGTCCGTCGACAGCGCCGGCGGCGCCGGCGGCTCGCCGGCGGACGCAGCCACCGACGCAACCGACGCGGGCGGTCCCGACGTAGGTCCGCCGCCGCCGCCCGACTGCTCGGCGTTCCCTTCCGGCGAATCGTTCGTCACGCCGACCGACTCGCTCCTGCACTGCTACTGGGCGCACAGCTACCTGACCGATTGGACCAGCTCCGAGGCCGTCTGCGAATCCGAGGGAGGAACGCTGGCCACCATCCTCTCCGCCGAGGAGAACGCCTTCGTGCTCGGGTTCCTTCAGCAGGTTGGGAACCTCTTCCGCGGCAACGGGGTCTCGCTCGGGGGCTGGGACGGCAAGGCCAACGACCAGAGCGGCGTCGGCACCTACACCTGGGTCACGGGCGAGCCCTGGAGCTACACCAACTGGGCGGCCGGCCGCCCGAGCGGCGCCTGCACCTGCAAGACGACGCTGAGCTGCTCCTGCAACCACTGGGTGACGATGCTCTACGACGGCACCTGGAGCGACGGACCCGAGACCACGACCCGCCCGTACGTCTGCGAAGCGCTCGCGCAGTGACGGCGCGGGAGGTCGCCGCGCGGCGGCCTAACCATGAGGCTGCTCGGCGGCGACGGTGTCGTCGGCGCGCGGCCGATCCGGCGCCGCCCGCCGCAGGGTCAGCACGAACCGCGTGGGGCGCGCGTCGCGGTCCAGCTCGAGGTGACCGCCGTGGGCCACCGCGATCCCCTCGGAGAGCGAGAGGCCGAGGCCCGTCCCGCGGCCGATCTCCTTGGTCGTGTAGAACGGCTCCATGATCCGATCGGCGATCTCGCTGGGGACGCCGGGACCGCTGTCGAGGACGGCGATGTGCACCACGCCGTCCTCGGCGTCCACGGTGATCCGCACCCACCGGTCGGCTTCATTCTCCACCGCGTCGTAGCCGTTGCTGAGCAGGTTCAGCAGCATCTGGGTGACCTGCGTCCCGCGGCACTGCACCTTCAGCCCTTCCGGGATCGGATCGATCTTCAGGGCCACGCCCCGCAGTCGAAAACGCTGTTCGCACAGCTCGACGGCGTCCTCCACCAGCGGGGCCAGCAGCTCGGGGCGCAGCGGGTCGTCGTCGCGCTGGCGCGCGAAGGCCCGCAGCGCGTCGACGATCCGGCGGATGCGCTCCACCGCCCGATCGATCTCGCGCGCCGTCTTGAGGACGGCGGCGGCGTCCATCGTACCCGCGCGCGCCAGTTGATCGAGCCGCTGCGACCGCAGCAAGATCGCCGACAGGGGGTTGTTGACCTCGTGCGCGACGCTGGCGCTCATCTCGCCCAGGGCCGCCATCTTCGCCGCGTTGATGGCGGCCTGCCGGGACTCCGCCAGCTCGCGCTCTGCGCGTTCGCGGGCCTGGATGTCCAGGCGCAGCGCCCGCTCGACCCGCAGGTTTTCGCGGCTGATCTCCACCAGGGTGAACAGGATGATGACCACGGCCAGCACCAGCGAGTACCCCTCGTAGACGCGGAGGGCGGCGGGCGAGGCGAGCCGGCCGAACGGCGACAGCAGGCCGAAGGTGCAGGCCCCGAGCGCCAGCAGCGTCAGCAAGACCGACGCGATCATCGGCTCCCGCTCGCTCAGATCGAACAGCGCGAACGGCACGGCCAGCAGCCCGACGAACAACAGATCCGCGCCCGATTCGCGGCCGAGCCCGATGGCGTTGGTGGACGCCAGGACAATTCCAGCGGCCACCAGCATGCTTCGCGACGTCGTCACGCGCCCGCGCCGATTGGCGACGATCACCCCGACGAAGAGGAGCATCGAGAGGACGTCGACGCCCACCATCCAGGGGTGGGCCACGACCGCGTCGAAGGGCGCCGTGGCGGCCATGACGGTCGCGCCGAACAGCGCCCCGCTGTTGGTGATGCGAACGCGCTTCCTGAGGCCGTTGGAAAGGCCAGACGTCCCCTGATCAACCAGGGACTCCCTCCCGGATCGCCGCCGCCGCCGCCACAAGGCACGGTATTCATAACCGCTCCCGGTGGTCGCGTTAAGGTCCGCGCCGATCGAACGCGGTGAAGGCCGAAGGATCGAAGAAGCCCGCCGTCGTCGGCGCTCGGGTGACTCACCTCGCGAGCCGGGGCCACGCGTTCGTGGATGTCCCCGTCGGACGTCGACCTTCGTGGATTTCCTGATCGATTCCCCGCTGCGAGCGTATTGGCACGCATGGAGAAGCCGTTCGTTCGACGCGCCCTGCTCTGGTCGCTGGCCATCGCTCTGGCCGGATGCGCGGGGGGCGCCGCCGAGCAGCCGCCGGCCGACGACGCGGGGGAACGAACGGACGCAGCGGGAGCGACCGGCGGCACGACCGGGGGAACCAGCCCGGGGAACACCTCGACCGGCGGCGCCGGGGGCACGACCAGCGCGGGCGGTCAGGCGGGCACCGCCGCGGGTAGCGGTGGCGTGAAGGGAACAGGCGGAGCCGTCGGTCTGGGGGGCGCCGGCGGCTCGGGCCTCGGCGGCGCGGGCGGGAGAGCCGGGAGCTCCGGCGCCGCCGGAACGGGCGCCTCTGGCGGCACCGGGCAGGGCGGCAGCGGCGGTGCCGCGGGAAAGCCAGGGACGGGTGGTGCGGCGGGCGGTTCAGCGACCGGCGGCGCGGCGGGGAAGGCGGGCGCCGGCGGCACCGGCGGCTCGACAGACCCATGCGGCGCGAGTAACCCCGCCACCGTCCCGTTGCCGGTGATCGGCTCCGGGACGTTCGACATCGCCAGCACCGGCGCCGTCGGCGACGACAAGACCGACGATACGAAGGCGATCCAGGCCGCGCTCACCGCCGCCGCGGCGGCCGGCGGCGGCACGGTGGTGGTCCCTGCGGGGACATTCCTGAGCGGACCGATCGTCATCAGCAGCGGCACACGGCTGGAGCTCTCCGCCGGCGCGACGCTGAAGATGCTGCCGTATGGCACGTACCCCAACAGCACGGCCTTCATCACCTGCCCGGCGAGCTCGCACGACATCGCCCTGACCGGCTCGGGGACGATCGACGGCCAGGGCCAGGCCTGGTGGAACGCGCTGACCGCCACGCCGTCGCTGGCGCGCCCACAAGAGGTCAGCCTCCAGCACGTGACGCGCGTCCAGGTGAGCGGGATCCGCCTCATCAACCCGCCCGAGGAGCACATCTGGGTCAAGAACGACACCGACGTTACGATCACCGGAATCACCATCTCGACGCTGGCGGTCAGCGGGCAACACATTCCCAACAACACCGACGGCGTCGACATCAACGCCGCCGGCGCGTTCTTTTGCAACAACGACGTCGCCTGCGGCGACGACAACGTCGTCATGGCGGGCAAGAACATCTACGTCGGCTACTCGACGTTCGGGGTCGGCCACGGGTGCACGATCGGCAGCGGGACCACTGGCGGAATCACCAACGTCACCGTCGACCACCTGACCATGAACGGGACGACCGCCGGCATCCGGATGAAGTCGTACCGTGGCAACGGCGGCGACGTGACGGGCCTGACCTACTCGAACATCACCATGACGAACGTTCCGACCCCGGTCTCGATCGAGTCGTACTACCCGTCGCTGCCGAGCGACCCGACGACCGATCCGGCCCAGGCCGTCACCGCGGGCACGCCGATCTGGGAGAACATCACCATCAAGAACGTGACCGCGACCGGCTCGTCGAACGCCGGGATCCTGTGGGGGCTCCCCGAGGAGAAGATCTCGAACGTGGTGTTCGACGACGTCAGGATCCAGGCCTCGACCGGAATGAAGATCTTTCACGCCACGGGGATCTCCTTCACCGACGGGTCGACCGTGACCGTCAGCTCGGGGGCGGCCGTGACGACCTACGACGCATCGGTCACCGGTATCAAGACCACGCCGTTCTGAAACGGCGCGGCGGCGGTCGTTTCATCGCAAGTCTCGTGATCGATTGAGCGGCGCCGCGCATGTATCCGCATGCGGATGCCCCGTCTCGTGCTCTCGTGTCTCCTCATCGGCTCGCTCGCCGCGGGTTGCGGCCAGGGGATGGACGGCACGGCCGACGGTGGCGGAGAGGGCGGCTCCAGCGCCACGGGCGGCAGCCCCGGCAGCCCGGGATCGGGGGGCGGCACCGGGGGCGACATGATGGGCGCAACCGGCGGCGGCGGCGCGGCTACCGGCGGGAGCGGTGGCAGCCTCGGGACGGGCGGCGCCGCGCCGACGGGCACGGGTGGCAGCTCGGGCAAAGGCGGCCAGGCTGGCGCCGACGCCGGCGGATCTCCCGGCAGCGCGGGCGCCCCGGGCACCGGCGGCCACGGGGGCACGGGCGCGGGGGGCAATGCCGGCAAGTCGGGCTCCGGCGGCATGGCCGGCGCCCCGGGCACCGGTGGCAGCGCCGGAGGTTCCGGCGGGGGCGCCGGCAAGCCCGGAACGGGCGGCGCCGCCGGCGGCGCGGCGACCGGCGGCGCCACCGGCACCGGCGGCGGCGCGGGTGCGTCGGGGACGCCGGCCGTGTGCCCGCCCGGGATCACCCAGACGATCACGGTCGCCAAGAGCGGCGGCCAGTTCAGCTCGGTCCAGGCGGCGATCAACTCGCTCCCCAGCGGCAGCACGACCCACGTCCGGATCGACATCGCCGCCGGCACGTACACCGAGAAGATGACGATCGCCGGCCGCAGCAACCTGTGCCTGGTCGGCGCCGACGCCACGACCACCATCCTCAGCTACGGAGACAACAACGCCGCCGCCGGCGGCACCAGCGCCAGCGCCAGCGTCACCTTGAGCGCGAACGACTTCTCGGCCGCCAACCTTACGTTCGAAAACAGCTACGGGCCGGGCTCGCAGGCGGTGGCGCTGCTCGCCTCCGGGCAGCGCGAACAGTTCCTGAGCTGCCGCTTCGTCGGCTACCAGGACACGCTCTACGTGAAGGGCGGGACGCAGTACTTCAAGGACTGCTACGTCCAGGGGAGCACCGACTACGTGTTCGGCGGCTCGACCGCCGTGATGGACAACTGCGAGGCCCGAAACGTGGCGGGCGGCAGCGCCGTGACGGCCCCGAACACGGACATCAGCGTGGCCTACGGCATCGTGTTCCTGGGCGGAAAGCTGACGGCGGTCTCCGGGGTGGCTTCGGGATCGGTGGGGCTCGGACGCCCCTGGGGCGCGGACGGGTTCACCGCGTACCTGCACACCAACGTGGGCGCCCACATCGCGGCGGCCGGCTTCGTGCCCATGAGCGGCAACCAGCCGCAGAACGCGCGCTTCCACGAGTACCAGAGCACCGGAGCGGGCGCGGATCCCTCGGCGCGGTCCTCCTACCAGCTGACCGCCAGCCAGGCGGCCGCCTACACGCTGGCCAACATGTTCCCGGGCTGGACGCCCAGCTACAGCCAGTAGCGCGATCTCGTCCGCAGAAACGGCGGCGCCTCGGCTTCGTCGCGCACGAGCTGCGCAACCCACCTGGCGCACTGGGAGTCGCGACGGCCGGCGCTAGGTTCGGAGGATGGGGATCATCAGCCGTTTCTGGCGCGCCTGGGCCGTCGAGGCGCTGTTCGGCCGGACCACGGCGCGCCAGCGCACGCTGTTCACCGCGCTCATCGCCCTGGCGATCGCCTGGCCGGTGCTGCTGTTCGGGATCGTGCGCCCCAAGCTGGCCGTCCAGGTGCTGGCGTTGGTCCCGCTGCCGGACGTCGTCCCCGACTGGACCGTCCGCGTCCTCTGGGTCGCGCTGACGTTCCTGCTCCCGCTCGGCATGGGAACGGCCGTGGTCCTCAAGGCGCCGCGCGCGCCGCGCGGCGGCCCGCTGGTCCGGCGCGTGCTCCGCGGATTTCCCATCACCGTCGGGCTGACGGTGTCGTTCGGGATCATCTTCCTTTCGGTCCCGGTGATGCGTCTGGCGGCGTTCGTGCGCCGGCAGCGAGCCCTCGACGTCCCGCTGGTGATGGACGCGGCCGCCTACGGGCAGGTGGCCGGCGAGGTCTGTCGCGTGCTGAACCGGCAGGGCTTCGCGTTCTGCCCCGCCGAGCCCGGCTGGTGGGTCTCGGTCCCGATCCGCCTGCTGATGCGCCTGGGCGGCCCCGCGCTCCGGTCGCACGTCCCCGCGCACCTCGAGCACTTCGAGACCGCCGGGCTGGCCATGACGCTGTACCCAAGCGGGCTGCTCCTGCGCGGCGATCCCGAGCGGCTGGCCTGGGCCCACGCCCTCATCGCCGAGTCGGTGGTGCACACCGAGGGGCTGCAGACGATCGAGCCGAAGGCCCAGGCGCTCGAGCGCCGGCTGCGCCCGCTCTGGCGGCGCCACGACGCCGATCCCGCCGCCGCGAGGCACGACCCGACCCTGCTGCGCGAGCTCGACCGGGCCACCCGCGACCTCAAGGCGCTCCAGGTCCGCTGGGACGACTGGCAGGTGCTGTACCGGCAGCTGCTGCAGCTGGAGCGGGCGATGCACGGTGAGCCGCCGCTGCTCGAGGGCGA
>Ga0209060_10000950_pt1 | contig 37939 bp, 31 predicted proteins | sample Coa_R1_8_FD_187155 | JGI IMG/M metagenome (GOLD analysis project Ga0209060, IMG submission 187155) | Surface soil microbial communities from Centralia Pennsylvania, which are recovering from an underground coalmine fire - Coalmine... | ecosystem: Environmental > Terrestrial > Soil >...
TTGGTTGCGTAGACGCTGGGTAGGTCCGTTAATCTAATCGAATAGTGAATGCGCCCCCTCCCGATTGAAAAACGGCTTCGCCTGCGCCAAGAGTGACGGCGAACGGGGGAGCCCCTTCATGCGCATCGCGATGATCGGTACCGGCTATGTCGGCCTCGTCTCCGGCGCGTGTCTGTCGGAATTCGGCCATCATGTAACCTGCGTCGACAAGGATGTGGAGAAAGTCGACCGTCTGCGTAAAGGCGCCATTCCTATCCATGAACCCGGGCTCGAAGACGTCGTCGCGACGAACCAGAAGGCGGGCCGGCTTTCCTTCGATACCGAACTGGAGCGCGCCGTTACGGGATCCGAGGCCATTTTCATTGCCGTCGGCACGCCGTCGCGACGCGGGGACGGCCATGCCGATCTCACCTATGTCTTCGAGGCAGCAGAGGAGATCGCGCGTGCACTCAACGGCTACGCCCTCGTAGTCACGAAATCGACCGTTCCCGTGGGCACCAGCCGAAAAGTTGAGGATGTGATCCGTCGCATCCGCCCCGACGCGGACATCGATGTCGCTTCCAATCCCGAATTCCTGCGCGAGGGCTCGGCGATCGAGGATTTCCGGCGGCCCGATCGCGTCGTTGCCGGTTGCGACACGACCCGTGCGCGCGATCTTCTGAGGGAGATATACCGGCCGCTCTATCTGCTCGAAACGCCGATGATGTTTACCTCGCGGGAATCCGCCGAGCTGATCAAGTATGCCGCCAACGCGTTTCTCGCGACCAAGATCACCTTCATCAACGAGATGGCCGATCTGTGCGAGAAGCTCGGCGCCGATGTCCAGGACGTGGCGCGCGGGATCGGGCTCGATGGCCGGATCGGGCGCAAATTCTTGCATGCCGGACCCGGGTTCGGCGGTTCCTGCTTTCCCAAGGACACGCTCGCGCTTCTCAAGACTTCGGAGAGCGTCGGTGCCGCGACCCAGCTCGTCAAGGCGGTGGTCGAAGTCAACGAGGCGCGCAAGCGCCGCATGACGGAAAAGATTGAACGCGCCTTCGGCGGGGTACGCGGAAAGACCATCGCGGTGCTCGGCCTCACCTTCAAGCCGAACACCGATGACATGCGCGACGCTCCGAGCGTTGTCATCCTTCCGGCGCTTCAGGAAAAGGGCGCGCACATCCGCGCGTTCGACCCGGAAGGCGCAGAAGAGGCACGGAAGCTAATGAATGTCCAACTCTGCGGCGATGCCTATGAGGCCCTCGACGGCGCTGACGGCGTGGTGATCCTCACCGAGTGGAACGAGTTTCGTGCGCTTGATCTCGCGCGCGCCAGGAAGCTGCTCCGGCGGCCTCTGATGGTTGATCTGCGTAACATCTACCGCCCGCAGCAAATGGCCGCTGCAGGCTTCGACTACATCAGCGTCGGCCGTGCAGACATCAAGGCGGCGAAATCGTAGAGCGGGACTATCTCACTCTGAATCACCAAGTGCCATCCCGGGCGCGCGAAGCGCTGACGACACCACTGCGGCTCAAATTCAAATGTATCCCCGCTCCCGCAGATAGGAGACGATCCGCTCCGCGTGGGTCGCGGGATCCGCGACTTCCGTCGTCAGCGTAATCTCGGCTTTTTCCGGCGCTTCGTAGGGACTGTCGATGCCGGTGAAGTTCCTGATCTCGCCCGCCTTCGCTTTCACATAAAGCCCCTTCGGGTCGCGCTGCATGCAAATCTCGAGCGGGGTGTCGACGAACACCTCGATGAATTCGCGTTCGCCTACGAGTTCCCGCGCCATCCGGCGTTCGGAACGGAAAGGCGAGATGAAGGAGACGAGCACGATCAGGCCAGCATCGACGAAGAGCTTTGCGGCTTCCGCAACGCGGCGGATGTTCTCTACGCGATCGGCATCGGTGAAACCGAGGTCGCGATTGAGGCCGTGCCGGACATTGTCGCCATCGAGAAGATAAGTGTGGCGCCCCTCGGCGAGCAGCCTTCCCTCGACAAGATTGGCGATTGTCGACTTTCCAGAACCCGAAAGTCCGGTGAACCACAGAACCGTTGGCGTCTGCCCTTTCTGAAGTGCGCGCGCCTTCTTGTCGACGTCGAGCGCCTGCCAGTGGACGTTGGTAGCGCGCCTGAGCCCGAAATCGATCATGCCCGCGCCGACCGTCGCATTGGTGAAGCGGTCGATCAGGATGAAGCCACCGAGGTCGCGATTTTCGCGATAGGGATCGAAGGCGATCGGCTGCGAGAGCGAAATGTTGCCGTAGCCGACTTCGTTCAGGTGCAGGGTCTTGCCGGCCAGATGCTCGAGCGTGTTGACGTCGATCTTGTGCTTGAGCGCAGTCACCTGGCCGGGCACGGTCGTGGCCGCGAGCTTGATGAGATACGGCCGTCCCGGCAGCAGCTCTTCTTCCGACATCCAGAGCAGATAGGCCGCGAACTGGTCTGAGACCTCGGGCCGGTCTGCCGCAGCGGAGAGGACGTCGCCGCGCGACACGTCGATTTCGTCGGCAAGAACAAGTGTCACCGCCTCGCCTGCACGCGTCTCGCCGAGATCGCCGTCCATGGTGACGATGCGCTTCAGCGTGGTGGTGCGACCGGAGCGCGCGACCGCCACCGGATCGCCCACAGCGATATGCCCGCTCGCCACCGTTCCGGAGAATCCCCGAAAGTCGAGATTGGGTCGGTTCACCCACTGGACCGGCAAGCGAAATGGCTTCTCCGTGAGCACACTTTCCACATCGACATTTTCGAGATGCGAAAGCAGCGGCGGGCCCAAATACCAGGGCGTACGCCTGCTCGCGGCAATCACATTATCGCCGAAACGCGCTGAGATCGGAATCGGCGCGACGCTCGAAAAACGGAGACGCTTCGCAAATTCGGCGAAATCGGCCGCAATCTCGTCGAACCGTTCTTTCGAAAAATCGACGAGATCAATCTTGTTAATGGCGAGGATGACGTGCCGAATTCCCAGCAGTGACGAGATATAGGCGTGCCGGCGCGTCTGGGTCAGGATACCTTTGCGGGCATCGACAAGGATGACAGCGAGTTCCGAGTTCGAGGCGCCGGTCGCCATATTGCGGGTGTACTGCTCATGGCCCGGTGTGTCGGCGACGATGAACTTCCGCTTCTCGGTCGCGAAGAAGCGATAAGCCACGTCGATGGTGATGCCCTGCTCGCGCTCGGCCTCGAGCCCATCGACAAGAAGCGCGAAATCGATGTCTTCGCCTGTTGTGCCATGTTTTTTCGAATCGGATTCGAGTGCGGTCAGCTGATCTTCGAACAACAGCTTGGAATCGTAGAGCAGCCGGCCGATGAGCGTCGACTTGCCGTCATCGACGCTGCCGCAGGTGAGAAAGCGCAGCAGCGATTTCTTTTCCTGCTGCGCGAGAAAGCGCGCAAGCGGAGACGTCTCTCTGGGAAGGGCCGACATCAGAAATAGCCTTCCTTCTTTTTCTTCTCCATCGACGCTTTTTCGTCATGATCGATGAGACGTCCCTGGCGCTCGGAGGTGCGCGCGGTGAACATCTCGGTGACGATGTCTTCGAGCGTGGCGGCCGAGGACTCGATCGCCCCGGTGAGCGGATAGCAGCCGAGTGTGCGAAAGCGCACCAGGCGCTCTTCGATGCGCTCGCCGGGTCTGAGCTTCATGCGTTCATCATCAACCATGATGAGCATGCCATCGCGTTCCACGACCGGACGTGGCGCGGCAAAATAAAGCGGCACGATCGGAATCTCTTCCGCGAGCACGTACTGCCAGATATCAAGTTCGGTCCAGTTCGATAGCGGAAAAACCCGGATCGATTCTCCTTTCTGAACGCGTGTGTTGTAGACGTGCCAGAGTTCGGGCCTCTGGTTCTTCGGATCCCAGGCATGGGTAGCGGTGCGGAAAGAGAAGATGCGTTCCTTGGCGCGCGACTTCTCCTCGTCGCGCCGCGCGCCGCCAAACGCGGCATCGAATTTGTATTTGTCGAGCGCCTGCTTCAAGGACTCCGTCTTCATCACCTGTGTATGCAATGCCGAGCCCGAGTCGAACGGATTGATGCCGCGCTTAAGACCATCCTCGTTCACATGCACGATCAGGCGCAGGCCAAGGCGCTTCGCGGTTTCGTCGCGAAAGCGGATCATCTCATGGAATTTCCAGGTCGTATCGACATGGAGAAGAGGAAACGGTGGCTTGGCCGGATAGAAGGCCTTCATCGCCAGATGAAGCATTACCGACGAATCCTTCCCGATCGAGTAGAGCATCACCGGGTTTTGGAACTCGGCGGCAACCTCGCGGATGATCTGAATGCTTTCGGCTTCGAGGCGCTTCAGATGCGATATTACAGGTTTTATGCTGGACAACCGGGCAGACCCCACTTAGTTACTGTGAAATAGGGCCCGGCGCGCGTCAGCGCAATAGGACGCAAAATCCTGCCGAAGAGGCGGAAGGGGGTTCTTTAGCGAAGGCGGCCGCGCAAGCCTAAGCGGCGCCGATGATCGCCACCGAACAAACGTTCATCGCGGGCGCGCCGCCCAGATTGTGCGTCAGGCCGATCCTCGGATTCTTGAGTTGGCGAGCACCAGCCCGCCCCTGCAACTGAAGATACATCTCGTAGAGCATGCGCAGCCCCGAAGCCCCAATCGGGTGGCCGAAGCATTTCAAGCCGCCGTCGATCTGGCACGGGACCTGGCCTTCGGCATCATAGAAGCCGTTCATCACGTCCTTCCACCCTTCACCTTCGCGACTGATGTGAAGATCTTCCATCGTCACCAGTTCGGTGATGGAGAAGCAATCATGGACCTCCATCATCGAGACTTCGTCGCGCGGATTGCGGATTCCGGCTTCGTCATAGGCGCGCTTCGAGGCGATACGTGCTGTATGAAAATAACTTCCGTCCCATGAATTGTGCTGGCTCTCGAGACCGTTTGAGAGCGAAAGCTGCAACGCCTTGACGGTGATGAGGTCTTTCTTGCCGAGCGAGCGCGCGATCTCCGGCGTCGTGACGATTGCGCAGGCTGCTCCGTCCGACACGCCGCAGCAATCGAAAAGTCCGAGCGGCTCGGCGATCATCGGCGCCTTGAGGCACATCTCTTCGGTAATCGGCTTTTGCAGGTGCGCTTTCTTGTTTTTCGCGCCGTTTGCATGGCTCTTGACCGAGACATGGGCGATCGCGCGTTTCAGGTCTTCCCTGGAAACACCGTGCTTGCTCCGATAGGCGCTCGCGAGTTGGGCGAAATTTCCCGGCGCCGAACCGTTAGCACTCCAGAGCGGAGCAAGCGTGGCGCCTTCTCGCTGTGGCAATCCGCCATAGCCCGTGTCCTTCAGCTTCTCGACGCCGAGCGCAAGCGCGATATCGCAGGCGCCTGCCGCGACGGCATAGACGGCGCCGCGAAAGGCTTCCGATCCGCTGGCGCAGAAATTCTCGACCCTGGTCACCGGGATATTGGGAAGACGCAACGCGACGGATAGCGGCGTTCCGCCCTTGCCGACATGCTGCTCTTCGATCGCCGTTCCGAGCCAGGCGGCCTGGATCTGGTTGGTCTCGATCCCGGCATCGGAAAGAGCCTCGAGATAAGCCTCGACCATGAGTTCCTCGGCGCCGCTCTCCCAGCGCTCGCCGAACTTCGAGCAGCCCATGCCCAAGATTGCGACCTTGTCCTTGATGCCCGTGGCCATTCCCTTCTCCGTATTGGCTGAGGATGAGTATAGCAGACCAGTCCCTAGGCCGCGCGGAGCCGTTCCGGCCGCCGCAGATCGGGCGCAAGGCCCTCCCCCATCAAATCGATGAAATTGTCGCAGTAGAACCGTTCGACCGCGCCCGCAGGCAAGCCCTGCAGCGAATCGTTGAACCGCTTGAGCGGATTGCGGCCGCCCTCCACGTGCGGGAAATCCGAAGAGAAGAGGCAGACCTCCTCGCCGGAATTGCGGATGATCCAGCCGGCGTCCTCATGAGGATAAGGCGTCACGCGCAGCTGACGGCGCACGATTTCGCTGGGCTTGGCGGAGAGCTTCTGAAGGCGTTCTTCGTTCTTGATGAAGGCGTGCGCGGCGGAATCCATGTTGCGCATCCATCCCGGCAGCCACGAAGCGCCGAGCTCGATGGCGCCGAATTTCAGTCTGGGGAAACGATCGAACACGCCATCGAAGATCAACGCCGAGAGCGTCGTCATCGCCGAATGCGGGATCGGGATGTAGCTCACGGAGGTGAAGTTCTCCTCGCCGCCGTGAAAATCCTTCACCCGCGGGAGGCCGTTTTCAAAATAGTCCGGGTTGAGCTTTTCCTCGCCGCCGACATGAAACAGGACCGGCAGGCGCGCTTCCTGGGCCATGGCCCAGAGGGGATCGAAGGCGATGTGGCTCGGCGAATGGTGCTTCGGGCAACGTGAGGGAATGAGAAGCGCTTTGAGACCGAGGTCAATTGCTTCGCTCGCACACGCTTTTGCTCGTTCGAAGTCGACAAGCGGAACATAGGCCGTTCCGAGAAACCGCCGGTCGATGCTGCAGAACCAGGCCATCATCCGGTTGTGCGCCTCAGCGGTTGCGTAACAGAGATCGACGTCGCCTTTCTCATCGAGCCCGAAATTGCCGAGACACCAGGTCGTGAAGACAAGCTGGCTTGCAAATCCCAGGAGATCGAGCGACCGCGGCCGGTCCTCGCGCCGGAACGAGCCGAGCGCCTGGTAGTTCTTACGCAGCAGGATGTTCTCGGCGCTCCCCGCGCGAAACTCCGAGTCTTCATGTTGCGCGCGTGCTGCCTGCACCCACTTTGCGTCTCTCGGATTCGCCTTCAGCTTGGGAAGTGCGTCGTAAGCAGCGCGGAATTTTGGATCGATGAACGCATCGAGCGAGTCCGGCAACTCCATCAAATGGGAGTCGGCGTCGTGCACGATACGGTTCTCGACATAGGGCATGGGTGATCTCCGGGGCGCGAGCTGGAATTCTATGGGCCACGCGGCCAAAGGAAAGAAGGAACTCGGATCAGGCGGGCACCGCCTTCCAGAAGTAGCGGCGATAACCACGTCTGTCGTCGAAATCCTTGATACGAAAGGCCATGCGGACCTTCATGCCCGAGTCGACCTGGCCCTGCTCGACGTCGGTGATGTCGGCCATCAGCCGGCCGCCCTCTGCGAACGTGATCATGCCGTAGTGGTTAGGCGGGTCGAGCGCATAGGTCAGGAAGTCGGCCGACCAGGAAAGGACGGAGGCCTGCTGTTCCGAGAACCCGTGAGGGTCCTGGCTGTCGACGGCCTTGCAGTTCGGATTGACACAGATGCGCGAGCGCGGGAATTGCGCCGTTCCGCAGACGCGGCACTTGCCGCCGATCAGTCCAAGGAGCATGTCGCTCTTGCGGTATTGCACGGTCAGCGCGGTGCGCTTGTCGACCTCTGCGCGCATGCCCTTCTCGAGTTCGACGAGCCCGTTGAAGGCGAGGTATTTCATGTAATTGGTCTCTTCCTTGCGGCGCGCCAGCGCATCCTTCATGCCATGCCGCTTCGGGAGTTCGGCGAGCTCGCGCGTAGCCTCGAAAAGCAGCGCATCGCAACCTTGCGCAAATTGCGCGACGAGAATCTTCTCGCCCGGCTTTGCCTCCTCGATGGCAGCGACCAGCATGAGAAGCGCATGTGCGGCGCCGGAATCGCCTACGGTTTGCGCGAAATTGTCCCTTACCTTTGTCGGATCGATTCCGCACTGTTGTGCGATCGTTTGGTCGAGCTTTGCGAAGGGACAGGGAAGAATGAAATGCGCGATATCTCCGGCGGGCGTTTTCGTCTTCTCGAGAAGCGCCTTCACCGCGGCCGGCATGATTTTCGTGTAGCCTTCGTCCCGGATCCAGCGCTCTTCCCAGCCATAGTCGAATTCTTCGGCTTCGCCGCGAAAATGATCCACGAAGTCAAGTGTCACCGAATGGCCGCCGACAAAGCGCGCGATCACTTTCTCTCTTCCCAGCAACAACGCCGCTCCCGCATCGCCGAACCGCATCTCGTCGCTGGACGCGGCGCGCGCCTTGCGCTTCTCGCCGGTGAGCACGATCGGCGCCTTGGCACGGCCGCTCGCTACGGCGTCGAGGGCGGCGAGCAGCGCCGAGAGAGCGGAACGCTGCGACGCTGCGACATCGGTCGAGGGAATGTCACGGCCAAGCTGCAGAGCACCGGCCGCGATGCCCGCATTCTGGCGATCGGCGAACGGCATGCTGGTCGAGGCAAAGTAGATCGCGTCGACGAACGCACGATCTTTGGCGGGATCAACCGCAGGCAGGCATGCGCGTCCCGCCTCGACCGCCATCGTCAGCGCATCCTCGTCCCAGTTCGCCATGGCACGTTCGCCACGCGCGGATCCGGCAAGTCCGGGTGCGAACCATTTATTGGCGTCTGCAATCGCCTTCCGCTGCAGACGGCGGCGGGGAATGTAAGCGCCAAAGGAGGTAATTCCGGTCATGGGCAGCACCCCTTATCTCATCAAAAGCAAACCCGGTGGACACAAAGGAAACTCGTAAACTCTGCCGGGATCGCTCAGTGGACCACGAGCCGTGCCTCGTGCAAAGAAGGCCCGCGTTAAAGTCAGTCGAGCCGATTAGATCCCATGGCAGCACCAAAGTCTGTTCGCAAGGCGGTGTTTCCGGTCGCCGGAATGGGTACCCGCTTCCTGCCGGCAACCAAAGCGGTTCCGAAGGAAATGCTGCCTGTCGTGGACAAGCCGGTGATCCAGTACGCCGTCGAAGAGGCCCGCGAGGCCGGGATCGAGCAATTCATTTTCGTGACCGGCCGCGGCAAGCACGTGATCGCCGATCATTTCGACCACGCTTACGAACTCGAAGCGCTGCTCTCCGCCCGCGAAAAAACTGCCGAACTGCATAGCCTGCTCGAAAGTCTTCCCTCGACCGGTTCCGTCGCCTTCACGCGCCAGCAACAGCCGCTCGGTCTCGGTCATGCCGTTTGGTGCGCGCGCCATCTCGTCGGAGACGAGCCTTTCGCCGTTCTCCTCGTCGACGATCTGATGGTCGGAAAGCCTGGCGGCCTGTCCCAGATGCGCGAGGCCTATGAGCGCGTTGGCGGCGGCGTGATCATCGCGGCCGAAGACAGGCCGCGCGAGGAAACGCGACGTTACGGCGTCGTCGACCCGGGCGCGGTCAGAGGAAACGCAACGGAAATCCGCGCGCTGGTGGAAAAGCCGGAGCCGGAAAAGGCGCCTTCCACGCTTTGCGTGATCGGCCGCTACATTCTGCAGCCGGAGGTCTTTGCCGAACTCGATCGCAGACAGGTCGGCGCCGGCGGCGAGATCCAGCTCACCGACTCGCTGGCGCGACTGATCGGGCGCATGCCGTTCCATGCCGTGCGCACCACTTGCACGCGCTATGACTGCGGTGACAAGGTCGGATTTCTGCATGCCAATATAGCGGTCGGCATGACGCGGCCTGATATCGCGCCGGCGCTGAAAGCGATCTTAAAATCTTTCAACCAGTGACTTGTCATTCCCGGCGCGCACGTTAGCGCGCGGGAAGGGAAGCTAGCCAGCACTCGTCCCGCGCGCACTGAATGAGTCATTCGGGCTCGCAGATGGCCCGATCAAGTCGCTGCTCGCGCGCTGGGTCGCCTTCCCTCGCGCCTTCGGCGCTCGGCCGGGGATGACACGCATTGGTGAGTTTATAGTTCGCGGTACCCGCGGAACCAGCGGACAAAATTTGCGATGCCGGTTGCGAGAGCAGTCTGCGGCCTGTAACCGAGGTCACGTTCGCTCTCTGAAATATCGGCGAAGGTATCTTCCACGTCGCCCGGCTGCATCGGGCCAAAGTTGATCGCCGCTTTTCTTCCAGTTGCGTCTTCGATCGCGGTAACAAGCTTCCCGAGCGCTTCGGATCGGGAATTTCCGAGATTGTAGATCGCATGCGGCGCGCGCGAGCCGCCCGGTTTCGGGGCGCCGTGCTCTTTGGGCGAACGGTCGAGCGCGGCCATGATCCCCTCAACGACATCGTCGATATAGGTGAAATCGCGGCTGATCCTGCCATTGTTGAACAGTGTGATCGGCCTTCCGGAAAGAATGGCTTCCGTGAAGATCCAGGGCGTCATGTCGGGCCGTCCCCACGGCCCATAGACGGTAAAGAAGCGCAGCCCTGTCTGCGGGATCTTGTAGAGATGGCTATAGGCCTCGCTCATCAACTCGTCCGCACGTTTGGTCGCGGCGTAGAAGGACACCGGGTGGTCGGCGCGATCCTCGACCGAAAACGGGAGTTTTCGATTGGAGCCATAGACCGACGACGACGAGGCATAGACAAGAGGTACGGCGCGCGCGCGCGCAAGCTCGAGCATATTCAAATGGCCGGCGAGATTCGACCGCACATAGTCTTCGGGATGCGCGAGCGAATGGCGAACGCCGGCCTGGGCGCCCATGTGGGCGATTTTCGCAAGAGAGAACGGGGCAAGCGCCCGCTTCAACGCGTCCGTATCCGAGAAATCGAGACGCAAGAGCGTGAACCGCTCTCCGAAACGGCGGGACAGATCCGCGGCGCGGGCTTCTTTCAGAGCGGGTTCGTAATAGGCGTTCAGATCGTCGATGCCGACGACCTCTTCGCCGTGCGCAAGCAGGGCAGATGAAAGCGCGTGCCCGATGAATCCCGCGGCTCCGGTAACGAGGATCGCCACGCGCTCAGCCTTCGCCGAAATTTGCGCCCGGCTCGAGCGGAAAGAAGCGGATGAGCCGGCTATCTTCGACAGCCGCCTGTCTGTGCTTGACGTGTTCGCGATAGTCGGGATCACGGATCATCTCGGCGAAGGCGAGCGCGTTCGGGTACTGCGCGATGAAGGCAATATCCCAGCGCTCCGAGACGGGCCCGGTCAGAACGGCCTCAGGCCGCCCCGCCCAGACCTGCTTGCCGCCGAGGCGGCGAAAGATGGGTCCGGCCGTGCGGCCGTATTCCCGGTAGGCTTCGAGGCCCGTCAATCCCTTTCCGTGGTTGGGGTGATCGGCGGGATAGGCGGCCTCAGCCCTCAGCCGGATCAGGTTCAGCATGTGGATGGTCGTATCCTGCCGCTGCTGCATGAAAGCTTTGAATTGCTCTCTGGTCGGATCGACCGATCCCGGCTGGCCCATGGCGCTCGTTCGTAAATCGTTTCGCAAGCGGTCTAGCACTGCCCGGGCATGGATTCACGCAGAAGCACCCAAGGCACGTGCGCGCTTCCATCCCACTTGACGACATGGCCCTGCAACGCCTCACACTTTCCGGCATGGGGCAGGACATCAAGATTCACAATCAAGATTTCGGCGGTCCCGATCCGTCGATCGGGCTGGCGCATCTGCCGCGCGCCGGAGAGGACACACCTTATAAGGCTTATGCCCTCGGGGCAGCCTATGACGAGATGTTCGCGCGCGATGGCAGCCTCAGATCGCATTACGAGCAACTGGGGATTCGCCTCGCCACGCTCGCGCCTGACGAGCTTCTGAGGCGCCAGCAGGCATGCGAACTCTCGTTCCTGCAACAGGGGATCACCTTCACGCTTTACAATGACGCGCAGCAGACCGAGCGCATCATCCCGACCGACCTGCTTCCGCGCATTATCACGGCTCGCGAGTGGGACCGGATTGAGAGAGGACTCAAGCAGAGGATTGTCGCGCTCAATCTCTTCCTGCGCGACATCTACGGCGAGGCGCGCGTCCTGAAGGACGGGATTATTCCCCGTTCAATGATCTTCGGATCGCGGCATTACCGGCGCGAAATGCGGGGCATCAGCGTTCCGCACGACGCCTATATCAATGTCTGCGGCACGGATCTCGTCCGGCGCGAGAATGGCGCCTTTGTGGTTCTGGAAGACAATTTGCGCGTGCCATCGGGCGTTTCCTACATGCTCGCCAACCGCGATGTCGTACGGCGCGCGTTTCCAGCCGTGTTTCGTTCGGTCGGCGTGCGCCCCATCGAACATTATCCGCAGGCACTGCTGGCGACCCTGAAATCGCTCGTCTCGCTCGAGGATGTCTCCATCGCGGTGCTGACACCCGGTGTATTCAACTCTGCTTATTTCGAACACGCTTTTCTCGCACGCCAGATGGGTGTCGAGCTGGTGGAAGGCCGCGACCTGCTCGTGAACGACAACATTGTCTATACGCGCACCACCAGCGGCCTGAAGCGCGTCGATGTGGTCTATCGGAGGATCGACGACGATTTCATCGACCCGCTTGCCTTTCGCGAAGATTCGTCGTTGGGCGTTTCCGGACTTTTCAATGCCTATCGGGCGGGCAATGTGGTCATTGCCAATGCACTCGGCACCGGCATCGCGGACGACAAGGCCGTTTATGCCTATGTGCCGCAGCTGATCCGCTACTACCTTTCCGAGGATCCCATTCTCGGTCAGGTGGAGACATTTCTTTGCCGCGAGCCGAAGGCGCTCAGCCATGTGCTCGCAAATCTCGACAAGCTTGTTGTCAAAGCGGTCGGTGAATCGGGTGGATACGGGATGCTGGTTGGACCGCATGCGACAAGCGAGGAGCGCGCGAAATTCGCAGAAAGGCTGACGAGCGAGCCGGACAATTACATCGCCCAGCCGACGATCCAGCTTTCGACCGCGCCGACATTTGTGGACGGCACGGTCGATGCGCGCCATGTCGATCTCAGGCCCTTCGTCCTTCACGGCTCCGAGACCACGATCGTCCCCGGCGCCCTCACCCGCGTGGCGATCCGAAAGGGAAGCCTGGTCGTCAACTCGAGCCAGGGCGGCGGATCGAAAGATACCTGGGTCGTTGCAAGGTGAGGTCCTGATGCTCTCGCGCGTCGCCGACAGCCTCTACTGGATGGCGCGATACACCGAACGGGCCGAGCACACGGCGCGACTCATTGCGGTCAAGCTCGAATCCATGATCGAGCAGACCCATGAGGATGCGATGGCGTCCTGGAAGCGCGTTGCCACGGCGCTTTCGGGCGAAGCCTTCGTGAAGCAAGAGGACGCCTTTGACATCACGAACGCGCTTGCCTTCGAACGGACCAATCCCTCCTCGCTGGTGTCCTCGCTTCGGCTCGCGCGCGAAAATGCGCGCCATGTGCGCGAGCAACTGTCGACAGAGGTCTGGGAGCACCTCAATCGTCTTCATTTGCGGCTGCAGCCCGTGACGGCAAGGGCGATCTGGGTACATCAGCCCGCGCGTCTCTTCCGCGAGGTTCTCGAGGAATTCCAGGCCCTCGAAGGTGTCACCGTCTCGACGCTGAGCCACGGCGAAGGCTGGTATTTCCTCGAACTCGGCCGCTACAGCGAACGCGCACAGCTGATCAGCCGTCTTCTCGATGTCCACTTCGGCGGGGCGTCGAAAGTACAGCCGGGCTACTTCGACTGGATCGTGCTCCTCAAATTCTGCACCGCGTTCGAGCCCTATACGAAGCTTTACACCGCGGCGGTGCACCCCGAACGGATCGCAGGTTTCCTTCTCTTCGATGAGGAGTTTCCGCATGCAGTGCGCTTTGCCGTGCACCGGCTCTGCGACGCGCTTACCCGTGTCGCACCCGGCGCGCCGCCGCCGCGCAAGGCCGCTGTCGAACGACTCGCGGGGCGCCTTCGCGCGGCCATCGATTACGGTCAGATCGAGGAACTGATGCACGCAGGCCGGCTCGCGCCCTTTCTCGAGGAGATTTCTTCGAGCTGCGAACAGATTCATGAGGCTATGTACGCGGCGTACATCTCCTACGGCGCCGAAGCGGTTATGTAACGGAGTTCAGAAGCGACGCGATGTTTTATTCGATCCGCCATGTCACACGCTTCCGCTATTCGGCCCCCGTGCGCGAAAGCGTGATGGAATTGCGCATGCAGCCTCGCTCTGAAGGTCCGCAATCGCTGCGCAGCTTTCAGCTCGTCACGCAACCGCGCGCACAGCTGTTTGCCTATACCGATCAGTTCGGCAACGCCGTTTATCACTTCAATGCCGTCAGGGAGCATGAGGAGCTTCGCATCGAAGCCACGGCCGTCGTGGAGCTTGGCAACTTTCGCCCTTTGCCTGAGGCGGCGGATGCCCAGGAATGGTCCCGCTACAACCCGCTCAATCTCACCAACGACCATTTTGACTTCATGGAGCCATCACGCTTTGCCCGGATGTCGCCGGAGCTCGGCGCGTACATGACGGCCAACGGGTTGGACGAACCAGAGGGGGACGCGCTTTCCGCGCTCAAAATGCTCAACACGACCATCCGCAGCACGCTCGAATACGAGCCGGGAGTCACTGAAGTCCATTCCCCCGTTGAACATGCGCTAGGGGCGAAGCGCGGCGTCTGCCAGGACTTCGCGCACATCATGATTGCGATCGCGCGAGCGTGGAAAATCCCGGCGCGCTATGTGTCGGGCTATCTTTATCAGGGGCGCGCACACGGGGATCGTGCGGACGGCGGCGCCACGCACGCCTGGGTAGAAGCCTGGCTTCCCAGCTTCGGCTGGGTCGGGTTCGATCCGACCAACGGGACGCTCGCCGCCGAACGGCATATCCGGGCTGCCGTTGGACGCGATTACGCGGACGTGCCTCCGACACGCGGGACCTTCAAGGGTATTGCCCAAAGCGAACTCGCCATTGCCGTGCAAGTCGAGCCCACGCAGGCGCCGACCCGCAACGACGATTTCCTGAGGATTGCGCGGCCAATCAGTTCGCCTGCGCCGACCCCCTCCATGCCGGAACTTTATTACCGCCAACAACAGCAACAGCAGCAATAAACGCCGAACTCTATCGCCCCGACTGCGTTTCAGGATGGCAGCACCGGGCACCATCCATGAAAAGACTGGCTTTTGGAGCCGCGTGCGCCGCCTTTGGGTTCGTCAGCGGCGCCGCGATCGTCATTCCTGCGCACGGCAATGACGAAGCCGCGATCTATCGCCAGCTCGATCTCTTCAGCGATGCTTTGGAGCGCGTGCGTGACAATTACGTCACACCCGTCGACGACAAAAAACTTGTCTCGTACGCGATCGGCGGAATGGTTTCGAGCCTCGATCCGCACTCGGCCTACATGGATCCCAAAAGCTTGGCCGATCTGCAGAGCACGACCAAAGGATCGTTCGGCGGAATCGGAATCGAAGTCACGATGGAAGGCGGTCTCGTCAAGGTGGTCACGCCGATGGACGGGACTCCCGCGGCCAAGGCGGGCATCCGGGCCGGCGATTACATCGCGGCCATCGACGGGACTGCCGTCGAAGGCATGAAGCTCGAGGAAGCGAGCGACAAGATGCGCGGACCAGCCGGGACTCCGATCACACTCTCCGTGATCCGGCCCGGAACGAAAAAACCATTCGAGGTGAAACTCACGCGCGCCATTGTCGAAGTCGACAATGTGCGCTGGCACGCCGAGGGCGACGTCGGCTACATCCGCATCCCCGGATTCAACGAGAAGACCGCAGAAGGTCTCGAGCACGCGATTGCCGAGATGAAGAAGCAGATCGGCCTAGGGCTCAAAGGCTACGTGGTCGACTTGCGCAACGATCCCGGCGGCTTGTTCGACCAGGCCGTGCGAGTCTCGAGCGACTTTCTCGACGGCGGTGAGGTCGTTTCCATGCGCGGCCGGCGGCCTGAACAAACCATTCGCGTCGACGCAAAACAGGGCGGGGACCTGACCGGCGGCAAGCCGCTCGTGGTCCTGATCAATGCGGGCAGCGCGTCTGCTTCCGAGATCGTGGCCGGCGCGCTGCAGGATCACAAGCGCGCAACGATCGTCGGCATGGTCTCCTTTGGAAAAGGCTCAGTGCAGACGGTCATACCGCTCCGCGAAGGGGCTCTTCGCCTGACGACCGCGCGTTACTTCACGCCGTCCGGCCGTTCGATCCAGGCCCAGGGCATCATCCCGGACATCGCCGTCGCGCAAGGCGACGAAAACGAATTGCCGAAATTCGCGCAGGTGAGCGAGGCGAGCCTGCCCGGACATCTCGCCGGCGAAGCCACGCTCGAAAAGAAGAATGCGCCGATCATCCATGCCGCGCCGGGCAAGAAGTATTCGGACTTCCAGCTTTCCTACGCGCTCGATCTCTTGCGCGGGAAAGTGACGGTCAGCGCCGTCACGCAAGGGGCGAAGGAAGCGCTGGTGGGGCCGACGAAGGGGTGAGGGCTTGGTGCGGCGTGCCCCTCACCCGAAATCGCTGCGCGATTTCGACCTCTCCACAGGGGAGAGGTGGGTCTCGAGCGAGCGCGCCCCTCATTCCAGTGAGCCGACGAGCGATGCGCGCTGCGAGATTTCGATCCAGTTTCCATCAGGATCAGAGATCATGGAGATTCGCGCCGTACTCCCGAGTGTAGTCGGCGCCATCCTCTCGCGTCCGCCATGGGCGAGCACATGCGCGTGCTCGGTGTCGCATTTGAACACCTGAAAGGTGATGTAGCGAAAGCCGGTGCCTTCGAAGGAAGAAGCATGCGGGGCGCGTTCCGATTGCTCGATGAAGATCATTGTTTCCCCGGCCCGAAACGCATTCTTCGCGACTTCGACTAATCCGAGACCCTCGCGCAGAAAGCATCCATGCGCGGCGGCGTCACGCACCGCGAGCCGGATGCCGATTTGCGAAACGCCATGAGCGCCGGACGGAACGAGTCTGACTGTCAGACCTTCGGGGTCGGTTTTCACGATGTCGCGGTCCAATCCGGCGCGCGCGATGAGCAGTTCGGCGTAGCCAGCGGGCGGCCGTTCCGGCAGCGCTTCGCTGTATTCGTTGATCTTGAGAACCGAGTTATTGACGAGATGCCGATGCTGCTTGAGCCCGCGCCGGATCGGCAGCACGTGATCGAAGCTCGCGCCGATCTCGGCTTGCCAGAAGTCGAGCATCTGAGCCAACCGGTTGGTGTTCAAACCGACGTCGACAAAAGGCTTGGCGAGCTGCATGACGATCCATTTGTCATTCCCGGCGCTCGCTTGAGCGCGCGGGAAAGGAACCTAGTACCGCGAGCGGCGGCTCGCGGAAAGGAGTCACTCAGCGCGCTGACGCGCGCTGTGCTGGGCCCCCTCCCCCCGCGCCTTCGGCACTCGGCCGGGGATCATCAATGATACCCGATGCAGCTACCTTGCCGCCGTGGCGTAGTCCTGCGACGCCGCCCTGCTGTCCCCTTCCAAACCTTCGTAGACGAATTCCTTTCCGGCGAGATCGATGGCTGGCAGCGCATCCTTCTCGTGCCAAAAATCCTGTGTGTGCTGCCACTGCGGCTTGTCACCGCGTTGCGGCAGCAGGTGCACGCTGCGCATCAGATAATTCGGGTTGAAGTTCTCGGGATCGATCCACGACATCAGCTTCATCCGTCGATCCTCCGGCCTGAGTGCGACCGAGACCTTTTTCGCGCCCGTCTTCTTCATGTGATTGAGAAGACGGCAGACGAAATCACCGATCAGATCGACACGCAAAGTCCAGCTGGCGCGGAAATAGCCGAAGATCCAGACCATGTTTGGCACGCCGGTAAACATCATGCCGCGATAGGTCACCGTGCTTGCGAAATCGAGCGGCCTGCCGTCGATAACGAAATCGATGTCGCCCAGAATGCAAAGATCGAATCCGGTGGCGGTGATGACGACATCAGCGTCCAGACGCTCGCCGGATTTGGTGACGATCCCGCTCTGCACGAAATGATCGATCTCATCGGTCACGATGGAGGCCTTGCCTGCGTTGATCCCCTCGAAGAGATCGCCGTCGGGAACGAAGGCGAGCCGCTGCTGCCATGGGCGGTATTTCGGCGTGAAGTGCTTCTCGACGTCGAAATCAGATTTCAGCAGGGCGCGCACGCCGCCGATGAGCTCCTTCTTCACGTTTTCAGAGTCGGTGAAGGAACGCTTCGTGAATGCCGCCTGGTCGTGGAGGATCTTGCGGCGCACGATCTCGTGGATCCATTCCTCCTTGATCTCGAGCTCGCGCAGCGTATTGGCGAGATCGTTCTCGTTGCGTCCGGCCACGAAGTAGGTCGGCGAGCGCTGCAGCACCGTCACATGCTTGCAGTCGCCGGCAATCGCGGGAACGAGTGTCGCGGTCGTAGCGCCCGAGCCGATCACAACCACATTCTTGTTTTTTAGATCGAGATCGTCCGGCCAGGTCTGCGGATGCACGATCCTGCCCTTGAACGATTCCAAGCCTTTCCACTGCGGCGTATGGCCCCGCTCGTGGCGGTAATAGCCCTGGCACATCCAGAGGAAATTGCAGGTGAACGCGACGGTCTCGCCGGTATCGGTGCGTTGGCCGACGAGCGTCCAGAGATTGTCCTTGCTCGACCACGTCGCCGTCTTGATCTTGTGCCGATACCGGATGTGCCGGCCGAGATCGTTCTCCGAAATCACATCGCCCATGTAGCTCAGGATTTCACCGGCCGTCGCGATCGGTGTCCCCGTCCAGGGCTTGAAGCGGTAGCCGAAGGTGTAGAGGTCGCTGTCGGAGCGGATGCCGGGATAGCGATGCGTGAGCCAGGTCCCGCCGAAATTCTCGAGTGCATCGACCACCACGAACCGCGTGCCGGGACACTGCTTCGTCAGGTGCCAGGCCGCGCCGACACCGGAAATCCCCGCGCCCACGATCACCACATCGAAATGCTCCGCGCGCTGGGCCATGGGCCTTCTCCCTTCATTTTCCGGATGCGAGGTTTGCGCGGCGGACTCCCTGTCTTCTTGACCTGCATCAATCCCGCTTGCGGCATTCCCGCGCGGGTTCGCGGGCCGCGCTCAGCTGCCCAGCTGCAGGTGCAGGAACTGGCTGAAGCCGTTGCGTTCGTAATCCGCGAAGGGCTCGCCGTCGACGAAGCCATAGCGGCGGTAGAGCGCGAGCGCCGGCTCGAAATCAGGCCCGACGCCGGTCTCGAGCGAAAGCCGCTCGAGGCCGCGACGGCGCGCTTCCGCGATGATACGCAGGAGCAGCGCCGCGGCGACGCCTTTTCGAACATGATCGGGGTGCGTTCGCATCGATTTGACCTCGCCCGCAAAAGGATCGAGTTGCTTGAGTGCGCCGATTCCGAGGATCGTGTTCCTGTCGCGCCAGGCACTGAACACCGTAACTCCAGGCGCTTTCAGGCCGTCGAGATCGAGCGCGAAGACCGTTCCCGGGGGCGAGCTCGCATGCATGCCTCGAAGATGCAGAGCGAGAAGCGCCAGAGTCTCTGTGCGCGAAAGATCGTCCTCTTCGATGATCATCCGGACTCCGCGCGGGCTTCAGGACAGCGCGCGTGCTCTTTGCAGCGCCGGACGGGCAAGACATTTGTCGAGCCAAGCCTTGACGGCGGGATACGGCGCGAGGTCCACCTGCAGCATGGAGGCCAGGATGAGTACGCCCGCAAGATTGAGGTCGGCGATCGTGAAATCTTTTCCGAGCAGGTAATCCTTGCCGGCGAGCGAGGCCTCGAGAACGGCGAATGGCTTCGGCAACGCTTCGATCGCCGCGGCGGCCGCCTTTTCATCGCGCTGTTCCGGCGGGCGCATCATCCGATTGACCAGCGCGGTCACGAGGTGGCCCTCGCATTCCATCATCCCCCAGAAGGACCATTGATAGACGCGCGCGCGATCTTCCACGCGTGACGGCCAGAAGGGCGCCTTGCCGTATTTCTCGGCGAGATAGAGATCGATGGCCATCGACTCCCAGAGCACGAGCCCGTCATCGTCGATGGCGGGGACGTGGCCGTTGGGATTGATCTTCAGATAGTCCGGTTTGCGGCAGGCGCCATCAGCGAAGCCGACCGGGACGTGTTCATATTTGAGCCCAAGTTCTTCCGCCGCCCACAAGGCGCGGCTCGCGCGCGACATAGCGGTGCCATAGATCCTGAGCATGTTTGTCCTTTCATGAGCAGCAGAGACGGTGCGGTCGCAGCCGGAATGCGTCTAACGATAGATGTGGGATTCGACGAACAGAAGCCCGAGCGCCGCGATGAGCGAGAGCGATGCGAGCACCACAGTGGTGCGCACCCGCCCGACATAGCCGAGCCAGATGAAGATGCACTCGAACGCCATGCCGACATAGCTGATAACGGCGAAGCCGCGCGAGGCGTGCTCGTTCAGGGCCCAAATGATCGATTCGCGGCCTGCGACGTACGCCCACGCCATGCCGGCGACAATGATCAAGGTGTCGGCGAGAAAAAGAAGAAATTGCTGCACAGCCCCACCCTTGTTCTTGTGGTTTCTAACCCGCCGCGGATTTCCGGGCAAACGTGACACTCGAATGAGGCCCACCTTCGCCCTCCGGGCTTAGGCGCGGCAGCCTTCGCTCGCTTCGCTCAGAACACGGGGCGGGCTTGCCAAGCCGTAGCTCGCGAAGCGAGCGAAGGCTGGTGAGCCCGGACGGGATCGAACCGTCGACCCTCTGATTAAAAGTCAGATGCTCTACCCCTGAGCTACGGGCTCGTCAGAGGCGCGCGAACATAGGGAGGCGGGCGCATGCGGTCAAATCAGCGTCACACCTGCTCAATCCGGTTCGTTTTCGCCGCGCAGAACACGCTCCGCATACGCCTTGGCGCGGCCAGCCGCGATGGCGCTGCGCAAATCGCGCATGAGGTCCTGATAATAGGTGAGATTGTGCCAGGTCAGCAGCATGGACGCGATGATCTCGTTGGCTTTCACCACATGGTGCAGATAGGCGCGGCTGAATTTACGGCAGGCGGGACATGCGCATTGCGAATCGAGTGGCTCTGCGTCATCGGCATGACGCGCGTTGCGCAGATTGAGCGTGCCGCCTCGCGTGAACGCCTGCCCATTTCGTCCGGATCGCGTCGGCAACACGCAATCGAACATGTCGATACCGCGGAGCGCTGCACCGACGAGATCGGAGGGTTTGCCCACACCCATCAGATAGCGCGGCCTGTCGTGGGGCAGGGCGGGAATTGTCTCATCGAGGACGGCAAACATTTCGGCCTGCTCTTCGCCCACCGCGAGCCCGCCGATCGCGTAACCACCGAAGCCGATGCTCACGAGCTCGCCGGCCGAGCGTTTGCGCAGATCGGCAAAGACGCCACCCTGGACAATGCCGAAGCAGGCGCGGCCCTCCTGCGCGCCAAAGGCCGACTTCGAGCGCCGCGCCCAACGCATGGAGAGCGCGAGCGAAGTCTCGATGTCAGCACGGGTTGACGGAAACGGGGCGCATTCATCGAGCACCATCTGGATATCCGAGCCGAGGAGCCGCTGGATCTCCATCGCGCGCTCGGGCGAAAGCGCGTGCTCGCTGCCGTCGATATGCGAACGGAAGATGACGCCCTCCTCCGTGAGCTTGCGCAGCTTCGACAGCGACATGACCTGAAAGCCACCGGAGTCGGTGAGGATGGGGCCGTCCCAGCCCATGAATGTGTGCAGGCCGCCGAGCCTTGCAATGCGTTCGGCGCCGGGCCGCAACATCAGGTGATAGGTGTTGCCGAGAACGATATCGGCGCCGGTGGCGCGAACGCTCTCGGGCATCATCGCCTTCACCGTACCCGCGGTGCCCACGGGCATGAATGCAGGCGTGCGGATGATGCCGCGCGGGGTTCTGATCGCACCCGTCCTGGCCGCGCCGTCCTGCGCAACGATCTCGAACGCGAAACTCATTCCGGCCGGAATAGCAGGCAGGCATCGCCATAGGAATAGAAGCGGTACTGGCGCGCGATCGCCTCGGCATAGGCCTCGCGCATCCGCTCGAGTCCTGCGAAGGCCGAGACCAGCATGAAGAGCGTCGAGCGCGGGAGATGGAAATTGGTGAGAAGGATTTCGGCTGTTTTGAAGCAGTAGCCCGGCACAATGAAGAGATCGGTCTCGCCGCGGAACGCGTGCAATGCGCCTGATGAATCCGCGGCGCTTTCGAGCGTGCGCAGGCTCGTCGTGCCCACGGCAACGATACGGCCGCCCCTCTTTCGCGCGTCGTTGACCTTCGAGGCCTGGATGGCACCGAGTTCGGCAAACTCGGCGTGCATTTTGTGCGCGGACGTTTCTTCGGCACCGACAGGAAGGAAGGTACCGGCGCCGACATGAAGCGTCAGCGCCTCGCGCTCGATGCCCTTTTCGGCGAGGCGCGACAGCAAGCGGGGTGTGAAGTGCAGACCCGCGGTCGGCGCGGCGATCGAGCCTTCGTGCGCGGCGAAGATGGTCTGGTAATCGGTACCGTCGCGCGCATCGGCCGGCCGCTTGCCGGCAATGTAGGGCGGAAGCGGCACCTCGCCTTCGCGGGAGATTGCTTCATCTAGTGGCGCACCGGCGACATCGAAGCGCAAAGTGATTTCGCCGGCGGCACCCCGCCCGAGCACGCATGCGTCCAGCGAGCGACCGAGCTTCAGCCGGTCGCCATCGGCAAGCTTCCGCGCGGGACGGGCGAAGGCGGAAAAGGAGTCCGGCGAAAGCCTGCGGTGCAAGAGAATTTCGAGCTTCGGCTCGGTCGTGCCGCGGCCCGCGCGCACACCGCGCAACCGCGCGTGGATGACTTTGGTGTCGTTGAAAACGAGCACGTCATTCGCAGACAGATAATCCGGGAGGTCCCGCACGAACGCGTGCTCGCGTGTTCCGTTCTCGCGGACCACCAACATGCGCGCGGCATCACGCGGAACGGCCGGCCGGAGCGCGACCAGCGCCTGCGGCAACTCGAAATCGAAGGCGGAGGTGCGCATGAAAGCGCATTCTTAAGGGCCTACCTCTCCCTTGTGGAGAGGTAGAAACTCACGCCGGTTCGCGCCCAACGCTTTCGAGCACGGCTTCGACGATCAGCGATTGCGTGGGCTCGTCGAGGTAGGGGTGCATCGGCAGGCTGAGCACGGTTTTCGCAAGCCGCTCGCTCACGGGAATCGAAGCGGACGGAAAGCGGGCATAAGCTTTCTGCCGCGAGAGCGGAATCGGATAATAAACCGCACTCGGAATTCCCCGTTGCTTGAGATCGGCCTGCAGCCGTTCGCGATCGGGAACCTGGATCGTGTACTGCGCCCAGCTCGAGCGCGCGCCTTCCATGACCCGCGGCACGCGAATGCGGTTGGAGCGGCCAAGCGCTTTCGAATAACGCGCGGCGATCACGTCGCGCCGCTCGAGTTCTTCAGGGAAGATCTTGAGCTTCTCGAGCAGGATCGCGGCCTGGATGGTGTCGAGCCGCGAGTTGAGCCCGATGCGGATGTTCTCGTATTTGTGTACGCCTTCGCCATGCATCCGGATCGAGCGCAGCACTTCGTCGAGACCGTCGTCATTGGTGAAGCTCGCGCCGCCATCGCCGTAACAGCCGAGCGGCTTTGCGGGAAAAAAGCTTGTCGCAGCAGCATCGCCGATCACGCCGGTACGACGCCCCTGGCACACCGCGCCAAAGCCCTGCGCCGTATCGGCCAGCAATTTGAGTTTCTCGCGCGCGACAATCGGCTCGATCGCACGATAGTCTGCCGGCTGGCCGAAAAGGTCCACCGTCATCACCGCCTTCGGAGCAAGCTTGCCGTCGCGCTTCACCAGTGCGACCGCCGCTTCGAGACTCGCGGGATCAATGTTGAAGGTATCTTCGCGGACATCAACGAAAACCGGCGTCGCGCCCGCGAGCACCACCACCTCGGCTGACGCGGCAAAGGTGAAAGCCGGTACAAAAACAGCATCGCCCGGGCCGATCTCCCACGCCTTCAGCACAATCAAGAGCGCGTCCGTGCCATTGGCGCAGGCGATGGCATGCTTCACGCCGGAGAAATGCGCGAGCTTTTCCTCGAGCTCTTGCACCTGCGGCCCGAGAATCCACTGTCCGCCTTCGACAGCTTTGGCGATGGCTTGTTCCAGATCGCGCCCCAGCCGGCGCCGCTGGGCCTGCAAATCGATGAACGGAATGGTTGGGCTCAACTGCCGCTCCGGATTTGCGTTCCGTCTTCGAGGGCATGATGCATCAAGCCCAATGCTCTTGTGTCATCCCGGGCAAGCGGAGCGCGAACCGGGACCCATCCGGCTCTCGCCGTTAAAGCGGCCAGGCCGGGATACTTTGGCATAGCAAATTGCGCGTGCGAGATCCGGCGAGAAATGGCACCAATTTCCATCTTAGTGGATCACGAACTAAGCCCGCCCGATTCCGACCGCCAGCAAACTAATGTTGCGAATTGCGTCATGTCATAACGCCATCGTTTTTCTGGAGGGCGATTCATTCGCCGGGATCCCCCTCCGCCCGCGGGCTCGCCTTTATGCAATCGCTACCGCTTTGCTACTTAAGCGCAACAGCTCGCGGCGGGCACCTCCCCCCGCGTGCGTTGGAGGAAGGTCGACCGAGATGCGCCGGGTTCACCGGCGATCACGCCGCTGGCTTCACCGACATCTTCACTATCTTGTCGGGCTCGCCGGAGATGGCGCCATTGTTGTGCTCGCCACCCTTCTTGATGGCGTCGACATGCTCCATGCCAGAGATCACCTTGCCCCAGACGGTGTATTGCCGGTCGAGCCAGGGCGCATCGCCGAAGCAGATGAAGAACTGGCTGTTGGCACTGTGCGGATTCTGGCTGCGCGCCATGGAACAGGTTCCGCGGCTGTGTCGCTCCGCGGAAAATTCCGACTTCAGGTCAGGCAGCTCCGAACCGCCGCTGCCCGTTCCGGTGGGGTCGCCGGTTTGCGCCATGAAACCCGGAATCACGCGGTGGAAGACGACACCGTCGTAGAAGCCGCGCGCTGCCAGCGTCTTGATGCGTTCGACATGCTTCGGCGCCAAATCCGGGCGCAGCGCGATCATCACAGGTCCATTCTTGAGCTGCATCGTGATGGTTTCCTCGGCCATTATTTTCTGCCTTTCAGTTCCTTGCAGCGCTTCATCAACAGATCGGCAACGTAAGGCGTCGTGAAGGGTTTCACGTCGCCGCCAAGCATGGCGATTTCCTTCACCAGCCGCGAGGCGATCGCTTGGCTCCTGGGATCAGCCATCAGCACGACGGTCTCGACATCCATATTGAGGCGATGATTCATCGCCGCCATCTGGAATTCATATTCGAAATCGGAGACGGCGCGCAGCCCGCGGATAATGACGCTCGCGCCGACCTCACGCGCGAAGTCAACCTGCAGCTTGCTCTCGAACGGAACGACTTCGATGGTCGCCCGATCCGTACCGAGCGCTTCTACTTCATGGCGCCACATGTCGACGCGCTCTTCGAGCGAAAAGAGCGGCGCCTTTCCCGTGCCGGTTGCGAGCCCGATCACGAGATGATCGACGAGCTTGATGGCGCGTTTGACGATGTCGAGATGACCGAAGGTAACCGGATCGAAGGTTCCCGGATAAAGACCGACGTGGCGCCGCTTGGCGAACTCGACCCGTCCGACCTGCGCTCCTGCCTGCTCTTTCGCCGTCAACTCAATCTCCCCCGCCTTCGGTCGAGACATCCTCGATCCGCTCCACAGAGACCACGCGCTCGCCGCCCTCGACCCGGAACAGGGTCACGCCCTGAGCGCCGCGGCCCTGGATGCTGATGTCGGCGACCGGCACCCGAATGGTCTGGCCCTGGTCGCTCACCATCATCAGATCGTCGCTTTCCTCGACGGGAAAGGAGGCGATAATCGCCGTATTTTTTCTGCCCATGCCGAGTGCAACGATTCCCGAACCGCCGCGGCCGGTCACACGATATTCATAGGAACTCGTGCGCTTGCCAAATCCGCTGTCAGAAACGGTAAGGATGAACTGCTCCCGCGCACCGAGTTCTGCATAGCGCGCAGGGCTGAGCGCCGCCTCTTCGCCGATCTCCTCGTCTTCCGCGGTTTCTTCGGCGGATGAATCCGCTTCCTCCCCCAGAGCGGCGCGGCGCGCGGCATTTGCCTGCCTCAGGTAACCGCGCGCTTCCTCGGTCGTCGCATCGGAATGGCGCAGCAACGACAGGCTCACGACTTCGTCGCCCTTCGCGAGCTTGATGCCACGAACACCCGTCGAGTCACGGCCCTTGAACACACGCACATCGCCGACCGCGAAGCGAATGCACTTGCCGCCGCGAGTCGTGAGGAGGACGTCGTGCCCGTCGGTGCAGACCTGCACACCGACGATGCCGTCGCCTTCCTCGAGCTTCATCGCAATCTTTCCATTGCGATTGATGTTGACGAAGTCGGATAGTTCATTGCGCCGGACATCGCCCGACTTCGTTGCGAACACCACGTTCAGCTTTTCCCAGAGCGCTTCGTCTTCGGGAAGCGGCAGGATGGTTGTGATGCGTTCGCCCTCGGAGAGCGGCAGGAGATTGACCATGGCCTTGCCGCGGCCCTGGATCGCGGCTTCCGGCAATCTCCAGACCTTGAGCTTGTAAGCCATGCCACTCGACGAGAAGAAAACGAGCCAGGCATGCGTCGAGGCCACGAAGAGACTGGTCACGAAATCCTCTTCGCGCGTGGCCATGCCGAGGCGCCCTTTGCCGCCACGCCCCTGCACGCGGTATTCGGCAACGGGCGTGCGCTTGATGTAGCCGGCATGGGTGACCGTGACAGCGACGTCCTCGCGCTCGATCAGCGCCTCGTCTTCGATCTCGACATCCGCATCGACGAGTTCGGTGCGCCTGGGCGCCGCAAACTCGCTCCTGATGTCCGCGAGTTCCTTGCGGACGATCGCGAGAACGCGCGAACGCGAACGCAGGATGTCGAGGAAGTCGCGGATGGCTTCGGCGAGTTTGGTGACTTCGTCCGCGATCTCGTCGCGGCCAAGCCCCGTGAGGCGCTGGAGGCGCAATTCGAGGATCGCCTTCGCCTGTTCTTCGGAAAGCCGGATCGTGCCATCCTCGGCGATGCCGTGGCGCGGATCAGCGATCAGCGCGACCAGGGGCGCGACGTCTTTCGCCGGCCAGGACTTTGCCATCAGGCGTTCGCGTGCCGTCGCCGCATCCGGGGCGGCGCGGATCATCGCAATCACTTCGTCGATGTTCGCGACCGCCACGGCAAGACCGACAAGGACATGTCCGCGGTCGCGCGCCTTGGCGAGCTCGAAGCGCGTCCGGCGCGTGACCACCTCTTCGCGGAACTGGACGAAGGCGCCTATCACCGCCTTGAGATTCATCAACTCCGGCCGGCCCCGATTGAGGGCCAGCATGTTCACACCGAAGGTCGTCTGCAGATCGGAGTAGCGGTAAAGCTGGTTGAGAACGACTTCCGAGGACGCATCGCGCCGGAGTTCGATCACCACCCTTATGCCGTGGCGGTCGCTTTCGTCGCGGATGTCGGCGATGCCTTCGACGCGCTTGTCGCGCACGAGTTCAGCCATCTTCTCCTGCATCCGCGCCTTGTTCACCTGGTAGGGAATTTCGGTGACGATGATGGCTTCGCGGTCTTTCCGGATCTCCTCGACGTGGCAGCGCGCCCGCATGAGAATGGAGCCGCGTCCGCGCGCGAGCGCGCCGCGTGCAGCCTGCTTGCCGATGATAAGCCCGCCGGTCGGAAAATCGGGCCCCGGAACGATTTCGGTGAAACTCTCGAGGCTGACCGATGGATCTTCGATGTACGCAAGGCAGGCGTCGATTACCTCGCCCAGATTGTGCGGTGGAACGTTCGTAGCCATGCCGACAGCGATGCCGCTCGAGCCGTTGACCAGCAGATTGGGAAAGCGCGCCGGAAAGACTACCGGCTCCTGCACGCTACCGTCGTAGTTATCGCGCCACTCGACCGTGTTCTGGTCGATGTCCTCCGTCAGCGTATGTGCGACCTTGGCGCGGCGGACTTCGGTATAGCGCATCGCCGCGGGCTCATCGCCATCGACAGAACCGAAATTCCCCTGCCCATCGATGAGCGGAACACCCATCGAAAAATCCTGCGCCATGCGGACAAGCGCGTCATAGATCGCCTGGTCGCCATGCGGGTGATATTTGCCCATGACGTCGCCGACGATCACTGCGGACTTGCGGTAGGGCCGGTTCCAGTCGTTACCGTTCACATGCATCGAGTAGAGAATGCGGCGGTGAACGGGCTTCAGTCCGTCGCGCGCATCCGGCAGCGCGCGCTGGACGATCACGCTCATCGCGTAGTCGAGATAGGAGCGCTTGAGCTCCTCCTCGATGGCAATGGGCGTGGAATGCGGGTCTGTCGGTGGCGGGGATTCCGACCCCGGTATGTCGCTCAAAACGGGTCCTCAGAGGCCCATTGGGCGGGCCAATTCCAGCCCCGTGTTTAGCATTTTGGCAGCCGATTTTGCCAATGGCGGGAAGGCGATGATTTGAGACTCAAAATGGGTGTCATGGCCCGGCGCGCACTTGGTCGCGCGGATACTGTGCCATCTCGGCCGAGCCGCTTTAGCGGCGAGAGCCGGGACCCATTGAAGCGAGCGTCAGCGAGCGAAATGACTCTTCTCGGCGCGCAAGCGCGCCGGATGGGTCCCGGCTGTCGCTCCACCCCGTCGGGATGACAAACGTGGATTTCAGAACGGAATCTCGTCGTCCAGCTCAGCCCGCTCGAAGCTGCGGGCGGGTTCGTCTGAGCTGGACATCGCCGCGCGATAACCACCCTCGCCGCGGGAATCGAGCATCTGGAGCTCGCCCCGGAAGCGATTGAGCACGACTTCGGTTGTGTACTTCTCGTTGCCTTCCTTGTCGGTCCATTTGCGCGTGGTGAGCTGGCCCTCGAGATAGACCTTCGATCCCTTGTGGAGATATTGCTCCGCGATCTTCGCGAGATTCTCGTTGAAGATCACGATCCGGTGCCATTCCGTGCGCTCCTTGCGCTCTCCCGATGCCTTGTCGCGCCAGGATTCCGAGGTCGCGACCGTGAAGTTGACGACCGGATCGCCGTTGGCGGTCCGCCGAACCTCGGGGTCCTTGCCGAGATTGCCCACCAGAATGACCTTGTTCACGCCCGCCATGGCATCGTCTCCGTTCTCTGATCCGGCAAACTAGGCGCAGCTTCTGCCCATCGCTATCGATGGCACTACGTCCGCCTGTGGATTGCCTTGGAATCTAGCATTGTTCTTTGTTTGTTCCAAACCGCTAACCGTGCCCGCGTAGTTTCAAATTGTGTTCTTTTTAGGTTCCTGATACGTTCTGATGCAAATTTCCCGACCCGAGGCCTTCGGTCAGGGGGCCACCAGGGCGGCGGCACGCTAGGAATGCCTTATCCACATCCGAGCGTGCGGCACCCAAAGGTTACTGCCACAATCGGAGGCCCGCAGACGTATGAACGATGATCCCGTCGCGCTGGGCCGACTCAAGACGCGCTGAACCGGAGCCATGCAGAAGAACATCCTCATCCGCGGCGCCCGCGAGCACAATCTCAAGGACATCGACGTCGAGATCCCGCGCGACACGCTGACCGTGATCACCGGCCTCTCCGGCTCCGGCAAGTCCTCGCTCGCCTTCGACACGATCTATGCCGAAGGACAGCGACGTTATGTCGAGTCGCTGTCTGCTTACGCGCGACAATTTCTCGAACTGATGCAGAAGCCCGATGTCGATCACATCGAAGGGCTGTCACCGGCGATCTCGATCGAGCAGAAGACAACGTCGCGCAACCCGCGCTCGACTGTAGGCACCGTCACCGAAATCTACGACTATCTCCGCCTCTTGTTCGCGCGCGTCGGCATTCCCTATTCGCCGGCCACAGGCCTTCCGATCGAAAGCCAAACGGTCACCCAGATGGCGGACCGGCTGCTGGCGCTCGACGAAGGCACACGTCTTTTCCTGCTTGCGCCGATCGTGCGCGGCCGCAAGGGGGAATACCGGAAGGAATTGGCAGAACTTCAGAAGAAGGGGTTTCAGCGCGTCAAGGTCGACGGCAAGTTCCATGAACTGGGAAACGTCCCGGCGCTCGACAAAAAGCTCAAGCACGACATCGAAGTGGTCGTGGACCGCATCGCCATCCGGAAGGATATCGGCAACAGGCTGCCGGACTCGATCGAAACGGCTCTCAATCTAGCCGACGGTCTGCTCGTTGCCGAATTCGCGGACGTGAAGGAAAAGGGTGAAGCGAAGCGCCTTGTCATGTCCTCGAAATTCGCCTGCCCGGTCTCAGGCTTCACCATTCCCGAAATCGAGCCGCGTCTTTTCTCCTTCAACAATCCGCATGGCGCCTGCCCGGTCTGCGATGGCCTCGGGACGCAGCTCTATTTCGATCCCGCACTCATCGTGCCCGACGAAACACTGACGCTGCGCAATGGCGCGGTGGCACCATGGTCGAAATCGTCGTCGCCCTACTATCTGCAGACGCTGGAAGCGCTCGGACGGCATTACAAATTCTCGCTCAATACGCCCTGGGAAGACCTGCCGAAGAAAGCAAGAGAGGTGATCCTGAACGGCTCCGGCGAGGACGAGATCAAGTTCGTCTACGATGACGGCCTGCGCCGCTACGAGACGCGCAAGGCGTTCGAAGGCGTGATCCCCAATCTGTCGCGCCGGTTCAAGGAAACCGACTCGTCCTGGGTGCGCGAGGAGCTCGAGCGGTTCCAGGATACGAGCCCGTGCGACACCTGCAATGGCTACCGACTCAAGCCGGAAGCGCTCGCGGTAAAAATCGCAGATCAACACATTGGCCAAGTCTGCGAACTCTCGATCAAGAGCGCTGATGCCTGGTTTCGCGATCTCGACCGGGCGCTGAGCAAGAAGCAACAGGAAATCGCGGCGCGGATCCTCAAGGAGATTCGTGCCCGGCTGAAATTCCTCAACAATGTGGGGCTCGAATATCTGACCCTCTCGCGCGCCTCGGGCACCTTGTCCGGCGGCGAGAGCCAGCGCATCCGACTCGCCTCGCAGATCGGATCCGGCCTTACCGGAGTTCTGTACGTGCTCGACGAGCCGTCGATCGGATTACACCAGCGCGACAACGCCAAGCTTCTCGAATCGCTCAAGGGGCTTCGGGATCTCGGCAACACGGTGATCGTGGTCGAGCATGACGAGGAGGCGATCCGCACGGCGGATCACGTCATCGACATGGGTCCCGGCGCCGGCATCCATGGTGGCGAGATCATCGCCGAAGGAGAGCCTGCGGACATTATGGCCAGCCCGAGAAGCCTGACCGGCCAGTATCTCGTCGGCCTCGAGCAAATTCCGGTTCCCGCCGCGCGACGCAAGGCCGTGCATAACCGCTGGATCAGGGTGGTCGGCGCGCGTGGCAACAATCTCAAGAACGTCACCGCCGAGATTCCCGTCGGCACGTTCACCTGCATCACCGGGGTTTCAGGCGGTGGAAAGTCAACGCTGGTCATCGAGACTCTGTACAAGGCGGCCGCGCGGCGATTGCACCAGGCGCGCGAGCATCCCGCTCCGCACGACAAGATCGAGGGCCTGGAATTCCTCGACAAGATCATCGACATCGATCAATCGCCGATCGGGCGCACGCCGCGATCGAACCCGGCCACCTATACCGGCGCGTTCACGCCGATCCGGGACTGGTACACCGAACTTCCGGAAGCCAAGGCGCGCGGCTATTCGGCGGGCCGTTTCTCGTTCAACGTCAAAGGCGGCCGCTGCGAAGCTTGCCAGGGCGACGGCGTGATCAAGATCGAGATGCACTTCCTGCCGGACGTCTATGTCCAATGCGATGTCTGCAAGGGAAAACGCTACAATCGCGAGACGCTGGAAGTGAAATATCGCGATTACTCGATCGCGGATGTCCTCGATATGACGGTCGAAGCGGGCGCCGAGCTGTTCAAGGCGGTGCCATCCATTCGCGAGAAACTCGACACACTGACGCGGGTCGGGCTCGGCTACATCTCGATCGGACAACAGGCCACCACGCTTTCCGGCGGCGAAGCACAGCGTGTGAAGCTGTCGAAGGAGCTTTCGCGGCGTGCGACCGGGCGCACGCTGTACATTCTCGACGAACCGACCACCGGGCTCCACTTCCACGACGTCAAAAAGCTGCTCGACGTCCTGCACGAACTGGTCGAAAACGGAAATACCGTGGTGGTCATCGAGCACAATCTCGAGGTGATCAAGACCGCCGACTGGATCGTCGATCTGGGACCCGAGGGCGGCGATGGCGGTGGCCAGATCGTCGCCTCAGGGACGCCCGAGGATGTCGCCAGAAACGGACGGTCCTACACCGGCCAATATCTGAAGCCGGTGCTCTCAAGCCGCAGTGCCGAGAAGCGTCCGGGTCAGGCGCGGATGCGGGCTGCGGAGTAGCGGCGACTCTTCACGCCGGGCGAAATGGGCCGCCCAAATCCGGCGTGTTTGTAATCTGCGTATTGCCCACGATCGCGCGATAGGAAAATGCCGGCGCGGCAAACATCAGGCCGTAGCTGAACGGAGCCAGCAAGAAATTGATCCCCAGCAGCAGGGGCGTCTTGGACGCAATGTCGGGCAGATTGTCGAGCAGCTGCGTCGGAGGAGGCGCGCCAACCGCAACCGCCTCCATGATTGCGACGAACGCCCGGAAAAACGAAGCCACATAATCGGGACCGGCGATCACGGCGAAGGCGCACTCGCCGAGCAGAAAAATCGGACCAACCGTCACGACGAAAACGGCGAACATGCGCCAGAAATTGCCGCGCGAGAGCGCCCAGGCACGCCTGAGATCGATCTTTCCCTCCACGACCGTCACGGGGGCAACCAGAAACGCAAGACGAACACCCACATAGACGAGGATCGCAAGATCGAGTGCCCCCACGATCGCCACGGTTGCCAAGGTGATCGTACGTTGTCCTATCAACTGACCGATCATGGCTGTGATTGCGTCCTTCAGCCCTGCTACCGCGAAATCAGCCATGAACGCCGCGACATAGACGGCGATCATGATTAAAAACACCACGACGAGCGCCACGAAATAATTGAATTCGGCCGGGCCGATCACGAACTGGGCGATGACCTTGCTGCTGCGTGGCGCCATGGCTTGTCGCGTCAGCGACACACCAATCATAGCGGTGAGAAAAAGTGACACCAGGGAGAATCCGACGAGCAAGAGCAGAGCCTGTCCGCCGGTCGAAGGGTCGCCGTTGGAAATGCCCTGGACATAGTTCATGACGAAGAACCGCCCGAGCGTGTAGAGGATCAAGGGAAGCCAGATGAGACCGATCACGGTCCCGAGATCGGCAAAGGCGAAGCGATAGGCGGCGACGATCGTCTGGACGATCGGGATCTTTTTCATGTCAGGGCCTTCAGCAACGGATAACTACCGGTCGCTTTCTGTTCCCGCAAGGAAACGCGGCTCAGTTCCGAACCCGTTCGGCAAATGATACCGCATCGGATAGGCCAACGACGTCTGTGAATTCGTTGAATGTCATCCGGCCGACATCCTGCGCCCGGCCGCCGAGGATCGCACTGTAGGCACTTTCCATGTGCCTCGCGTTCGAAAGCAGAGCGGTAATCGGAAACAGAGCTACGCGATAGCCGAGATCCCTGAGAGCATCCAGCGAGAGCCACGGCGTCTTGCCGTCTTCCACCATGTTCGCGACCAGCGGAACATGCCTGAAAATGGAGCCAATTTTCGCGAGCTCGGCTTCGGACTGCGGCGCTTCGATAAATAGGAGATCGGCTCCGGCTTTGAGGAAGGCCTCGCCTCGCCGCAGCGCTTCGTCCATGCCCAACTCGGCCCGTGCGTCGGTGCGCGCCACGATCCTGAAGTCCGCCGACTGTCGCGCAGCACAGGCGGCGCGAATGTTCGCGACCGCATCGTCCAGAGGCAGGACCTCCTTTCCGGCCATATGTCCGCAGCGTTTCGGAAGCTTCTGATCTTCGAGCTGGATGGTACATGCACCCGCCTGCTCGTAGGCACGGACCAACCTTGCGACATTGTTCGGACCGCCAAAACCATTGTCGCCATCGGCCACGAGCGGAACCGGTGCTGCACTGCCCGCAATGCTGCGCACGCGTTCGGTCATGACCTCGGGGCCGACAAGGCCAATGTCGGGTACGGCAAAGCCGGCGCCAACAACACCGAAACCCGTCATGTAAAGCGCCTTGGCGCCTGCACGCGCCGCAATGCGCGCGGACAGCGCGTCGAAGACACCCGGCAAGACGAGAAATTCGCCGGTCGCGAGCAGATCTGAAAAACACGAAGCCGTCATGATTTCTTGTCGTCGACCATCGCCATAACGTCACTCGTCGCCGCTTTGGGAGCGGCGACCTCGACGACGGCATCGTCGACGTCGTCATATTCGAGCCTCAGCGCGCGCGACATGACGGCGTGCATGTCGTAAAGCGCGGTCACATAAGTGAGCTCAAGGATCTCCTCGTCCGAGAGATGTTTCTTGAGATGCTCAAAGAGACTGTCGGCTGCGCGCCCTCCTTGAAGAACCAGCGCATCGGTCCAGGCCAGCACCGCACGCTCGACTGCCGTGAAGCATTTCGCCACCTGCCATGCCGGTACGGCGGCAATCTTCTCATCCGGAAGCCCCACGCTGCGCGCCGCCTTGCAATGTTGCGAGAACACGAACTTGCTGCCCCGCGCCCACCCGGCGCGGGTCTGCGCAAGTTCGCGCAGCTTCGGGTCAAGCAGCCGCTTCGGACTGCGGTAAAGCTGGAAGCCTGCGACCGCGTGGTCGAAGACGTCGGGAACGACGGCAAAAACCGTCCACCAATTGCCCGGCGTTCCCGTCGCGGTTCCCGGCTCCTTCACCGGATCGCGGCCGCCGAACAGGGTCGCGTAGATCTGCTGGGCCAGGGGATGCGCGTCCGCCCTGCCCACCTGACGAAGTCTTGGCATTGGAAACCCTCTGCGAGCAGGTCACATTCCACACCGGCACGGCGAAAATGTCATTCGGCCATGAGCCGGCGTTCAGCGAGCGATCCGGCTTGCAGCGGAACTCGGGAAAGCGGCACCATGGCTGTTACACCACCCCCGGGAGGACCTTGCCCATGAGCTTTCCTGAATATGCGCAATATGACGGGCTCGGTCTGTCGCATCTTGTCCGCCGCGGCGAAGTCTCGCCGGCGGAGCTTGTCGAAGAAGCGATCCTCAGGATCGAAAAACACAATGGGAAACTGAACGCGATTGTCTTCAAAGCCTATGAAGAGGCGAGAAAGACGGCGCGCGGGAAACTTCCTCAAGGTCCTTTCCACGGCGTTCCCTTCCTGATCAAGGACATCGGCATGGAAGTCGCGGGCTGGCCGATGACGAATGGCAGCGCGCTCCTAAAGGACTACGTCTCTGCAAACGACGCCGAGCTCACGCAGCGCTATCGCGCGTCGGGCGTGGTTCTGGTGGGAAAGACCAACACACCGGAATTCGGAATCCCGGGAACGACGGAGGGCCGGCATCTCGGCAACTGCCACAACCCTTGGAACACGGAGCACAGCTCCGGCGGCTCGTCGGGCGGGGCGGCCGCGGCGGTGGCGGCCGGCATCGTGCCATTGGCGCATGCTTCGGACGGGCTCGGCTCGATCCGTATTCCTGCCGCCCAGTGCGGCCTTTTCGGCATGAAGCCGACGCAGTGGCGCAATCCGGGTGGACCGCTGGACGGCGGTCGCGCGCACGGCCTCGTGGTCGATCATGTGGTGACGCGCACGGTTCGTGACAGTGCCGCCATGCTCGACTGGACCGGATATCCCGAGGACAACGCGCCCTATGCGCCGGCGCCGAAGGTACGTCCGTATACGGACGAAATCCAGACGCCGCCCGGGCGCTTGCGCATTGCCTTTACGACCGAGACGATCACCGGCACGTCGCTCCATCCTGACGTGCAGGCGACCGTCGAAGAAGCTGTGACGTTGCTCGGCGAGCTTGGACACCACGTGTTCGAGCGGAAATCGCTGGGCGTTGATCTGCGGCTTCTCTATCGCGCGCAAGGCATGGTGAGCGGAGGGATGGCCGTCGCCGGATATGAAGAATGGGCCGAGAGGATGCACCGCCCGCTCGACGAGAGCACGCTCGAATGGCTGGCGCTCGCCGGCTACCGCGCGGCGCAGAAACTGACCGCACGCGATGTGGGCTGGGGACTCTCGACAATCCGCAACATCGGACGGCAGATCCTGGCACTGTGGCGGGAGTTCGACGTCCTGCTCTTGCCGGTGACGATCACGCCGCCACCTCCACTCGGCCATCTTGATCCCTCGAACGTGCCGGCGCGCGAATTCAACCGCCGGCAGGGACAGGTTTTCGGCCTCACACCAATCGCCAATCTGACCGGACAGCCGGCGATGTCTGTTCCGCTCGGTATGTCAGGAACCAAACTGCCGATCGGCATGATGTTCATGGGCCGCTATGGCGACGAGGCGACGCTCTTTCGCCTGGCCGCGCAACTCGAAGCCGCGCGCCCGTGGATCGACCGCAAACCGCCGATCTGGAACTGAAGGCCGCGCGCTTATGGATCCTGTTCATGTCATTGGCGCGGGTCTCGCCGGCAGCGAGGCCGCCTGGCAGGTCGTGCAGACCGGGGTGCCGGCCGCGCTGCATGAAATGCGTCCGCTGGTGATGACACCGGCACACCAGACGGCGGGCTTTGCCGAACTCGTGTGCTCCAACTCCTTCCGGTCCGACGACGCCGAAAACAATGCCGTCGGCGTCCTGCACGAGGAGATGCGCCGGGCTAATTCCCTCGTGCTTCGCGCGGCGGACAAACATCGTCTTCCTGCCGGGAGTGCGCTGGCGGTCGACCGTGAAGCGTTTTCACAGGAGATCTCGGCCGCTTTGAGAGGCCATCCGCTCGTCGAGATCCGGAACGAGGAAATCGGCGAGCTTCCGCCGGGCGAATGGGATTCGGCCATTGTCGCAACCGGACCGCTCACGTCACCGGCGTTGTGCGAGGCGATCGGCGCCCTCACGGGCGAAGAGTCTCTCGCGTTCTTCGACGCCATCGCGCCGATCGTTCATCGCGATTCCATCGATTTCGACATCGCCTGGTTTCAGTCTCGCTACGACAAGACAGGCCCCGCCGGAAGCGGCGCCGATTACATCAATTGTCCGCTCGATGAGGCCGAGTACCGGGCGTTCGTGGCGGCGTTGCGATCGGCCGAGACAACCGAATTTCGCGAATGGGAACGCAACACACCCTATTTCGAGGGCTGCCTTCCCATCGAGGTTATGGCGTCCCGCGGCGAAGACGTACTGCGTTTCGGCCCGATGAAGCCGGTCGGGCTCATCGATCCGCGCACGGGGCGAAGGCCCTATGCCGTGATTCAGCTCCGCCAGGACAACGCGCTCGGCACGCTGTGGAACATGGTCGGCTTCCAGACCAAGCTGAAACACAGCGAGCAGACGCGAATCTTCCGCACCATTCGTGGGCTCGAACGGGCGCGCTTCGAGCGCCTCGGCGGACTACACCGCAACACGTTCCTCAATGCGCCGCGCCTTCTCGATGAAAGGCTGCGGCTGAAACGGCGCCCGGCACTTCGGTTCGCCGGGCAGATCACGGGCGTCGAGGGCTATCTCGAGAGCGCCGCGATCGGGCTCCTTGCAGGCCGCTTCGCAGCTTCAGAGCGTAGTGGAAACGCGGTTGTGTTGCCGCCATCCACGACGGCGCTCGGCGCCTTGCTGAGACATATTTGCGGCGGCGCGAACGCGCAGACATTCCAGCCCATGAACATCAATTTCGGACTTTTTCCGCCCGTGCCTGGCGTTCGCGGACGCGAGGCACGGCGCGCCATGGCGCGGCGCGCGCTTGTCGATGTCGATGATTGGCTTGGCGGAGCGCGGGAAGCCGCAGAGTAATTGGAAAAGAGATGTCATTCCCGCCGAGGCGCGAAGCGCCGAGCATCGCTGCGCTATGCTCGCCGGGGATGACAGGCTCATGAAGATAAAGCCCCATCAGATCCGCCCGGTGATCGCCGCGCGGAGGAGAACCGCCAGCCTGGCATAGAGCGGCACCTCGGGATTCCCGAGATCGAAATTTCGGCGCCTGAACTGTCGTGCGTAGAGCGGCACGAGGGCGGCCGGCAGGAATGCCGCCAGCGGCACATCCCGAGCGCGGTGCATCCTCAAGCCCTGATAGTGACCGATCGCGCGCGCAGCCACCTCGTTCAGGACCAACTGCAACGCCGACCGATTGGAAATCGCAAGGAGATTTGCCGGTTCGATTCCATGCGCCTCGAGAGCGCGTACAGGGAGGAAAAGTTTTCCTCGCTGAGCGTGGAAAACAAGCGAACGCGCGAGCCCAACCAGTCCGAAAGCAACGCCGGCATTGGCAGCGGTCAATGCAAATCGTTCGCCGCCCCCCAGCACGCGGATCGCGATCCGGATCAGCTCGCCGGATGTGGCATCGAGATAGGATTCGAGTTCGTTGAACCCCGTGAACCGGTCCCCGGACACATCGA
>Ga0209060_10000954_pt1 | contig 37421 bp, 38 predicted proteins | sample Coa_R1_8_FD_187155 | JGI IMG/M metagenome (GOLD analysis project Ga0209060, IMG submission 187155) | Surface soil microbial communities from Centralia Pennsylvania, which are recovering from an underground coalmine fire - Coalmine... | ecosystem: Environmental > Terrestrial > Soil >...
CCTCACGCTGGAAGGTGGCGTCGAGGCGGTGCTGGGCCGCTCGAGCGTCATGCGCCTCGAGGACGGCGCCCCGCGCATCGAGGGGGGCGAGGTCCGGTTCAGCGTGCCGCACCGCCAGCCGGGCCACCCGTTCGTCGTGCGCGCCGAGGGCTACCGCGTCGTCGTCGTCGGCACCCGCTTCGGCGTCAACGTCGACGGCCGGGCAGGCGCGACCGACGGCCGCAAGGCGGTCGGCGTCGACGTCGACGAGGGGATCGTCGAGGTGTGGGAGGCGGCCACGCAGCGCCGCCTGGCGCGGCTGACGCCCGGGGAGAGCTGGCAGAGCCCCGACGTCGACGCCGAGTCACCGACGCCACCCGCGGCCGTCGACCCGGCACCGGCGCCGAGCGGGCCCAGCCCGACCATCCCGGCGCCGGCGCGCGACCTCCGCCACGGCGGCAAGCACGCGGCTGCGCGCACGCTGGCGCTCGCCTCGCCCGGCGATGGGTTCAGCGAGCGCGCCACCACGACCGAGAAGTCGGCACCCGAGGCCGTGGCCGCCCGCGCCGCGCTGGCCGCCGGCGACGCCCCGCGCGCGCTGCAGCTCTACCGCACGCTGGCGCAGGGGACCGGCCCGTCGGCCGAGAACGCCTCCTACGAGATCGGCAAGGTGCTGAGCGAGAAGATGGGCCAGCCCCAGGCCGCCGTCACCGCCTGGCGGCGCTACCGGGCCGCCCACCCCGACGGCATCCTGCGCATCGAAGCCGACGTGTCGATCATCGAGACGCTGGCCCGGACCGGCGACGCCGACGAGGCGCTGCCCGAGGCCAACGAGTTCCTGCGGCGCCACCCCGACAGCGAGCGGCGCGCGGAGATCGCGCGCCTGGCGGGCGATCTCTACCGCGCGCACGGCGACTGCCGGCGCGCCGTCACGACCTACCAGATCGCGCTCGGCGCCGTACGCCCGCGCGACGCCGTCGAGGCGGCCAACTTCCATCGGGCCGACTGCCTGGTCCGGCTGGGAGACGCGGGCGGGGTCGACGCCGCGCGGGCCTACCTGCGCGCTTATCCGAACGGAAAGTTCCGCAGCGAGGCGGCGGCGCTGGCCAGCGGCGCGGCGCCGCGCCCGTAGGGCCCGGCGTGGACCTCCGACGGTTGGCGTCCGCCTGCGCGCTGGCGGGCCTGTGCGCCGCCGGGTGCCGGCAGACCGTGGTGCTCGACGATCTGGGACCCGACGCCGGTCTCTCCGGCAGCGGCGGCAAAGGGAAGGGCGGTAGCTTCGGCAACGGCGGCAGCACCGGGACCGGCGGCAAAGGCGGCTCCGGGCCGACCGACGCGTCGGTCGACGGCCACTGCTCCGGCGGGCAGACGCAGCCGCTCTCGTACCAGTGGGACACCCCGCAGATGGTGGTCGTTCTCGACCGGTCCACGACGATGAACGCTCCTTTCGGCAGCAGCACCGAGCTCGAGGCCTCGCTGAACGCGATCTACTCCCTCGTCTCCTCGTACGGCGGCGACCACGGCACCCGTCAGGCCATCAAGTTCGCCTTCCTCGACTTCCCGGACACCTCCATGAGCTGCAGCGGGACGAACGCCAGCAACGGCTGCTGTTCGAGCGATCCGACGACGGTCTTCACCGACTTCGACAACGCCAACCTCAGCTGCAGCGGCGGTGGGTCCAGCGGCTGCCTCCAATCGATGAACCGTCCGACCGCCGCCGCGCTCAACGGCGCCGTCGGCTACTTCAACTCCCTGTCGGGGAGCGCCCAGCACAACAACGAGCGGTACGTCGTGCTGGTGAGCGACAACGACCCGCAGAAAGGCCCCTGTCAGGGCGGGGACCCCTGCAACGACGCAGAGAACGCCAAGAACAACCTGGCCGGCGTCTCTGCGACGCTGGAGGTGGTAGCCATCGACGGCAGCAACACCACCTCCACGAACTGCCTGACCAACCTGGGGGCGACGAACCAGGTCCCCTCGCCGTACTACTACCCCGTTTCGGACGCCAACAACTCTCTCCCCAGCGCCTTCCAGCAGATCGGGCAGGCCGTGGCGCAGAACGCCTGCCGACTGACCCTGCCGTCGCCGCCGACGACCGGGCACCTGACCGTCCAGTTCGGCTGCCTCAACCAACAACAGGACAGCGGGACGATGGGGAACGGCTGGAACTGGGACGGCGACACCCGCGTCTTCTTGCACGGCACCCTCTGCGGGGAGTTCCTGCAGAGCAGCCCGAACAGCACCTGCGGGCTGCAGGTCTACGACGGGTGCGGCCCCGACCACTTCGCGACGCAGCCCGCCCCCTAGGCGAGGGCGGCTTCGAGGTCGGCGACGAGGTCGTCGGCGTGCTCGATGCCGACGGAGAGGCGGATGAGGCCGTCGCCGATCCCCAGCGCGCGACGGCGATCGGGGGGGATCGAGGCGTGGGTCATGATGGCGGGGTGCTCGGCCAGCGACTCGACGCCGCCCAGCGACTCGGCGCAGGTGAAGACCTGCAGCCGCTCGAGGAAGCGGCGGGCTTTGTTCAGTGTGCCCCGTCCGGGGTGCAGCTCGAACGACAGCATTCCGCCGAAGCCGGACATCTGGCGGCGGGCCAGCGCGTGCTGCGGGTGCGAGCGCAGCCCCGGGTAGATCACGCGCGCCACCTCGCGCCGCTTCTCCAGCCAGCGCGCGACGCGGAGCGCGTTCTCCTGATGCCGCTCCATGCGCACGGCCAGCGTCTTGGTCCCGCGTAACACCAGGAAGCTGTCGAACGCCGGCTGGCTGCCGCCCATCGAGTTCTGGACGAAGGCGAAGCGCGCCCTCAGCGTCGGGTCGCGGCCGATGACGGCGCCGCCGACCACGTCCGAGTGCCCGTTCAGGTACTTGGTCGTCGAGTGCACGACCAGGTCAGCGCCCAGATCCAGCGGGCGCTGGAAGTAGGGCGTCATGAAAGTGTTGTCGACGGCCAGCAGGACGCCGCGCGCGGCGCAGGCGCGGGCCGCGGCGCGGATGTCGGCCAGATGCAAGAGCGGGTTGGTCGGCGTCTCCAGCCAGCAGAGCTTGGTGCGCGGGGTGATCGCGGCGGCCACGGCGCGCGGGTCGCGGGCGTCGACGTAGGTGAACGTCAGCCCCAGCCGGCGAAAGACCTTGTCGAACAGGCGGAAGCTGCCGCCGTAGATGTCGTCGCCGGCCACCACGTGGTCGCCCGCGTCGAGCGTGGCCAGCACCGCCGTCGAGGCGGCCACGCCGGCGTTGAACGCCAGCCCCCAGGACCCGCCCTCGAGCGCCGCCAGGTTCGCCTCCAGCGCGAAGCGGGTCGGGTTCTGCGTGCGCGAGTACTCGAACCCGGTGTGCTTGCCGGGTCCCTTCTGGGCGTAGGTCGAGGTCAGGAAGACCGGCGTCATCACCGCGCCGGTGACGGGCTCGGGCCCCTGGCCGGCGTGGATCGTCAGCGTCTCGAAGCGGTGTGGGCGCTTGTCGGCGGCGGGGCGCTTCATGCGGGGCGGCGCTCGGCGAGGAACTCGATGAGGTCGATCTTGGTGATGACGCCGACGATGGCGTCGCCCGTCTCGACCACCACCATCTGCGCGTCATTGAAGATGTTGCGCAAGAGGTGGATGCGCGTCGACGGCGTGACCGTCGCGTAGGCCGACTCGATCAGCGAATCGATGGGCGCCTCGAGCCCGCCCTCCCCCTTGACCAGGAAGTTCAGCAGGTCGACCTCGGTCACGATGCCGCACAGGCGCCCGCCCTCGCTCTCGAGGACCGGCATCTGCGACACCCCGCTGTCGCGCATGGAGGCGATCACCTGGCGCACCTGCTCGCCCTTCCTGGCGACGATGAGCGGGCGAGTCTTCTTGTGGCGCAAGAGCTCGGCGACCGTCCCCAGCGGGTCGGGCTCGTCGAGGAAGCCGTTCTCGCGCATCCACTTGTCGTCGAAGATCTTCGACAGGTACTTGGAGGCGCCGTCCGGCAGCAGCACCAGGATGTTCTCCTTGCGCTTCGACGCCTCGGCGTACTTGATGGCGCCCGCCACCGCGGCGCCCGAGCTGCCGCCCACGAACAGCCCCTCCTGGCGCACCAGCTCGCGCGTCATGAGGAAGCACTCCTTGTCGTCGACGCGGACGATCTCGTCGACCAGCTTCAGGTTCATCGTCGAGGGCAGGAAGTCCTCGCCGATCCCCTCGACGTAGTAGGCGAAGGGGCGGGTCATGCGGCCGGTCTTCACGTACTCGTAGTAGAGCGACCCGATCGGGTCGATGCCCACCAGGCGGAACCCGGGCTTCTTCTCCTTGAAGAAGCGCCCGCAGCCGGAGATCGTCCCGCCGGTCCCCATCCCGGCCACGAACACGTCGACCTCACCGTTGGTCTGGTCCCAGATCTCGGGCGCCGTGGAGGTGTAGTGGGCGTCGGGGTTGGCCGGGTTGTGGTACTGGTTGGCGTAGAAGGCGCCCGGCGTCTCGGCGACGATCCGCTTGGCGGTCTGGTAGTAGCTGCGCGGGTCCTCGGGCTCGACGGCGGTCGGACAGATGACGACGCGCGCGCCGAACGCCCGCAGCCCGGCCACCTTCTCGGGCGACATCTTGTCGGGCATGACGAACACCGTGGCGTAGCCGCGCAGCGCCGCCACCAGCGCCAGGCCCATGCCGGTGTTGCCGCTGGTGGCCTCGACGATCGTGCCGCCCGGCCCCAACAGCCCGCGGCGCTCGGCGTCGGTTACGATGTTACGCGCCACCCGGTCCTTCATCGACCCGCCCGGGTTCAGGTACTCACATTTGACGTAGATGTCGGCCGCCACGTGGCGAGCCAGCTTCTGCAGCTTCACGATCGGGGTACCCCCGACCGCCTCCAGGATGTTGTTCTTGGCGCCCGTCACGACGCCACGATCGTCAGAAAGAGGCTAAGCCTTGAAGTGGTCACGGCCGTGTGCCGAACGGAAGTGCTCGACCACGCTCTCCTCGAGCAGCTCCTGCATGGTGGCGCCCCCGTAGCGGGCGGCGATGCGGTCGTCGTACTCGTCGGCGATGATGGCCACGTCACGGATGGTGGTGGTCAGCTCCTCGGCGTCGAGGGTGTCGCCGCCCAGCAGCGTGTGGGAGAAGATGATGACGTCGCCGGCCGGCACGTAAGCGAAGGCGCCGAAGCGCAGGAGAGCGTTCATCTCCAGCAGCTGCAGGGCCAGCGGCACCTCCATGGTGACCCCCTTGACCAGCTGGGCCACGCAGCGGACCACGCAGCGGTCGGGGTTCCAGGCGATGACGTTGATCATCACGATGGACGATCCCTGCTTGACGACGTAGAGGCCCTCGTCGACCTTCTTGAACGCGGGGCTCTTGCGCAAGGTCTTTTCGATGAGCTGGCAGCTCGTCTTGGCGGCGGCGTTCATATCCAAATCGGTACCACGGATACAGTAAACTCACCACCGCGATGCGCACCTGCAAGCACTGCGCGCACGACTCCGCCGACCATCTGTCGTTTTGTTCGGCGTGCGGTCACTGGCTGGGCGCCTCTCCGACCTCCCGGATGTCGGTGTTCGGAGGTGCCAGCACGACCGACCGGATGCGCGGGACGGCGGCCTTCTCGCGCACGCTGGTCGCCTCGGCGCGCCTCACCGGGCCGGGGACGCTGTCGGCGCGAGGCAGCGCCGCGCTGACCGCGAAGACGGTCGCCGAGCCGCCCAAGACGGGGCTGCGCTGGGCGGCCGACGCCATCGCCTACATCTACATCTATCTGCGGGACAAGGTGGACGCGGGGGCGCGCCGGCGTCGCCTGGTCGAGGAGCGGGCCGGGGCCGAGTCGCTGCTCTCGGGCGCCATCAACGAGCTGGCCACGACCGTCCTGCGCGAAGGGGTACAACATCCGGACTTCACGGGGCTGCTGGAGGCGATCGGGCGGGCGCACGCGCGGCGCGAGGCCGCGGCGGCCGACGTCGAGGCGGCCGATACCCTGCAGCAGAACGAGGCGACCCGTCTCGGCGCCCAGGTCGAGACCGCCGAGGGCGAGTGGACGGCCAGCGATCGCACCAGCCGTCAGGCCGACGAGATCCTGCGCGGCGCGGCCGCCGATCGCGAGTCGGCCGGGAACCGCCTGGGACGCGTCAAGGACGAACGCGCGCGCCTCGAGCGCGAGATGGAGAACAACGCCGGGGGTCCGCGCGCGGCGCAGCTGGCCCACGACGCGATCGGCCTGGCCGACGAGCAGCGGGCGCTCGAGGAGCTGACCGAGAAGCTCGATCGCCAGCTGGCCGACCTGCGCGACAACTCGGCCGCGCTGCGCGGGGCGGCGGCCTCGGCGAAGGCCAAGCTCGATCAGGCGACCGCCGCCCGGCGCGACGCCGCCGCCGCCATGTCCGCCAGCATCGCCGGCCGCCAGCGCGACCGCGCCACCGCCGAGAAAGAGTCCGCCGACCTGACCGAGCAGCTGGGGCGCGCAGCCGCCGAGATCCGGCCCCCGCACACGTCGCTCCTGTCCGGCTATCAGAACATCGATCGCCTGACCGAGACGATCGCCGACCGGAGCGCGCAGATCGCCGCCATCGAGCAGACGCAGGCGCACTACGACCAGCGCAAGCTCCTGACCGGGGTGGGCCTCCTGACCAGCGTGCTCATCGCGACAGCCGCAGCGCTCTGGGCCGTGCTGAGATAGTCCGCGCTACGAGGCCCCCACCCGGAAGGCCAGCTTGCCGAGGTGGTGCTCCTCGACGCGTCGGTGCGCCTCGGCCGCCTGCGCCAATTGGAACACGCCGTCGAGCTCGACGTGGAACGGCTGGGGCTCGATCAGCTGGTTCAGCCGCTCGAACACGTCGCGCCCCGGCGTGCCGTCGTACCCCCGCGCGCGGATGCCGTGCGGCGGCCGCGGCTCGGGCTCGACGCCGTTCGGGAAGGCGACTCGACCGCTCGGTTTGAGCGAGGCGAGCGCCCTGTCGAATCCGCCCGTCAGGACCAGCGCGGCGTCGACGCCGCTGGGAGCGACGTGCCGGATGGCCCCCACGACGTCCTCGCTGTGCCCGTCGATCACCGCGTCGGCGCCCAGGCGCCGGCAGAGCTCGACGCCGTCGTTCCCCGAGGCCACGGCGATCACCCGCGCGTGCTTGCGCTTGGCCAGCTGGACCGCCAGGTGGCCGACGCCACCGCTGGCCCCGAAGATCACCACCGTCTCGCGCGGCCGCAGCTGCAGCTGGTCCTCGAGCCCGCGCAGCGCCGTGACCCCGTCGGCGCCGAGCGCGCCGGCCTCCAGCGGATCCACCCCGTGCGGCAGCGGCGCCACGTGGTCCTCCTTGACCGCCACGAACTCGGCGTAGAAGCCGCCCGCCATGCTGAAGGCGTAGACGCGATCGCCCGGGCGAAAGCGGGTGACCCCCTCACCCGCGGCGACGACGCGCCCGGCGCCGTCGTTGCCCAGCACCTCGGGAAAGGCCTCTTCGCCGAGCTTCAACTCGCCCGTGCGAATCTCCGGATCCCACACGCCGATCCCCGCCGACTCGACGCGGATCAGCACTTCGTTCCGCTTCGGCTCCGGCACCGGCACCGCTCCGAGGTGCAACACCTCCGGCCCCCCGTGCTTGTCGATCACCGCGGCGCTCATCGTTTCCGGGATGGATACATCCATGGCTCCCTCCACCGCTGAACTCCGTTTGTCAGTAACCTGACTACGGGGCGGCAGGTAGCCAAGCGCGGCCAGGTCGCGCGGCGCGAGAGAGAGGCTTAGTCGTCCTGCGCGCCCGCCTGAACCCAGGCGCTGATCCGTGCCACGTCGGCCGCCGGCATCTGCGGCTTGTCCTGCGGCATGTAGCCCGACTTGAGGTCGGTGATGAGCTCCGAGCTGCCCGGCGCCCCGGGCGTCAGCCGCTTCTGGATCGAGCTCCAGCCGTTCTCGCGCGAGGAGAGATCGATCCCCTTCTCCACGCCCGGATCGTGGCACCCCGACCCCATGCAGTTCGATGGATAGCTGGCGTTCACCAGCAGCTGGGCGTAGATCGCCGACCAGGTCGCGGCCGCGGACTGGGCCTCCGGGCCCGCGGCGTCCGCGCGCGCCGTTGGATTCGCGGCGGCGTCGACACGAGCCGGGGCCGCGTCCGCGACGAGCGGGACCGGCCCGTGCGGCGCCGCGTCCGCGGTCACCGGCGCGCTCGTCCCCCCGCAGGCCCCGGCGACCAGACATGCCCCGCAGACCAACCGCCAAAGCTTCATCTCGCCACCTCCACGTTCCTCGATATCGGGAAGCTGCCAACCAGCGCCGCCCAAGACCAGAGCCCGGGCCTCGCCGGCCGCTCACATACGAATTCGACCGAGCCGGCGCGCGTCGCCGGCGTCACGCCGATCAGCCGTCGGCTGGCTTCACCTCGGAAAGACGGCCGGCGCGGGGACCAACGCGGCACCGACCGAGGCGACCGCCACGATCAGGACGATCGTGTAAGCGAGGGTCAGGGGTCGCCGCAGGGGCCACCGGCGGCGCGCGAGGAGCAATCGCCCCACGGCCGCGGCGGCCACCACGAGCGGGAGGATCAAGGGGCGGGCCCGCCAGGTCGGATCGCCGCCCAGCGCCGGATCGGCGAGCGCGATTCCCTGCACCCGCTCGCGGAGCAACATGCCGTTCAACAACGAGATCGGAAGCAGAGGAGCGCCCAGCGCGGTGATCACCAGAGCGTCCGCCCGGGGCGACCAGCGCGGCGAGGGCTTCGGGGCGTCGCCGGCGGTCACCCGCCGTCACCCTTCCCGGGCAACCGTCGCGCCAGCCAGTACTCGCGGTTCGTGAGCAGCGCCGCGAGCACCTGGGGATCGGCGAGCGCCGCCACCTGCGGCAGGAGCTCGAGCTCGTGGCGCGCGTACCAGCCGTCGAAGGCCAGCGCCGAGACGTCGGACCGGAACAGCTCGCCGTCGAGGTAGACGTACCTCTCGCCCAGCTCGACGTCGGCCAGCAGCTCGCGCATCCAGTTCACCCAGCGGCGGACCTCGAGGTCGTCGGGCTCACGGTTCGCCCGGCGCCGCAGATCGCGGCGGGCCAGCGCGTCCCACGGCTCGTCCACCTCGATCGCCTGCGCGAAGGTGAAGGCCTTCCGACAATCGACGCACGAGAACAGCCAGCCGCACCCGCACCACGGGCAGTCGAGCTGCCCCGGCAGGGCGACGAGCGCCGTCTCGCACCGGCAGTGCGAGACCAGATCGTCCGACGCCTTCGCCAGGTAGATGTGCCGGCCAGCAGCCACCGCCCGCCAACGATACTCCGTTCCGCGGCGGGGCGAAGGACCCTCCGGCGCGCGCTCACGGCGTGCCGACGCCGCACCCGCCGATGAACGTGCGCGCCGGCCGGGCGTCGCGATCGAGGCTCCACAACATGCCGACCGAGCACCGATAGGCGAAGCGATGCACGAAGAGCTGCACGCCGCCGTAGGTCGTGGAGGTCGGCAGCCACGGGCTCCACCAGGGCCAGGTCCGGAGCAGCACGCCCTCGGCACCGAAAGACTGAGCGTTGTCGACGTCCGTGCCGGACCCCAGGCCGCCGAGACCAAGATCGAGCGCCGCGCCGGCCAGACCGACCTCCGCCTCGGCCAGGAACGCCGGCCGCAACCTGTCGTCGGTCGACAGCCGCAGCCAGGCGCCGCCCGAGGCAGCCACACCCTGTGGATACTGCAGCTCCATCAAGGTGACCCGCGGAAGGAACCGCGACGGGTCCGCGACGGTTCGCGTCGCCGGCATGGCGACCACCTGGGCGGCGGTGGGCGCGGCGCGCAGGACGACGGCACACGCCAGGGCTCCCCAGAGGCCAGGGTTGCTCACCTCTCGGTCAAACTTCGCGCGGCCCCGTTTTCTTCCGGTCGTCGTTGCGACCGACCTCTCCGGTAGAGCACGAAGCTCCTGAACCCGAGAGCCGCGGTGATTGCTCCGGCCACGAAATCCAGCGGCCGGGAGTCGATGGCGCCGACGTAGAACGCGATCGCCGCGACCAGCAGCTGGAACAACCCGACGTACAGGCGCGTGGAGCGCGCGGAGCTCCCCCCAGCGCCATCGTCGCCGGACCCGCCCCCCGACCTCCAGCCCTCACCCATCACCCATCCATCCTCCAGCACCATCGTACGCCGAAACGCTCACTCGCTTCGGATCAGTCGAACGTCACCGGCTCCAACTCGACTCCGCTGAATTTCTGGACGGCCAGATCCTGCGTCGTCCGGGTCTGGCAGGTGGAGTGAATGACCTCCACCCCGACGTGGGGTCCACCGGACGCGTCCAGCGGATTCAGCAGGTGGATCTACAGGTGCCGGGTGGCCATCACGGCGGCGGCGTCCGCGGAGGTACGAACGGGGACGATCTCGAAGTCGACCAGCTCGCGCCCGGCCGCGCACCAGGCCTCGAGCAGAGCGCGGTCGTCGGTCTTCATGATCTGCCAGCACGTAGCGAAGTCCACGTCCACCCAGCTGGCCACGTATTCCAGCCCCTCGACAAGGTGCCGGCCTTCCTTGCGGAAGCGGCGGTAGATCTCGGGGGCTGCGCCGGGCTTGAAACGCTCGATCACCATGTAGAGCATCGCGTCTCCTCGTCGACCCCGGGACGATACTGGCGTTCAGCGGTGGCGCGAAGAGCTGTCCGTTGCGACGCCTCGTCGAGCGGCCGCCGCGAGGGCCCGATCTATCGCCCCTCGAACGACCGCCGCTGACTGCGCCACGCCGACCAGCTTCTTGCCCACCACCTTCGCGCCGATGTTGATGCCGACGACGCGCCCGTCTCCATCGACGATGGGCGCGCCGCTCGTCGCCGTGAGGTCGAGCTTCGGGTTGTCATAGGCGAACTCGATCCACTGCTGGTTCACCGAGACGAGGGTGGCCCGATGCAACAGCTTGTCGGGCGCCTCGCCGCCGGCGACCCGCGCCGCCAGCCAGACCGTTTCCTTCAAGGGTGGCGTTCCCGAGCCGAGCTCCAGGGCGGGGGTCTTGTCGTCCTTCAGCGGGAACACGGCCACGTCGGAGGCGGGACCTTCCTCGGAGTAGATGCGCGCATTCGGAACGGGAAGCGGTGGTCCCGCCGACAGCACCCGGCCAGGGCCCGTCATCTGATGGCAGCGCGCCGCGCTGACGACGGACGGCAGGTCGCTCCACTTCACCTGCGCAGAGAGCCCCCCGTCAGGTCCGAACAGATGGTGCGCCGTCACGAGCACGAAGGACCGATCCTGCGGCCGTGGACGAACCACGAACGCCGTTCCTGCATCCAGTCTGCCTTCCGTGGTGTCGAACTCGGGCCGACAGATCGCGGTGGTGACTCGAGGTGCTGGTGCGCCGCCCGGCGGCTCTGCCCGCGGGCGGCTGGTCAGCGCGCTCAGGTGGAGCAGGAACGCGCCCGCGACGACGACCTCACGCTTCATTTCGGCGTCAGGTCACGTCTCGGCGGCCGCCCACCGCCTCCACCGCCACCAGCGCCCAGGCCGCCAGCAGCAGCAGCCCCCCGAGCGGCGTCACCGCGCCGAGCGCGGTCAGGCCGGTGAGCCCCAGCGCGTAGAGGCTGCCGGCGAACACGACGATCCCCAGCGTGAACAGCGTCAGGATCATCGGTCCGCGCCGCAGCCGGTCGCCCGCCAGCGCCACCGCCAGCGCCGCCACCGCGTGCACCAGGTGGTAGAGCGCGCCCGTGCGGTAGGCCTCCAGCAGCTCGGGCGGCGGGTGGCGGGCCCGCAGGCCGTGGGCGCCGAAGGCGCCGAACGCGACGGCGGTGAACCCCAGGACGCCCGCGAGCCCGACGGCGCCGCGCCTCATGACGCCGACGGCGGCTGTCCCTGATTGTCGCGCGACAGGCCGAGCGCGCGCATCTTCTTGTGCAGGTTGGTGCGCTCGATGCCCAGCAGCGAGGCGGTGCGCGAGATGTTCCAGCCGTTCTCGTCCAGCTTGATGCGGATGTACTCGCGCTCCATGTGGTCGCGGAACTCGCGCAGCGGCAGCGCGCGCGCCTCGGCGGGCAGCTCGACCCGCGGCAGGTCGCTCGGCGCGGCGGTCGCCTCGCGCCGCGTGCGCGACACCTCGGCGATGATCTCCTCGGGCAGGTCGTCGACGGTGATGCTCTCGTCCGACAGGATCACCAGCCGCTCGATGACGTTGCGCAGCTCGCGCACGTTGCCCGGCCAGGGGTAGCCGGCCAGCAACGCCAGCGCCTCTGGCGAGATAGTCTTCACCTTCATGCCGTTCTCGCGGCAGGCGAGCTCGATGAACGACCCCGACAGCAGCGCCACGTCGTCGGCGCGCTCGCGCAGCGGCGGCGCCCGCAGCGGCACGACGTTGAGGCGGAAGTAGAGGTCCTCGCGGAACTCGCCGGCCGCGACGGCCGCCTGCAGGTCGCGGTTGGTGGCGGCCAGCACGCGCACGTCGACCTTCAGCGTCTGCTCGCCGCCCACCCGCGTGAACTCGCCCGACTGCAGCACCCGCAGCACCTTGGCCTGCGCCGAGGAGACCATGTCACCGATCTCGTCGAGGAAGATCGTCCCCCCGTCGGCCATCTCGAACAGGCCCCGCTTGCGCGCCGTGGCACCGGTGAAGGCCCCCCGCTCGTGGCCGAACAGCTCGGACTCGATCAGCTCCTTGGGGATCGCGGCGCAGTTCACCTTGATGAGCGCCTTGTCCGCCACGGCGCTCTGGCGGTGGATGGCGCGGGCGATCAGCTCCTTGCCGGTCCCCGACTCGCCGGTGATGAGGACCCGCGTCCGCGTGGGGGCCACCTTGGCGATCTGCGCCCGCAGCGCCCCCATGGCCGCGCTGCGCCCCACCATCTCCGAGCGCTCGTCGGCCAGCGCCCGCAGCCCCTGAACCTCGCGGGCCATGGCCCGGCGCTCGAGCGCGTTGCGCAGCGCTACCATCAGCCGCTCGCGGTCGAGCGGCTTTTCGATCAGGTCGTAGGCGCCCGCCTTGGTGGCGCGTACGGCGTCGGCCAGCGTGGCGTGCCCGGAGATCACGATCACCGTCGGCGTCGACTCGCTCTTCAGCTTGGCGATGCGCTCCAGCGTCTCCAGCCCCGAGATCCCCGGCAGCTGCACGTCGAGCAGCAGCACGTCGGCCGCCACCTCGGGCAGGCGCGCCAGCGCCTCCTCGCCGCTCGACGCCTCCTCGACGCCGAAACCTTCCCCCTCCAGCACCATCCGCACGGTGCGCCGGATGTTCTTCTCGTCGTCGACGATGAAAATCGTGGATGACATGCGACGCCTGGAACCCTAACAGACATTCGGGGCGCGTGCGCGCGTTAGGAAATTCGGAGCACCGCGACCTCGTCGCCGGCGGTCACCTCGAGGGCGCGCCGGACGTCCTCGGGCAGCGACACCCGCTCCCCCTCGGGGAGCGACGGTAGCTCGATGCGGGCGACGACGAAGCAGGGCGGCGCCGGCCGCTCTCGCGCCACGAGGAAGACCTGCCGGCGCCCCCCGGCGTCGATCGGCGCCTGCGCGGCGTCGGCCACCGGCACCGCGCGCACCGCCTTGACCAGCGTGATGTCGTCGGTCCGCGCGTGGAAGTGCGGGCCGCCGTCGAAGGGATCGATCCGGTGCTGGTAAGCGAAGCCGACCTCGCGCAGCAGCTTCTCGACCCCCTTGGTCCTGGGGCCGACCTCGCCGATCACCGCCTGCACGGGCGCCGGCAGCAAGGTGGCGTAGATGGGATCCTGAGGGAACAGCGCGCGGATGAACTCCTTGTTCGTCTGCGACAGGCGGTCCGCCTCCTGGTAGCTGAGGCCGGTGAACTTCCGCCCCAGCGCCTCCCACAGCAGGCTGGTCCCGTCCGGCTCGAGCGGCGGCATCAGCTCGGAGAGCACCTCGTCGCGGAACTGGTTCCGGTGGCGCGCCAGGTAGAGGAACCGCACGTAGGCGAGCGAGCGGCCGAGCCGCTCGGGGTGCCGCCGGAACTCGGGGCGCAGCACCAGGCCGCCGATCTCCGTCAGCCCCTTGTAGGCGTAACCGATGCGGAGCACCCGGTGCGAGAGGTGGCGATCGAGCGTCTCGCTGTAACGCTCCTCTTCGAGCACGTCGAAGAAGACGTGCGGCGCGCGGCGGCTGCCGTGCTGCGCGAAGATCATCGACGTGCCGACGACCTCCCCCGGCCGCCCGCCGGCGTCGAGCTCGGAGGCCACGAAGACGAAGCAGCGGTCGGCCACCGGCAGCTCGCCGGCGAACGAGGCGCGCGACCGCTCGACGATCGCCGCCAGCGCCGCCCGATCGTTCGGCAGGTTGACCGAGTCGAGGTGGACCGCCGCCTTCTCGAGGCCGTCGAGGTCGCCGGGCGCGATGTCGCGAAGCAGGAACATGGGTTCGGGCCGCCGCGGCCGCGGCCGCGTCAGCGGAGGTGGTGCGTGACCGATCCTGCCGCGTCGGCCACCAGCGCGCCAACCAGCTCGGGCAGACCGCCCGCCGCCACGGGCCGGGAGGGGACAATCTCGCGGTAGTCGACGATCCGGATCGGCTCCCGCCCCGCGCGCACGTCGCGCGCGTTCTGGCGCGCCAGGGCGTCCAGCACCCGGGGCAGCGCGTGGACCGAGGCGAGGTGGGTGTCGTGCATGAGCAAGATCCCGCGCCCCTTGAGGCCGGCCAGCTTGGCGGTCATGTAGCTGACCACCGCCTCCTCGTCGCGCTCGACCTTCCAGTCCTGCGGGTCGAGGTTCCACCCGACGTCGGTGAGCCCGCGTGCCGTCAGCGCCGCGTCCAGGCTGTGGCAGAAGGCGCCGTAGGGCGACCTGAAGAGAAACGGGCGCACGCCAGTCGTCTCGGTGATCAGCTCCGCGTTGGCGTCGATCTCCTCCGCCTGCTCGGCCGGGTTCTGGCAGAGGTCGTGGTGGCTCATGGTGTGGTTGGCCACCAGGTGCCCGTGCGCGGCGATCTTGCGGACCAGGTCCCGCCGCGCGACGTCCTCCGGTCGATCGCCCTTGAGCCGCCAGCCGGTGACGAAGAAGATCGCCTTCAGGCCGCGGCGGTCGAGCTCGTCGAGGATGAGCGGCGTGCCGCGCAGGTCGGGGCCGTCGTCGAACGAGAGCAACAGCTTGCGCGGCTCGGTCGCCGCGTGGAAGGAGACGTAGGGGCCGTGGCCGGGCGACGGCAGGGTGGGAATCGCCTCGGGGAGCGGGTCGCCGCCGTAGGTTCCGTACGGCGCGGCGACCGGGGCCTTCGACTTGGCGCGCGCGGCCCGGGGTTGATCACTCCCGCCGACCAGCGCCGGAACCAAAAGCGGCACCATGAGGGCCGCAAGCGGTACGAGCCGAGGAGCCACCAGCATGAGATCCTATCGGAGTCATCGGCACTTCGATAGCTCAGCTGGAGAAAAGCGGGCAAAAACGGCCGTTTCCGCGGCCAAAGCCCGCGGGAAACCGGCCGTTTTGATGGATGAGCCTCTGGGACCGGCTCAGAAGGGAATGTCGTCGTCCGAGGGAGCAGGACCGCCCTCTCCCGGCTCGTCCGCGGGTCCCGAGTCGCTCCGGCCGCCGCCGAAGCCGCCCGGACGTCCGCGTCCCTCGCCACCGCCACCGCCGCCGCCGCGCCCCTCGCCGCCGCCCCCACCGAGGAACACGACCCGGTCGGCCACCACGTCGGTGGCGTAGTGCTTCTGGCCGTCCTTGTCGTACGAGCGCGTCTGCAGCCGACCCTCGACGTAGACCGAACGGCCCTTCGCCAGGTACTTGTTGCAGTTCTCGGCCTGGTCGCCCCACACGGTCACCCGGTGCCACTCGGTCTTCTCCTGCCGCTGGCCCGACTTGTCCTTGTAGACCTCGGTGGTGGCGATCCGCAGGTTGCACAGCGGCCGCTGGGAGGGCGTGTACTTGAGCTCCGGATCCGCCCCCAGGTTTCCGATCAAGATGACCTTGTTGACGCTTCCCATCGCGCCCTCCTTGTATCACGTCATCGGGACGCAATGGGCGTCAGTTGCGCGCGTCGGTTAATATCGGCGCGTGCTGGCGACCGGTCTCGCGATCGTGCTGTGGGCAGCGCCAGGGACAGCGGCGCAGGCCGGCGGCGGCTCGGATCTCCGGCGCGGGTTCGCCGCCTACCGGGCGGGCGAGTACCACGACGCGGCGAAGGACCTCCGCGCGGCGCTGGCGCGCAAGCCGCACAACGAAGACTGGGCCGCTTTCCTGCTGGGCGAGAGCGCGTTCTACGACGGCGACTACAAGGCGGCGCAGGCGGCGTTCGAGCGAGCGGCCCGCGCCCACGGCGGCCGTCCCGCCGCCATGGCGCCGTTCCGGATCGCCGACTGCCTCTGGATGGAGGGCGACCACGCGGCGGCTTCCAAGGCCTACGCCAAGCTGCTCAAGAAGGCGACGCCCACCACCGGCGACGCCGCGCTGGCGCGCTTCAGGATCGCTCAGGCGGCTGCGGCACGTGACGCGGCCGGCGCCCACAAGCAGCTGCTGGCGATCGCGCGCGACTTCCCCGCCCACCCGCTCGCCGACGAGGCGCTGCGGCTGGCGGCGGGCGGCGGCGCCCCGAGCGAGGCGCCGACCGGCAAACCCGCCACGCCCGCACCGGCGACCCCGCCGGCGGACAACCTCTCGGTCGCCGACCGCCTCAAGCGGGCGGAGGCGCTGACCAAGGACCGCCACTGGGACGACGCGCTGGCCGAGCTGGATCGTCTTCCCGCTGCGCTGTCGCCGGCAGACGCCGCCGAGCGCGACTACCAGATCGGGATGACCAAGTTCCACATGCGGCGCGACTACGCCAAGGCGGGCGAGCTGCTGCTGGCGACCGTCCCGCACCTCACCGGCGACAAAGCCGCCTCGGCCGCGTTCCACGGCGCCCGCGCGCTGTCGCGGGTCGACCGCGACGACGAGGCGATCGCCGGCTACCACAAGGTGGTCGCCGAGTTCCCGCGCTCCCGCTACGCCGCCGAGGCGCAGTACCTGTCGGGCTGGCTCGACTACAACCGCGGCCGCTTCAAGGAGAGCCTCCCGGGGCTGCAAGCGACGCTCGACCACTTCGGCAAGAGCGCCTTCGCCGACGACGCCGCATGGTGCCTCGCCTTCGCCCACTTCCTGCTCGGCGACGCAGGCGAGGCCTCCGCCGCGCTGGAGCGCTACGCGCGCACGCCGGCCACCGGGATCACCGACGCCGAACGCGGCGATCGCGTCGCCTACTGGCGCGCGCGGTTCAAGGACAAGCTGGGCGGCAAGCCGCAAAAGGCCGACGCGCTCGCCGGTTACCGGGCGCTGGCGCAGCGGGCGCCGCTCTCCTTCTATGGCCTGCTGGCGCGGGCGCGCCTCAAGGAGGCCGGCCAGGACGAGCCGCTGGCGCTCCCGGCCAAGAAGACGGGGGGCGCCGTCCCGGCCAACCCGGGACGCGATCCGGTCGTGGCGCGCGCCCTCGAGCTGGCCGAGGCCGGGATGGACGTCGAGGCGGGCGACGAGCTCGAGCGCGACGAGAAGGGGGTCCTGGCGCGCGCCGGCGGCGAGAAGGCTGCCGGCTGGCTGCTCGAGATGTACCGCCGCGCCGGCAACTACCACCGCGCCTATCACTTCGTCGAATCGCACGACACGGGCGCACTCGGGGCCGATCCCCACGCCGACGCCGGGGTGCGCGTCTTCTGGGAGGCGGCGTTCCCGCGCGCCTACGCGCCGCTGGTCGACCGTTACGGCCCGGCGGCCGGCAACCCCGAGCTCTACCTCTACGCCATCATGCGAAAGGAGTCGGGGTTCGACCCGCACGACGTCTCGTACGCCGACGCGCGCGGCCTCTTGCAGATGATCCCGCCCACGAGCCAGCGCGTCGCCGAGAAGATGCGCGAGCCGTTCTACCCCGACCAGCTCTACGACCCCGAGGTGAACATCCGCCTCGGCGCCAGCTACATCGGGTCGCTGTACAAGAAGTTCGGCGGCGAGGTGCCGCTGGCGGCGGGCGCCTACAACGCCGGCCCGCGCGCGATGACCCGCTGGTGCACGCAACACGCCGGGCACCCCACCGACGAGTTCGTCGAGCTGATCGCCTTCGCCCAGACGCGCGAGTACGTCAAGCGCGTCACCAGCCTCTACGCCAAGTACCGCTTCCTCTACGGGCCCAAGCCGTACGAGATCCCGCTGGCCCTCGACACCAAGGTCGCGGCGGACGGCCCCGACTACTGACACCCGTCCGGATTGATGTACTCTCGCGGCCGGATCCGCGATGAAGAACCCCCGGCTTGTTAACGTTATCTCCTTCACCTGCCTGAGCGCGCTCGCCTGCGGCGGCTCCTCGGGTCCCACGACGCCGAAGCTCCCCGCAGCGGCCTGGGACTGGGCCGGCGTCATCGGCACCGGCCAGAGCCTCTCGGTCGGCGTGATGGGGACGCCCGAGACGCCGGCAGCCACCACGCCGATGTTCAACAACCTCAAGCTCTCGCTGGGGACGCTGACCGTGCCGCCGATCCCCGACGCGACCAGCAGCCAGCTGTCGATGGTCCCCCTGGTCGAGCCGATCCGGCCGCTGTCGACCGGCACCGTCGAGTGGCCGAACAACATCTTCGGCGAGACGCCGCACACCGCGATGGCCGACGAGATCACCGCCCTCTACCAGGCCGCGGGCGGCGCCGACTACGTCACGGTGCACACCGTCGTCGGCGAGTCGGGCAAGCCGATGACCGATCTGCAGAAGGGGGCGGTCGACGACGGCACGCAGGGGCGCGCCTACGCGGCCTCCATGTTCGAGGTCCAGGCGATCCATGGCCTGGCGGCCGCGGCCGGCAAGACCTACGGCGTGGGCGCCGTCGTCATCACCCACGGCGAGGCCGACTCGGGCAACAGCTCGTACGAGAGCGAGCTGGCCCAGATGCAGGCCGACTACACCGCCGACGTCCAGGCCGTGACCGCGCAGAGCGAGCCGGTGCTGCTGCTGACCTCGCAGCAGAACTCGGTGCCGCAGGTGGCCGGGATGGGCTCGGTCTCGACGCTGGCCGAGTGGCAGGTCGGCCTCGACCACCCGGGCGCCGCGATCTGCACCGGTCCCAAGTACCAGTACCCCTACTTCGCCGACGGCGTCCACCTGATCCCCGACGGCTACGACCGGCTGGGCGAGAAGTACGGCGAGGTCTATCACCACGCGGTCGTGCTGGGCGAGGCCTGGCAGCCGCTGCAGCCGGTGAGCGCGACCGCCAGCGGCAACGTCGTCAGCGTGAAGTTCCACGTCCCGGTGGGACCGCTCGCCTGGGACGACGGGATCGTCGCGCCGCAGGGCGTGCAGCCCGAGTGGGTGGACGGCCGCGGTTTCGAGGTCACGCTGGCCGGCGCGCCCGAGCCGATCGTGTCGGTCGCCATCTCCGGCGCCGCCATGGACACGGTCGACATCACCTGCGCCGACACCGTCGAGAGCCAGAACGTGAGCGTCGCCTACGCCTACTCGGCCGGCACGAAGATCACCCAGACGCTACAGGCCGACGGCTACACCTACCTGAACTCGACGCTGCGCTGGGGCCAGCTGCGCGACTCCGACCCCTTCGTCGGCCAGATGACCGGCGTCCCCCAGCCCAACTACGCCGTCGCCTTCTACGTCTCCGTCCCCTACACCTCCCCCCTCGCCCCCACGAAGTAATCGCCCCCCAGCGGTCTATCCGCTTCAAAGCGGAGCCGAGGCGCAACGCGCGAAGGCCGGGGAGGGAGATCTCTCTCATCGGCGGAGCTCCGCAGGCCGCTCTGTCGTTGGCGGCCGAGGACTCCTTCTCGCGGAGCTGATGAGAGAGATCTCCCTCCCCGGCCCCTCGCCGTGAAGCCGAGCGGAGCGGCTACCGCAGGTGGAAGAAGGTCAGGACGATCTCGAGGAGGATCAGAAGGACCACCGCCTCCTCGAGGAGGACCAGCCGACGGTCCCGCGCGACGTCGAGGACCAGCTCCAGCGCCTCCTGCACGCTGCGCAGCTTGGCTTCCAGCGCCTGATAGCGGTCGACCAGATCGAACTCCGCCCGGAGCTCGTCGTAGATCCGGTTCATCCCGGGGTCGTCCCAGGCCTCGTCGGGTTTGTCGAGCAGGTGCAGGCTGGTGAGCACCTCGTTGCGGGTCGAGACCGCCGCGCCGATGAAGCGGTGGAGCTCCTTCGTCCGCACCGAGACCGTCCCCTTCTTCTCCAGCCGGTCGACCAGCTCTCCGTCGGTGCGAACGAACATCTCCTCGACGATCCGCTCGTAGTACTCCATCGCCGCGCTCTGGGCGACGGTCTGCGCCACCACGCTGGCCCGTTCCTGCGTGAGCTCGTCCAGGCTCAGGATCCCCTCCGCCATGTCGGGCGGTCGGCCCGGATCCTCGCGGACGGTGAGCTCCTCGATCACCGTCGCCGCCGTCAGGCCGGGACGCGCCTTTCGCAGCCGCTGCAGCTCGCGCTCGCGCGTCGCCAGCGGCAGATCGCGGAAGACGATGGCGCCGAACGGATAGATGAAGACCGCGCCGCCCTCCAGCCGGTAGAACAGCTCGTGCGGGCGGCGACGCGCCTCGGGGTAGACGACCGCCAGGTCCTTCAGCGAGAGGTTCTCGACGAACGCCGTGGCGTGAAAGGCGTGGATCACGCCTACGGAGGCGGGAAGCTCCATGGCCTCCGATCATACCCGCACCCCCGGCGCCCGAGCCCGCGGCTGGGTCGTAAATCAGCTATTCGCTGCTGGTGTCGGGCTGCGGTTCGGGCGGGGGCGCCGGGGGTGCGGTGATGACCTTCGCGTTGCGCGGCACGGGCGGCCCCACCACGGCGCGGTTCCGCGGGTGCTCCTTCTGAACGTCCTCCCTGCTGAGGGCGTCCGGCTTCTGCCCGACCGCGGTCCAGGCGTGCGGCGGAGACGCGATGTTCGCGCTCCCCAGGCGGTCTGCCCCCGACTGGGCGGCGGCCGAGCTGTTCAGGATGTAAGGCGCCTCGTCTGCGCGCGCCGCCGACGACGCCAGGCCGGCGAGCGCGCTGAACCACAACGCCGCTGTGAGCTTCTTCATGCCGGGAAACTTAATCACGCCCGTCGCGGCCCGCCCCGGGCGGCCGCCTCGATGAGCCGGGCCAGCAGGGTGCGGTGACAGTGCGCCGGGTCGTGGCAGGCAGATGAGCAGAGCAGCGTGAGCACCTCGCCGGCGGCCGCCCGCCGGCCGAGGTCGCGGATCCGCCAGAGCTGCTGCGCGCCTCGCATCTCCTCGAGGTACCGCGCGACGTAGGCCTCCCACGCGATCGGCGGGCCGTGCTTGCCATGGAAGGCGTCCAGCAGCGCCCGGCTGGGGCCGAGCTCGGCCCACCAGTCGCTCCAGGTCTCCTTCGCCGCGGGCACCCCGCGCGGACGGATCCGGCAGATGAGCAGGCGGAACCCGTCGTCCGGCTCGACCGGATCGTTCCAGCGCTTGGTCCGGATGGGCGCCCCCACGAAACAAGCATAGGACGGGGACCCTGCCGGGCGCCGTAACCCGGGCCGCCGGCGCGCGTAGAACGGTCAGGAGACCATCGATGCCGGCGGCGTTGCGTCTTTGGAGCGAGCTCGGCCGGCTGCCGGTGCCGCGGGTGGCCATTGTGGTCGCCGCCGCTCCGGTCTATTCAATGGCCAGGTGGAGAGCCGTGGACGCTGACGCCGCCGAGGCCGCCGAGGTGATGGCGCGGTACTGCCGCGGCGACGCGGCCGCGTTCCAGCGCCTCTACGCCCTGCTGGCGCCGCGCCTGCTGGCCTACCTCGCCGGCCTGCTGCACGATCGGGCGGCCGCCGAGGACGCGCTGCAGCTCACGTTTCTCAAGGTGCACGAGGCGCGCTCGACGTACGTGCTGGGCGCGAACCCGATCCCGTGGACGTACACCATCGCCCACCGCACCGCGGTCGACGAGCTGCGCAAGCGCAAGCGCAGCCGCGTCAAGGTCACGAAGGAAGGGACGCTGCCGGCCGAGCCGCCCGCCGACCTGACCGGCGTTCCGGCCGAGGCGGCGGAGAACGAGGCCGCGCGCGCCGATCCGGCCGCGGCGGCGGGCGCCCTCGCCGCGCTCGATCGACTGCCCGAGAACCAGCGCCTGGCGCTGCTCCTGACCAAGGTCCACGGCCGCTCGACGGCGGAGGCGGCGATGATCGCCGGCACCACGCCGGGCGCGATCAAGCAGCGGGCCCACCGCGCCTACGTCACGCTGCGCGGCCTGCTCAAGCCCACGGAGACGCCGTGACGGACAGAGACGATCTCGACGGTCGCGCGCTGCCGCCCTCGCGGCTCGAGGCGCCGCCCCCGTCGCCCGAGCTGCTGGCGGCCGTGCTCGGGATGCAACCGGTCCGCCCGCGGCGCCGCTTCGGCGCCCTGGCCCTGGTCGCGCTGGTCGGCCTGGTCTGGCCGGCGGCGGTCCTCGCGCGCGGCGCCTACCGCCCCGACCTCGGCGCGCTGCCCCTCGGGTGGGTGGCCGCGGCCGCCGCGCTGTGGACCGCCGCGTTCGTCTTCTCGCTCACGGCGGCGCTGGTTCCGCGCCGTGGCGACGTGCTGCCCGCGCCGGATCGCGCCTCGCGCGTCGGCGGCGCGGCGCTGATCGGGCTGCTGATCTTCACGCTGCTCGCCACGCTGGAGGTCCCGGGCGTCAGCCGCCGTCCCCAGGACGCGCACATGACGCTGCTGCAGTCGTGCGTCCACTGCGCCAAGTTCGTCGTCGCGATCTCGCTTCCCTTCGTGCTGGTCGGCCTCTTCGCGCTTCGCCGCCTGGTGCCGATGGGGCGCGCGCGCATCGGGCTGGCGCTGGGGGCGGCGGGCGGCGCGATGGGCGGCCTGGTCCTTCACTTCATCTGCCCGTACGCCCAGACGGCCCACGTCGTCCTCGGCCACGTCGGCGGCGCGATCCTGGCGGCCGCGGTCGGCGCCGGGCTGCTGGCCGCGCTGCTGCGCCGCTGAGTCAGCGCCGCAGGATCAGGTCCCAGACCAGCAGCTTGGCCGCCAGCGCGCCGACGGTGACCAAAAACAGAAGGCGGACGAAGCGATCGCCCCCCTTGAGCGCGGCCTGCGCGCCCAGCCAGCCGCCGACCAGGTTGGCCGCCGCCAGCGGAAGGCCGACCCGCAGATCGATGAGCCCGCCCGCGAAGAAGACCACCGAGGCGGCCGTGTTCGACAGCATGTTCACCGGTTTGGTGACCGCCACCGACTCCATCATCGTGAGGCCGAAGCAGACCGTGCAGAGGACGGTCATCAGCGTCGTGTAGCCGCCCGAGAAGAATCCGCCGTAGACGCCGAGCAGCGTGGCGCCGACGTAGCCGGCCATCCGCCGCGCGGCGGTCGGCGCAACGGGAGCGGTCTTCCTGTGCAGCGCGATGAACAGCACCAGGACGGCCATCGAGACGCCGACCACCAGCTTGACCACCGACTCCGGCAGCTTGACGGCGATGAGCGCGCCCGCGGCCGAGGTGAGGACGGTGATGATCCCCAGCGGCAGCAGGAGCTCGGCGCGCAGCATCCGCGCGCGAGCGAACCGCGCGGTCGCCGAGACGGTCATGAACAGGACCGCGAACATGTTCGTCGCGACCGCCTGGCGCGGCGTCATCCCCACCATGATCATGAGCGGGACGTTGATGAGCGAGTTGCCGCCCGTGATCGCGCCCAGCGCGCCAGTCGCCACCATCAGGGCGGTGAGGACGGCGAGCTGGGCGACGCTCATGGCCGCCTCTTATCACAGGGGCGCGCGCGTCATCGACGAGACGTAACGGGGAAAATGCACGGGCACCCGTGCGAATTTTTTTCGCATTCCGCCGGCCGGCCGCCTCGTCCAGAGTCACTGCCATGCATGGGCGTCGCGCGCTTTCGCTGCTGGCCAAGACGGCGAAGATGGCGAGGGTGGCCACGACGGCCGCGCTCTGCGCGCTGGGCGCGGGCGCCGTCGGCTGCGGCGGCCAGGCGTCCGAGCCGACCGCGCCCGCGCTCGTCTTCCCGGGGCCGCCGGCGCTGACCGTGCCCTCGGCCTCGGGCCAGCTCAGCATCGCCCTCTGGTGGTCGCCCCGGGCGCCGACCGTCGGCTACGACGCCACCCAGCTGGCGATCACCGACCCCGCCGGCGCGCCCGTCACCGGCCTGACCTTGACGATCGTGCCCTTCATGCCGGCGCATGGGCACGGCGCCTCGGTCCAGCCGGCCGTCTCCGAGACCGCGCCCGGGGTCTACGTGGCCACCCCGCTCGACTTCTTCATGGCCGGCCACTGGGAGCTGATGACCGCGATCTCGCGCGCGGCGGGCCAGGGCGCAGGCGATGCCGGCGCGCGCGACGCAGGCGCGGTGGGAGCCATCGATGATTCGGCCGAGCCGACGGTGGACGTCCCTTAGCGCGCCCGCCGCGGCGACGCTGGTGTTCGCGGCGCTGGCGGCGCGCGCGACGCCGGCCGCGGCCCAGGCCTGCTGCGCGGGCGGGGCGCTGGTGAACCCGGTGCGCCTCTCGCCGCCCGAGGACTACGCCGTCGGAGTGCAGACGCGGGTGCGCAGCGACGTGGGGTCCTTCGGGGCCGACGGGACGTACGTTTCCTCGGCCACCTTCTCCGAGCAAGACGTCGAGCAGGATCTGGCGGCGTCGTTCCGCGTCGCGCGGCGCGCCCAGGTCGGGCTCGTGCTCCCGTACGTCGAGACGCACCGGTCCGAGCCGGGCGTCGACGAGTGGGGAAGCGGGCTGGGCGACATCGCGCTGAACGCGCGCTACGACTTCAAGCTGGCGGCCGAGATGACGTACTGGCCGGGCTTCGCCCTGCTGGGCGGCGTGGTCTTCCCGACCGGAAAGGCGGTCGGTGACGGCACCAACGCCACGGCCACGGACGCGACCGGGACCGGCACCTTCAACGCGTCGCTGGGCATCAGCCTCGAGAAGGTGCACGGCCCGCTCTACGGGGCCCTGAACGTGTGGGGGACCTACTCGGGCGCCAGCAGCACGCCGAGCGCGGCGGGCACCATCACGACGTCGTACCCGCTGCAGCTGACCGCGCTCGCCGTCGCCGGGTACGTGTTCGAGAGCGAGGCGGCCGCCGCGCTCTACATCAACTTCCTGGAACGAGGAGATACGACCGTCAACGGGACGACCCAGTCCGGGAGCGAGCTGCGTCTGACGACGGTGGGCGCGACGGGCATGCTGCCGGTCGCGGAGTCCTGGCGGCTGTCGGCATCGCTGTACGCCGACGTGCTGGCCTCGTCGTTCGGACGGAACGAGCAAGGGGGCGTCGGGGGGACGATCTCGCTGGTCCGCGCCTGGCGGTGACCCCGCGGCCCCCGCTTTGACCCGGGCGCCCTGTCGCTTATGCTCCCCGCGCCGTGATCGACATTCGCTTGTTGCGTGAGACCCCCGACGACGTCCGCCAGGCCTACGCCCGCCTCGGCGCCCCCATCGACCTCGACGGCGTGATCGCCGCCGACGCCCGTGTGCGCGACCTCAAGAACGAGTCGCAGACGCTGCAGGCGGCCCAGAACAAGATCTCCAAGGAGATCGGGCGCGTGCCCGCCGGCCCCGAGCGCGAGAAGGCGCTCGCCGAGAGCTCGGCGCTCAAGCGCGACATCGAGGGCAAGGCCGCCGAGCTGGCCGCCGCCGAGGCCAAGCTCGACGAGCTCTTGCTGGAGCTCCCCAACCTGCCGCACCCCTCGGTCCCGGTCGGCAAGGACGACAGCGAGAACAAGGTGTTGCGCGAGGAGGGGCAGAAGCGGACCTTCGACTTCGCCCCCAAGCCGCACTGGGACCTGGGGACGGCGCTCGACATCATCGACTTCGAGCGCGGGGTGAAGATCTCCGGCTCGCGCTTCTACGTGCTCAAGGGCTGGGGGGCGCGGCTGCAGCGGGCGCTCATCACCTTCATGCTCGATCTGCACCGCGAGAAGCACGGCTACGTCGAGATCTATCCGCCCTACATGGTCCGCCGCGAGTGCCTGGTCGGGACCGGCAACCTCCCCAAGTTCGGCGAGAACCTGTACCGCGACGCGGAGGAGGACTTCTGGTTCATCCCCACCGCCGAGGTGCCGGTCACGAACCTCTATCGCGAGGAGATCCTGGACGAGGCGCGGCTGCCGATCCGCCACGTCGCCTTCACCGCCTGCTTCCGCCGCGAGCAGATGGCGGCGGGGCGCGACACCCGCGGCATCAAGCGCGGCCACCAGTTCGACAAGGTGGAGCTGGTCAAGTTCGTCCACCCGGACACCTCGATGGACGAGCTCGGCAAGCTGTTGTCGGACGCCGAGGACATCCTCAAGGCGCTCGAGCTCCCGTACCGCGTCGTCCAGATGGTGACCGGTGATCTCTCGTTCTCGGCCATGGCCAAGTTCGACCTCGAGCTCTGGGCGCCCGGCTGCAACGAGTGGCTGGAGGTCAGCTCCTGCTCCAACTTCGGTGATTTCCAGGCCCGCCGCGCCAAGATCCGCTTCAAGGCCGCGGCGGGAAAGGAGAAGGCGCGGTTCGTCCACACCCTGAATGGGTCGGGCCTGGCGCTGCCGCGCACGCTCATCGGCGTGCTCGAGACCTACCAGCGCGCCGACGGTCGCATCGACGTCCCGGCCGCCCTGCGCCCCTACCTGGGCGGCGCCACCGTCCTGGGCTAGACGCACGCCGACACGCCTCGCAAAAGCGCGCCCGATCACCCGCCGACCGTAACTGGCTGTAACCTTTGACTTCCCGGTCGGGTTGCGGCTACAGTGGTCGAACGGGGCCAATGACCAAGGCGGATCTCATCGATCTCATCGCCGAACGCGCCAAGCTGCCGCATGGACGCGCCGAGCTGCTGATCTGCCAGATGTTCGATTCGATGGTCGACGCCCTCTGCCGCGGCGAGGGGATCGAGATCCGGGGTTTCGGCAGCTTCTCGATCCGCTCCTACAAGGAATATCAGGGACGTAACCCCCGCACCGGCGAGGCGGTCCGCGTCCGCCCGAAGCGGCTCGCCTTCTTCAAGGTCGGCAAGGAGCTGCGGGAGCGCGTGAACAGCGGCGGCGACGACACCAACGGCGTCGCGAGCGGCGGGTCGACGGCGGAAGGCTCCGGGACCTAGGACCTCGCGGGGCGCGATCGCGCCCGTCCCGGCGCCTGCCCTCACCCCCCGGGCCTGCTTCCCGCGAGCCGGAGGGAGACAGCCGGCGCCGTGATCGAGCTGTCGCGGTCGGAGCCCGGCGCGCGGCCGGCCGCGCGGCGGGGCGACGAATATCGGGGGTTCCGGCGGGGCACAGCGCTTGCTGTTGCCGGTGGTGTGCGCGGACTCGGCGTTCACCTCGAAGCGCTCCGCTCGCGCCTCGCGCAGCCGCGGTGGCGAACGGCCGCCGCCGCGGGCGCGATCGCGCTGTGGCTGGCCAGCGTCGCCGTCCGCGCGCTCTACGTCCTGCGCTGGCACGAGCCGCGGGACTTCGTCGTCACCGACGCGCGCGAGCTGACCGATCTGGCCCTGCGCCTCGTCGGAGGTCCCGCCAGCCAGACGATCTTCGACACCATCTGGCCGCCGGGCGCGGCGGCGATCCTCGCCCAGCTGATGGCGCTCGACCCGACGTTGAAGGCGGCGGTGCTCGTCCAGCTGGCGGCGTCGGCCGCCATCCCCTTGCTGGTCGCGCACACCGCGTACCTCATCGGGGGGCGCGGCCTGGCGCTGATGTCGCTGGCGCTGGCCTCGCTGCACTTCGGATACATTCACGCGGCGGGCTTCTTCCTCTCCGAGACGGACTTCCAGCTGGCGATGGCGGTGGCGATCTGGGCGTCGGTCGCCGCGCTGTCGGTCGATCGCCGGTGCGACGGCCGGGGGGCGCGGGCGGCGGCAACGCTCCGCTTCGTGCTGGGCGTGGCGGTCGGTCTCTGCTGGGGCCTGGCCGGCGCCTTCCGCCCGAACGCGCTGCCGGTGGCGGCGATCGTCGGCGCCGCGCTGGCCGTCCACGGCTGGCGGCGGCGGCGCTGGCGCTCGGGCTGGCTGCTGGCGGGCGGCGCCCTGGGCCTGGTCTGCGCGCTGGCACCCCTCGCCCACCGGTGCACGACGCTGGCCGGCGGGAGCTTCTGCGCGGTGGCGACGAACGGCGCGATGAACGTGGCGCTGGGCCAGGTCGACGACGCGGCGGGGATCGAGTTCTCCGACCCGGCGCGGCCCGCCCTGACCACGGGCTGGTACCCGCCCGGGCTGCTCCAGCACGGCTACGACGGCATGCTCCACGTCCCGCACACGATCTGGGACACCGGAGGCCTGGCGCGCTGGGTGCTGGCGCGCGCCTGGCAGGATCCCGAGCGGTTCGTCCTGCACACCCTGCGCAACGTGGTCGACATCTTCCGGGTCGACTACTGGCCGCCGGACCTCGGGGACTGGCCGCGCTGGCCGGCGTTCGCGTCGGGCTGGCTGTTCCTGCTGGCCGTCCTGCTGCCGGCGCTGGCGTCGGCGCGCCGGCTGGCGGTACAGGGCTTTCGCGCCGACGAGCGCTCGGTCTGGCCGGCGTTTCTCGCGGGCGTGGTCGGCGCGGTGATGCTGGTGGCCGCCGCCTCGATCGGCGAGCCCCGCTACCGGTTCCCCTTCGACGGCGTGTTCGTCATCCTGGCCGCCGCCCGGTACGCGGGCCTCTCGCTGGGCGAGGCGGCGGTCCCGCCCCGCGCCTCGCCCCCGCCGGCGACCGTCGCCGGGCTGGTCGCCGCGGGCGCGGCCGCCCTGGCGCTGGTGGCGTCGATCGCCTTCGTCAGCCACCCCGCCTCGCGCCACCAGCCGCGCGTGCGCGACCTCCGGGCGCCGGTCGACCTGGCGCGCGCCGCCGACTTCGCGCGCCCGGTCGCGCCCGGGACGGCCTGGGACGCCCCCGGCAATCACCTCTTCACCTGCCGCCCCGTCTGCCACGAGCTGCGGCTCCCCACGCGCGCCGTGGAGACGGCCGGCGTCGTCGAGGTCTCGATCGACGACAACGACGCCTACCGGCTGACCTGGTACCGCGCCGGACGCGCGCTGGGCCACGTCGATCTGCCCCGCGAGCCGGCGACGCCCGGCCTCCGGGTCGCGCTGGCGCTCACCCCCGCCGCGGCGCGCGCCGGGTACGATGCCGTCGGCGTCTTCCCGCTGTTCGGCGACGGCGCCTACGCCCTGGGGCACCTGCGCCCGCTGGACCCGGGACAGCTGGTCGCCGGACCGCCGGCGGGGCCCGGGGCGCGATAGGATGGGGGCATGCTCTGGGGCCGCGGCGTATCGATCGTCGAGGTGACGGTCGGACCGCTCTCGATTCCGCTGCGCGAGCCGTTCGTGATCGCCTCCGGTCGAGTCGACGCCACCCGGGCCGCGCTGGTGCGGGCCACCGTCGAGGACGCCGGTGGCCGGCGCCAGACCGGGCTCGGCGAGAGCGCGGCGCTCCCGCCGGTCACGCGCGAGGATCAGCCGCAGCTGCTGGCGCAGATCGCCGCCGCGGCCGCCGGGCTGCGCGGGGCGACGCTGGCCCGCGACGCCGAGCTGGACGCCCTCCTGGCCGAGCGGCTGCCGGGCGGCGTGGCGCGCGCCGGGGTGGAGACCGCGATCCTCGACGCGACGGCCCGCCTGGCCGGAGTGCCGCTCTACCGCGCGCTCGCCCCTGCGCCCGGCGGGGACCCCGGTCCGGCGCCGGCGCTGACGACTGACATCACCCTCTCGATCTCCGATCCGGCGCGGATGGCCGAGGCGGCGCGCCGCCACGCCGCCTCCGGGTTCTCCTGCTTCAAGGTCAAGGTGGGGCGCGACTGGCGCGCGGACTGCGCGTCGCTGCGCGCGGTCGCCGCGGCCGTGCCGGGGGCGCGGTTCCGGCTGGACGCCAACGCCGGGTTCACGGCCACCGAGGCGCTGGCGCTGCTGGAGACCGCGCTCGCGGACGGCCTGACCATCGAGTGCTACGAGCAGCCGTGCGCCGCCGGCGATCTGGCCGGCATGGCCGAGGTCGCCGCGCGCGCGCCGATCCCGGTGGTGGCGGACGAGTCGTTCCGCGGGCCGGAAGATCTCGAGCGCCTGCTGGCGACACGCGCGGCCGGCGCCGTGAACCTCAAGCTCGCCAAGCTGGGCGGCCCGCTGGCGGCGCTGGCGCTGGGCCGCCGCGCGCGCGCCGCCGGACTGGGCCTGATGGCGGGGGCGATGGTGGAGACGCGCCTCGGCCTGCTGGCCATGGCGCACGTCGTGGCCGCGCTGGGCGGCGTCGAGTGGGTCGACCTCGACACCGCTTTCTTGCTGGCCGACGATCCGTTCGCCGGCGGCTGGAGCACCGACGGCCCGCGCCTGGCACTCACCGGCGGGCCCGGGCTGGACGTCGCCGCCAGGTAGCCCGACCTCGCGCGTTCGCGCTCACCCCTCGGCGGCCACCTCCATCGGCGCCGAGGCGACCGTCACCAACGTCGGCCGCCTGGCGACCGCCTGCCCGTGCTCGGCCGCGTGCGCGCCGAGCAGATCGCTGCGCGTGAGGATGCCGGTCGGGACCCGCAGGTCGGCCCGCTCGACGACGACCAGGCGCCCCACCCGCGCGCGCACCATGACGTCGAGCGCCTGGCGCAGGGAGGTCTCCCCGGTGATCACGACGGGCGGGCGCTTGACCAGCCCGCGCAGGGTGCCGCGCGCCTCGGGCGCCAGCAGATCGCGCCGGGTGAGCAGCCCCACCAGCCGGCCCGCCCCGTCGACGACCGGGTAGCCTTGATGGCCGGCCCCCGCGACGCCGGAGGCGAGCCACTGCCGCATCGCCTCGACGGTGGCGTCGGCCGGCAGCGCGAAGATCTGGCCCGAGGCGCGCTCGCGCACCGTGAGCTGCTCGAGCAGATCGGCCGAGTAGTCGCTGCTCACGCGCACGCCGCGGCGGGCGATCTTCTCGGTCATGATCGAGTTGCGCATCAGCAGGGACGACAGGAAGTGGGCGGTGATCCCCCCGGCCAGAAGCGGCAGGAGCGCGATCGGCTGCCGCGTCGTCTCGAAGGCGAAGACGATCGAGGCCAGCACCGCGCGCGAGGCGCCGGCGAACATCGAGGCCATCCCCACCAGCGCCGCCACCCGCACGTCGATGCCCGAGTGCGGCGCCACCCAGGCGAATGCGGCGCCGAACACCGCGCCCACGCCGCCGCCGATGGTGAAGAGGGGCGCCAGCGTCCCGCCAGAGGTCCCGCTGCCGAGGGAGATCATCCAGGAGACCATCTTCCAGCCGCACAGGATGGCCATCGCCGTGATGGTCAGCCGCCCCGACAGGATGTGGTCGATGTTGTCGTAACCGACGCCCAGCGTGTGCGGCGAGATCAGGCCGACCAGCCCGACGGCGACCCCACCCAGCGCCGGCCACCACATCCAGTGGATCGGCAGCTTCTCGAACGAGTCCTCGACGTAGTAGACCAGCTTGGTCACCCCGACCGAGGCGACCCCCACCAGGGCCCCGATGGCGGCGTAGCAGGCCAGGCTGGTGGCGTTGGCGGGCAGGAAGTCGCTGGCCTCGAAGGCGGGCGCGGTCCCGACCAGCGCGATGCGGACGGCGGTCGCCGCCGCCGCGGCCAGCGCGACCGGGATGAGAGATCGGGCCCGCAGCTCGAACAGCAGCAGCTCGACCGCCAGCAGCACGGCCGAGACCGGGCTGCCGAAGGTGGCCGCCATGCCGGCCGCCGCGCCGGCCGCGAGCAGCGTCTTCCGCTCGGCCGCCGTGGTCCGCAGGATCTGCCCCACGAACGAGCCGAGCGCGCCGCCGGTGGCGATGATGGGGCCCTCGGCGCCGAACGGCCCGCCGGTCCCGATCGCGATGGCCGCCGACAGCGGCTTCAGGAACGTCATGCGCGGCGGGATCTTGCTCTGGTTGGTCAGCACCTGCTCCATCGCCTCGGGGATGCCGTGGCCACGGATCGCCTTCGAGCCGTAGCGGGCCATCAGGCCGACGATGAGGCCGCCCACCACCGGCACGATGATCACGCCCACGCCCAGGTGGTTCCCGGCCGGGGACACGAAGTCGCTGGCGAAGCGGTGGAAGAAGGCGATGTTGGTGATGAGCCCGATGAGCCGGACCAGGATCTGGGCGATGAACCCGGCGGCGATGGCGATGAGGATCGAGAGCCCGCACAGCCAGGCGACCCGCGCGTCGACGGGGCGCACCTCGAGCGGCATCTCGGCCGCGGCGAGGGTGGGGCCCATCGAAGGGGCGACGGGGAGCGCACCTTCGATCGAGGATGCGCCGGGGTCGTGAGGGTCAGGCATGGGCGTGAGCGGTCCTTCTCTTCCGGGTGGGCTGGCGGGTGGACTGACGGCGGGCGCGGGCGACCGGCGCCTCTTTCTCGGCGTCGTCTTCGAAGAACATCGGGGCCTCCTCGGGAGGAACCCCCAGCGCGTCGGTGAGGGCGCGCAGCCCGGCGCAGAGCCCGCGGCGGCGCTCGGCGCTGAGCTCTCTCATCGCCGCGACGATGCGCTCCTGCGCGACGGCCGGCGCGCTCCGGTGCAGGAGGCGGCCGCGGGCGGAGAGCTCGGCGATCTGGCGGCGCCGATCGTCGGGCGCGGGCCGGCGCACCACCAGCCCCCGCTCGACCAGCCGGCTCACGACCACCGAGACCGAGCTCTGGTGGGTCATCGTGCGCTCGGCCAGCTCGTTGATCGAGAGGCCCGGGTGACGCGCCAGCACGCGGAGCACGAACAGCTGGGCGCCGGTCAGTCCGGTCTCCCCCTGAGCCGTGTGCGCCGAGTCGCGCAGCAGACGGACGAGCTTCCGGATGGCCTCCACCGCCAGGAAGCCGTCTCGGGCGCTGCTGTCCGATTGCATGGGAGACCATATATCTAGGGGGGCCCGGCCCGCCGTCAAGCGGAATTGGGGTCCGGCGGCGTCCCGCGCGACTCGATTAGGGCGACAGCGTCCGCAGCCGGCGCCCTTGGGCGTCGTTGACGTCGATCGGCCCCCAGCCGAGCCCGAGCAGGGGCTCTTTCAAGACGGCCAGATCGCCGACCACCACCACCCTGACCGCCGCCGGATCCGGGACCGCGGCGCGAACCTCGTCCGCCGACACCTCGCTGACGCGCGCGAACGTCCGGTCGGGCTCGTCGGGGGGAAGGTCGGCGACCGCCGCCTCGGCCAGCCGTTCCACCACGTGGCTCGTGAGCTCGAACCAGTGCGGGAACGAGCGGACGACCGTCGCCTTGGCCGCCGCCAGCTCGTCGGCGCTGGGGCCGCGCTCGCGCAGATCGCGCAGCCGCTGGTCGAGCGCCCGGAGGACCGCCGTCGTCCGGTCGGGCGCGACGCTGCCGTACCACCAGTCGAGGCCCATCGTCGGGTGGATGGCAAAGCCTACCCCCTCCTGCCAGGTCGCCCCCAGCTCGTGGCGCAGCTCGGTGGCGAGCGTGCTCGACCGCATCCCCCCGAAGAGGTCGCGGATGACGAAGTCGGTCGGGTGCTGCGGCGAGCGCATCCCCGGGGCCGGGGCGCCGAAGAGGACCGTCGCTTGCCGCGCACCCGGCCGGTCGACGACGACCAGGCGCGCCGCGCCCGGCGCTGGGGCCGGCACGGTGGGGCGCGGCGGAAAGCGCGGGTCGTGCTTCCAGCCGCCGAACTCGGCCTCCGCCAGCCGGATCACCTCCCGGGGATCGACGTCCCCCGCCACCAGCAGGACGGCGGCGGAGGGATCCATCACCTCTTTCCAGACGCGGACCACGTCGTCGCGGGTCACCTTCGCCAGGTCCTCCTCTCGGGGGCCGTAAGCCCGGGCGTACGGGTGCGTTGGACCGTAGATTGCCCCGAACAGGTTGCGCTGGGCGATGAGGGTGGTGTTGTCGACGGCGAGCCTGGCGTGGCCCACCTGTTGATTGCGAAAGATCTCGAACTCCCGCTTCGGGAAGGCCGAGTCGAGGGCCACCGCGCGCATGAGGTGCAGCCCCCGGTCGAGCCACCGCGACGGAGCGCGCATCGAGATCGTGAGCGCGCTGTCCCCCATCCTGGGGCGGAGGTCGATGAGGTGGGAATTCATCTCCTCGAACAGCTGCGACTGGGCGAGCCCGTTGGTGCCGCCGGTCAGGCAGGCGACCATCAGATCCACGGCCGCCCGTGTCTCCCGGGGGATGCCCGCCGCGCCGCCCACCACCACCAGCTCGGCGGCTGCCAGCCGGAAGGTGTGCCGCTCGACGATCAGCAGCCGCATCCCGTTGCTCAGCGTCGAGGCCTGGACCGCGGGCGGCCGGAACGGCGGTTCGGGCTGGGGCAGCGGCGGCGCGGCGCGGAACGACTCGTCGCCGGGCGTGGGCGCAGAGCGCGCGACGTTCGCCACCTGCGGACGGTCCGGCGCGGCGGCGCAGGCCGCCAGGCCGCCGCACACCAGGAGCCATCGCCGGCCGCGGCGCCCGGTCAAGGCGACCTCGAACGCAGCTCGCCCCCGATGGGAGCGTCGGCGGCCGGCACCACGTCGATGACCACCCGGCGGTCCAGGGGGAGCTGCGCCGAGACCGCCGCCGAGATCCGCGCGGCGTCGACTAGCATGTATCTCTCCATCCAGGCCTGCAGGCAGTCGCCGGTGACGCCCTGGGAATCACAGCGCTCGAGAAAGCTGGCCCGCGCCGCGCGCCCCTCCAGCCCGAACAGCTTGTCGATGACGTACCCGCTGATCGCGCCCCCCAGGAGGTACTGGTTCGGGCCCCCGGCCTGCAGGCCGCGCAAGACGCCGTCAATCGCCTGCTTGAGCTCGGCGGGCGTGTGCCCGGGCGCGGCGGTCGCCCGGATCTCGAAGATCGAGCCCAGCGCATGCGAGAACTGGCGGGCGGAGACGCTGGTGGCGACGCCGAGCTCGTCGACCAGCTTGATGCGCAGCAGCCCGGCGCGGTACCCGGTCAGGAGCTCGCCGAGAACGTCCAGCTCGACGTCTCCCGGCGCGTAATAGGCCGCCGTCTGCCAGGCGACGACGACCTGGGCCGTCTCGACCCGCGCGGCGACCTGCAGGTGCGTCTCCCCGGCGGGCGGCCCGGGAGCCGCAGACGGACGCGGCCCGCCGGGTCCCCGCCCGATCGACCCGAAGTAAAGCTGGGCGAGGCGGGCGGCCGACGCGGCCTCCAGCCCGCCGACCAGCACCAGCGTCGCCCGGTCGGGCGTGTAGTGGGACTGGACGAACGCCCGCACCTCGGCGACGCCGATCCCCCGCAGGGCCTCGCCGTTCTCCAGCGCCGCCCGGTGGTAAGGGTGGCCCGACGGATACACCGCGGCGGTGACCAGCTCGAAGAGGTGCCCGGCCGGGACGTTCTCGACCCGCTGCGCGTACTCGTTCCGCACGTCGGTCAGCGTTTGGTCGATGAGGCGCTGGTCGACCCGTCCAGCCCAGAAACCCATCTGATCGCTCCAGAGCCAGAGCGGCAGCGCCAACTCGCCGGTGGGGACGGTGGTGTGAAAGCAGGTCCGGTCGACGTCGGCCGACCAGCGCGAGTCGACCGCGCCGACGGAATCGAGGGCGCGGTCGTACTGCCCCTCGGCGACGTGGGTGGTCGCGCGCACCATCAGGCGCGGAACCAGGGCGGCGAGCCCCGCGCGCCCCGGGGGCTCGTCCCGCGAGCCGACCCGGTAGCAGAGCTCCGCCGCCACCACCGGGATCTCGGGGTCGGGGCCCAGGATCACGGTCAGCCCGTTGCCGAGCATCAGGCGCCCCACCGGCGTGGCGGGAGCCTTGGTGGCCCGCGCCGGCCCGGGCGCGGCCACGCCGAGCGCGAGCAGCAGCGCTGCCCACCTGGCTCGATCCGTTCGCGACCCGCCAATCACGCGAAGCCGCGGAAAAGTTTCGATCCGGGGCGCGCGCGCGTCAAGCCGCGGCCCCGGTCAGGTCGACGCTAGGTCGCCCCGCTAGGTCAACTTGGGCAGCGCCTCGGCCATCCGGCGGACACCCTCCTCGACGTTCTTCATCGAGGTGGCGTACGACAGGCGGACGAAGCCCGGGGCGTGGAAGGCCGACCCCATGACGACCGCCACGCGCGCGGCCTCGATCAGCCACTCGCAGAGCTGGACGTCGTTCTCGATCTTCTTCCCTTCGGGCGTCTTCTTGCCGATGAACGCCGAGAGGTTCGGGAACGCGTAGAACGCCCCCTTCGGCTCGACGCAGGTGACGCCCGGGATCTCCCGCAGGCGCGCCACCATCACCTTGCGGCGCTTGTCGAACTCGACGCGCATCTTCTCCAGCTCGTCGGTCGGCCCCTCGATGGCGGCCAGCGCCGCCGCCTGGGCCACCGCCGCCGCGTGCGTCGTCGACTGCCCCTGGATGGTGGCCATCGCCTCGACCACGTGCTTGGGCGCGACGGTGAAGCCGACGCGCCAGCCGGTCATGGCGAACGCCTTCGAGACGCCGTCGATGATGAGCGTGTGGGACCGAACGTCGGGGCTGATGGTGGCCGGCTGGAAGAACTTGCCGTCCCCGTAGACCAGCGTCCGGTAGATGTCGTCGGTCATCAGCCAGACGTTCTTCTCCACCGCCAGCTTGGCCAGCCCGCGCAGCGTCTCCTCGTCGTAGATGGCGCCGGTCGGGTTCGACGGCGAGCAGACCAGGATCATCTTCGTGCGCGGCGTGATCGCCTTGGCCACGTCGTCGACGCGGACCTGGAAGTTCTCTTCGGCCTTGGTCGGGACGTTGACCGGACGGCCGCCCGCCAGCTTGACGATGTCGTTGTAGCTGACCCAGGCCGGGGTCGGGATGATCACCTCGTCGCCCTCGTCGATGAGGGCGAACACCGCGTTGAAGATCGACTGCTTGGCGCCGGAGCTGACGATGACCTCCGAGGGGTCGACCGTGAAGCCGTGGGCGTTGCCGATCCACTTGGCCACCGCCTTGCGCAGCGGGACCGTCCCTTCGACCAGCGTGTACTTGGTGGCGCCGGCGTCGAGCGCTTTCTTGGCCGCCTCCTTGATGTGCACCGGCGTGTCGAAGTCGGGCTCGCCGGCGCCGAAGCTGACCACGTCGATCCCCTCGGCCTTGAGCTTGGCCGCCTTGGCCGAGACGGCGAGCGTGGGGGACGGTTCGACGACGGACAACCTGCGGGCGAGCTTCACGGGCGTACTCCTTGTTGGCGTTTTGTGGCGAGCGCGGTGGCCACGCCGGGCGGAACCATACGCGAGACGTCGCCGCCCATCAACGCGACCTCTTTGACCAGGGACGACGACACGTAGAAGCTCTCCTCGCTGGTCATGAGGAACATCGTCTCGACGTCCGGCGCCAGGCGCCGGTTCATGTGGGCGGACTGAAACTCGTACTCGAAGTCGGCCAGCGCCCGCAGGCCGCGGATCACCACGGTCGCGCCGCGCTTCCGGCAGTAGTCGGCCAGCAGACCCTGGAAGGCGTCGACCTCCAGCCGCTGGTCCTTGCCAAGCGCCTCGACGATCATCGCCTGCCGCTCCGCCAGCGAGAAGAGGGGCGTCTTTCGGATGTTATCGGCCAGCGCCACCACCACCCGATCGAAGATCTTGAGCGACCGCCGCAGGATGTCGACGTGCCCGTTGGTGATCGGGTCGAACGTCCCGGGGTAGACCGCCAGCGACAAGGCCTACGACCCTGAGCAGCGGTAAAACGAAAGCTCGGTATCTCCGTACTGGCGCCGGTCGGTCAGGAACAGACAGCCGACCGAGGGCGGCGAAGGATGCCGGCGATCGTGCTCGACGATCACCACGGCGCAGTCGGTCAGCAGGTCGCCCCCCGACAGCTCCGCC
>Ga0209060_10000957_pt1 | contig 37356 bp, 30 predicted proteins | sample Coa_R1_8_FD_187155 | JGI IMG/M metagenome (GOLD analysis project Ga0209060, IMG submission 187155) | Surface soil microbial communities from Centralia Pennsylvania, which are recovering from an underground coalmine fire - Coalmine... | ecosystem: Environmental > Terrestrial > Soil >...
CTCTGGTCGTGGGTGGAATCCTGGCCAGCCGTCGATTGGAATCGGTGCCTGCGGGGGCAGTTCTCAAACGGGGATAGAGAGTGTAGTGCGGCGGTTTGGAAATGTTTCAGTCCGACGCTCGTCTCTGCAATGTCATTCCAAGCAGAGCGAGGAATCTCTAGCCGCCACAGTTGTTCGGGGGGTAGGATGCTTCGACTCCGCCGGAGTTCCGCTTCGCTGCACTCCGGCTACGCTCAGCATGACAGCTTTGGGTCGCGCTCAGAAGATGGTTCACTCTATTCAGTAAACCACTCTAGTTTTCATCGAGATAAAGCCCTGCCGAAGCGCCCACCCATTCCATGTTTTTGTTGTGATCCACGCCCATCATGAGGCCGCGGCCCGTACGGATGATGGTGAGTACCGGCTTGAGTTCGTCGAGCCAGATGTACATCACTCGAATCTCGGCTTTGGTGGCTCCGAATGGAGTTTCGATCACGGGCGTGAAATTCATGCGTTCCTGCAGGATGTAGTACGGGCGCTTGTCTGCGGGGATGGAACGGATGTCTTCTTTCTTCGGGGCAATGATCACGCCGAGTCCGGCGAAGGAATAGAGCGGCTTCAACGCATAGTTTTCGAGATCGTGCGGAATCTCGGGAAGTTGATCGAGGAACCAGGTCTTGGGCACCGATTCGTGCTTGAGGTATGGAATCGAGAATTTGCTGATGCGGAAATACCAGTTAGGGTGTCCAGCCCATTGGACATCGAGATCGTCGCGCCAGTCGAATGCGAGTTTGACGTTCTTGCGCTCGAGTTCATCCACGATGGCGCGGTTATAAATGCGGTGGATCGGAATGCGCTTGCCATTGCGCTCGTAATAGAGACGAGAGCCTTGCTTCTTAATATCGACGATATCGACGGCGCGAACCCCGAGCAATTTCTCGGTCATCAGAAAATCGGGAAGCGTTTTCTGATGCGCCGGATCGATTTCCATCAGGATGACGTTCTCGGGGTCGTGGGAGCCGACAATCGCTTGACGAAGGAGTTGCCGATACGAATTTGTGTCGAGCCCCGACAAGAGATATTTCAATCGTGAGTTCGGTGTTGAGGTCGAAGGTCCGAGGTCTGAGGTCAGTTGTTCGAGCCCATATACATCGATGTACGCCTGCGCCAGCGGACCCTGGTACCCGTAGAGAGAGGGGAAGGCCTGCAGTTCAACGAGTTTCGGATGCAGCGCTCCATCGGCGTCGCGGACGAGTCCAAAGTCGACCTGCACAAACATAGGATGCGGTGCCTCTTTCGGCACCTTGAACTCTGCCGGGACTGCTTCGTCAGATTTCGCGCGGTATTTTGGATTGCCGACGAGCTGGCGAATGAGTTCCTCGCCGGCGCGACACATACGGTCGATTAGTTCCTTGGGGAAGAAACAGGGAGTTTCCGACAGGCGGAACTGGACATGGGTTCCGCTGACCTCGTCAATTCGACGAAGAAATTGCTGATATTTGTCAGCAGTAAAACTCGCGTTGAACTGCCTGCGCAGCGAGGGAATCATAGGGCAATTTGGTAATTGAGTAATTTAGCAATTGGGTAATTTGAAAGCAGCGCGTCACAACCTCAACTAGAGAGCTGCGACATATCAGATTCACCCCGACAGCGGACCGAGTTAGTGTATGGCCCACGCCTTACTCGCGGATGTCCATCGTTTCGATCAGGCCGTCCTTCAAGGTATAGACGTGGTCGACCATACGATCGACTAAGACTTTGCCGGTCAGATCGCGGACGACCTGGTGAACTCCGACAACGATCCGGCCGGACGAATCGGGAGTAAACGTCTTGGGATCAACGTGCGGGTCGATCATGCCCCACTGGCGCGTCCAATAGGCGCGGACGCCATCGTGGCCGTGAACGACGCCCCCTTCCATGCCGTTGGGCCAGACGACGTCGGGCTGCATGGTGGCTAACGCTCCGTCGATGTCACGCGCGTTGAAAGCTGAGTAGGCCTTCTTGAGCAGTTCGATTCCTGATGCTGATGCGGCTACAACCATACTTATGCCTCGACTAAGAACTTGCCTTCGCGCATGATTTGTTCGTCATCGACCCAGATGTTGAACTTGCGGCCGACGACGTCGATGTGGGTGGTGGAATCCCAATCGGCGCCGGTATGAGCGCCGTAGGGGTTGCCGAATGCGATGTGGATACCGGGGTATTTTTCGTCCTGCAGAATCTGGCCGATGACGTCTTTGAGATCGATGTTGGTGCCGATGGCAAACTCGCCGACGCGGTCGCTGTTGGCATCGGTGTGGGTGTACTTCCAGAAGTCGCTTTCCAGTTCGCGGTTCTCGGAGTGGGCTTCGGTAAGGCGGTTGCCCTTCATGTGAATCGTGAGGGGACTGTCCTTCAGGCTTCCGAACTTGGCGCAGAGATAGTCGCCGACCACGCCGTCGATAACGAAAGTTCCGTTCACCTCGCCAGGAGTGGTGAATATCTCTCCGCCCGGAAGATTGCCCCATTTTTCCGGCGAGATAATGCCGCTGGTCTTGAGCCATTTGTAGTTCGGATTCAGGTCGGCGGTGAGGTCGGTACCGGCGGCAGTGTTTGCGCGGATCCGAGAGGCTTTGCGAACCATCTCGACGACCTTCTGACTCAAGCGGTCGACACGCTGGAAGTCGGCACGCATACCTTCGAGCATGATCTGGCGGTTGATGTTGACCATGTGCGCGTGGCGGATCTTGCGCCGGTTGACGACATCGGTCATCTGAATGCGCGAGCGCAATTCGTTCTTTTGCGCTTGCACGGCAAACACCGAAACCTGGCTGGTTTCAAGGTCATCCAGGATTTCACGAGGTAGATCAACGAGTGGCCGAGGGGAGAGTTCTTCGAGAATCCACGCATGATACGGCGCGCCGATCTTCTCCAACTCGGCGACAACTGCGGCTGCAATTTCGAGGGTGGCGTTGTCGGTTATGACGCAGACTTTTTCCCGGGGCTGAATGCGCAGGCAGACATTCACTGCATTGGATGCGCCGGGAGCGAATTCAATATCGAAAGGGATTTTGTTGAGTTGTGTTTGGGTGGAACGTACAGATGTGGTCATCAAGCAAGTTTTGTTGCGGCCACTGGCTCTTCGCTTTCGGCCAGCCCCGCTTCTGTCTCCTCAATAATGTAGTCGACGACTTTCTTCAGGTCTCCTGTTTCCTGGAAGACGCGCAGTTGCCGGTCCGCTCCGCTGCCCTGATCGAGGATTTTGTGAATGTATTCGAGTTCCTCGCGCGAATCTAACTCGTCGACCACGTCATCGACGAAATCAAGGTATTCGCGAACGAGATCACGAGCCGGAACTTCCTTCTGCTTACCGAAATCGATGAGCTTGCCGTCGAGACCGTAGCGGGCCGCACGCCACTTGTTTTCCATGATCAGGGCGCGGCGATAAAGGCGGAATCCTTGATTGGCCGTATAGAGCTTGTACAGCTTTACCACGGTGGCTTGAATCAATGCAGCCAGCGCGATGGTCTCGTCGGCACGCATTGGAATGTCGCACACCCGAAACTCAATCGTGTTGAAGAATGGATGCGGCCGGATGTCCCACCAGATCTTTTTCGCGTTGTCGATGCAGTTGGTCTTGATCAGCAGCTTAATGAAGTTCTCGTACTCGCCCCAGCTGGGGAAATAGTCGGGAATATTGGTGCGCGGGAACTTGTCGAACACTTTGCAGCGATAGGATTTCAGGCCGGTATTCATGCCCAGCCAGAAGGGTGAGTTCGTCGAAAGGGCGAGAATGTGCGGCAGAAAATAGCGCGCATGATTCATCATGTGAATCGCGGTCTCGCGATCGTCGATCCCGATATGTACGTGCAATCCGAAGATCAGATTGGCGCGTGCCACGAGTTGCATGTCTTCGACGATGTTCTTATAGCGCTCGTCGGGATGAATCTCTTGCGTGCGCCAGTCGGAAAAGGGATGCGTGGCGACGGAGGCGACGCGTAAGCCATTCTCGTTGGCCAGTCGAATGATTTCGCGGCGTAAGGCTTTTACTTCTGCTTTCGCCTCTTTGATGTTTTTGCAGACGCTGGTTCCGACTTCCACGACGGACTGGTGCATCTCCGCCTTGACGCGTTCTTGCAGTCGCAGCTTGCCTTTTTCCAGAAGTTCAACCTGAATATGCGAGCGCAGATCGCGGCTCACCGGATCCACTGTCTGATACTCTTCTTCGATCCCGATAGTGAAAGTTGGCAACATATGCGTATGGCGCGGACGGGAGTCCGCGAATCCGATCGAGATATGAGAGTCGAGCGCCCAGTCTTACAGGGATGGCCCGTAAGTACCCCGCAACAGTATAGCAACGTTAGACAAGGGATTCAGGCGAAGTGCTGGTTAGGCAGGTTTAGTCCCACTCCCGGTTTTCGGCAACACGGGCCTTGACGATTTTCTTGATCAAGGCGTCAGGAAGAGGCTTATCGGCAGGGAAGCGGATCGTTCCTTTGTTCGTCGAGTAGTTCTTCAGTTCCTTCGAAAACCTCTCGATCAACCCGGAGCCGGTGGGAAAGAGGCTGCAGTGTTTGGCGTACGCAGCATAGGCAACGAGCATGCCTTTGTACTTGAACATTGGGATGCCGTAGCTGATGACCTCGGTGGTTTCCTTGGGCACAACCGATTGGATCACCTCGCGGATGTGCTGCAAGGTGCTATGCGCCGGCTCCGGAATTCCGCCGAGATACTCGTCCGGAGTCTTCGGTTTTTTCGCTGACTTCATCGAAGTAGTCCTCTTATTGAGTTGTTCGAGTGAGCCCACAGCGTCTTGCGTACTACGGGCACTCACAGTAACATCTCGACCGCAGTGGCTCAATCCCGGTTTTCCATTCTCGACGTGCTCGACAAGTTGGAGGAGTTTTACGGCTCGCAGGAGCCGTCGTTTCCCACGGAACCGTATGAGTTTCTTGTCTGGTGGTACTGCGGCTATCCGGCCAGCGACGCGGCCTGTTCCAAGGGATGGGCGAATCTGACGCGTGAGGTCGGCATTGAACCAGAAAAGTTGCTCCGGGCCAAGCCGGCGAAATTGAGTGCCGCACTGAAAGCGGGAGGCATGGTTCCCGAACTTCGGGCCGAGCGGCTCAAAGAAGTTGCCATGCGGGTCCAGGACGAGTTCGGCGGCGATCTGCGCGCGGGGCTGGTGGGACCTATCCCTCAAGCCCGCAAGAAGCTGAAGAGCTTTCCTTCGATTGCGGATCCCGGAGCAGATCGGATTCTGCTTTTCGGCGGAATCTCGCCCATCGCGGCTGTGCCATCAAATTGCGTGCACGTCCTCGATCGGATTCTTCACTCCAGAGAAACGCCGAATTACTCCGCGGCCTATCGCGAAGCCCAGCGCGCTCTTGCTGGTGAGTTGCCGGAGAAGTTCGACGCTCGCACGCGCGCGTATTTGTTGTTGAAGAAACACGGGCAGGAGACTTGCAAACGGACGAACCCAAGATGTGATGAGTGTCCGGTGCGGAGAAGTTGCGCCTACGTGAAGGCGTGAGGCTCGATCGACGACTGGCTATTTGGCCTTCCTCGCTTTCCGGGCAGCCGTATCAGAGCCGGATTCTCGACCCGCGAGCAGTGGCGCCCAACGCAGGTCTTGCATCGGATTCGCGTCGCTTTGTGCCATCTTGACAGCCATTTCGGCAACTGCGTTTACGATCCAGTCGAAATTTTCCTGGCCCACCGAATTTACTTCTGCATCGGGCGCGGGGTTCAAGAAGTCGATCGCGTAGGGTACGCCGTTCTCAACGGCAAATTCGACGGTATTCAGGTCGTAGCCGAGAGCGCGGCAGAGGGTCAGAGAGTCTTTCTCGATCCGGTCGCGCAGAGCGGGAGACGATGGTGGAGGATTTCCCTTTACGTAGCGCTCATGGTGCGGCGCCTTCGGGTCATACTTCATGATGTGCACTCTTTCCTGACCCACAACGTAGCAGCGGTAATACTCTTCGAACTCCACGCCACGCTGTAAGGTCATGCACAAATCGCCGGTCTGGTTGTAGTGATGGAAAAACTCTTCCGGGGAATGCACTTTGTAGACGTGCTTCCATCCGCCGCCGGAGTACGGCTTGAGGAAGGCAGGGAAGCCCACGTAGTCAAAGATCTCCTGCCAGTTCAGGGGGAAGATCAAATTTCGCATCGATTGCTCGGTGGTGCCTTCGGGATGCTTGTTGTGAGGAAGGATGACAGTCGGCGGAATCGCCACGCCGAGTTTGTGCGCCAGCGAATAGTTAAAGAACTTGTCGTCGGCGGTCCACCAGAACGGGTTGTTGACCACGATCGTCCCGTGCAATTCGGCGTTCTTCAGGAAAGCGCGGTAGAACTGGATGTCCTGCGATATTCGATCAATGATGACATCGTATTTCTTCGGCTCGTCCATGCGGATGCCGCCGATCTTCACAAACTCGGCGGTGATGCCATCGACATTCATCGAGTTGATTTTGTCCACGACGGCTGGCGGGAAGGTCTTTTCCATGCCAAATAGAATTCCGATTTTCTTCATGAACTGTCTCCTAAACCGTTATCCCGAGCAACTGTCACCCTGAGCGAGGATTGTGAATCGTGCAAAGCGCAATTCACAACCGCAGCCGAAGGATCGCTTTCACTTCAATCGACCGACGGCCCTGAGAGGAGTTCTCGTCAGGGCCGTAGAGAGAACGCCTCGCGAGGCCCACCGTCGCGTCAGATCAAAGGGGTCCTTCGACTCCACGAGAAGTTCGCTCCGCGAACTTCTCACTACGCTCAGGATGACAATTCCGTTGCTAGCTCAGTAATCCGGACATTAAAAATACTTTCCCGCCATTTTGAGCCATAGCGGCCAATCGTGTTTCGAATTGTCATTCCACACGTCGAGCCAGTGGGGGATCCCCTTTCCATTCAGGATCGCCGAGAACTTGACGTTCTGATCCAGGCACATATCCCAGTCGGCCGAGCCCAGCACGATCTTCATCTGGCGATAGTGGCTCAGGAACCAGTCATCCGTCAGATTGGGAATAAAGTCTGGAGGATTGTTGAAGTAGCAATCGTTGTCGTAATAGCCGTCCAGAAACTGATGGATGTCGAATGCTCCGCTCATGCTGATGCAATGCGTCACGACATCGGGATGCTTGAGAGCGAAGTTCACGCAGTGGTAGCCGCCGAAACTGCAGCCCGTTACGCCTAACTGCCAAGCCTGGTTCTTCCAGCGAATGAAGGGCAGAAACTCGTTCAGAATGTAGCGCTCGTATTGAAGGTGACGAAGCACGCGCACGCGCGGAGGGACGCCTTTGTTGTACCAGCTCTCGGTGTCAACTCCGTCGGGGCAGAAGATTTGCAATTCGCCGCGTTCGATTTTCGGCGCCAGAATGCCAATCATGCCACGGTCTTCGTACTCGAAGAATTTCCCCATGGAGGTTGGAAAAACGATGACTGGCGTTCCTGCATGGCCGAAGACAAGCGCTTCCATGTCCCGATGCAGTTCCTGGCTGTAGGCTTTGTGATATTCGCGATTCATCGTGGCGAAGTGATAGACCGTGTAGAGACCACCCGGTTCCGGCTCTACTTAGCCGGAGTATCTTACCCGATGAACGGCTGACAACGCATCAGAACTTGGCATCCGAGCTCACACAAAAATGCACAAATCGCGAGCTGAGGTGTTCTTTGTGATCTCAGCGGCTTTCTTGGCGAACTCGGCGGTAAAGAAAAAGCCTCTACCGCTGAGCTCGGCGCAGAGCTCGCTGAGAAAATCACGTCAATCCCGGCCTCCGCCGAAAAAATGCCCGCTCCGGGCGGAGCGGGCTTGCGATTGGGGGAGTATAAAAAGCGTTTTATGATCCGTTCGAGCACACTCCCAGTGACTCACCCTGGAAACTCAGCCATCCGTTGACTGAGGTGCTGGTCGGAGCGCCGAAGTAGGGAAGCGTCACCAGATCCTGCAGGTTATAGGTGAATCCGTGCAGTACGTAGTGATACGCCCCATAGTTGGCGTTGCCCTCGAGCGGATCCCCGACTTCGAGGATTCCGCAGGGAGTGTTATTGCCGTTGTAGTTGACGGTGAGAGGGTCGTCCGCCCACTCGCCAATCTCATGCGAGAGCGCCGAGACGTCTTGCGAAAAGGCGCCCACATGATCCACATAGGCGGCTTCTGCGTACGACTGAGGATTGCTGATGCTGCCTTCAGAGCTGTGATACCCGCCAATGCAGCAGCTGCCTCCCTGCGTTAGATACGTGTCATAGAGGAGGAAGATCGGGAACTGGTTGGGCGAGATACCGAGTTTACTGACGAGACTCGGGATTTGTGAATCGAACCAGTTGATGTCGACCAAGGCCGCCGTGAAACCGAAGACCGATCCTGTTTTTCCGTAGGTGCGGGAGGGGCTGAGAGTTTGCTCGGCCAACACGCTTTGGCTCAGCAACAAGTGGGAATTGGGATTCGACTTCACGGTACCCCAGAAATTCGCGCGCTGGAAAGCGTCGATGTACTGAGTGGTGCCTACATCGACTCCGCCTTGCGTGTAGGTTGTGGTTGAGTCGAAGAGCGGGGAATCAACGGTATTTGTGGTTACTGTATTTCCATTCGATAAGACGTGCGAGGGATCATATGTGGTCTTTGTGCCGGTGCGACTGGTGATCACGATCTTCACCGGGATGATGTAGGTCGTGACTGTTGCGGTGGTGTTGGTGGACGGAGCAGCCCCGACCATGTTGTAGGTGTAGTTTGTTCCGCTGTAGGTGAAGGAGCCGTTCCAACTCTGCAGCGATGCGGCCGGAGGAGCGACGTCATCGCGGAGATGCGGTGGCATCACGACGTACATCGGCCGGTGGGTGTTGACTTGAGCATCCTGGGCAAGCGCACTGCCCGTAAGCACTGGGCCTACCAGCAAACAGAGGACAGCAATTGCGCACAGACAAGCACAGTTTCTTCTAGTCATCATTCTCTCCTTGGGGAGTTGCTTTTCAACCAAGTTGCATGGACGAACCCGCCAGTGAGAACCCCGGTTGAGATTGAGACGACATCTCAACCCTTGCGAGTTCGGGTCCCAGATTGTCTAGAGGGAGTAGAACGCGAGTCAATGTGAAAAGCACAAAACGTCGGATTTTGTTCTGTTTTCGTAAACAGGAGAAGGGATTAAGTCGCCCGCCGAGAAGGGGAAGGCTTCCAAAAGAAATCTCCAAGGTTGATTCGAGATAGCTGACGTGTGGGTAAATGGTCTACGGCAGAAGTTCTCTAACATCTTTTTTTTGCAGAGATTTGACGAGATTGCCGCGAGAGCTCGTGCTAGAATGCCGACCTGTTTCTGTGGGTCAATCGAAGTTTCCAAACAAGGAGTGAATCCCATGAATCACCGTTGTCGTGCGATCGGTGTGCTTGCTCTGCTGGCCATCGTTTGCACGCTCTGCTTCACTGCTACCCTTTCTGCCCAGGAACCCGTTTATGATCCTTCGGCCAAAGCAAGGTTCGTTGTCCGCACGCCCGGTCCTGCCATCGAGCGTAACGAACCGGTTACTCCGCTAACTCAATTCACGTACAAGTGGACGTATTCCGGCCAGAACCTGACCGCCACGATCGTTGGTACTGATCCTTCGAAGACAAACACCACGACGACCATCAAGGTTGGCATTATCCCGATCAAGATGGTATATGGGGCGAGCAACGGCAATATGACGTTCGACCCGAATACTAAATACACGGGCAACACCACAGCGACGCAGATGATCGCCGGCTCTCCGATTTTCGTTTCCTCCGTTGATTATGTTCAGGGTGGAACGGACATTGGCAAGACTCAGTATGAAGATGCCTACGAGCGTGCCAACTTCTGGGGCAGCGTTTCGACCAACACCAACTATCATCTCCTGTTTGCCAAGCCGATTATCGCACCCGAGCAGACCATCAACGTTCCTCCAGCAGATGGCAACGTGATTTCTAATCCGTGGAGCGGCATTCCGACCGGCACTATGGATATCAATGCGTTTGACGCGCAGTTGCAGACCATCATGGCAAAGTTCAAGCAGATTACGCCGAATGTGCTGCCCATTTTCATCACGTACAACGTGTACCTGACGGAATTCGGGGGATGCTGCATCGGTGGATATCACAGCGCGAACGGCCCGCAGCCCAACGGTCAGACTTACTCCTACACCACGACGATCTCTCAAGCGGGCGTGCCAGTCTTCTCGCAAGACATCAGCGCGCTGTCGCATGAGCTCGGCGAATGGATCGTAGATCCGTTTGTCGACAACGTGGCTCCGTCACTTTGCTCCTCGCGCGGTAACTCGCTGTTGGAAGTCGGCGACCCGCTGGAAAACAACGCGAATTTCGGAGACTATCCCTACACAGTCAACGGATTCACGTTCCATCCGCAGGATCTGGTGACGATGGAGTATTTTGGTGCGCCCACCAATACCTCTGTGAACAACTTCTTCACCTTCCAGGGTGAACATTTGACCGTCTGCCAGAATGGCGGCTAGTTAAGAGGTTAAGTCTGAAATACGGTCCGCCTTTTTCTCGAGAGGGAATTGGCGGACCGTTTTTATTTTGCTGAGATCAGCCCAGAAGGGTGGGAACACGGGCCGGGTGCTAGGAGGGAATGACGGAGCTGAACACACTAATATGCGTGCTCACTAACTCAAGGCGAGAGGCAAAGACTACCGCGGCTTCTGATACCAGAAGATCGCGAGCGCAACCAGGAGAACAGTGATAATCCAGAGGATGATATCTTTTGCGAGGTTCTTCTCTTTGGGTTCGGCCATAAGCGCAGTACAGCATACATGAAAGTACGGTTCAAGTGTCGTTTTGATTTCCTCGAAAGAGCTATGACCTTCAGCGTTTAGCAGCGGAGGGGGCTCTCCCTCCTTTGACGTAGTCCTTGAACTTGACGATTTCCCGCACGTGGATCGACTGCGCCTGAAAGTGCAGTATGTCGTCCACGCGCGCATACGAGGGGAACCAAAGCCCATCTACAAGCTGCCGATAGCCGACAAACGTTGGCCGGATATCCATGGGCTGATGTTTCTTGACGTGGACTTGATCCGGAACGCTTTTCCCGCACAGCTTTACCATCTGTAGGTCGCGGTTATCGACCCAAATGCGCCCCTGGAAGTAGCGCTTATTCTTTTCTTCCTTTACAGGCTCGACATGAAAGACGTAGGTATCGAGATCGTCGACGTGCTGCTGTCCGGCGTAAGTCACCTTGTACTCCGGAAGTTGATCGGAGGTTAGAATCCACTGCATGAACAAGCTGATATCGTTTTGGTCTTCGGCAGAAATTTGGATATCGCGCAATGTGGATACTTCCGAGTAGGTCACATTCTCAGCCTTCTTGCCTTTGTCGTCGTAGGAGATTCGCTTCACCTCGTGCCACTGTCCATCGGCCGCCTTGTCATTCAGCGTTTGCACCAGTACTTCCTGCGTGTAGGTGTAATGAGACCGTGCATCTCTGACACTGTTCTCTTTGGCAGTGAATTTCTGAATCAGTTCTTCCGGCGTTATGTTTTTGGGCGCTGCGGGATCGACCGGGTTATCGCCGGTTGCGCAGTCGGTTTGCGCCAGGGAGAAACTGACGAGTGATAGCGCAGCGGCAGTCAGGATTGTTGCAAATCTGATCCTGAGACTAGTCCTGTTCAGTTGTTGGAGAAGAGTCATTCGGACATTCATTGGGTTCGGTTGAACATACACTCCGAACGCGCGGATGAGCAACGTACATCAGGATCAGAAGATGTGGACGGCAGGATCCCATGGAAATGTGCAAAGTCTTGCATTGTTAGGTGATCAAGTCGTTGTAAACCATTGATAAGCGGGGTATTACGGATGGAGCATTGGTTGCTGTTTCTGTAGGTGTAGTTGGGAAATACCCTATGAAAACAACACTGCTGATCTTAATGCTTTTCTGTGCAGTTGCCGCTTTCGGGCAGGCTCAGTCTGGAGTATCGGCCCAGCCGATTGTGGCGCAGTTCGCGGACCATCCGGAACACGCCTCCTTTACGCCAATGGCGACCGAACACCCGATCGTGGGCGGAGCGCCTGATAGTTACAGCTATGCCCACGGAGAACGTCCGCTTTGGGAATTTGGTCCCGTCTCCGAGCCGGTCCCTCTCGGTGATGTTGCCCGCGCATACCGCAAGGAGAAGACAGCATCCAAAAAGGCTGAAATTGTGCTGGAAAAACAAGGTTCCTAGCCGCTTCCAGGTTCCGCAGCTCGTTCTCGCAGGGGCGGCCATCTCTCCTTCGTGGTTTTTCGAATCAGCCGCCCTGCGCCCTTGCACAAAACGGTTCCGCTCCGTTCCGCATCCCACAGATAAGCAATACACAATAGAATTAGAATCTTGGAAGCCCAAACCGATTAGGTGTCGGGTTACTTGCGGAAGAATGCACTTTCCCTTCAGGGAGGAAATGTACGGATGAAGCATTGCCAGGCGCTGCTGGTGCGCATTAGCTTGATTCTTTTGGCTGTGGTCCCGGCCTATTGTCAACGAGGGACTTTTGGGATCGATATTGGAAACACTTCGGACAAGTTCGGTTCGCTTCCTACGGTCAATGGACTGGAGTTCGGAATTGACGGCAAACTGGCGGTGCTTCAGGCCAACCCCAAAACGGGGCGTCCTGCCATTGTCGTTGGCGGGGAGATCCGCCTGCCGACTGATACCGGCAACCATGCTCGTGAATATGCCGTCTTCGGCGGCCCGGAGTTCAACGCACATAACGTCATTTTTGGCGTGCGCGCGCAGATCCGAAAAATCGTCCTTCCGCCGTCGACCGTGGACAACCAGGTATTTGTTCGCGACACCATGGAACTCCTGGAACTGCCGTTAGTTATAAAGTACAAATTTGGACCGGAGAAGCGCCTTTCGATCGAAGCACAGGGAGGGCCTGAGTTCTCGCCGCGTTTCCATCGGCCCTCTACGCAGTTAGTGCCACTGCCGAACCCAAATCTCGATCACGGATATTTCATCCGTGGAGTACTTCAGTACACTCACGGCTATTGGTACGCGAAAGCGGTGTACGAGACGAGATATTTCAGCTTCATCGAGAACCTGGGCAATCCCAACAATCTTTACAACTGGAAGAGCAACTTGATTTCCGGCGGAGTGGGCTTCTCGTTCTAGGCGCGATCCCGAACTGTTGCGAAGATCGAGTACTGTTGTGTGCCGGCGATTTTCTTCATGAAGGCTTGCTCGCTCAATACGTGTTCGAGCAGCGGATTGTGATAGAGCACAAATGCGGTTCTCGGATGTTCCCGCAGACTGTTCTCAAGGTTCTGAACCGTTTTGCGGAGTCCCGATTCTGGAAACGGGTTGAAGAGATACAGCAGGATTGGTTCCTCAGGAAATACGAAAGCCGTTGCATCTGAGCATAGCGTCTGAATCGCAGAGCACTGCTGCGAGCTGTTCTTGTATTGTCCGAGATTCTGCTCAGCAATCCTGTGCAATGAGGGCAGGAGTTCCACTCCGACGATCCGGCGGAAAGGGTAGTTCGACGCCATCAGCAGCGTGCGTCCTTTGCCGGATCCAAGATCGACAAAGGTGAACTCAGAGAGATTAATACCAGTATTCTGCTGCAACCCCTCGATCATCTCGCGAAACAATGCCGGTTCGGTGGGCTGATAAGGCGAGTGAAGTACACCGAAAAGCCGATCCCTCCAGCCGACGGCTCCACTGGTGGTGTTTACTCGATGGTCCCAGTCATAGTCGGCGTCTCCAAAACGTGTGCGGAGGCGGGCCGGGGTGGAGTCGCGTATAAATTCCAAAATAGCGGCGAGAAGTTCTGCCGTTGCAAGGAAGAAACCCTGCCGGGAATGGCGTTCGTTCCAGAAGTTGCGGGCAGAAGCGATCAGGCTTGGCGTTTCCGGAACAGTCTGGTCCACGAAGAATATTTTCCCAGAGATCAGACGATGCGCACTATTAATCTGGAGCCGAGCTCCACACTATTTCTTTCGTTGTAGGTTAGTTCGCCTTCTTATCAAACTTCGGGCGGCCTTGTTCATATCCGGGAGGGGTACCTTTGGTGATGAATGGGAAATCATCAGGATTAGCCACCAGCACGTGGCCGTCGAGAGAAAGTGTGTAGGGAACTCCGCCCGGGTCGGCTGGTACGTCTGTCCAGTGCTCGGCGGCAGCCAGCTCCCACATGCTCGTAGGGGGCCTTCCATTCTGGTTGGCAAAAGTCGTCACGATATTTTGCAGATTTGTAACGTCTTCGTCGATCTGAATGGCGCGCAGGTGTGCCGAGGCATTCTGACGGATATAGCTGTCTTCGCTGGACTGGTATGTGGCGCTCCACAGTATTCGCGCGGTGGTGACATCGCCGCCATTCTCGGCCATGCGTGCCGCCAGAACCTTCATTGCAGGATGGGCATTCGGGGTATGCGATCCGCGCTCGAAGATCTCCGAGGCGTGCTTGTAGTCCTTCAGTTCCGTGTAGTAAACGAAGCCCAGGTTGTAGTAGAGCCGCCAGTTGTCTGGATTATGGGCAATGCCATACTCCATCAGCTGAACAGCGCGCTTCGGTTCCCCCGCGCCTTCCGGCGGGGCAGGGGCAAGAAAACTGGCGCCGAACTCGTAGGCTGGGACCAGATTCGGATCGAGCGCAGTCGTGATCTCAAGAAGCGGGGCGAGTTCGTTGTAGGTCTGCGCCCGCACGAAGTGGCGAGCCCCGAAATACTGCACCGCGCGCGTCCAGTAGATGCACGCCATCAAACCGTCGAACCCGAGACTCGCCTTACGGATCAGTTTAGGAGAATCGATATAGAGAACGTCTTCGTCGGTATTATCCGTCCTCATGCGGTCGATATTCCGCAACAGGAACACGCTCACTGTCATCGAGAGGACGAGAGTGACGGTAGCAAAGATTGTGGTCCGCCGAGACCTCATTTCAAGTTCCTGCGTTCAAAAATGAGGACGGCACCGCTGAGCGCCCCCACTGTATAGAGCAGGGCATAAAGCGTGTTCTCGAGAATCAACTGACCAGCAATCGGTTTCTGGTGTGCAACCACATTCACTACATTCAGAGCGGAGAAATTCGGTACCAGATAGGCCGAGCCAATCGCAAACCAGCGCGCAACTCCGTGAGTAAGGCGGGCGAATCCGCGAAGGTCGTTCGCGAAACTACCAATGGCGAAAAGCGAAAACGCGAACACTGCTGAAAGGAGTGGCGAGGAAAACGATGAGAACAGCAACGACAGCGAGCAGATAATCAAGAACTCCAGAACAATGAAATAGAGTGCGACGAGGATCCATGCATCCGGGCGGCTGAACTTGTGCGCTACATAGACCAGAGAGCCAAAAACACCAATCGCCATAAAAAAGGTGTTAACGACCAGCGTGCCGGCGAGCCCGCAGAATTTGCCGACGATGAACTCCCATCGGCGAACCGGACGCGACAACACGGTGTACAGCGTGCGTTTTTCGATCTCTTTTGAAACCAGGCCAATGCCGATAAAGATGGCAATCACGATGCCGAACAAAGAGACCGCAGTGAGTCCAAGATTGATGACGACAAGTCGTTCCACATCGATCGAGATTTGGCCGACGAGGATCGCCGCTGCGGAAATCAGCAGCGCAAAGGCGATAAGGTTGTAAAGCACACGATCGCGAACCGCTTCACGGAAGGTGTTGTGGGCGATGTAACCGATACGGGCGTTCATAGTCCCTTCCCCACAGCGGTGCTCACTTTTGTTTCGGGTATCGGGGTGTGCTGCAGTTTTTCGACGAAGTAAGCTTCCAAAGACGTTCGCAAGGGCGTGATGGAAATCAGCCGGATTCGGTCACGGCGCAAGGCGTCAATTGCGGCATCCTGCTGATTCTCGTTGATTACCGCGCGTACGCGGTCTCCACTGACGTGGCATTCGGTGGCGACAGCCTTGATGGCAGTAGGTACCTGCGGTCCGTGCCACAGGACTTCAACTTTTCCTTGGACGGTGGAGGTGAGCTCGTCAACTTCTCCGACACCACGCAGTTGGCCCTTGTGAATGATTGCGACGCGATCGCAAAGGGTTTCCGCGTCTGAAAGAATGTGCGTGGAGAAGAATACCGTTTTTCCCTCTTGCTTCAACTGCGTCATCAGATCGCGCACCTCACGACGACCGAGCGGGTCCAACCCTGACATCGGCTCGTCAAAGAACACGATTCTGGGGTTGTGCAAGATCGCCTGAGCAATGCCTACCCGTTGCAACATTCCTTTCGAGAATTTGCGCAACTGCACGCCCTTAACATCGTTTAGGCCTACCAGCGAAAGGACCTCGGGAATTCGGCGCGTACGATCTGCGGCCGTTACTCCGGAGAGCTGGCCATAGTAGTTCAGCAACTCGTGGGCGGTGAGATAGTCGTAAAAATAAGGCTGCTCGGGAAGAAATCCGATCTGCGCTTTTATCTCAGGATCCGTCCATTCCTTTCCCAGAATCCGAGCTGAACCAGACGTCGGAAACACCAGCCCCATCAGCAATTTCAGCGTTGTGGTTTTGCCCGCGCCATTCGGGCCAAGGAATCCGAAAATTTCTCCCTCTTCCACGCTGAGATGCAGCGGTTCAAGGGCGCGCTTCGGCCGCTTGCGCCAGAAGCCCACCATGTAGGTTTTCTCAAGACCGAGGACTTCGATCGCAGACATAGTTCAACGCAATCTGTGTCCGCGCCTGGAATGAAGCGCGAACAAAAATATTATAAGCACGATCATCGGCTGCAGTTCAGTTCGCACGGTTACGGGAGTCACTTCAGATGTTTTCCCTGAACCCTGCCAGGCGGCTAGTTTGTAAGAAACCAATGGGCCTTATCTTGAGCCTGTGTCCAGTCTTTGGAGACGCGCTGCGCACTTGCGTATGCCGCAGTGGCCTCGGTCTCACGTCCCGACTGTCGCAGGGCTGTGGCCAGCAATAAATAGTCAAAGTCACTGGGATCCGCCTCAACCGTACGGGAGAAATAGTCCGTCGCAGTCTTGAAATCGGATTCGCGGTAGGCCAGTAGCCCCATGCCCATTAACGCGTAGGGATCGTGCGGTTCAATGGCAAGAGCCTGCTGATAGTTTTCTCGCGCCTCGGCGGGTTTGCCGAGCTGGGTATTGCCGATTCCCAGAACCCGGTATGCCATTTCACGCGCCGCGGGGTCATTGGTGCCCTGAAGTACCCGTTGTGACTGATCCATGGCGTCAGCGCGATGATCATGCCGGAGTTCATAATCGGCAAAGTAAGCGATTTGAGTCAGAGGATACCAGTGGAGCTTTTCGGCGGTGAGATACTCCTGGATCGCTTCCTCGTGTTTGTTTTCCAGAGTTAACATCCCCGCAAGATAGCTGTGTGCCAGGAAGTTCTGGTCTGGCGTCGCCACCAGGGCGTGCCTCCATAAGGTCTCACCATCATGCCAGTACGTTACTTGGCGAGTGGTCAGAAAACCCGCGGCTACGATCGCAAGGCCAGCTGGTGCGGCCAGCCAACGTGGAGAAATCCGCCAATTCTCAGCTACCTCTGCAGTGCCCCAGGCGACGATCCAAAACAAGCCGATAAACGAGTTGTAGGCGTAGCGGTCTGCCATTGCCTGATCGCCGACCTGCACGATCCCGATCATTGGAACCAGAATGCCCAGAAACCACAACCATCCCACCAGCAAATACTTCTTCCGCAGGACGACGGCTAACAAAGTGACGATCGAAAGAAATGCCACGGATGCGATTACTTGCCAAAGTCGAAGAGTGTTTCCGGGGTGCGTATAGGCCGGAGACAGATGGAGTGGCCAGAGGGCATGACCCACGTAGCGCACATACGAGACGACCGCGTTCGGGATGCGGACGCGCAGGCCATAACTGCGCGAGGCATAATACACGGCCTTGTCCTGGGCGCGCATTGTGAGAACTACATCAGCAGCGGCCAACATCAGTAGCGGGATCTTCTCGAGGACGAGTCGCGAGAATGATGCGCGGGCGAATCGGGTATCGGCCTCATCGTTGCTGCGGGATCCGAAGCGCTGGAGGGGCCAGTAGTCCCAAAGCAGCAACACGAACGGAAACGTGACGATCTGTGGTTTTGCCATCAAGCCCAGAGCAAAAAGGACCGCGACCGTGCCGTATCGCCGCTTCGAAGGCTGCTGTGCGTACCACGTATACGCCATCATCGCCAGCAGAAAGAACAGCATGCTAAGTACAGTTTTGAGCTCCGCTGCCCAGGCCACGGATTCCACATTTACCGGATGAACCGCAAATATTGCGGCCACGAAAAAACTGCGCCAGGTGAAGCCAGTGGCATATTCCAGGAGAAGAAACAAGAGCACAGCATTCAGGGCATGAAACAGGACGCTTACGTAGTGATGTCCGCCGGTATTTCTTCCAAATAATTCCCAGTCGAGCTCGTGCAACATCCAAGTCAAGGGATGCCAGTTGTCGACTTCATAGGTCGTTAGAGCCCACTTTACAGTCTTTAGCGTCAGGCCCGCATGCACGTGGTCATTGTTGATCAGGTACGCATTATCATCGACGTTGATAAAACCGTTCCGCTCGATTCCTCGATACGCACAGAGCGTGGCAACCACCAGCAACAAGGAGAACACCAGGGAGCGCTTTCGTCCGGTGGCGAAGATCCCAGTGGCTGTGGTTGACTCCCGCGCGGGGAGCAGTGCGGACCCCAGACTCATACAGAAATTATACGGACATCGCAGAGAGCATTGAGAGGGGCCGAGCAGTTTGCGAGTACGTTCGTAACCCGCTTGCTCGGCAAGGTGGGCTGTCGGCTTTATTTATGCTTTCCCGAGCGGACGGACTGAGTCACTTCCGCGTATCAGTTCGCTCCCGCTTATTGAATCGGGGCCGTAGTTGCGGGGCAGGGATTCGAAATCGAGACCGATGAAGATCGCAGTACGGCATCTTCAAAAGAGCAGAAGAAACGCGCACCGGTATAAGCCGGGAACTGCGGGCTGGCAGTGAAGCTGTAACAGGAGAGCGGAATCGGCGATCCGCAAGTTCCCGATCCGCCGGCGAAGATATAGCCGCTTTTGGTTCCCGTGGTCAGAACGTTATCAATGAAGCAACCGCTGGAGGTAGACGGAGTGCATGTCCCAATTGGACTCCCCAACGCGGACAACGTAGTAGTAAACCCAGTAGTTGGATAAGCGGCATTGTAAGAAATCTCGGCTGTGTTGATGCTGCGAAGCGACCCAACGGCGGACGATTCATCAGCCGCTACGCGGGCGCGAGTCAGCGCCGGAATCGCAATCGCGGCGATGATCAAAATGATTGCCACCACGATCAGCAACTCAATCAGCGAAAATCCTTTTTGTTTCAGCATCGGCATATCCTCAGCCAAAGGATCGAGCAGCGGGTGCTGGTTGGAAACTGCGTCCTTGAGCAACGCCCGCATGAGAAGTAGCACTTTTCTTTCCAATAAGGTCCACTTTCGGCTTAGATAAGTGCTTTATATTCAGACCCCTATGGTTACTTCCGTGATCTGATCATCACCGCCGAATACAGAAAAGAAGCATGCCATCGACAATTTCTGTCAATTCACCGCCTGGGTTGGGCTTCCTAGGCTCTTTGGGCACGCGCCAGCGGTTGAGCGACGGAGATCCGCTCCTGGGACGACTCTGATTGTTCCGGAATGAAGAGAACGTTCAGCAGCCGATGCCATAGCACAATCGATGTGGCGACCGTTGCCACGACCAGCACCCACGGAACAATCGGCGAAATCCAGAAGACCCGCGTACCGAAGCTAAGAATCATCAGCCAAGCCATGGTCGTGAACGTGCCGAACAGAAATGCGACGCGGCGGGGACCACTGCGTAGCGGCAGGGAATAGGAGGAGAGGGCCTGGACCATTAGAGAAAAGGGAAATGCGACAACCAGATCGATAACGTAATGTTCACCGCTTCCTGTTGTTGCCAAAATAGTGGCCCAGACAAAGCTCAAGGCGATAGCCCGCACCCAGCGCGAGAGTCCTTTTGAATTCCACCAAGCCAGTAGCACCCAGGTCATGTGCAAGGAAGGAATCGCGTTGCGCGCGCCCTGCACAGGAAGAGTAAGCAAGGCCATACGCGCCGCGTCTGCGATCGAAAGCGGGTGAAAGGGAAACCCTCTACCGAACAGGTGAGCCGGACCGCAGGCCGGCACCATGTTGTAGCACAAAATTCCGATCGGCCCCGTAATCAGAAACGCCGTCATCACAATCAGAGCTTTGCTGCCCAACTTACGCAACTGTTCGGCATAGACGAGGGCCAGCGGCAGAGGCAAAGCGATGTAGAAAATGAGGCAGAGGGTCCTGAGCTGCGGAAACTTCCAGAACAGTTGTCCAGCAAGGAAGCTGAATTGTACGCGCAGGCTGCTGTCGAATGAATACAAGAAAAGGTCAAAGGTCTTGGGATGAAGTTTCTCAGTGATATCAAGCAGGGTGCTTGCCAGGTACTCGCTCATCACAAACAACGTGACGGGTATCAGACCGTAGAGGAGCGTTTTTCGTTCGTCCCGTCGTGCCCAAACTGTACGAATTCCGAAAACGGCGAACGCGGCCAAACCTGCGAACGAAAAACCAGACATGAACGCAGGCTTAAAGCCCATGATCCGATAGTCGAGTAAGTACAGGACAGCAGTACCGCCGAGAATATAAAGCAGGTCAATCCATGAGCGGCGAATCACGCCAATCACGATCACGGCGCCGAACAGAGCCAGGGACGAGTATGCCGATACGATCGTCTCCGAGTAGAACGTTGAATTCAGCGCCAACCCCAGAATCACGGCAACAACGACGATTGACAATGCGAACTCGAGAGGTTTCGGACCTCGGGGAAGGTCGGCGCAATCGTGCGTGTCTACGGGATTCTGCTCCGGACTATTCGTGTCAGGCACTCAGGGAACCCTCAATACCTTTCGTCGCAGATTCTTCGCGCGTCGCCAGCGATTCGTTCCTCGATGCTCAGTTCGTAAAACCGCCGGCGTCTGTTCGATGTTATCGAAGAGCCTTGAAGGAGCGGGGTAAAGATGTGAGCGAGCGGGATTACATTCGTAACGCAGTGTAGCGCGACATGAAGGAATAAGGAGCAGCGAACTCGCGTTCGCTGCTCCTGGCTTGTACCCTCGTCCGGTACGTCGCCAAACGTCGTTTATTGCAACGGAGCAACCGACGCGTCGCAAGTGGTGTCCGAAAGGCCTGCCGAGGTCGAATAACGAACCACAGCGTCTTCGTAGGAGCAGAAGGAACGAACACCGGTCTGGTTGTTGGTGACTGGATTTGCAGCGACCTGATAGCTCGTCTGCGGCGGGCCACCAGAGGCAGCCAGCGTGAAGGTGTATCCGCTCTTCGTACCGGACGTCAGTACGTTGTCAATGAAGCAGCCGTTCGCGGTCGTAGGTGTGCAGGTACCGGCTGGACTGCCGATGTTGGCCAGCGAAGTAGCGAATCCGACTAACGGATACGCGGCGTTGTATGAAATTTCAGCGGTATTGATGCTGCGCACCGAGCCCACGGCAGACGATTCGTTGGCCGACATACGTGCGCGGATGAGGTTGGGAATGGCGATTGCTGCGATGATCAGGATGATGGCCACGACGATCAGCAGCTCAATCAGTGAGAATCCTTTCTGCTTTCGCATCTCGATTTTCTTCCCTTCATAGGTATTAATTTGTTATTGGTTTTCATCATTTGTGGGTATGAGTTGTTATGAAATTGACTTGGTCGCGAATGACACAGTCAACATTAGATATTTGCACTTGCCAGACCAAAGCATAATTACCTTGGTGCCGACTGGAGCCGGGGTAAGAGCTTGGTTTTCAGTAGGAGAGCAAACTCGCGTTTCTATTTGAAAGTTCTTGCCTGATTCTTTTGCCAAATCACGGCGTCAAGACTGACGATTCTTGTCATCGCGGGCAGGTTTACTTTTGGCACGATAAAAAGCAAAAGGAGCAGCGACCTTGCGTTCGCTGCTCCTGGCTTGTACCCTCCCCCAGGTACTTCGCCAAACGTCGTTACTGCAACGCTGCAACCGACCCGGTGCAGGTCGTATCCGAAAGACCCGCGGAGGTCGAATACCGAACCACAGCGTCTTCGTAGGAGCAGAAGGAACGGACGCCGGTCTGGTTGTTGGTGACTGGATTCGCAGCGACCTGATAGCTTGTCTGCGGCGGGCCACCAGTGGCAGCTAACGTGAAGGTGTATCCGCTCTTCGTGCCCGTGCTAAGCACGTTGTCAATGAAGCAGCCGGTGGCGGTCGTAGGCGTGCAGGCACCGACTGGGCTGCCGATGTTGGCCAGCGAAGTGGCGAATCCAACGGCAGGATACGCGGCGTTGTACGAAATTTGAGCTGTGTTGATGCTGCGCACTGAGCCCACGGCAGACGATTCGTTGGCCGACATACGTGCGCGGATCAAGTTCGGAATGGCGATCGCTGCGATGATCAGGATGATTGCCACCACGATCAGCAGCTCGATCAATGAGAAACCCTTCTGTTTCCGCATCTCGATTTTCCCCTCGTAAGTTTTACTTTCTGAATTTGACCTGGTCACGGATGACGCAGTCGATCTGGATATTCGCAGTTGCTGGGCCAAAACCGTGGTTACCTTGGTGCCGATAGGGCTCCTGGCAAGGGCTTTTATTTTCAGCGAGGGGACAAACTTTCGTCCCACTTTTTGAGCTTTTGGGCTGACACTTTTGCCAAATCCCGGCGTCAAGACTGACAATTCGTGTCAGTCCCGCATGCGGGCGTTCCTTCCGAGAATGATGTGGACACTCTTGGGCCGCTCAGACCTTCGTGTGGGGTTCCCTCTGCTCGTGCCTCTCGATGTTGCTCGAGTTCGAACTCTCCTCGGGACATTACTCTTGGGACGAATAGGAGTTCGTCATTGTGAGGTGTTGCCGGTTTTCTGTGATAAGTCTAGGTTCTCTACATGCGTTTGCCTGCTGCCATAGCCGCATTGCTCTTCGTGGGCGTTCTTACTTTGTATTTGCCCGCACTTAACAGCACCTTCGTCAACTACGATGATCCCGCGTACGTCACGAAGAACCCCCAGGTATTGCAAGGTCTATCGTGGTCCAATGTCGATTGGGCATTCAAAACAACGATGGAGGCCAACTGGCATCCTGTGACGTGGATTTCGCACATGGCAGATGCGCAGATGTTCGGAGCGAATCCTCGTGGGCATCATGCGGTGAACATATTCGTCCATGCACTGAATGTGGTGCTTCTCTTCTTCGTCCTGTTCAACGTGACCGGAAGTCTTCCTCGAAGCGCGCTCGTGGCGGCCCTGTTCGCCTTTCACCCTCTGAATGTTGAGTGTGTGGCATGGATCGCAGAACGGAAATCACTGCTTTCCATGTTCTTTTTCCTGGTTGCCTTGGGCACCTATGGTTGGTATGCGGAGAGAAGAAGCGTTGTGCGCTATTTGCCGGTCGCTCTCGCTTTTGCGGTCGGCTTAGCAGCGAAGCCCATGATCGTCACCCTGCCCATTCTGTTTCTTGTGTGGGACTACTGGCCATTAGAGCGCTACCCTTCTGAGCCCAAAAATTCGACAGACCGTCCTGGGATTCTCGCACTCGTTGCCGAAAAGATTCCCCTCTTTGCTCTTTCAGCGGCAAGTTCGGGGATCACTCTGTATGTGCAACGCGCTAGCGGTGCTCTGGGCAGAGCCGACGTGCTGCCGGTGGCGTGGCGTATCAAGAATGCGTTGTATTCGTACGGAATGTACATCGTTAAGGGGCTTTGGCCCGCGGGACTAGCAGTGTTTTACCCGCATCCGGAAGGCTCTCTTACTTTGTGGAAAGTGGCGGCTGCGGGCCTGTTGATCGTCGTCATTTCCGCGCTCGCGTACGGCTATCGAAAAGAACATCCCTACTTGTTGACAGGCTGGCTCTGGTACTTGCTGGCCATGCTCCCAATGATTGGGCTGGTGCAGGCAGGACGGCAAGGAATGGCGGATCGGTATGCGTACCTGCCGTTCGTCGGGCTCTTTATCATCGCGGTCTGGGGATGCGCCGACCTGTTTGCATATCTGAACCTGTCTGTCCTTGCCAGAAGAGCGATTGCTGCGACGGCGCTAGTCCTTTACGCTTCGATGGCCTTTTTGCAAATCAGTTACTGGCACGACAGCTATACGCTCTTCTCGCACGCGCTCGCGGTTACTCAGCGAAACGGAATTGCCGAAGACAATGTCGGTGCCGCGCTCGTGGAAATGGGCAGACCTGATCTGGCCATGCCTCATTTCGAGGCGGCAGCTGAGTTTGTGCCTCAACTGGCTACAGCACACTACAATCTCGGAGTCCTGCAGCAGCAACAGAGGCACCTTGATGTTGCCCGACAAGAGTATGAACTGACATTGAAATACAGTGGCGATCCCATCGAGATCGCGCAGGCACACAGCAATCTCGGTTTCCTGTTGATGGAAGTGAACGATCTCAGGGGCGCTGGTCAGGAGTTTACGTCAGCGCTCCAGGTCAATCCGAATAAACAGAACAGCCTTCTTGGACGTGGGATGATTGAGTATCGTCAGGGAAACCTGGATGCGGCTGTGAGCGACCTGTCGCGGGCTTCGCAGATTGGGCCGCTGCCACAAGCGCATTTTTGGCTTGGTAAGAGCCTTGAAGCCAAAGGGGAGTCGCAGGCAGCCATTACCGCCTACGAAGCGGCGTTGCAGCTGAATCCCGGTATGGTGGAAGCTGAGCAACGGTTAGAGGCTCTGCGTGGGCGTCAGTGAACTGAAGTGAGGTGCAAGGCATCCTTGTACATCATTAGGCGGGTTTGTAACGATAGCTCTCTCGCCCGTTTCGTAGAGCATCAAAATAGAAAATCAACTAGCATCTCCTGAGCCAACGATCGCGAGGCTGCTGACTTCTCCTATGTCTACTGCCAGAAAAGTCCTCGAAGTGGATCCCGACATTGCGAGGGCGTGGACGCTTTCCGCGCAACTCTACTGGGACCCAGCGACGTTTGGCGCCGAAAAAGAGAAGATTTTCGCGCGAACATGGCAGGTAGTTGGTCACGCTCATCAGGTGGGGAATCCCGGCGACTATTTCACGACCGACCTTGTCGGCGAACCTTTGCTCATTGTGCGCGGAACCGATGGGCAACTCCGCGGTTTCTACAATGTGTGTCGGCATCGCGCCGGCCCTGCCGCTGAAGGCTGCGGCTCCCGCAAGCTCTTTCGCTGTGGTTACCACGGTTGGACCTACGGCCTCGATGGCGCTCTCATCAGTGCGACAGAGATCGATGGCGTAGAAGGATTCCGTGCCGAGGACTTTGCTCTGGCGCCGGTTCGCACGGAGGAATGGTTCAACCTCGTGTTTGTGAATCTTGATCCGCAAGCCCGTCCGTTGCGCGAGTGTTTGGGTCCGCTGCAGGAGCAAGCGCAGCGCTTTCCTTTTACCGAGATGAAGTTGTTTGAGCGACGCACCTACGACATGAAGTGCAACTGGAAGACGTACGTCGACAATTATCTCGAGGGATACCACCTGCCAAGCGTGCATCCGGCACTGAACCGGGAACTGGACTACAACGCCTATGTTGTCGAACCATACGAGCAACATGTGCGGCAGTTCAGTCCCATTCGTGGTGCGCAGCCTGGCGACGAGACTCCGCGACGCTATCAGGAAGCCCGTGAAGATCTGACCACGGACTATTTCTGGATTTTTCCCAACTGGATGTTGAACTGTTATCCCGACAATGTTTCTTTGAACATCGTCCTGCCGCTTGAGCCCGAACGTTCGCTGGCTATTTTTGAATGGTACCTGCCCGGGAAGGAACACTCCTCATCGGCTGCCAAGGCTTCCGTCGAATTCAGCGATCAAGTTCAGATGGAGGACGTCGCGATCTGCGAAACCGTACAAAAGAACCTTCACTCGCGCAGCTACTCACGCGGACGCTTCAGCGTGAAGCAGGAAAAGGGCGTGCATGCCTTTCATCGCATGTATGCCGACTACATGAGGGAAGCCTAGGTGGCCGAAAACCACCACTCTTGGCTGTGGGCGGCCAATTTGGCTGATTTTCACCTTTGCGTTCATTTCGCCTTTCCGTTTTCTTATTGAAAACAATAGGGTTCTGCGATTGCCACTGCGCGGCTTTTGGCACGGTACTTGCCCTCTAGTAGAGCAGAGCAATTCATAAAAATGAACTTCGTAAGATGGCAGGTTCTGGGTCGAGGGGTGAGAGAGGTGAGTATGAAAGGCCAAGCGATTACAAAACTCGCAATTCTGGCTTTAGCCGCGTCGAGTTTTTTCACGCTCGGCGCGTGGGCGCAGACTACGCAGGAAGGGCCCGGTCCTTCGGAGCAACCCAGCGCTCCGATGGAGATTGGCCAGGGACAGAATCAGGACGCGCCTCCTCCGGATATGCAGTCTTCTGACCAGCCCCAATCGTCCGATCAGCCCAATGATGCGCAGCCTACCGAAGCCGCGCCGGGCGGACCTTCCGGTGAAGCTCCGGCGACAACCGATCAGGGTGTGGCACGCGTCAGTCTGATTCATGGCAATGTCTCAACGCAGCGCGGAGATTCTGGTGATTGGTCCGCTGCAGCACTGAACCAGCCCGTGATGACCGGCGACAAGATTTCTACGGGTGAAGGAGCGCGAGCCGAAGTGCAGCTCGACTTCGCGAACACGCTTCGCTTGTCATCCAACTCGAAAGCGAATGTTGCCATCCTGACGCACAAGAATATTCAGATTCAGCTGAGCGAAGGTCTCGCCGATTATTCGGTCTCGAAAGACAGCGAAGCTGAGCCGGAGATCGATACTCCAAACGTCTCAGTTCACCCTGCGCATCACGACGGTGTGTTCCGCATTGAGGTTCGTCCTGACGGCGACACGACGGTGATAGTGCGTGAAGGTGAGGCGCAGATCGCCACGCCGCAAGGCAGCACGGAAGTTCGCAGCGGGGAAATGGCGACCATACGCGGAAATGCTGATTCCGCGCAATACAGGATCTCGTCTGCTCCGGATCGCGATGATTGGGATCGTTGGAACAGCGATCGCGACCACATGATCCGCGATGCAAATTCCTGGCACCACACCAATCGGTATTACACCGGATCGCAGGACCTCGACGCTTATGGCCAGTGGCGTCACGTCGACGACTACGGCGATGTCTGGTATCCGAATGAGTCGGGCGACTGGGCTCCGTATCGCAACGGAAACTGGGTGTACGAGCCTTACTACGGGTGGACGTGGGTGGGCTATGAGCCGTGGGGTTGGGCTCCTTATCACTATGGGCGTTGGATGTGGGCTGGTGGCGCGTGGGGATGGTGGCCTGGTCCGGCTTATGGCTGGTACCGTCCGTTCTGGTCGCCTGCATATGTCTCCTTCTGGGGATGGGGAGGCGGTTTCGGATTTGGGGTTGGATTTGGCGGCTGGGGCGGCTTCGGCTGGCTCCCGCTTGGACCGTGCGACTGGTTCCATCCGTGGTGGGGTGGATACCGCGGGCGGTTCGGCGTGGTGAATGTCACAAACGTGCATGTGACGAATATCAATCGTTTCGGCGGGATTGGGCCGTTGCACGGCGGCACGCGGTTCTCGAATGTCGCGAACATTCACGACAACCACATTGGCGGCGCGATGTCGACCGTCAATGCTGGGCGCTTCGGGGCGGGCCGAGTGAGCGCGATGCGTGCAAGCGGCGCACAGCTCAGCGGAGCGCGCATGATGGCCGGGAACCTGCCGGTCGTACCTTCGCGGGCGAGTTTGTCTGCCAGCGGACGGACGGCAGCGCCATCGACAATTCGCAATAGCGGTTCACAGCGATTCTTTGGATCGCATAACAACATTGCTCGTCCGGCCTCGTTCTCACAGCAGACCTCGAGCTTGCGTCAGAGTATGCAGCAGAGTCATGTCGGAGCGGTGCCGGCCGGCGGACGTTCGAATGCAGACTTCGCATCGCGTGGCAACAGCTCGATGCAGCGTCCGAGCGCAGGTATCTCGTCGAACCGGGGCACGGAGAATTTCGGCAATCACGCTCCGATGAACCAGAATTCTTCGGTGCAAAACCGGTCGTTCAATGCGCCGAATAATAGCAATCGTCCGGCGGAGACGAACAACTCAAACTTTGGGCGTTCGAACAACGAGGCGTCTTCTACGGCAAACCGCGGAGGCTACCGTTCGTTTACGCCACCGAGCTCGAGCAATCGCGCGGCAGAACCGGCTAACTCCGGATCGGCGCGACCCAGCCAGCCTTCCTCGAATGGCTTCCGTCCGTTTACTCCGCCTTCGAGCAGTCAGATGTCTCGGGGCGAATCGACCGGAAGCTCGGAGCGGCCTGGCGGCGGAAGCTACTGGAACCGTACGGCGCCAAGTTCCTCGATGCAGCCACGTAGCTACTCAGGTGGCTACTCCGGCGGTTACAGTCGCGGATCCTCGCGTCCGCAGCTCGATATGCACCAGCCGATCGTTCGCACTCCGTCTTACGGTGGGTACCGCGGTTCACCCAGCTACGGTGGTGGGCGCAGCATGCCAAGTTACGGCGGAGGCGGCCACGCTCCCAGCGGTGGAGGCGGGCACTTCGGTGGAGGTGCAGGTGGTGGCCATCCGAGCGGTGGAGGCGGAGGAGGTCATTCTGGCGGCGGTGGTGGACACTCCGGTGGCGGTCATCGCTAGTTTGAAAAGTTGCTGCGAATAAAGTTGCTGCGAATGAAGTAAAGACAGAGGCGAGATGGGGCGCGCTTAACGGCGCGCCCTTTCTCTTGGAAGCGTGTTGTCTTCCGCTCGCAAGTTTGCACGGGACAAATCTTCGCCTCAGAAAAACGAAGGGGCCGACGGGGAGCTACCGTCGGCCCATTCATGCGACAAGCGCCTCTAGCGGCGCTTGTTTGGGGGAAGAAGCCGTTTGGATTTGGGACTACAGATGGAAGTTGTTACGGGCCTGGAAACCGGAAGCATCGCCGTGCGTATATTTTCCGCCATCTGATCAGGGGTCCGGCCTGCGGCCACATCAGCAGCCAGCGAAGAAAAGATCCTCCCAACAAGTTCGGCCGTGCGGGAAGATACGTGCTTCATCTGCAAAGGCTGAGCCAATCCGCCAAATGGATCGTCGCTGGTCACTCCGTTTGGCAGGTTCTGAACTGCGTTCTGGAAATTCGTCCAGGCATTCGACGCGGCGTCGCCCGTAAGATTCGAGTACAACTGCGCGAGAGTGCCGCTGTTCCCGAGATTGACCATTGCCGGGGCGATCTTCTCCAAGCCGTAGCTCTGGCTGATCATCCAGGAAAGGAATGCCATCCCGCACCCGATGCTGTCACCATCCTGATCGGTATCCTCAGTCTGGTCGACCCAGTCCGCCATTCCGTCTTGCAGCCATTGGGGAGCGGTGGCGAAGTCTGCGAGGGCATTGTTGCCGACCACCGCTGCGCACCAGCGGGACAAGGCCTCCCCAGTGCTCTCTCCGCAGAGATTTCCGTTCATCGAGCATTCGCTCAATTCGGCTTCAAACAGCGCGGAAACTCGTGCTGAGTTTCCGAATGATGCGTCTACCTCGATCGCATTGCCGGTTGTGTAGTCGCAACCGTTGTGATCGGCGCCTCCGGTGCCATCCGTCTGACCGCCGAGCGCAAAGACGATCGCACTGACCGGACCGCCAGTTGTGCCAAAGATTCCGTCATTGGCAGTGGCGACACGGTCGGCATCGTTCAGCAGATCTTGTGCGTTTTGCAAGCCCGGTTGGCCGAGGGTCGGATCGACGTAGACGGTGACTCTTCCACTCGGACTGGTCCCAACAAGCTGAGACTGCCCTGTGTAGCTTGGCCACGCTGGAACACCTTGCGCTGTAACGACGCGCAACTTGGGTGGCGGTGCTGCCGTCTTTTTATTGTTCTTGACCTGAGTAGCTTTTATGCGGTGATTCACACTTCACCTCCAGTAGAACTACACCCGGACGAAGTTGGGAAAGCCTACCCTTAAGTCAGAGGCCGAGGACTGGTCCGCACAGGGAGCGAATCCTAGTCCGGATTTTCCCAAAATCGTGTAAATGAACTGAAAGCGTTACGAAATCCGATCTCACGAGCGCAGGTCGGGCGCTAAAGTACCTGTAATCCGATTCTTGAGAGATTCCAACAGGGACAAAGGGAGCGCAAGATTCAGTTTGGGCAGGCTGCGTCTGTTACGAAATCCGTAACGCGATGTTCGCGGTTCAAGCAGGCTTTGGCGACGGAATGCAATTTCCTGCATGTTAAACTAGAGATTCCTATGGCTACGATTCATCGCAGAAAGACCGTAACGGCCGTGGTCGGAGGTGTACGCGTAGGGTCGGATGCACCAGTTGTGGTGCAGTCGATGACCAACACCGACACGGCGGATGTCCCTTCTACCGTCCAGCAAGTGGCTGCGCTTGCCAGAGCCGGTTCGGAACTGGTCCGCGTGACCGTCAATAACGATGAGGCGGCCGCCGCCGTTCCACGAATCGTGGAGGAACTCGATAAGCAGGGTGTCCGCGTGCCGATCATCGGCGACTTCCACTACAACGGACACGTTCTGCTGACGAAGTACCCCGAATGCGCGCGAGATTTGGCGAAGTACCGTATTAATCCGGGTAACGCCAGCATCGGAAAAGGCGGAGACTCGAATTTCCGCACGATGATTGAAGTCGCGGTGAAATATCAGAAGCCGGTTCGCATCGGAGTCAACTGGGGATCGCTCGACCAGGTACTTCTGACCCGGATGATGGATGAGAATTCCAAGCTTGAAGAGCCGAAAGATGCGCGTGAAGTCACCATGGAAGCGATGGTGGTCAGCGCGTTGAACTCCGCGGAGTTGGCGCAAAAATACGGACTGCGGGCTGACCAGATCATCTTGAGCGCGAAAGTCAGCGGTGTGCAGGATCTGATCGATGTGTACCGCTCTTTGGCGGCGAGATGCGATTATCCGCTGCATCTTGGGCTGACTGAAGCCGGTATGGGCGCGAAGGGTGTGGTGGCGTCTAGTGCGGCCATGGGAGTGGTACTGCAGGAAGGCATCGGAGACACGATTCGCGTCTCGCTCACCCCAGCACCCGGGGGAGATCGCAGCGAGGAAGTTCGCGTGGCGCAGCAGATTCTGCAGTCGATGGGTATCCGCAGCTTTACGCCGCAAGTCACGGCCTGCCCGGGCTGCGGCCGTACGACCAGCACATTCTTCCAGGAGATGGCAGAGCAGATTCAGTCGTATTTGCGCGCACAGATGCCGTCGTGGAAGACGCGCTACTCGGGCGTGGAAGAAATGAAGCTGGCTGTCATGGGATGCGTGGTCAATGGTCCGGGAGAGTCGAAGCACGCCAACATCGGCATTTCCTTGCCAGGAACGTTCGAAGAGCCGAAGGCCCCTGTATATGTCGATGGGCGGCTTTTTACGACCCTGAAGGGCGACCGGATCGTCGCCGAGTTTATCGAGATTCTTGACGACTACGTCGACTCGCACTATGTTGCAAAAGAAGAAGTGAAGGAAGAAGTTCCCGCCAAGGTCTAGTCGAGTTTCACCTGAGCGTCTCGGATGGTTGACAGCTGTATCTTGGCGAACTCTGCGGCCGTTCTCGGTGAACTCGGCGGTAAAGAAAAGCCTTTACCGCTGAGAGCGCGAAGAAAATCCGCAGAGTTCGCCAAGTAAAATTCAGCTTTCCGCGATCCTGCTCGGTGCCCGCATCTCTTCGCAGAAGGTAGCTGCCCCGATGTCCCTTCGCTTTGCTGGCGCCCGGAAGCACCGCGTTGAGAACTTTTTCGCCATAATTCACCCGGGCTGCATACAAAGCTTTCTTGGGGTAGACTACTCGTTCCGCAGCGCCACTATTGGATCGACCTGAGCCGCGCGGCGTGCAGGTACGAGACACGCGATAAGAGCAATCGCTGCAGTCAACAATGCCACTGCTGTAAAGGTCACGGGATCCGTCGGGCGCACACCGAACAACAAACTGGCCATCAGTCGCGTTAGCGCAAGTGCGGCCAATAGTCCGATGGTGACGCCAGACAGAGTCATGCGGATTCCCTCGCTCAGAACCAATCCGAACACGTCCGCCGAGCGTGCTCCCAACGCCATGCGCACGCCAATTTCGTGCGTGCGATGCGAAACCAAATAAGCAAGCACACTGTAAATTCCTAAAGCGGAAAGAAGCGCCGCGAGTCCCGCGAAACCGACCAGCAGCACCATGACGATTCTCTGCTCTTCAAGAGGTTCAGCAGCCAGTTGTTCGAGTGTCGTGATATCGGCGACTGCGAGCCCTCGATCCTCGCGATGAATCTGATCGACTATGGCGTGGGCCAGGTTTTGAGGATTCACTCCTGCCGCCGAACGCACGAGCAAGTTGTGCGGGCCGTCAATCAGCCATGGGAACTGTTGATAAGGGACGTAGAGTTCCGCATGAAAACCCCACTGCACGCCCTGAGTTAGAACGTTTCCTACAACTCCAACCACGGTACGCCACGGCGCAGGGTCGGTGGGCGAACCCACTCGCAACTGCTTGCCTAAGGGATTCTGTCCAGGCCAGTGCAGGCGCGCCAGTTCCTCGTTAATAATTACGACTTGCTGGCCGCTCTGAGTATCGTGGTCGTCAAAGGTCCGCCCCATCCGCAAGGGGATCTGCAAAGTTCGGAAATAGTCCGGGCCAGCGATGACATAGTTCGCGTCGGGGATTTGACCGGACGCTGGATTCGGCTGCTCCGCTGTAACGAAGAATTGTCCCGACCAGTCCCAGCCGCTGATCTGTACGCCACGCGAAACGCTTACCGCTGTGACCCCAGGCAGGCTCTCAACGTCGGCAACCACTTTGCGCCAGAACTCGACCCTCGCCTGCGGGTTGTTGTAACGCTCCCCTGAAAACGGGATGCGCAAAGTAAGAACGTTGGCGGGGTTGAGGCCGAGGTTCACACCGCTGAGGAAGGCCAGCGTTCTCACCATGAGTCCGGCGCCGCTCAGCAGCACAATGGCCAGGGCAATTTCGGAAATCACGAGCGCACGACGAAACCCGCGGCCACGGCGGCTCTGCGAAGAGGTTCGGCCCTCATCCTTTAATGCGGTATTCACATCCACGTGAGCGCCTTGAAAAGCGGGCGCAACACCGAAAAGCACGCCGGTCGCCAGCATCATGAAAAACGAAAAAGCAAGGACGCGCGGATCTGCGGCTCCATTGGCGAGTCCGGGTGCGGATTGCAACAGGGACAGCGGTGCGAACGCGGCCAATGCTTTGCAGCCGAGAGAACCGATAAAGACTCCAAAGATCCCACCGGTAACAGAAACGAGCAGGCTCTCCGTCAGGAGTTGACGAACGAGCCGGCCCTCACGGGCGCCGAGCGCTCGACGAACCGCGAATTCATTCGTCCTGGCGGCGTTCCTTGCGAGAAGTAGATTTGCCAGATTGGCGCAAGCAATGAGCAAGATAAAAGCGACTGCTCCCATAAGCACGAGCAGACCTGGACGCGAGTCACTGGAGAGCGTAGCGCGCAGACTTTCGGGCTGTGCCCGCCACCCAACCAGACCTGGATTCTCGCGCTCCAAGCGAATTGAAACCTGGTTCATCTGCACTTCCGCTTGATGGGGCGTGATTCCCCACTTCAGGCGTCCTATAGCAAAATAATCGTTCCACGCATTGGCCTCGGAGAGCGCAATGCCGGAAGTCCAGAGTTCCGGCAAGGGATAGCCCGGTGAGCCATATAGGCGGGAGAAACTGGATGGCATCACTCCGACCACGGTGTAGCTCTTGCCGCTTATATCGACGGAGCGGCCTATCACCGTTTCATCTCCGCCGAAGCGCCTACGCCAGAGGCCATAGCTGAGGACCACAACCCGCGCGCCTTCTGGCTTGTCTTCATCGCTCAGAAACGTGCGCCCACGCAACGGTTTGACCCCAAGCACGGAGAACAAGTTGCTGGAAACCGTTTGGCATGGGTCTTCTTCTGCCGCTTCAGACCCCGTCAGTACGCAGGAACGGCCAGAAAAGGCGGCCACGTCTTCAAATGCGCCGCTCTGGTCGCGCCACTGCAGGATTTCCAGCGGTGAAACTGGATTATTCGTCCAGCCGCGCGAGGGATTTTGCTTGCGGATGAAAACCAGGCGGGCGGCATCTTTGAATGGCAGCGGTCTGAGTAAGACGTCATAAACCGCCGAGAAGATCGCGGTATTTGCCCCGATACCCAGCGCCAGGATCGCAACTGCGACAATGGTGAAGCCACGGCTCTTGCGCAACTGCCGCAGGGCATAACGAACGTCTTGCGCTAGTCCGCTCATCTCAGTTTGGTGCTCCTAATAGCGCCACGGAGTCACAGCGCGCGGGCATTGCCCGGCACAACAACGAACGTCCTCATCTGATCGTTCCGTCACTCGGAGCAATACAGTTACCAACCCACGGGAACGCGCAACTTCTTGATGGCAAAGAACAAAAAAATATCGGGAGCGAACAAGGGTGTGCGAACGTGTTCACCGACGCGTCCAGATGTCCGGAAGCGAACAGGAGCTAGCCTTCCTCTCTGAGTGTTGAGAGGTTGCAGCTTTACTGTCCCGTAACCAGGAAAATTGGGGTTTGTGGGGGGACCTGAGGCACCGCGACGCCTGAATCGGTGGTCGATCCGGCATTTCCTGCGGGCGTGGTGAGAACGCACTCGAACTGTTTGGTGGACAGTCCGGTTGCGATCACTGTCAAGGTCTGCCCATTCAGAGGAGATCCCGCCGCGCTCGACAATCCTGAAATTGCCACTCTGGTTCCGGGAGTAAATTTGTTTGCTCCCTGGAAGGTGACCACGTTCGAGTTGATGGAGAGCGATGTGATCTGCGCAGGCTGCAAGCCTATAGCTGTGCCCGAGTCCGTGGTGAGTGCGACGTTCTGTGGGTAAGTAAAGTTGGCTGAGAATTGCGTGGTCGAAAGTCCGGCCTGCAGGACGGTCAATACCTGGCCATTCAAGTAGGTTCCGATGCCGAGTCCGGAAATCTGGACCTGTTGACCGGGTATGAAAGTATTTGTCGTGGTTTGGAATGTCACCACGTTTGAGGTAATCGAAAACGAAGTGATCGATGCCGCGAAACTGCAGTTTGTGCCCGAACATGCTCCAAACGGTGCGGTTATGTCGGTGATGAGCGTGTCGGGAGCATTCGTTCCCTGATTGATCGAGTTTGTCGTCGTCGCCACAACTGCAATCGCGCCCGCATCGCACATGCTTACGTAGACATGGCTGCTATCGGATGATGACGTGGTGAACATCCGGAAACGCGTAGTTCCAGGTGCATAGATAGGCGGGGCGGCGCATGAGGTAACTGGCGGTACCGCGTATTGTGTGGCCGAGAACGGCGGTGCCGTCAGCAGCGAAAGCGACGGAGATCCCTTTAGCAACGTCGAGGTTGCAGTCTTTACCGTGATGCTTGGTGCGTCGAAGACGGTCAGCATGGGGACGATGCATGCGGTCCCGCCAACGTTCGCATCCGAACACGCAGCCTCTGACCGGTAACTGGCCACATAGAATCGAGAACCGTCCGGAAGGGCGGTCACCGAGACAGGAGTGCATCCGCCGGGGCACGCCGGATTTGTTACGCTCCCCATCGAAATCGTAGCCAGCAATTTTGGAGTGTCGTTCGGATTCCCGCTCAGATCCACACCACCCGTTGCCGAGTAGACGAAAACATTGCCCGTGGTTGGATTGGTGACGTAGAGACGGTTCAGATTCGAGTCGTACAACAAGAAGTTGGCGCCTGCGCCCACCGAGAGATTGGTCTGACTTTGAAGCACTGTGTTCGTTGCGACATCGATAGGAACGAGCAGCCCATTTCCTTGCGTCAGAACATAGACTCGCTGATTGTCGAGCCGCGCGACGACCCAGGTTGGATTGACGCCTACCGTGATAGAGGCCAACTGGGTAAGATCGGTGGGCGAGAGATTCACCACTGTGCTTGGAGTAACTCCATCGCCCTGATTTACGACATAGAGGTTTTGAGCGTCCGGGGTCTCGGCCATCGCGACCGGATGGGGCGCAGGACTGCTTCCTGCGGGATTCAGATATGCAATGTTCTCAACCGCTCCAGTGTTTGGATTCAGCAAAGCGACAGAATCAGTGCTCGAGAACGCGCAGGTCGCTCCGCCTTCGGCTCCGTAGTTCGCCACATAGACCGCGGTATTTTGGGTCGTGGTAACGAAGTCGGGCAAGTATGAGCAGAACGTCGGAATCGGTATGGTCGCTGTTCCACCCGTTGTAGCCGATAAACCCGTGGTGGGATTGTTGTATTGGATTGTGTTCCCACTAACTGAGGTGATTGCGAAGTTCCCGTTGTACGCACCGATATTTACGCCGGAAATTACGATCTGGCCCCCTACTGCTGCCAGGCTAATCGCTTGGCTGAGGGTTACCGTCACTGTATTGCTATTGAGGGCTTCGCTGATGGCTGTGATCGCCGAAGACTGATTGGGACCAACGTTGGGCAGCGAGAAAACCGTCAGGTTGCCGATGCCTGTGGCTATGGTGCTCTGTGCCGCTGGCGAGAACGACGTGATGGTATCGGGGTCTCCCGGAATCAAACTGCCTGCGCTTGCCACGAAAACACGCTGATTATTGGGCAGGGCCGCAGCGTGGGTTGGATTGATCCCCATGTTCGCGATACCGATATTAGTGTCACCGGAAACGTCGATCTGCAGAACGCTGCCCGGATTCGAGGACACGTTGGAGCTAATACCGAACACCGCGTGGAAGTTTTGAGGATTGGGAGGATTCGTGGCGATCGGGATCACGACCGGACGATAGACCTGACCGCAAGAAATCGAGATCAAAGTTGCCAAAGCAGCGGCAGCGAGCCAGCCCACACGTCGAAAACTCATCGGCATCCCGAAGAAGACTCCCAGTTCAAATGACAGAATTGATCATTGTAGCGGTTGCACGGCGTATGCGCTAGGGAACAGCCCAGGCTTTTGGCTTCTAACCTCTAGCCTTAGCGAGAGATGCTCATTGTTGGGGCGCGGGATGCCCCAAGCGGCCTTGTTCTTCAGACTCGCTTGCGGCGGGACTTCGTCGTCGGCTCTGCAGTCGACTCTTCCGATGTTACTGTGGCAGCAGGCTTCTTTTTTCCTTCCATCTGGGCAAGGCTCTGCTTCAGGGCGGCCATGAGATCCACCACTGGCGCCAGTTTCTTGGGTTTTTCGACTTCGGCAACCTCGCCGCCCTCGAGTTTGGTCTCGATCAGCTTCTTCAGGTTTTCCTGGAACGAATCTTTGTACTTTTCAGGGTCCCATTCGTCGGCGAGGGCCTCGATTAACTGGTGCGCGACTTTCACTTCCGCGTCTTTCAGTTCGACGTCGGGAGCGCCGAAGCCTTCGACCTTTTTCACTTCTTCGGAGTAGTACATCGTGTGCAGCATCATGCCGCCTTCATGCGGGCGCAGGAACACGGTGTACTCCCGGTTGTGCATCGTAATTTTCGCAATGGCGACGTACTTGCTTTGTTCAAGCGCCTTGGTCAGCAGCGCGTAGGGCCGGCGTCCCGCCTCTTCCGGCAACATGTAGTAGGACGACTCGAAATAGACCGGG